>Ga0194131_10011158_pt1 | contig 10810 bp, 7 predicted proteins | sample TA2KigO120mmetaG_FD_148631 | JGI IMG/M metagenome (GOLD analysis project Ga0194131, IMG submission 148631) | Freshwater microbial communities from Lake Tanganyika, Tanzania - TA2015053 Kigoma Offshore 120m | ecosystem: Environmental > Aquatic > Freshwater > Lake | place: Tanzania: Lake... | reverse complement strand
AAGAACAATACGTTCGGCGCCGACGGCCGCTTCAACGCGCAGTTCCGCGCCGAGCTATTCAACGCTCTCAACCACGTGCGGTTCGGCTACCCGAACATGTCGTTCGGCAATCCGCAGTTTGGTGTGATTGCCAGCCAGGGCAACACGCCCCGCAACGTCCAATTGGCGCTGAAGTTCATCTTTTAACGGCGAGCGCACTGTGCTCAGGTGCGGCAGGGAGGCGAGGCGACGGTCGCGATCACGGACCGGCGGCCTTTACCCTGTCGATGGCGGACGGCGGGGTGAAAGGCGGCACGGCTTAGGGCGCCACCGGCGAAATCCTGGCGTGACCCCGCGTCAGCACTCCCAAGGCGGCCGCACCGCGTTTTCATGGCCATGCACCCCGCGGAATTCGTGCACGCGCCGCTCGTCGATGCGGCCTTCGCGCGCCAATGCCCGCAGCGCCGCTACCGCGATGCTCACACTGTCCACCTCGAAGAAGCGGCGCAACGCGGCACGGCGGTCGCTACGCCCGAACCCGTCGGTGCCCAACGTGTGGAAGGTTCGCGGCACCCACGCGCGAATCAGATCGGGCACGGAGCGCACATAGTCGGTGGCGGCGATCACCGGGCCTGCGTCCGCGCCCGCCAGACACTCCGTAACCCAGGGCGTTTCACCCGCCCGGCTCCGCCGCATCGCATCCCAGCGCAGCTCCGGAAAACTGGTCACGCTCCAGATATCACTGGCGACGCCCGCCGCGCTCAGCAATTCCGCCGCGCCTTCCACCTCGCGTAGAATCGCCCCGGATCCAAGCAACTGCACGCGCGGACCGTCCGTTCCGCTACCCGTTTGGCGCAGCCGGTACATGCCGCGCAGCACTCCCTCCTCACAGCCGGCGGGGGGCTGCGGATGAGCGTAGCTTTCGTTGGTGACGGTCAGATAGTAGAAAACGTCGCGGCCATCGGCGCCAAGCATCGCGCGCATGCCGTGCTCCACCACAATGGCGAGTTCGTGCGCGTAGCAGGGGTCATAAGCGCGGCAGGTGGGAATCGTGGAGGCAATCAGTTGGCTCGTGCCATCCTGATGTTGCAGCCCCTCTCCGGAGAGTGTGGTTCGGCCGGAGGTGGCGCCCACCAGAAAGCCACGGGCGCGAGAATCGGCCGCGGCCCAGATGAGATCGCCCACCCGCTGGAAGCCGAAGATCGAGTAGAACACGAACACCGGCAGCATGGCCGATCCATGGTTGCTTGCCGCGGTGCCGGCGGCGATCCACGACGAAAGCGCGCCCGCCTCCGTAATACCCTCTTCCAGGATCTGGCCATCTCGCGATTCCTTGTAGTGCAGGAAGTCGGCGTGGTCTTCCGGCGTATACATCTGGCCGTTCGGCGAATAGATGCCCACCGAGCGGAATAGCGGCTGCATTCCAAACGTGCGAGCCTCGTCCGCCACAATCGGGACAATCCGCTGGCCGAAGGGCTTCGCTTTCAACAACGCCTGCAGCATGCGCATGAACGCCACCGTCGTCGGCATTTCGCGCGCTTCCGCGACAATGCCGAACGGCGCGAATGCGGCGCGGTCCGGAATCTCGCAGTCTATCGGAACCGCAGACCGGCGCGCCGGCACGAATCCGCCCAGTTCGTTGCGCCGCCGCAGCATGTATTGCATGGCCGGGTCGCCTTCAGGCGGCTTGTAAAAGCACGGCTCCAGCGCCTGCCTGTCTGTCAGCGGCAGCGCGAACCGGTTCCGGAACCACAGCAAGGCCTCGTCATCCAGCTTCTTCTGCTGGTGGGCAGACATCCGGCTCTCCGCCCACCGGCCCAAGCCGTAGCCCTTCTTGGTGTGGGCCAGCACCACCGTCGGTTGCCCCTCGTGCCGGCGCGCCGCGTCGAACGCCGCATGGATTTTCACCGGGTCATGGCCGCCGCGCGTGAGATTGTCGATCTGCTCGTCGGATAAATGCGCCACCAGGCGGCTCAACTCCGGGTACTTGTCGAAGAAACGTTCGCGGTTGAAGCGCCCGTCGTTGGCTCCGTAGCTCTGCATCTCGCCATCCACGGTCTCCTCCAGCCGGCGGCGCAGCACCCCTTCCCGATCCAATTCGAAAAGCAGGTCCCAATCGGAACCCCACATCAGCTTGATGACGTTCCAGCCGGCTCCTCGAAACACCCGCTCCAGTTCCTTGATGATTGACCCGTTGCCGCGCACCGGCCCGTCCAGCCGCTGCAGGTTGCAGTTCACCACAAAGATCAGATTGTCCAGTTGCTCCCGCGCCGCCAGCGCGAGTCCCGCCAGCGACTCGGGTTCGTCCATTTCGCCGTCTCCGGCAAATGCCCACACCTTTCGGCTCGATGCCGGCATGACGCCGCGATGCTCCAGATAGCGCATGAAGCGAGCCTGGTACACCGCGGTAAGCGGGCCCAGTCCCATGGACCCGGTGGGGAATTGCCAGAACCGTGGCATCAGCCACGGATGCGGATAGGAGCACAGGCCGCGCCCGCCCGTCTCCTGCCGGAAGTTGGCCAGGGCCTCTTCCGGAAGGCGGCCCTCCAGAAACGCGCGGGCGTAAACACCGGGCGCCGAGTGCGGCTGGAAGTAGACCAGATCGCCGTCCTGCTCGCCGGCGCGGAAGAAGTGATGGAAGCCGGTCTCGAACAGGTCCGCGGCCGAGGCGTAGCTCGACAGATGCCCGCCGAGTTCCGGGCTCTGCCGATTGGCTCGGACAACCATCGCGAGCGCGTTCCAGCGCACAGCGGCGGTGATGCGGCGCTCCAGCGCCTGGTCGCCCGGGTATCGCGGCTGCTCGCGCACGGTGACGGTGTTGGCACAGGGCGTGTTCAACGCCATTCCCGTATTCACCCCGTGCAGCGCGGCGTGGCCAATCAGACGCTCCAGCAACTCGCGGCTGCGTTCCGGGCCGCTTGCCGCCAATACGCCGTCGAAGGCTTCGATCCATTCCTGCGCCTCGAAGTCTCGGCTGGGGGGAGTAGTCGGTGCTTGCATCGCGATTTTCTGGCATCATACCGGATACCCGGCGGAAGGCGATGGCGAACTGACTGCGCCGCGGCCCGTATGGAAGCATAGACTGCTACTTTAGTCACTTACCACGATATAAAATGCTGTTCAGATGCCTCCCGTAAACATCGACTCCACGGACTGGAAGATCCTCGAACAGTTGCAGCGCAACGGCCGCATGCCGAACGTCGAATTGGCCGACGCGGTGAATCTCTCGCCGTCGCCGTGCCTTGCCCGCGTCAAAAGGCTGGAACGCAAGAAGGTGATCGCGCGCTATGTCGCATTGCTCGATCCGCCCGCCGTGGGCCTCGCCGTAAGCGTGTTCGTCCAGGTGCGCCTCGAGCGGCAGGTGGAGGCCAGCCTCAACAGGTTCGAAGCGGCCGTCACCGCGCGTCCGGAAGTGATGGAGTGCTACCTCATGACCGGAAGTTCCGACTACCTGCTTCGCGTGGCCGTGGCCGATCTCGATGAGTTCCAACGCTTCGTCACCGGCTTCCTGGCGCGCATCGCCGGCGTGAATGGCATCCAATCGAGCTTCGCCCTCAAACAGGTGAAGTATCAGACGGCCCTTCCCCTCAACCTGGCTCCCGGTTACGAGACTCAAGATTAGGACGTGCATGCGCCGTATCCTTCGTGATACGGTGGACACCCGGAGGCTTGGAAATGCTCTCGCGAAGACACTGGTTGGCATCCGCAGGTACTCTGGCGCAACGGCGCCTCGCCGCGGCGCCCCTGTTCGAAGGGTTCGCCATCGAACCGCGCACGGGCGTCCAGGAAGCCATCCTGAACAGGCTCGCCGATGGCCGCCTCTGGCTCCTGTTCGGTGAGGGCAGGAGACTGGTGGGAAAGTTCTCCGCCGACGGCGGCCGGACCTGGGGCCCGGTGCGGCCACTGCTCGAAAAAGGAGGCTCCCCCATTGTCACCGGCCGCGACAATGTCCATCTCTCCCTGCTGCACCTGCCTTCGGGAAAACTCGGCATCGTCTACGGAGGCCCGTATTCACGGCCCGGACGCGATGGCACCCTCCACTTTCGCTCCTCCGCCGATGGCGGCGCGTCGTGGTCGCCGCCCGTCGTGATCGATCCCGTCTTTTCGCTCTGCCGCACTGCCGGCGCCAGAGTCCTTTCGAACGGCCGCCTCGCGGTTCCCACCTTCAACTGGTACAGCCCCGCGGCGGGAGGCGAATCGGAATCCGCTTCCAACAGCATCTGCGTCAGTTGGGTGTTCTACTCAGACGACGAGGGCGTCACATGGCATCGCAGCCTGAGTGAGATGTTCGTCAGCCTGGATGAAGGCCGCGGCGGCTGCTATTCCTTCGAGGAACCCAGTCTCGAAGAGCGCGCCGACGGATCTCTCCTGATGTTCGGCCGCACCGAACTCGGCGCGTTCTATCAATGCGTCTCTACCGACAAGGGCGTGCGCTGGTCCGCGCCGAAGCCGGTTCCGATTGCAGCTTCCTACGCTCCTCCGCTACTCGTGCGGATCCCCGCATCGGCCGACATCTTGCTGCTTTGGAACCAGGCCTCGGCCGCGGAGATCCGCGCCGGGCTCAGCCGGCATCGTCTTTCAACGGCGGTCTCCAAGGATGGCGGCGCCACTTGGAACCACTTTCGCAACCTCGAGTCGATGGATGACAGGACCCGCATCGAGCCGCCGGCCCGGCCCCAGGTCCTGCGATCGGCAGGAGGCTATCGCCAGCCCGAAGGCCGGGCCCGCTATCCTCGCAGTCCGGCGAATCTGCGCATCTGTTACCCCACCGTTGCCTTCAGCGGCAACGAAGTGGCCATTGCCTACGACTACGGCTACGGCCCCGGAGAGTTCGAGAAACGGTCAGCCACCCGAATCAAGATCGTCACGAAAGCCTGGCTTTACGGGGCGTGATGGAACAGATCGTGCCCGGCCTGTGCTGGATCGACGACACGTGCAGCGTGTACGCGCTCGCCCATGCCGGAGAAACACTCCTGGTCGATTGCGGAACGCGCCTGACGCCCGGATCGGAAATCGCCGCCGGTCTCGGGCGCGTGGATCGCGTGCTTCTCACTCACTTCCATCGCGACCAATGCTCATCGGCCGCCGCCTGGCGTGACGCCGGTGCGGCCGTCACCGTGCCCTTCGCTGAGAAGCGCTTTTTTGATGAGCCGGACCTGCTCCGCGCCTCCTACGACATCTACAACAACTACACGTCGTACTATCCCGCCTTCGGTTCGCTGCGCGATATCCAGCCCTCCGGCTATGCCCACGATTACCAGCGCCTTGAGTGGCGGGGCTTCTCGATCGGCGTAGTTCCTTTGCCCGGCCACACATTCGGGTCCGCTGGATACCTTTTCGAGGTCGCCGGGCAACGCGTGCTCGCCTGCGGCGATCTGCTCTCCGCTCCGGACCGCATCCACGAGTACTTCCCAGCCCAGTGGAAATACATGGACTTTCAGGGCCACGCTCATCTGCTCGAAAGCCTCCGGGCCGTGGAAGCGATGGAACTCGATTGGATCCTGCCGGGCCATGGCGCGCCGTTCCGGGTCACGCCCGGCGCCATGGCTCCACTGCGCGCCCGGCTCGAACGCATTTGGGAACTGTTTCACGGAAGTCCCCATGAGTACTTCCGGCCGCGCTTTCGCGAACTCACGCCACATGTGTGGGAAGTGTCGAACTCGGTGGCCAACACCTACATCGTCCGGAATGATCGGGGAGGCGCGGTCCTGATCGACTGCGGATATGTGTCGAACGCTCCCATCGCGGCGAATCCGCATCGCTTCATCGACAACCTGACGCCATACCTCCAACGCGAATTGGGCGTCGAGCGCGTCGAGTGGTTCCTGCCGACGCACTACCATGACGATCACCTGGCCGGATATGCCGCCTTGCGCGCGCGTTACGGAACGAAAGTCGCCTGCTCGCCGGAACTGCGCGACATCCTGGAGCACCCGGAACGCTTCGAGATGCCCTGCACCCTGGAGCGGGCCATCCCCGTTGACGCGACCGTCAATCGCGGCGAAGCGTTCGAGTGGAGCGGCTTCCGGTTTTACATCGAACAGCAACCCGGGCAGACCCTCTACCATCACCTCATCCGGTTCGAGGCCGACGGCAAAGTCTTTCTTTCGGTGGGCGACAACATCTCCGGCCTCAGTTTTCGCGAGAAGCGGGATTTCATCTACTCCTTCATCCCCAAGAACCGGACTCCGGTTTCGAGCTACGGCGGCATGCCGCGCCAGATTCTGGCGCACTCGCCTGACTTTCTGCTCACCGGCCACGGGGGCGCGGTGGTGTGCGATCGCGCCGCGGTCGAACGCTGGCGGGCCTGGATGGACGAGTGGCAGGGTTGCTTCGAAGCGATCATCGGCCGGCCCGAGGCAAGCATGGGAATGGACCGGCAGTGGGTCGAGTTTTATCCCTACAAAGTGCGTGTGCGCCCGGGCAGCCACGTCCGGTTCACGGTGAAGGTGATGAATCATGAGGCGGTCCCGCGAGCCTGCCGCCTGAAGTTCCTCTCCGTGGCCGGCGTCACAATCGTGCCCGATCGCGCCGAGTCGGCCGTTCCCGCAAAATCGGTTTGGCAGTGCGATCTTGAGGTGAGCTTCCCGGCCGTGTTCTCCACGCATTCTCTGCCGGTTCTGGCCGATGTCACCTGGAACGGCCGCCATCTCGGTGAGATCGCCGAAGCAATTGCCTACTGGTGAGAGCCTGGCATTCCCACGCACCAGGCCGCAGCCACGGGACATCCCCTTGCTTCCCCGGGCTGCCGCGGCCGGGCAGGAATGCCACACCCGGGCGGCAACACCGATTGGGTGGGAGGATTCGGCACCAGGATGTACATCGGCGGACCCGGCGGCGGCTTCTTCCTCAACCACGGGATGTTCTTGCTCAACCCCGTAACGCGGAAAAGTCGAGTTTCCGCCAGCGAACCTCACAATCCACTGGCCTTGCGAGAACCTATGGTTCGCCAAATCGTGCAATACTCGCCGGGGTTCCCCAGGTGAATCGCTTCCAATAGTTCCGCATCGGCTGGCGCGGCGCATCCGCGCTTCTTCCGCGCCAGCCGCGGATGAACACGCCTCAACAGGCGGCCCTGAGAATCGAGATCGCCGGGCGCTAAACGGAGAACGGAGCCGTGTAGCGCTTGGTCAACAGCGCGTTGGCTTCGGGATCGTTGACGATGATTTCCTTGGCGGGGTCGAAATGCACCACTCTCCCAACGCGATACGCGATCTCGCCCAGATGCACCAGCGCACAGGAGTGATGGGCCACCTCGGCGGGAGCGATCGTGGGTTTCCGGGTCCGGACCGAATCGAGGAAGTCGCCGAAATGCTTGGGATGGCCCCCGCTCCCCTTCATGGCGGGTCCTGGCTCTTCCTTGCGTCCGAGATAGACCTGGAAGAACCCGCGCCGGGAGAACACCATGAAGCCCTCTGTACCGTAGAAGGCGTTTCCGCTGTCAACGCCGTAGTGTCCATACGGAGTCCAGCCGCGCTCCTCGTAGAGCAGGACCTTGCCCTCGGCGAAGTGATAGGAGACCGTCATGTTGTCGGGGAACTCGCCCACGCCGCCATCCACGTTGCTTCCGTGCGCCGTGATTCGAACCGGGTGAGTCTTCGGACTCAGGCCGAAATGAGCCATATCGAGGTCATGGATTCCGTCGCCGCCGATATTGCCGTTGCCGTAGTCGCGCCGGTTGTTCCAGTTGACGGCCCGGTTGAAGCGCCCCGGGTTGAAGGGACGCCGGGGAGCCGGCCCCTGCCAAAGGTCGTAGTCGACGCCGGGCGGAGGAGCGGCATCGGGAACCGTCGGCAGCGCCTTGGTGCGCTGCAGGTTCCATGCTTTCGACATCTTCACCTCGCCGATCACGCCGGCGTCCAGCAGCTCGCGAGCCTTGGCCGTGACGTCGCTCGAACGCATCTGCGTTCCGTGCTGAAAGATGCGGTTGTAGCGCGTTGAGGTCTCAATCAGCACGCGGCCTTCGCGGAAGACGTGACTGGCGGGCTTCTCCACGTACACATCCTTGCCGGCTTTCATCGCAGCCACGGCGATGGGTGAGTGCCAGTGGTGAGGCGTGGCGATCATGAACGCGTCGATGGACTTGTCTTCAAGCAGCCGGCGGAAGTCGCTCACCGAACGCGGTGCCTTGTTGGTGCTCTTGTACACCATCTGGCTCGCGCGCTCGGTGGCGTTGGCGTCCACGTCGCACACCGCGGCCACAGTGGCGGTACCCAACTCCAGAGCCTGGCTGATCGCGCTGGTTCCCCGCCCCCCGGTGCCGATCACTGCCAGATTCACCCGGTCGCTGGCCGGCGCTCCCTGGCTGGTGGCTGCTACTGCGGTGAGCGCGGCTGCGTTGCGCGCCCCGCTCAAAAAGAAGTGACGGCGGGATAGTGGATTCAAGGTCGATGCTCCGTTTCCGCGATACAAGCCTGTCGCGGCGATCATTATCTCATCTCCACAGCCCAGATATTGCGAAAGCGGACCGGATTGCCGTGCTTCTGCAGCATCAACGGTCCCGGCTCGCGGTACTTCGGGTCGCTCGCGTTGGCCTCCGGCGGCGCGGCCGGCAGAATCACGCGGTCGTGAATCAGCACCCCGTTGTGCCGCACGGTCATTACCGCGGGCGACACCCTCGCGCCAGTCCCGTCGAACCTGGCGGCCACGAATTCGACATCGTAGGTCTGCCACGCGAGCGGAGGAAAGCTCATGTTGATGCGCGGCCCGGCCATCTCGTGGATCCCGCCGCAACGGCCGAAGTCGGCAAGGCGCACGAACTTCCGGTTGCTGTCGTTCCATCCGAAGGAATCCAGCACCTGGATCTCCCATGCCTTGTTGATGTAGACACCGCTGTTGCCGCGCGCCATTCCTTCCGCCGTGGGCATGAACGGGGTGCGGAACTCCAGGTGAAACCGCAGGCTCGTGAACCTGCGCTTCGTCTCCGTTCCAACGTCAAGCAGGCCGCCTTCCACGATTTGGCCATCCACCCATTCTCCGGTGTTGCTTCCATCGAATAGGACAATCGCTCCCGGCGGAGGCTTGGCGCCCAGAGTAGGCGACCGCCGATGGACCTTCTTCATCTCGAAAGTGGCATCGGACGACAGGTTACGGAACATCTCGGCCCGGCCCCGGAACACTTCCTCGCGGATGGTCGCCTGCAAGTCGGCGTTCTCGAACATCAGGCGCTCGCCGTGCATGCCGGTGATCCTGGTCTCGCCGCCCGTGGTCTCGCCCTTGAAGTGGAAGCGCGTCACATCGTCCCAACCGGACCCGGGCAGTCCGCCGGAGTAAAGAACTCCGTCGAACTTCCCATTCCCCAGGGCGACTACCTGGGCCGCGATCACCGCGCCGTTGGCGAGAGTCCCCTGATACTCCCCCTGCACCAGGAAATCCGGTCCGGCGGCTGCCGGGTCGTTGAACGCCGCATGCTTTTCGGCGGCAAAAGCGGTCACTCCCGGCAGGGCAAGCAACGCCACGAATGCGATCCTGAAACCGGCGATCACGGGCCGCATTCGGCGGAAAATGTGTTTTCTGAAAAGTGAGGCGTCCATTGAGCTGTATCTCCCGCGGCGGCTCCGTGCCGGTGAAACGGCCGGCTGCGCCCGGCATCCCTATCGAGGTTAACCCGATTACCATGGTTCATGTTACTTGAAGGCGTTGAACATGTCCGCGCGTATCTGCAGGCTGACCCTTTCGGGCCACTTCAGCGGCTTCGGCACGGCTACCTCGATATCTGACAAGCCCCAAAGCGGCGCCCCATTCTCTCTCGCCTGCAGGGCCCGCGGCACCAGTCGTGATTGCGGCTCTGGCGGCAGTCGGAAGCCGGTTTGAAGTGACGCCGCGCCACCAGGCCGGCAATCCGCGGGGCTTCATGACTCCGGGTCGTGCATGATCTCGCGGACCTCCTGCGCACATCGGCAGCTCGCGGCAATACGAGCCGCCCATGTCAACGCCTCAGCCCGCGTGGGCGCCTCGATGATCGAGAAGCCTCCAATAACCGCTTTCTTCTCCGGCGCTGGTCCAAGTCTGGTAGTCCCGTCGGTCGCTACGATCGTTGCCTGTTGGCGGAGGACGCCGCCGCCGAAGATCCAAATCCCTGCGGCCTTGGCCTCTCGAACCACCGCGTGCGAAGCCTCGGCCACTGCTGGCCAGTCGGCTTCCGGAATGTGGTCCATGGCGCCGTCGTCGAACGAAATCAGATACCGAGCCATGTTCTTTCAGAGTTTAGCTCGCTTGATCGTCGAAAGATCCTCAGGACGCCGCTGCGTATCGAAGATCGGTACGTTGTGCGGCAAACCGGAGGACAGGAGAGCGTCTCTACGCCAAAACACCGGTAGCCACAGCGCATCGCGTGGCGGCCAATCTGCAACAAGCGGAGGACGGCGGGGCAGTGGATCAAAGAAGGCAAGCAGTCGATGTAGATGACACGGCTGAGTTGCCATCGGTTCCGGTCGAATGAAGTGCGGTTATGGCTGAGCCTGGGCCGGGTGTGGCGGCAGAAGACAGGGAACTGATCGCTGACCAGCCTGCGACCACGGCCGGTAAAGACCGGCGGCAGGTTTGGTCAAGCATGCCCGGTACCACTGGCTGATGCCGGCCGAAAGCCATCTGACACAGCGGCTGTTCAGGAGCATCGTACGGCGCATCGACGCGCTGGCAACGGGGAGCGGGTAAGGAGAGTCGATTGGAAGGGCGAAATCGGGCGGCTCGCAGGAGGCTGGCAGGAAGGCGGAGTGGATGAAAGCTTGATTGATACCTAAACTATGCACGCCGCCGAGTTGAGCGGGTCGATAGATCGGGTCTGACACCACTTGGGACCCCTGAGAATCCTGCGGTAAAACAGAAGAGG
>Ga0194131_10011156_pt1 | contig 10811 bp, 8 predicted proteins | sample TA2KigO120mmetaG_FD_148631 | JGI IMG/M metagenome (GOLD analysis project Ga0194131, IMG submission 148631) | Freshwater microbial communities from Lake Tanganyika, Tanzania - TA2015053 Kigoma Offshore 120m | ecosystem: Environmental > Aquatic > Freshwater > Lake | place: Tanzania: Lake... | reverse complement strand
GCAGGCAGACGCGGAGACGAGTGCTAGCGCGACGGCTAGTGCTCGAAGCCGAACTTTTTGGTTACCGCACGAAGGCATCGTTGGCCCCTGTCCGTTAATCGGCACTTCGTCGAAAAAACCTTAGGCCCCTGGGTATATGATGCTTCTGATGCGCATTATTCTCCTCGTGACCGCGGCCATTGCTGCCTCCGCCCAGCCGTATTCCCTCCTACTCAAGGGCGGCCATGTCATCGACCCCAAAAACGGCCGCTCCGCCAAACTCGACGTCGCCATTCAAAACGGCCGTATCGCCAAGGTCGCTGCGGATATTCCCGCCGACGACGCCTCGCGCGTCGCCCGCGTCGATGGCCTCTACGTGACTCCCGGCCTGATCGATATTCACGTCCACGTCTACACCGGAACCGGCGTCAAAGCCCTGACCGGCGACTCCTCGGTCTATCCCGACAGCTTCAGCTTCCGCAGCGGCGTGACGACCATGGTCGACGCAGGCTCGGCCGGCTGGCGCAACTTCGACGACTTCCGCCAGCGCATCATCGACCGCGCTCAAACCCGCGTCCTCGCATTTGTCAACATCGTGGGCAATGGTATGAGCCCGGCCGGCGAAGACACGCCCTCGGAAATGCAAGGCGACCAAGCCGCCGCCATCGCGCGAAAACACAAGGACGTTGTCGTCGGCTTCAAGACCGCCCACTACGCGGGCGAAGGCTGGCCCTCGGTCGACGGCGCACTGGCGGCCGGCCGCGCGACGAATCTGCCCGTCATGGTCGACTTTGGCTACCTCAGCCTCGATCGCACCCTGCGCACTTTACTCGGCGACAAACTTCGCACCGGCGACATTTACACCCACTGCTACTCCGGCCATCGCGGCGAACTCGGCGAGGATGGCAAGACCAACCCAGCCATGGAGGTGGGCCGCAAGCGCGGCGTCATTTTCGACGTCGGCCACGGCGGCGGCAGCTTCTACTGGAACGTCGCCGAACCGCTCACGCGCCAGGGCTTCTGGCCCGATTCCATTTCGACGGACCTCCACACCGGTTCCATGAACGCCGGCATGAAGGACATGACCAACGTCATGTCGAAGTTTCTCAACCTCGGCGCATCGTTGGACGACGTCATCAAAATGAGCACCTGGAACCCCGCCAGGGAAATTAAGCGTGTCGACCTCGGCCATCTCGACGAAGGCGCCGTCGCCGACATCACCGTTCTGCGCGTCGAGCAGGGCTCCTTCGGCTTCATCGACTCCGCCGGAGCGACATTCCCTGGCGCGAAGAAGCTCACCGCCGAACTCACCATCCGCGACGGTATCGTCCGTTGGGACTTGAACGGTCGCGCCACGACGGACTGGAAATCGTTCAAGTACCAGAAGCGAGCGCCGGTTACGGTACCCACGCCGCGCCGCAAGAAGCAATAGTGCGCCGGTCGATGCGCTCCATCTTCCACATCGACATGGATGCGTTCTTCGTTTCCGTCGAAGAGTTGTACGATCCCTCGCTGAAGGGGAAACCGGTCGTCGTCGGCGGGAAGGCGAATGAACGCGGCGTGGTGAGTGCGGCATCTTACGCCGCGCGGAAATTCGGCGTGCATTCGGCAATACCTCTGCGCACAGCCTACGCCCTGTGCCCGCATGCGATCTTCCTCGAAGGCCATCGCGATCGCTACACCCGACACTCCGGAGAAGTCCGCGAGGTCCTGCAGACCTTTAGCCCGCTTGTCGAAATGGCCTCGATCGACGAAGCCTATCTTGACATGACGGGTACCGAGCGGTTGCACGGCCCGCCGTTCTCTGCCGCGCATAAGCTGCACGAAGCGATCAAAAGCAAAACGAAGCTCAACAACTCCATCTCGGCATCGACATCGCGGCTCGTGTCGAAGGTCGGCTCCGATCAAGCCAAGCCGAACGGCGTGTTGTGGATTCCGCCCGGCGCGGAGGCCGCATTCCTCGCGCCGCTCGACGTGCGCAAGATCCCCGGCGTCGGCAAAGTGGCCGAGAAGAACCTGAACGAGCTGGGCATCTACAAGGTCGGCGACCTGTCCAAACTCGATGACCGCTTTCTCGAACAGCGCTTCGGCAAATGGGGTCTCGCTCTGGCCGGCAAATCGCGCGGGGCCGACGCAGGCGCCTGGTTCGACGGCGAGATCGGCGGCGACGACACGCCCAAGTCCATCAGCCACGAACATACCTTCAACACCGACACCAACGACGCCGTGCAGCTGGAATCGACTCTCGCCCACCTCGCCGAGAAAGTCGGCCGCCGCCTGCGCGAACACAGCCTTCACGCCCGCACCGTGCAACTCAAATTCCGCTACAGCGACTTCTCCACCTTCACGCGCGCGCACTCGCTCGATCACGCCACGCAACTGGACACCGAAATTCTTCATACCGTACGCGCGTTGTTTCAACTCAACTGGAACCGCACGCCAATCCGGCTGATCGGCGTGCACTGTTCCGGCTTCGAGGAGAACGAAGGCCAACTCAGCTTGCTCGACGGCGACCGCAATGAAAAGCTGAAGAAGGTCTTCACAGCCGCCGACGCGCTCCGCGACAAGTTTGGCGACAAGACCATCAACCTCGGCGGAGCGTTGAAGGGGCGATTCACCGAGCGTGTTTACGAGGCCATGCCGGAAGCGAAAAAACCGGAATGAAGCCGCGGCTGCTGATACTCGCCGCGGCGCTGTTGTACTCAACCGGTGGCGCTGCCATCAAAGCGATCTCGTTGACGAGCTGGCAAGTCGCTTCGCTGCGATCGCTCATCGCCGCGATTGCGATTTTACTTCTCGTCCCGGAGTCGCGCCGAGGCTGGACTCTGCTGGTCTGGATCATCTCGCTCTCGCATGCCCTGACGCTGGTTCTGTTCGTTCTTGCCACCAGGCTGACGACATCGGCCAACGCAATCTTCATGCAGGCTACCGCGCCGTTCTACCTGCTCGCGATCGGCCCGCTGCTGCTCAAGGAGCCAAACACAAAACGCGACTATCTGCTCGGCGGCGCGGTCGGCATCGGCATGTTGCTTTTCTTCTTCGACGCGCCGTCGACAACCGCTCTCGCGCCGAACCCCGCGCTCGGCAACGCCCTCGCCGCCGTCACGGGACTCACCTGGGCGCTGACGCTTACGGGCCTGCGAAAGCTTGGTAAACAACCGGGGACGAATAACCTCTCGGTTGTCGCGACCGGAAATCTTACGGCCTTCGCGCTGGCCGCGCCATTCGCGTTTCCGATCGCTTCGATCGGCGCAACCGGCATCGCCGCACTGATCTACCTCGGCGTCTTTCAAATCGGCCTCGCCTATGTCTGTCTCACCCGCGGCGTGCGCCAAGTGCCGGCGTTCGAAACATCGGCTCTGATTTTGCTCGAACCCGCAATGAATCCCGTGTGGACGTATTTCCTGCACGGCGAAACGCCGGGGCCGCTTTCGCTCGGCGCGGGTGCGATCATCATCGGCGCAACACTGGCGCACACGTGGGCCAGCCGCGGGGACTAATGAGGCTGGCCAAGAAAGGCTATCCTGCGCGTGGGGTATCCAGTAAAGGAGAAAGATTTGCCCGAGTCGCGCTCGGAAAACTCGAAAACATCTCCCTCAACGCGGTAAGTGCCTTTCCATTCAATCGCAAACCGGGTCTCGGATTCTTCAAAGTAGAAATCTTCGGGCGCGCCGTCTCGCGCCAAACGGGCCGCCAGCCGCCCAGCCGGATCCAATATCCACGCATCGCCGGTTTCAGTCGAAAAGAACGCGAGAGGGCCAACCTCCACCCATCGGCCGTCGCGCTCCTCCCCTCTTCGTCGAATATAGGCGATCTCGTTCCCCAGGTTGAAGTCTTTGGCTGCCAAGCCGATCTTGCCCAGCCGGCGTTTCAATCTCTTACGTCCCACGTGACTACTCCCTATTTCGACTTCCCAAAAAACCCGGCAAGCGCGCCAATAACATTCGCCAACCGCTTCTCGTCAAAAGCGTCCGGAAGCGGTATGGACAGTGATGGCTTGTTTGTATTCGGATCGCGCGAAACCAGTTTCGACAATCCACTAGGCGCGGCGATCGACTCCAAAAACCGCAGGCCCGCGCCGGCCAGTTCCGCCGCGGCCTGATCGATGGAAGGCGAAGCGGGCGTTCCGCTCACTGGTATCGCAACTGGCGCAACGGGATCGATGATCGGCTTCGGCCGCTGCGGCTGGTCCGCGAAAATCTCCTTCACCTCTTGCAGCACGGACTTCCTGCCCAGCGCCGCGAAACTGACCTCGCCGGTCGGCGAATCGAACACGCCCGCGAACAGCGACTTCTTCAACTGCAGCGTCTGCCAGACTCGCTCTTCGATGCTGTCCTTGGTCAGGAGATGAACGACATGAACGGGTTCCGACTGGCCGAGCCGGTGCACACGCCCAATGCGCTGTTCAAGGCGCGCCGGGTTCCAGGGCGGTTCGAAATTGATCACGGCAGACGCGGCCTGCAAGTTCAATCCAACTCCGCCGGCGTCCGTCGACAGGAACACGCGGCAAGCGGAGTCGCCGCGGAACTTGTCCATCAGCGCGCCACGATTCTTCGAAGGCACGCCTCCGTGCAGCGACACGAAGCCGATGCCCAGCGCCTTCAACTCCTCGCCGGCTAGAAACGTCATCCGTTCGTACTCGCTGAAGACCACAACTTTTCTTCCTTGCTCGAGAACCAATTCGCGAACCACCTCGCGAAACTCCTCCAGCTTCGGCGAGAAGTTCGTTTTCTTGTCGAAGAGAAACGTCGAATCGCAGAGCATACGTATGTTCTGAAGGCAGCACATGATGCGTTTCATGTCGATCTCCGACAACCAGCCTTGCCGTTCCCATTTCCGCATGAGCGCGGCGAGGATATCGCTCTGCTCCCAATACGGCGCGGCCTGTTGGGGCATCAGCGACACGTGCAAGATTCGGTCGGTGCGCGGCGGCAAATCTTTAAGCACTTCCTTCCGCGTCCGCCGAAGAAGCACGGGCTTCAGTTGATCGTGAATCTTGTCGAGTCCGCGGTAGCCGACCAGCTTGCCCTTCTCGTCCTCCTGCCGGTGATCATGAAGAAATCGGAACGCAGGGCCAAGCCGCCGCCCATCGACGAACTCGACCACCGAGAACAACTCTTCAAGCTTGTTCTCGAGCGGCGTGCCGGTCAGAACGAAGGCGTACCGGCTTTTTAACTGTTTAATCGTGCGCGCGGTCGCCGTGGTCCAGTTTCGGATTCGCTGCGCCTCGTCGAGCACGATCAGATCCGGCGCCATCTCGTGGATCTGGCGAATATCCTTTAGCACCAATTCGTAGCTGGTCAAATTGAAGAACTTCGCAGCCGCGTAAAGTTCCTTCCGCCGAGGCAACAGGCCGTCGACGACCTGCGCGTCGAGATCCGTGAACTTCTCGATCTCGGTCATCCATTGATACTTCACCGATGCCGGCGCGATGACAAGCACGCGCGAGATTCCGCGGCGGCGGCGCAGCAGTTCGGCGGCGGCGAGGGTCTGCACGGTCTTTCCGAGGCCCATGTCGTCGGCCAGTACTACGCGTCCGCGGCAAGCCGCGAAAATCGCCCCGCGCTTCTGATACGGCAAAAGCTTGGTCTTCAACACATCCTTCAACGGATCGGCGCCGCGTTTGATCTTCTCCAACAAGTCGCGTTCGAGATCGAGCCCGTCGGCGAACTCGTTCTCGCGGTCGAGAAATTCCAACGCGTCGCTGTATACCACGGCGTCAAGATCGGCGGCGCGAAAGGCGTCGAGCACGTGGTGAAAACTACGGTAATAGTCTCGCCGCAGCATCCCACCGGCGTCGAAGTACTCGGCAGCTAACTTTCGCAGAGCCTCCGAGGGCGATTCGGGCAGCCGCAAACGAACGTCGATCTTATCGCCGTACTGCAAAGATATCGATGCACGCGAGCGCTGATAGATTTTGCTCGCCAGCGCGGATCCATGGCGCTTCCGCAGTCTGAGCAAGATCGCCTCGATGTGTTTGCAGGTGCCGAGCGTGTTGACCGCGAAATCCGCGCAGGAGCAATAGTTTTCAAACAGGCCAGGTCCGCGCATCGCCACGCGATAAGCCTTGCCGCTTGCCGATTGAATCCGGTAGTCGCCGTACGGACCGGTTAGCGGCTTGCTCAGCAGCTTCACAATGGCGTTTTCGGCCCTCCCTCGCCGTTCGTCTATCTGTTGTTCAATCAGCATGGCGCGCTCCCATAGGCAGACAGAATAACAGACTGAAACACGGATTGCCGAAACGGGGAAGCCCCAGCGGGGCTCGAATCCGCTGGGGTTCTGTAGTGAAGAGTTTCTTCGGAGATTATTTATGATTCGCTAGGCGCCTCCGTCGAATCAGTGCGACACCGATAAAGCCGGCGCCCAGCATCGCGAACGACGCGGGTTCGGGAACGTCGCAGTCGTTGCAAACGTACGTTACATCGAACTGGAATTGGGTGCCCGGCGGATTTGGGTTTGTAAAGAAGGTCCAGGCGTTCACCACGTCGCCGGTGTGAATCTCAAATCCCGGCGCCACGACGAAATGGATTACATTGCCCGCGATTGTGTAGGGGAAGTTGTAGTTGTCGGAGATGTTGCGGAACAGTTGCGCCGCGGAATTGTCGGGTGCCAAGGGAACACCCGTTGTTCCTGGGAGCAACACCTTGACGGAGACCAAGATCTCCGACAAACAATCGGGGCCGTTCCAAACGGTTGGGCCGCCCGTGAAAATTCCGGGAATGCCGAAGTGAACATCGCCGCCGAAATCGCGGATCAGCCATGGGTTTCCGAATGGATCGGTGCCGTTCGTGAACGGGTTAGCCGTGCCAGTCGCTGTATACGTGTATGTGGTTGCGGCTTGCGCGAGGGCAGCCGCGAAGAGAAAGGTTATTATCGCCTTCATACCCATTGATGCGCACCACTTCCAAAACCGGGGTCACGATTTTTTGCTACGCTACATCACCATGAGATCCGCACTCCTGCTCGCCTCCTGCGCCATCGCCTTTGCCGCCGAATGGAAGGCCGGAATCGGCCGCGTCGAAATCACTCCCGACAAGCCGATCTTCCTCTCCGGCTACGCATCGCGCAAAAAACCCTCCGAAGGCGTACGCCAGAAATTGTGGGCCAAAGCCGTCGCGCTGCAAGACAAATCCGGCAACCGCGTTGTCATCGTTGGAACCGATCTCATCGGACTCTCGCGGCCCATCTCGGAGCGTATCGGCGCCGAAGCCGCCAAGAAGTACGGACTCAAACGCTCGCAACTGATGCTCAACTCCTCGCACACGCACAGCGGGCCGGCCGTGCGCGACAACCTCGACACCATGTTCGATCTCACGGCCGAGCAACGCCAGATCATCGTCGCTTACAGCAACAATCTCGTCGATAAACTCGTCGCCGTCATCGGCGCCGCGCTCGGTGATCTGCAACCCGCCGGCATCGCCATCGGGCATGGCACAGGGACCTTCGCCATCAACCGCCGCCAGTTCACACCGAAAGGCGTGTCGATCGGACACAACCCGAAAGGCCCCGTCGATCACGACGTTCCCGTCTTCCGCATTACCTCGGCCGACGGCAAACTGCGCGGCGTAATTTTCGGCTACGCCTGCCACAACACCACGCTCGGCGGCGATCTCTTTCTCCTCAACGGCGACTACGCCGGCTACGCCCAGCAATACTTCGAGGAGGCCAATCCCGGCGCCACCGCCCTGTTCCTCTTACTGTGCGGCGGCGATGCCAACCCCAGCCCGCGCGGCAAATACGAACACGCCGAAGCCCACGGCCGCGGCCTTTCCGACGAACTCGGCCGCGTCTTGAAAGGAACGATGAAACCGGTCACAGGCAAGATCCGTTCGGCGTGGCAAACCGTCGATCTCGCCTTCGCGCCGCACACGCGCGACCAATTCGAGAAGGAACTGAAAGACCCCAGTTGGTACAAGCAGCGCCGCGCCGAAGCGATGCTCCGCGCCTACGACGCCCGTAAGCCGGTGACGACGATCGCCTATCCCGTGCAGGCCCTGCGCTTCGGCAAAGCGGCCACGATTGTCGCGCTGGGCGGCGAGGTCGTCGTCGACTACGACCTCCGCATCAAAAAAGAGTTCGCCGGCGAAGACACAATCGTCGCCGGCTATTCGAACGACGTAATGGGTTACATCGCGTCGAAGCGTGTATTGCAGGAAGGCGGCTACGAAGCCGTCGACAGCCACATCTACTACGGCAACCCGGGCCCGTTCACCGAGGAGGTGGAAGAAGCGATCATGTCCACGGTGAAACGGGTCCTGAAACAGGTTGGGCGGTCGAACTAGCTAGTTGCGGAACGACTCTGGAAGCGTCGCGGGATCGACGAGCGTTTCCCGCGCCACGCGCAACAATTGCAGCGCGTTCTGCAGCGACACCTCCATCGCCGCCACGCTCGTCGCATTCCGTCCGCCATCAATCACGCCCCGCGCCGCCATCAAGCGTCCGCGCGCGATCAACACCGCAAAGTCCGGACGCCGCTCCAGCGCTCCCGCCGACAGCACTTGAATCGCGTCGTTCAACTCTTCGCGTCCGAGGGTCACAAGTTCGCGAGCGTCCTCGATCGAACCCGCGCGCCGCGCCCGCTCCAGGGCCGAGATCGTCGAGCGCACATTCTCGAGCGCGTTCAACACCCGCAAGAATGCGGAGATCGCCTGCACTTCCGGATCGTTCGGATCGTCGCTGATCTTCACCGGCACCGGCCCGGCCACCGGATCGCCAATGCTCGTCGGATCCGCATACGCCTTCGTGCCGTAAAACGCCACCGCTTCTTCCAGCGTCGCGACCGCGTGATTGTGGAAGAATGGCGCCGTATCGGCCGACTCCACCAGCGAGTTTGAATTGAACTCTTCAAACGGGATCACGCCAACTCCCGGCAGTTCACCAAAATTGCCGAAGCCACCGGTGGGCAGGAGCTGCGAACCGTAGCCGCCATCGCGCGGAATGTTCAACGCGATCGACGAGGCTAGCACGTTCACGTTGGTCCCCACCGTCATGTTGAACCCACGCGGCAGCGCGTCCAGTTTCGGTGAGAATCCGGGCACGCGATCGTTGAACGATAGCGCCGCCGTGCCGCCCGCGTTGAAGTGGCAAGCGTTGCAGTTCTTGTGGCCGGGTTCGGCGATATTGCCGGTGTCGGCAAACAACCGCATCCCCTGCGCACCGACGCCCGTCCGCAACTTGGGCTTCGCAAGGTCGAAATCCTCGGCGCGCCCAACGGAAAGTTGGAACACCGCCAGTGCGTCGAGTTCTTCATCGGTGGGCAACCGGAAATCCGTGCCAGCTCTGCGCGCCAGCGTCTTCGGCATGTGTTGAATGATCGCGCCAATCGCAAAGTCGCGCAGCGGCAGATTATCGTTGCCCCAGCCAAGCCTTTCGGGCTGATCCGGCGATTGGCCGACCTGCGTGAAATCGATAATGAATGGCAACTGCGGTGCGTTCGACTGCGTTCCGACCGACTGAATCGACGGCACCGCGCGAAGCACGAACTTCTTCGCCAAATCCTCGGATCGGTCGGCGTTGGCCAGCACCAACCCCGCCTTGCGCAAATTCGCCGCGCTCTCGAAGTTGTTGCGCAATTCCGCCTCGCGCTCGTGCACGAACAACGGATCGGCGGCTGGAAGTTTCGCAATGAACTCGGCGTCGATCGTGAAATTGTTCGCCTCCACGTGGCAGGTTCCGCATGTGCGCGAATTCCCCGCGAACCGCTCGCCGTTAAACAGCGCACGGCCCGTCGCCGCGAGATCCCAAACGGCGTCCTCGCTCACATAGCCCGCCGCGATTCGGTTGTAGATATTCGCCGAACCGGTCAGTACAAACGACGACGCCGGCTGGCCCGCGCGCACGACAAAAGCGCGGTCGAACGCGAAGCCATTCCGCTGCGCCGCCGATAGCATGGCGCTCAATACATACGCGCCTTCGGCCTTCGTCAACCGCCCCGCATTTAAGGTGCGGTCGGCGCCGTCGGGTAATGTCGAGCCGCCCGCGGCGTTGTCGGCCAGAATCAATTCCCAGTTCCCGTCGGGCAGTCCGCCAACGCGAGCGCTCACCGCGCCGGTCGTAGTGTTGACCTGCACGCCGCCAGCCGCATTGATCGGCTCACTCGCCAGCGCACCGATGGAAACAAGGCCAAGCGAAACGGTATCGCGCGGCGAGGCCGCGCGCCATTGCGCCAACAGCCGAAAGAAATTCTCGGGATCGGCTAATCCAGTGTTGGGTAGGTGATGGGTGTCGGCTTGGGCGGCGTGGGGAAGAAACACTCCGGCCAGCCCGGCGCCGAGAAAACTCAAGGCGATCAGGTAGCGTATTTTCATATTGACTCCATTCGCGCGCACCGGCCCGCCGCGGGTCCGGTGGTGGGAACGGCGGTTAGCCATCCCGTCCCTGGCGAGGTCCAAATTGCGCTGCTTCGACTAACAGGTACGGAGTGACCAACCGAACGGATCTATTACTTCGTCAAATAGCGCCGCATCCGCTCCACCGCTTCCATCAGGTTCTCGTACGAGTTCGCGTAACTAAACCGGATGTAGCCGTTACCGTAAGCGCCAAACGCTTCGCCGTTCAAACAGGCAACGCCTGCGTCATGCAGTAATTCGCGCGCAAGGTCTTTCGACGTCCGGCCCGTTCCCTCCACGTTCGGAAACGCGTAAAACGCCCCCGCCGGCACTTGGCAACGGAAGCCTGGCAGCGTGTTCAGCCCCGCCACGAACGCATCCCGGCGCCGGCGGAACTCCTTCACCATTTTGACGGCGTCGTCCTGCGGCCCCGTGATCGCGGCGAGACCGGCGCGCTGCACCATCGACGCCGTGCACGAATTCGAATTGACCATCAGCTTGTTG
>Ga0194131_10011155_pt1 | contig 10811 bp, 13 predicted proteins | sample TA2KigO120mmetaG_FD_148631 | JGI IMG/M metagenome (GOLD analysis project Ga0194131, IMG submission 148631) | Freshwater microbial communities from Lake Tanganyika, Tanzania - TA2015053 Kigoma Offshore 120m | ecosystem: Environmental > Aquatic > Freshwater > Lake | place: Tanzania: Lake... | reverse complement strand
ATGCTGGCGTACAGCCTTCTCGTGCGGCAACTGCGGCAGAACCGTGCGCAGGAATGGGCACTCCAACGGCTGACGACCATCGGCGAAGCCTGTCGCGCGATGCTGCGTGAAACCCTGCGGACAACCCTGGGCTGGGCCATCAAGCAGGTCACCGAGTTTTCGCAGAGTCCGGACCATGTGGTCGCTCAGCTGGGGTTGGCTTAAGATTGCAAAACTTTAGACATTACTAAAAGGGTGCCCTGAGCGCTGTACAGGGCGCGCGTCCAGCTGGTGTTGGTGAGGTCGAGGCTGAAGAAGCGAATGTCGTGGCCGTACGCCGGCTGATTGGCGACCGTGTCCATACATGGGTCGGCTTCCAGGTCCGGGTAATCCTCGCGCAGGGCGCCAAGTGCGGTATCGGCCATGTGTTCCGCCTCCGGCATGCTTTCGTCCAGAGACAGAATCAAAATGGCAGTCCCGGGGCCGTAGACCGCGACGGTCCAGCCGTTGTCGCCGTCCTCCGGCTCCAGCTGCCAGTTCTCGGGATATCGGAAACGGATGCCGTCCCGCTCGAACAGGGCGCTCATGGCCGACTCTCCAAAATGTTCACGTTGCGGGCAAAGAATGCGGCACATGGAGTGTGCCGGCCACATTCCGCCGCGATCCTCCCTGATTTCATATTCTAGGCAATTGCAGCACGGGAAAATTCACTCACCATCACTGAGAGACGCATGATTATTCATCAGGGCACGCTCTCACCCCCCGCTGGTCGATTCGCGATCGTCGCGGCGCGCTTCAACCAGGAAATCGTGGCACGATTGGTGGAAGGCGCGCGGACAGGCCTTGCCAAGCATGGACTGGCCGACGATTGCATGGAACTGGCATGGGTTCCGGGCTCCTTCGAGATTCCGCTGGCCGCGCTTGGCCTGGCCGAGAGCGGCAAGTACGCGGCCATCATTTGCCTGGGCGCTGTCATCCGTGGCGACACCGACCATTACGATTATGTCGCCAGCGGGGCCGCTACCGGCATCGCTCAGGTCGCGCTGAAGACAGGAGTGCCCGTAATCTTCGGCGTTCTCACGTGCGACACCGAGGAGCAGGCCCTGGATCGTGCCGGCGGCAAGGAGGGCAACAAGGGATTCGACGCCGCCCTGGCTGCCATCGAGATGGTGAACCTTTTGCGGCAGTTACCGGGAAAGTGAGTGAACCAGGCAACTATCCCCACCATGGAAGGAATCCATAGAAAACCAAGAATGAATCGACGTTCCCGCGCCCGTGAAGTGGCCTTGCAGTTGCTCTTTCAGCGCGACCATAATCCCTTCCTGGACCGGCCGGCGCTGGTTGGATTCGCCCGAAACCGGCTGGGCGAGCCGGCGCTTGTGGAATTCTGCTTGCAACTGTACGATGGCGTGCTGGCCCATCAGGAAGAGATTGATCAGCGGCTGTCGGCGTCCGCGGAGAACTGGAGGCTGCCGCGAATGGCCGCCGTCGATCGAAATGTACTGCGCGTCGGCGCCTTCGAGGTGCTTTTTTTTCCCGAGACGCCTTCGGCCGTCGCCTTTGATGAGGCCATCGAACTGGCGCGGCGCTACGGCACCGCGGAATCCTCAGCGTTCGTCAACGGCGTACTGGATCGCCTCCGCCGCGAGGCCACCGGCGAGACAACTGCTGCGGAAGCATCCGCCGGCGAGACAGCTGGCGCCGATACTGCCGCCGAACCGCCGACCGAATCAGCCATTCCCTCGTCGTGAGCCATGCCTGGGCGTCAACCGTTCACTGTGTTGTGTCAGCTACTTGGCCGCAAGCCGACGGCCACACGCGTCGATTTGCACATCCACACCACTTGCAGCGACGGCAGTTACACGCCGGCCGAGATTGTCAATCTGGCCGGGCGCAGCGGCATGCCGGCACTGGCCATCACGGATCACGACACGGTGGCAGGCATCACGCAGGCGCGCCTGGTGGCCCATGACCATCTGGAGGTAATCGCGGGCGTCGAGATCAGCGCTCACGATGGCAACCGCCCGATCCACCTGCTCGGGTACTTTTTTGATGTCGCTGATCGGGACTTGGCCACCGCGCTGGCCCGGTTGCAAGCACTCCGCGCGGAACGTTACCGTGAGATGGTCGAGCGCTTGCGACATCTGGGCATCGCCATGGAACCCATGACGAGCGACGTGCCGGCAGCAAGTTCGCTCGGCCGGCGGCATCTTGCGGAGAGGCTCGTGCATGCCGGTCTGGTATCGTCGGCGGGAGAGGCTTTCGGCCGGTTTCTGCGCGATGGCGGCCCCGCTGCAGTCCCCTTCCGCGGCCTGGCGATTAACGAGGCCATCCGTGTGATCCAGCGGGCCGGCGGTGTCGCCGGCTGGGCCCACCCGCCGCCGGACGCAACCCTGGACGATGTTCGCCGACTCAGCGAACTCGGCTTGCAGGCACTCGAGGTTGAGTTTCCGGCATGTTCGCCGCGCCGCGGCCGAGAATTGCGTCTCTGGGCGTCCCATACAGGATTGGCGGTCACCGGCGGCAGCGATTGTCACGGACCGGACGATCCGCGTCGGCAACGGGGCGCTGGCGGTGTCACGCTGAAGGAAGTGCAGAATCTGGCAAAGCGAGCGGGCGTAGACACTCGGTCTGTGTCAGTGTGAGCTGGCTGGCCGCGACGCGTCACAGGATTGTTTGAGGGATATCACATGGTCTTTCGCGCCATCTTCAACAAGATCAAGCAGGGCCTGAGCAAGACGCGCAATTTGTTTTCCGGCGTCGCCGAACTGTTCCGTCTCAAGGGGCGCGTCGACAAGCAATTCCTCGAAAAGCTGGAAGAGCGGCTCTATCTGGCCGATGTCGGCACGGCAGCCACGCAGGAAATCGTCGAACGCGTTCGCCAGGCTTTCCAGGACAAGGAAATCTCGGGCGACGTTGAGGTCTTTGTCAAGGACCAGCTCAAGAGCATGCTGACGGCCCCCGAAGATGGGATCAAGTACCAATCGTCCGGTCCAACGGTGGTCATGGTCGCCGGAGTGAACGGCTCCGGCAAGACAACCTCGATCGCCAAGCTGGCGCGGCGCTGCCAGGAGGACGGCAAGAAAGTGCTGGTGGCGGCCTGCGACACCTTTCGCGCCGCCGCCGTCGAGCAACTCACCATCTGGAGCCAGCGGCTCGGCTGCGAGATCGTCAAGAATCAGCAAGGCAGCGACCCAGCCAGCGTGGCCCACGACGCTTGCGAGAAGGCGGCCGCTCGCGGCATCGACGTGGTCATCGTCGACACCGCCGGCCGGTTGCACACGCAGACGCACCTCATGCGCGAGCTTGAGAAGATTCACCGCGTCGTCGCCAACAAGATTCCTGGAGCGCCGCACGAGGTCCTGCTCGTCCTCGACGCCACCAACGGGCAGAATGCCATCGCCCAGGCCGAGATGTTCAAGAAGATCATCCACTGCACCGGCATCGTCCTCGCCAAGCTCGACGGCACCGCCAAGGGGGGCGCCATCTTCGCCATCAAGACCAAGCTCGGCCTACCCGTCAAGTTCATCGGCGTCGGCGAGAAGCTCGAAGATCTGGAGATCTTCGACCCGGACACCTACGTGGAAGCGCTTTTCGAGGAGTGAATGCCTCGCCGCGACACGCCGGCCGCGTATCGCTACGCGAAAAGTCCCGCGATGACATCGCCCTGCGGCAAGACGGGGATGGGACGGTGCTGGCGGTCATGGAGCGTGGTTTCCGGGTCGATGCCGATGGCGTGGTAGATGGAGGCGGCGACATCGCCAGGGTGGTAGGGGCGGGTAGTGGGGAACGCGCCATGCCGGTCGGTGCCGCCGATGACCTGACCGCCGCGGACGCCGCCTCCGGCGAAGAAGATGCTGCCGGCTGCGCCCCAGTGATCACGGCCGCCTTCGCGATTGATGCGCGGCGTTCGGCCAAACTCGGTGAGGAACACCACCAGCGTCTCGTGCAGCATGCCGCGCTGGTGCAAGTCTTCCAGCAGCGCGGCGCAGGCTCGGTCCGTTCCTGCGAGGTGATACGGCAGCCTGGCCATGTCGCAGATGTGCGGCTGGTTCTGAACGGGAGCGCGATGATTGTCCCAGAGATTGCCGTACTCCGGATCATAGCCGTAGTCGACCATCACAAAGCGAGCGCCGCCTTCCACCAGCCGGCGCGCGAGCAGGCAGCGCTGACCGATCTTCGTTCGGCCATAGCGGTCGCGGATACGCTCCGGTTCCAGTCGCAGATCGAGGGCTTGCCGAACTGCTGGCGACAGCAGCATGCCGAAGGCCTCGTGATACTGGCGATCAATGGCGTCGCCGTACTCTTCCATGCGGCGCAAGCCGCGCTCAAGGCGAGTTCGTAGCGATTGCCGTTGCTGCAAGCGTGTGGACGGCACGCCGGCCGGCTCTTGCAATCCCTGCCGGTTAAAGTCTTCTTCGTCGGCCTCGTGGACGTGGGCGGTGAAATCGTCGTTGCGCGGCGTGCCGCCGGTTGAGAACGGGCTGTACTGCTGCCCGAGCCAGCCGCCGCCGAAGAGCTGCACGGGTGGCGGGCCGGGACGGGTCGTGCCCGGCACGGCGATGTAGCCGGGGAAACCGGCGCGCGGACCGTGCAGCTTCGAAACGATGGCGCCGATGTTCGGCTCCGTCGTGATCTGCGCCATCGTCACGCGCCGGCCCGAGAGGATGTGCGCCTGACTCAGCAAATGGTCGTTACTGTCGTGCGAGAAGCTCCGCAGGAGCGCGAAGCGCGGCAATTGTCGCGCCAGGTCCGGCATGACTTCGCTGAAGTGGATGCCGGGCAGCGTGGTCTGGATGGCGTCAAGGGTTCCGCTAACTTCTTGCGGCGCGTCCGGCTTTGGATCGAAAGACTCGATGTGCGTCACACCGCCGGCCAGGAAGAGAAATATGACCGAGCGGGCGCGCGGCTCCCTTCCAGCCGCCCCAAGCCGCGACACGCCAGCGGGCAACAGCGATGCCCCCAGGCTCAGCGAGCCGAGCCGGAGCAGATCGCGACGCCTCAGCAACCCCAAGAAATCAGCGTGATTGAAGAACATCGCGGCGAGGCCCTCAAACAGAGATTTCAGCACCTATCAGTATACAATCTCCCCAGCGCCGGAAGATACATGGGGCGACCCGCCGTATCGTTCTCGCCCTGGTGTTTCATGCTCGCGAAGCTGCCGACCGTCGACCGAATTTCAATCACGCTTGTCCGGCGTTCCCTCCCACGTCTCGCGCAGCACGCGGAAGCCAACGGGATCATGCTTCTCTAGTTCGGTGCGCGTGAAGGGGTAAAAGTCGTTGCGGCCGAAGTACGCCTCCGAGAGTTCAGCGAAATACTCTTTCGAGTTGGTGAGCGCATAGGCCTTGCGCTTGCCGCCGCGGATGAACGCGACCGACTCGTAGAGCTTGCGCTCGACGGCCTGCTTGAAGGCGGCCTCGATGCCTCGATGATTGTCACCCAGCACCAGGAAGTGGTAGGCATGGGCCAGCTCGTGTAGCACCATCCATGGCTGATCGCGCTCGGACCAGCGCACGAAGTTGCGGGCGTTGTTGATCTCCACGCAACCGGCCTTGTCCGGATTGTAGCCGTTGGCCTTCAGCCAGGCGCGTGACGGATGGAACTCGGCCGCGCCGTTCTTCTTCTTCTCCCACTCCATCCAGATCTTGACCTTCTTGAGGCGCGCCAGAGGTTTGTTCGGCAAGACCTTGACGATGGCTGTGAGCTGCTTGTCCATCTCCGCAAGCGCCTCTTTCAACTCCTTGGAGTGCTTCTGCAACTCAGGGTGCAGCAGCAATGGAAAGCCGTGCATGGTTCGCGTTTCATACGCCTCTGTCGGCTCGAAAGCCGGCGGCGCGTCGGCAAACGCCGTCACGGCGAGGAACAACGCCGGCAGCGGGTATTTGAGCGTGTATATCATGCCGGTCATTATAAGGTCCTGGCGGCGGAGTCGAGGCGTTCGATGCGTTCAACGTCCTCAGGCTCCAGACGGAACTGGAAGACATCGAGGTCCGAACTCATGTGCCCGGCATCCGTCGTGCCGGTCAGTGGCACCATGCCGACTTCCAACGCAAAGCGGAAGACAACCTGGGCGATGGACCGACGATGACGCCGAGCAATCCGGGACACCTCGGCATGGGCCAGCGCATCGCGATTGGCCGTCAGCAGCGAGAAGCCTTGATAGACCAGACCGTTGCTGGCGCAGAATTTTCGAACAGCGCGGTCCCAGCCGCGCGAGGCGTAACAGCGATTCTGGACGAAGCGAGGCGGCACACGGGCCTGCTCGCACAGCCGCCGAAGCTGTTCCAGAGAGACGTTGCTGATGCCCAGCAGACGAACCTGGCCGCTGTCGTGGAGTCGTTCCATGCCCCGCCAGGCCTCCCAGTCGGCCGCCGCCAGACCCGAGCGCTGCGTAGGCCCATGCAGCAGATAGGAATCGATCACCTCCGTCCCCAGGTGTTCCAGCGAACTTGCCAAGGACTGCTCGACTTGCCTGTGAATGGGAGCCTTCGGATCGTAAGGCAGACGCTGGTCCTGGCCCGACCGGAAGGTGAACTTGGTCTGCAGGAACAGATCCTGCCGCTTCACCAGGCCGGCCACCATGGCTGCGGCGATGCCCTGGCCCACTGCGGCCTCGTCGTAGTGCTTGCGCTGGTTGGCGGTGTCGATGCCGCGAAAGCCCTGACGCAGGGCCATCTCGGTCAACCTTTGCGTCTGGTCTTCCTTCCATGCGGTCCCGTACAGGAAACGGGGCACCTCAACGCCGTCGAGCAACACGGTCCGATCCGACATGGTCATCCATCCTCGTTGGCCGTTGCACCGGGGTGATCGGCCTCGCACGCAGATTGGCAAATTATTTCGGCAAGAATCTCAGCCGCCATTCTTATTGATACGCAGTTCGGGGCGCAGGTGCGAATCAAGACGCTCAAGATACCATTGCCATTGCGGATCGCGTGCCAGCTGTTGCAACAAGGCAGGCTTCCCCGGCAAGCGATTGATCATGCTCGCGGTTTTCTCGTCATCACCGTGGCCCGAACGAAGGTAGTTCTTGATTCGTGCCATATAGCGTCCCTGTACCCAGGGCGCCGGTTTCTTCTTGAGCATCTCGACCCATACGTCAAGCACCAGCGCCGGATCTTCACCCTTGAGGAAGCGCGGCGGCGGCTCCCACTGGGGCGGAAACTCTTCGGGTTCGTGCGCCGACATCAAGTCCAGGGCATCGGCAAGTTGACCGTCACGGAAGGCGACTTCCACGCGGCGGCGCAGGCGCTGCTCGGCTTGCGTCAACGGCAAGATGCCGATCCATGTCGCTAGCGATGCGCAGGCCAGGAGCTTCAACGGAATACTGAGCGTTGCCTGCTGCACATGGCTGTCCAGTGAGACTTGCCAGTGCGGCCTTGGTCGAATTCCGAGTGCCAGCACCAGGCACACCACGAACAGCAGCGGTCCGAAGCAACCAACAAGCTGGGCGGCGCTTTGCACGACGCGGTCGGCGCCGGTCACGTGCACTCCACCCATGATCTCGATGATCGGAAACGGCAAGAAGTTGATCGCCACCAAAGCCAGACCGCTGGAATAGGCGAGCACGCGCGAGAACGCCGCGAGCGGCCTCATGCCCATGAGCACGACAGCAACGCGCATCATGAGTGCCACGCGCCAGGCGGATACCAGCGCCAGTGTGTACAGATTGGCCCGAGTCGCCGCCACGGCGTCGAGAAACCGCTCATACGGGATGGCGTAAAGCCAGGCCAGCGGCGCCGTGAACCAGAACAAGGTCAAAAATGCGCGATAGGCACGAGGAAAGGACGGCCCGGACGTCTCCCGCAGCGCCGTCACACCATACAGAACGCCGAACAGCAGGAATGAGGAACCCAGAGAGGCGGCCAGCGGGACGAGCAAGTACCAGGGTTCGTGCAGCAGATCTTCGCTATCGTATTCGCGCGCGAAGCCAGCCGACAGGACGAATACCAGGCCAGTTACCCAGGCACGTGGCTGGACTGCAATCGCAAGAATCGCGCTCCGATCGCCGATCAGAAAGCGGAGCAACGTGCTGATACCCACGAGTGCCACCTCACATTCATGTCCAGGCATGAACGATCATGTCGTCAGTCTCCTCGGTGAGCGGCCGGCGCTCGAAGGCGCCGTGGATCTCCCAGCGGGCAAAACCGGCCGCGCGTAGCAGCAAGGCCATCTCCGCCTTGTAGACCCAGCGGACGCGGAACTCGCTGCGCTGCAGCGTTCGCACATTGCCCGCAGCATCCACTGCCTCGACCTCGTTCAGGCTATGCTGGATTTGCTCCACGCGGTCGAAGCTGCGCGTATCGTAAAGACGGATCACTTCGCCGGTTCGTGGATGCTTGGTTTCCCCTTCCAGCACGCGTGAGTGTTGCGGCGCGCCGATGATGGCAAGCGACGGAAAGTATGTGTCGAACGCCAGCATGCCGCCGGGTTCGAGGTGCTCACGACATCGCTGCAGGCAACGAATCTGCGCTTCCTGCGTGAGGTTATGGATGAATGCGTTGAAGGTGATTAAGATGAGCGCATAACGGCGCGGCAGGCGAAAGTCGCTCATGTCTGCCTGGTAGAGGGTGGGAGAGAAGCCGAGAGCGGCTGCCTTCACACGCAGCGTGCTCAGCATGGCAGGCGACAGGTCCAGTCCGTCCACATCGGCGCCCGCCTGCAAACATGGCAGTGTCACGCGTCCCGTGCCGCAGGCGATTTCCAGCACCGGCCCCGCGGCAGCACGGGCCAGCGCGACGTAGGGCTCGATGCCGTACGAGAAGCCGGCGACCAGGACATCGTAGAGGTCGCCGTCGTCGAAGGGAGATGCCGCGTCGCTGCTGCCGGCGTTCACGATGCCGTCTTTCGTGCGTGATTGGACAGGTCCGGCCGTTTCCTCTTATAATCGATGGTACGTCCCCGTAGCTCAATTGGATAGAGCGTTGGCCTCCGAAGCCAAAGGTTACAGGTTCGACTCCTGTCGGGGATACTCGGAATCTGCAGCATTTCCCACAAAAACGCATTCCGGCCGCGTGTTTTCCAAGGTTTCTTGCACGTCGTGCGAGTCGTCGCCATTTCCCGCGTCCGTCCGCTGCGCCGCATTTTTCGCCTCGGGTGCGCCGCTTTTTGCGGCGCATGCAAGCGCCCGGTCGAAGTCGTCGAAGTCACTGTCCCGCACTTGCAGGTAATGGGCCGCCGCAACCTTGGGCATGTTCCCCTGGGCTGATGAAAAGCATGGAAGATTGAAGCGAAAGGCGCAATCGACTTCGTCATGGGATTGTTGCGCTCTTAGCCCTCTTAGCCCCGTTCACGGGGCTTGCCGCGAAGCGGTTTAGGCCCGCCGTTCACGGCGGGTTGTCGCAGACGACAGAAAAGCATCAGGCCCGTTCACGGGCCTTCTCGCGGTTCGGCTTCAGCCGCTGAATACAGCGCTCAAGCGAAACCGCGAGAAGCCCCGTAGAACGGGGCTAGGGAAATGGACTTGCGAACCGTTGTACCCGCCGTCAACGGCGGGCCTAAAACCGCTTCGCGGAAAGCCCCGTGGAACGGGGCTGTGAGACACTGCCAAGCGCAACAAATCCGGGATGACGGAACGCCTGGTTTTTCATCAGCCCAGTGTTCCCCAGCCAGTGCGCGACGACGTGGACAGGATGATCCTGGGCCAGTTCGGTTTCGAGCGAGCCGCGTAGGTTGTCGAACAGCCGTCCCCACGGCTTCACGCCGGCGTTGCGGATGATGCGCATGAATTGCGTCCGCATGTTCTGCTTGCTGTTGCGGTAGTGGTTGACAACGTAGACGCTGCCCTCGGGCGCGGCGGCGATCCCAATCAGTGCCTCCAAGATAACCTCTGGAAGGTATAATCACTGATTCACGATGCCGAACCGTTCCTTCGCACTGCCGTCGGGGAGAAATCCATGATCTACTCCCGCAACATTTCCGGTCTGGTTGTAGTGCTCATCGGTCTCTCAGTGATTGCGATTTTCATCTTGGACCTGTGTGCGCCCCTCGGCGCGGCGGTTTGGCTCCTTTACGTGTTGCCAATCCTCGCCGCCTACGGACTGGCGCCAGTACGGTATCAGCTTCCGCTTGCCGCGGTTGTTACAGCCCTCATATTAATCGGCTTGATTCAATCCCCCCGCGGCGCGCCCGTAAACGTATCGGCTTTGAATCGCGGCCTGGCGGACTTGATGTTCTGGGTCATGAGCATGGTGGGTGCGATAGTCTACTGGTCGAGTGTCGCTCTGAGCCAAGCACGCGGTCGTTCGGAACACCTGGCGACGGACAGCGAGCGGGGTCTTGTGAAATCAGCCAGCACCGTGAATCGAGCAGGGGAGGATGGCGGTGCTGTCCAATTGAGCCATCCGGAGTTGCTCCCCAGAATTGCCCTTACTATTGGCGCTGCAACTGTTGTACTTGGTGCTGTCGTCGCAGTGTTGGCCTACCATTCGAGCCGATCGACTCTGCGCGATGCTGTCGCCACGCAGAATCTTGCGACGAGCCAGACCGTCGTGAATGAATCCTTGGCGCGCATGAAACTGCTCGACAAGAAGCACAATCCGCTTGACGTAATCGCTGAGACCTGGAAGAACACCGTGCCGCCGCTGTCGGGAAGTTATATGTGCGTCATCGATTCGTCCGGCAAACTTGCGATACACACTGCCCGCCCGCAGCTGGTGGGCACCGATGTCAGCCAGATGCTGGTCGATCAGCGCAGTGGACGCAACACGGAAGTGGTCGCCGACGTAACCGTTCACAGGTCGGTCTAGCGTTTTCTACTCGGAGTAGGATATCCTTGCAGCTGGCATGGATGCTTCTCCGGTTGTTTCCGAAGCTGATCTCGCCGCGACGCC
>Ga0194131_10011154_pt1 | contig 10813 bp, 11 predicted proteins | sample TA2KigO120mmetaG_FD_148631 | JGI IMG/M metagenome (GOLD analysis project Ga0194131, IMG submission 148631) | Freshwater microbial communities from Lake Tanganyika, Tanzania - TA2015053 Kigoma Offshore 120m | ecosystem: Environmental > Aquatic > Freshwater > Lake | place: Tanzania: Lake... | reverse complement strand
ACACCGGCGGCTCGGTGCGGAGCCCGGCGTCGAACTGCGGCGTCGTCGGTCACCGGCCGACCTGGGGGCTCGTCCCGCGCACGGGCTGCATCCCGCTGTGCGCCTCGATGGACGCGATCGGTCCGCTGACCCGCACGGTGGAGGACGCGGCGCTCCTCCTCGCCGCGATCGCCGGGCCGGACGCGACCGATCCGCAGATGCGGCGGCGCGCGCCCGACGACGTGATGGCGCCCTTGCGCGACGGCGTCCGCGGCCTGCGCATCGGGCTCGTGCGCGAGCTGACGCACGGCCCCGACACCGATCCGGCGGCGCGCGACGCCGTGGTCGCGGCGGCCGAGGTGCTCCGCACGCTGGGCGCGCGCGTGGACGAAGTCTCGCTCCCGCTCGTGCCGTACGCGGGCGCCGCGTTCATGGCGCTCGCGGACTCCGAAGGCGCCGGCATGCACCTGCAGTGGCTGCGCGAGCGCGGCGCGGAGTACGACGCCGGCACGCGCCGGCGCCTGCTCGCCGCGGCGCTGCTTCCGGCGGGCGCGTACCACCAGGCGACGCGCGCGCGGGCGCTGATCGCGCGTCAGGTGCAGGCGGCGATGACGCATCTCGATCTGCTCGTCACGCCGACGCAGCCCGGCCCCGCGCCGCAGATCGCGAGCGGGCAGACGCCGGTGCGCAGCAAAGCGGACGCGGGCGGCCGGTTCTTCACGCGCCGCTCCTACACGACGCCCTTCAACCTCGCGGCGATGCCGGCGATCTCGCTGCCGTGCGGGTTCACGGCGTCCGGCCTGCCGCTCGGGCTGCAGATCGCCGGCCGCCGCTACGACGACGCCACGGTCCTGCGTGCCGCGTGGGCGTACGAGCAGGCGACGCCCTGGCACGACCGCAGGCCGCCGGAGTAACTCGCCTGGAACATCCGCGCGGGCGGCGGGGTGCGCGCGGCCGCCGTGCGCTCCTCAGCGACCACGCCGCCCTCGGCGTCGACCTCGCGGCGGCCTGAGCCTCCCGCGGGTCGGAGCCCCGCGCGGCTACGCCGCGCGGCGCCGCCGCACGCGCTTCGGTCGGGCCGCCGCCTCCGTGGGAATCTCCGGGACGTCGAGCGTCGTGTTCGGGTCCAGCAGGCGCTTGGCGAGAAAGTACTTCTTCGGCCGCCGCACGAGCGCGCGCCGCCGCGTGCGGTCGCGCGTGACGCTGCTCTCGATGGCCGCGAAGGCGGCGTCGAAGGCGATCTCGAACGTCTCGCCGAGCTCGCTCACGCTGAAGTCGCGGCGCTTGGGCATGTCGTGGACGATCGTGCACCGGATGCCGGGGCCACCCTTGGGGCCGTTCTCGTCCGCGAAGATCACCTTCGCGCCCGTCGGCGTGGGGCTCACGCGACGCAGCGTGTCCGCGATCCGCTGCTGGACGCGCGCGACGAACGGCGCGTTGTTGTGGACGCCCTCCACGAGGATCACCGGGGTCGGCGCTGTAGTCTTCATGCGCCGCAGAGCCCTTCAAACCCGGTGCCACCGGGCGCGCCTAGCCCGCGAGTGCCTCGGTCGCGATCTCCGTGTCGATCAGCGCGTTGTACGGATGACGCCGCGTGATGAAGCCGCCCGTGAGCAGGATCTCCTGCAGCCGCTCGTACCCGGGCTGATCGAGCCGCGGATCGGTCGGCCACGTCCCCTGGCCGCGGTAACGGGCCACGATGCGTGCCATCGGACCGCGCTCGATGTCCGGGAACGCCGGCGCGAGCACCGCCGCCACGTCGTCCGGCGGCGCCTGCGCCATCCAGCGCTGCGCGCGATGCAGCCCGCGCACGACGCGGACGAGCGTGGCGCGGTCGGCGCGCAACCGCTCGGCGCTCGCCATCAGCGAGCTGAACGGCACCGGGCCGGTCGCCTCGCCCATCGAGGCCACGAGGTGCCCGGTCCCGTCGGCGACGAGCGCGTCGACGACCGGCGGGCCGCACTCGAGGAAGTCGCCCTGCCCCGCGCGGAAGCGCGCCACCGCATCGGCGACGGGCAGCTCGCGCACGAAGGTCACCGCGGCCGGATCGACGCCGGCGCGGCGCAGCACCGAGAGCATGCAGTAGTACGGCGTGGGCGCGCCGCCGAACGACAGCACGGTGGCGCCGGCGAGGTCGCGCCACTCGAAGCGCGGGCGCGGCGCGCGGCTCAGCAGGAAGAACCCGTTGCGGTCGTTGACCGCCGCGAAATGCACGAGCGGCGGGCCGCCACGATCGACCAGGTCCAGGCTGCGCATGATGCCGGACACCGCGAAGTCGACGCGGCCGTCGAGCAGGCCGTCGACGGTGGAGAGGTTCGGCCCCGCCGTCTGGAGCGACACGTCGAGGCCCTCCGCGGCGAAGTGCCCGCCCTGCACCGCCACGAGCGTCGGCGTGTAGAACGGCGAATGGAACGGCTCCATCATCGTGAGCGTCCGCCGCGCGCTCACGCGAAGAGCCCGACCGGCCGGCGGACGTAGCGCCCGGACGGCGCACCCGCCACGTGCGCGCCGTCGAACACCACCCGCCCGCGCAGCACGGTGTGCGTGGGCCAGCCGCGCAGGCGCAGCCCGGCGAACGGCGTGAAGTCCTGCGCGGAGTGCAGCACCGCGGGCGAGACGACCTGCTCGCGCTCGGGATCGACGACCACGAGGTCCGCATCGGCGCCCACCGCGATCGCGCCCTTCGTGGGAAAGAGGCCGAACGCGCGCGCGGGATTGGCGCTCGCGAGCTCGACGATCCGCGCCAGCGACAGCCCGCGGCGCGGGCCCTCGCTCAGCAGGTACGGATAGAGCAGCGCGGTCCCGCCGAAGCCCGGCAGCGCGGACCAGAAGTCGCCGGTCTTCTCCTCCTCCGAGCAGCACGCGTGGTCGCTGACGACCGTGTCGATGCGGCCGTCGAGCACGGCCCGCCAGAGCGCCTCGCGATCGGCCTCGCCGCGGATCGGCGGATTGACCTTGCCGATGACGCCGCCCGCCGTGTCGTACGTGAGCGCGAGATGGTGCAGCGTGGTCTCGAGCGTGATGTCGAGGCCCGGGTGGTGCCGCCGTCCCTCGGAGCCGGCGGCGACCGCCTCCGCGCTCGACAGGTGCAGCAGGTTCACCGGACAGCGCGTGGCGTCGGTGAGCACGAGCGCTTCCGCGATCGAGAGCTGCTCCGTGAGCGGGGGCCGCGCCTCGTGATAGGCCTCGAGCCCGGTGGCGCCCGCGCGCCGCGCGTCCTCGATGAAGACGCGCAGCAGCTCCGCCTGCTCGCAGTGCAGGCTGAGCGACACGCGCCCGCGGTCGCCGTAGCGCGCCGACGCGGCGGACACCTGCGTCATCAGCCGGTACAGGTGGCCGAGGTCGTAGGAGTCCGACATCGTGTAGTCGGTCCCGCGCGTGGAGTCGGAGGTGAGGTTCAGCCCCTTGTAGAACATGTAGTACTTGAACGACGCCACGCCCTGCTCGCGCACGAGCCAGTCCACCTCGTCGAGCTGTTCGGTCGTCATGATGCCGAGGTGGTAGGCGAAGTCGGTGAAGGCGTGCCCAGCGGTGGCGGCCACGACCTCGGGGAAGATCGTCCGATACGGCCCCGACTTGTTGAGGTAGTGGCTCCCGGTCCGGAAGTAGCTGACGACCGTGGTGACGCCGCCCGCGACCGCGGAGCGCGTCTCGCTCTCCGCGTCCCCCGCGAGGTCGCGATAGATCCCGATGTGGAAGTGCGAGTCGACCGCGCCCGGCAGGACGAGCCGCCCGCGGGCGTCGATGACCTGCTCCGCGTCGCCGGGCGCGATCGCGTCCGCGAGCGCCGCGATCCGGCCGTCGCGCGCGGCCACGTCGCAGCGCACGGCGCCGAGGCCCGGAATGACGGCGGTGCCGTTCAGGATCGCGAGATCGTACCGGGGCATCGCCGGGGAGCCTACCATGCGGGGGGTCACACGCGGGTTGACGGGCGGACGGAGTCGCCCTAGCATCCGGAGCGTGATCCAGAACGGACCTGCCGGCCCGGCGGTGGGCGCCCATCGCAAGGGCCAGGACGATATGGCATCTCTCCTGATGATCGTGTCTCGCGAGCGCCCCGCGCTCTACGAGCGCCTGTGCCAGGAGTTCCACGGCGACGCCGGCGTCGCGGTCGTGCTCGACCGCCGCTTCGGCGAGCGCCGGCGCTCCGCCCACGGCGTCTCGGCGGAGCAGCGCCGCGCCGACCGCCGCCAGCAGGACATCCAGCTCCAGCTCAAGCGCCTCGGCTGGGCCACCGTTCCCGCCGGCGCCTGACCGCTCGCCTTGCGCGGGCGGAGGGCGTTGATTATCGTCACGCCATGACGACCGCCACCGCGCGCCTCGCCGACTTCGTCCTCTCCGCCACCCTCGACGCCGCGCCCGATGCCGCCCTCGTCCAGGTCCGGCGGGCCGCGCTCGACACGCTCGGCGTCATGCTCGCGGGCGCCTCGGAGCCGGTCGCGGCGATCACGCGGACGGTGGCGCGCGTCGAAGGCGGCGCGGCCCTCTGCACCGTCGTCGGGAGCGCGCTGCGGACGTCGCCGACGTGGGCGGCGCTCTGCAACGGCGCGGCGGGGCACGCGCACGACTTCGACGACACCAACTTCGCGCTGCTCGGACACCCGAGCGTGCCGCTCTTCGCCACCGCGCTGGCGTGCGGCGAAGCGGACGCCGCCGACGGCGCGGCCGTCGTGCTCGCGTACCTGATCGGGTTCGAGGTCAGCGCCGCGCTCGGCGTGGCGCTCAATCCCGGGCACTACACGCGCGGCTGGCACGCGACCGCCACGCTCGGCACCATCGGGTGCGCGGCGGCCGCCGCCCGCCTCGCCGGCCTCGACCATGCGCGCACCATGCACGCGCTCGGCATCGCGGCCTCGCTCGCCTCCGGGCTGAAGGAGAACTTCGGCTCGATGACCAAGCCGTACCACGCGGGCCACGCGGCGCTGAACGCGGTGACGGCCACCGCGCTCGCGCGCGCCGGCATGACGGCCTCCCCGTCCGCGCTCGAGGGCTCGCAAGGCTTCGCCGCCGCGTTCAGCGGCGAGAAGCTCGGGCCCGGCGCGTTCGAGCAGCTCGGCCGCGAGTGGGAGATCGTGCGCTCGGGCATCGCGGTGAAGCCGTATCCCTCGTGCGCGCTCACGCACTCGGCGATCGACGCGCTGATCGCGCTGCGGGCGCGGCACGCGATCGGCGCGGAGCAGGTGGAGGACGTCGAGGTCGGCGTGAACCACGTCGTGCCCGAGGTCCTGCGCCACCCCACGCCGACCAACGCGCTCGAGCGGAAGTTCTCGATGCCGTACTGCGCGGCCGTCGCGCTCGGGCGCGGCGCCGTCGGCATCGACGACTTCACCGACGGCCCCGTGCGCGACCCGGGCGTGGCGGCGCTGGTGCCGCGCGTCCGGATGGTCGTCGACCCCTCGCTGCCCGACAGCCGCGAGGAGCACCACGCGTGGAGCCGCGTGACCGTCCGCCTGCGCGACGGCCGCACCTTCACCGAGGCGCCGCGCGGCGCGTCCGGGCATCCCGACGCGCCGCTCACCGACGCCCAGCTCCGCGACAAATTCCTCGGGTGCGCGGGCGGCGTGCTGGGCGACGGCCCGGCCGCCGCCGTGGCCGACCAGATCGCGGGGCTCGACACCGTGCCCGACATCCGCGCGCTGACCGCGCGCCTCGCCACCGAAAGGGAGTAACAGTCATGGGAATGCTGGACGGCATCAAGGTCCTCGAGCTCGCGCGCGTGCCGCCCGCGGAGATGCCCGGCATGTTCCTCGCCGACTACGGCGCGGACGTGCTCAAGATCGACACGCCGGAGCCCGGCCGCAAGGCCTCCGCGCAGGAGGAGCGGCGCGCGGCGTTCGCGTTCGTGAACCGCAACAAGCGGTCGATGACGCTCAACATGAAGGCGCCGGAGGGCCAGGCGCTGTTCCAGACGTTGGCGGCCGAGGCCGACATCGTCATCGAGGGCTTCCGGCCCGGCGTCATGCAGCGGCTCGGGGCCGGCTACGAGGACCTCAGGAAGAAGAACCCGCGGCTGATCTACTGCTCGCTGTCCGGGTTCGGCCAGAGCGGTCCGTACCGCGACTACCCCGCCCACGACATGAACTACCTGTCGCTCGGCGGCGTGCTGAACCTGATCGGCGAGCCCGACCGCAAGCCGGTCATCCCGCTGAACCTCGTGGCGGACTACGCGGGCGCGAGCCTGCACGGCGCGCTCGGCATCGTGCTCGCGCTCTACGCGCGCGAGCGCACCGGCAAGGGCCAGCACGTGGACGTGTCGTATCTCGACACCACGGTGTCGCTGCTCGCCGCCACGCCGAACATGCGGTTCTTCTTCTCGGACGGCATCGCCCCGCGCCGGGGCGAGGGCTTCCTGGGCGGCTCGTATCCGTACTACGCGATCTACGAGACGCGCGACAAGAAGCTCCTCACGATCGGCTGCACCGAGCCCTGGCTCTGGGACAACTTCTGCAAGGCGATCGGCAAGCCCGAGTTCTCGCGCTTCGCGCGCAAGGCCGACCAGTTCGTGCGCGCCGCGAACGCGGAGGAGGACAAGGCGCGGCGGGACATCGAGGCGATCATCCAGACGCGCGACCGCGACGACTGGTACGACGCGCTGGTGAAGGCGGACGTCTGCGTGGGCAAGGTCTACGACATCGAGGAGATGGTGAAGGACCCGCAGATCAACCACCGCCAGATGATCGTGGAGGCGGAACATCCGAAGCTCGGCAAGGTCAAGCAGTTCGGCATCGCGATCAAGCTCTCGGACACCCCCGGCAGCGTGCGATCGGCCGCCCCCCTCCCCGGCGAGCAAACGGACGAGGTCCTGAAGGCTCTCGGCCTGACCGCAGAAAAGATCGCCGATCTCCGCGGCGCAAAGGTAATCGAGTAGCGCTGCCGCGCTTGCCGTAGCTGTTGCGAGGCCCGCGAAGCGGGCGAGCACTGTTGCCGAGCGAGCGAAGCGAGGCTCGGAGGCTCGACGAGCACCCAACGGTTCGTCGGGCGCCGAGCAGCTACGCGGCGGCGGAGGTGACGTTCGGGGCGAGTCGCGCGAGCAACCCGGCGCCGGCGCCGTTGAGCCAGGCGTGCGCGGAGTCGTAGCCGAAGCGCAGGGCTTTGCGACTGGCTTCGAAGCCCATCGACGGGCCGAAGAGGAGCTCGCAGTCGCGTGGGGGCTCGAGGAGAAAGAACTCGGTGCGGGGGTAGCGCACCGCGAGCACGTCGAGGCCGAGTGAGAGCAGGTTCTGGCTGTAGATGCGGCTCGCCTGCTCCATGATCGAGTACACGCCGCGCATGCGCATGGGGATCGTGCTGGTGAAGAGGCTCGGCACCAGCGGGTTCAGGACCAGCACGACGTCCACGCCCTCGTCCGCCGCGAGATCGGCGTGGCCCGTGAAGCCCACGCCGCCGTCCACGTAGTCCCGCCCGCCGATCGCGTACGGCTCGAAGAACCCGGGAATCGCCGAGGACGCGGCCACCGCGTGACTGATCGGCACGTCGACGAGGCCGTTGCGGCCGAACACCACGCGCTCCGCGCGATCGAGGTCGATCGCCGGAATCAGGAGCTTGCGCGGGAGCGCGGCGAACTCGTTCGTGAGGCCCTTCGCGTGGACGGCCTCGCGCACGAAGCGCTCGAGCGCCGCGAGGTTGAAGAAGCCCGCCGGCAGATCGCGCTCGGCCTTCGCGAGCATGTCGGGGATCGACATCCGGAGCGCGCTCATCGCGTTCTTGCCGAACGCCCACACGAGCTTGCCGAAGCGCGCGGCCGCGCGCCGGAAGGCGTCCGACGCGAACACCGCGTTGCGCCGGAAGTTGAGCGGATCGGGAAGGTCGCGGTCGAGGATCTGGTAGATCTCGCCCGCGCGGACGCCGTTGGCGAGCAGGCACGCGACGACCGAGCCCGCGCTGCAGCCGACGTACACGTCGAAGCCGCGTCCCGCGCCGTTCAGACGCTCCTCGAGCGCGGCGAGCGCGCCGACCTCGTACATCCCGCCGATGACGCCGCCGCCGGCCAACGCCAGGCCGATGCGGCGGCGGGACCGCGGGCGCCAACGGCCGAGCGCGCGGTGGACGACGCTCATCTCACTCCCGACCAGAGCAAGGCGCTTGCCAAGGGCCCGGGGACGTGAAATCACCGCGGTACGCCGGTCTGCAACGGTTTGCGTGAACGCCATGGGGCACCCATCCGTGTAATCCGGGACCGAGAGGGCGGTTCCATGCGCTACCATGGCGCCCGATGAGGAGGGTTCGATGACGCGGCGTACGTGGGTGTGCGCGTCGCTCGTGGTGGCGCTCAGCGCGCTCAGCGCGCTCGCCGCGGGCGCGCAGACGGACGAGCCCGGGAGCAGCGACCATCCCGCGATCCCGCGGATGCCGAACTACTACATCAGCGAGTACGACGCGAAGGACTTCGGCTCCGCCGACTACTACGTGCAGGGCGGCGAGAAGACCGTCGAAGGCCGCACGTGGGTGATCGGCTACTGGATCAAGGAGAACCAGAAAGCCGCCGGCCCCCTGCAGATCTCACGCAACTACGCGAACGCGGTGACGCAGAAGGGCGGCGTGAAGCTCTTCGAGGAGATGAGCAACAGCGGCGGGCGCATGACCGCGCGCCTGCCGACCGGCGGCGGCAAGTACACCTGGATCGGGCTCTCGGTCTCCAACCATGGCGAGGTGTACGACCTCACGATCGTGGAGGAAGCGGCGGTCGAGCAGGTCGTCCAGCTCACCGCGAGCGAGCTCGCGAGGACGTTGAAGGAGCAGGGCGCCGCGGCCGTCTACGGGATCCTCTTCGACACCGGCAAGGCGACCATCAAGCCGGAGTCGCAGCAGACGTTGAGCACGATCGCCGAGGTCCTCGGCGCCGACCGCGCGCTGCGCCTGGAGATCCAGGGTCACACCGACAACGTCGGCGCGAAGGCCGCGAACCGCAAGCTCTCCGCGGACCGCGCGGCGGCGGTGAAAGCCTACCTCGTGCAGAAGCACGGGATCGCGCCCGACCGCCTGACGACCACCGGCTTCGCGGACGACCGGCCGGTCGCCGACAACGCGAGCGACGCCGGCCGCGCGAAGAACCGGCGCGTGGAGCTCGTCAGGAAGTAGCGCCGGGCGCCGCCGCCACCGCGGCGACGAGATCCTCCAGCAGGAACGGCTTGCCCAGGACGTGGTGCACCCCGGCCCGCTCCGCGGCCGCCGCCGCCGCCCAGCGGTTCCCCGAGATCACCACGATGCCGAGCGCGGGCGCGAGCGCCCGCGCCCGCCGCGCGACCTCGACGCCGTCGAGGCCGGGCAGGTTCCAGTCCACCACCAGCACGTCGGCGTCCAGCCCGGGCAACGCGCGCAGGGCTTCTTCCCCGGCCCCGAACGCCTCGACACGGTAGCCCGCCTCTTCGAGCGCCTCCGCGCAGAGCTCGCGCACGGTCGCGTCGTCGTCCACCACGACGACGCGCTCCACCCGCGCTGTCTTGTCAAGCCGGGGACCGCCTGCCATGATCGAGGGCAATGCTTGCCCTGTCCTCCTGCCGCCGCGAGTTCGCGCGCCCGCACTCTATAACCGATTGGTAGAACGTCGCTACCGTAAATCTACCAAAAGCCGGTCCGGGCGCCGCCCGCCCGACCCGGCCTTCGGCGAGCGCCTCGCGTCCGCGCGCCGCCAGGCCGGCCTCACGCAGCGCGAGCTCGCGGCCCGCGCGGGCGTGACGCTGAACTCGGTCTGGCGCTACGAGACCGGGCGCCGGCCCGAGGACTACGACGTGCTCGCGCGCCTCGGCGAAGCGGTCGGCGTGAACGTCGACTTCCTGCTTCGCGGCGGCGGGGCCCGCGCCGCCGGCGTGGCGGAGCCGCAGCGCACGTGGGACGCGGCGCTGCGTCCCCTGCTCGCCTCGAGCGGCCTGCGCCTGGTCGTGCCGGGCAAGCGCGCGCCCCGCCTGAACCGCGCGTGGCGCGCGCTGGGGGAGGACCGCAAGGAGGAGATCCGCACGCTGATTCGCCGCGGCGTCGCGCTGGCGGCGGCGGTCGAGCACCTGCTGCCGGACGCCTCCGCGCGGGCGGTGATCCGCGAGCTCAGCGCCGAGCTGAGCGCGACGGTGGTGAGCCGGATCCTCGCCCGCGCCTGACCGGCGGCTCCGCGTACCACTCGGGAAAGGCCTCCGCGAGCGGCAGGGCCAGCCGCTCCGCGATGGCCAGCTCCACCGGCGCCGACCGCTTCTTCCCGGCGTTCACGCGCGACACGATCGAGAGATGACAGCCCAGGTCGCGGGCCAGCGCCGCGAGCGTCACGCCGCGGGCGCGCAGCAGCGCGCGCCGGGCCTCGCCTCGCGTCCGCCACTGCGACAGCATGACTGACTATAACCACTTGGTAGAACACCGGACGAACAATAAACCAAAAGTGTGATCGGGCACTCGCGCCGGCGGGGCGTCAGACCTGCTGGAGGTCTTCGCCGATGGTGACGGGGCCCGCGTAATCGCGCGCGATCGCCTCGCGCAGCTCGCCGGGCACGGAGGCGGGCATCAGGTGCGTGACCGCGAGGGCTTTGGCCTTCGCCTCGCGCGCCACGCGGCCGAGCTGGTCGGGCTGGGTGTGATAGCTCGCGAGGTCGCGGACCTTCTCCTCGAGGGTGGGCCAGCCGCAGCCGGGGTACCACGACGTCTTCGCCATCTCGCAGCACTCGTGGACGAGGCAGTCGACGCGATAGCTCCAGCGGATGAGGTTCTCGCAGGGCCGCGTGTCGCCCGAGACCACCGCGGAGCGCCCGCCGCCCTCGAACTTGTAGCCGAACGCGGGCTTCACGGGGTCGTGCTCCACGAGAAAGGCGGAGACCGTGATGCCGCCGACCTCGGTGAGGCGCCCCTCCTCCAC
>Ga0194131_10011153_pt1 | contig 10814 bp, 13 predicted proteins | sample TA2KigO120mmetaG_FD_148631 | JGI IMG/M metagenome (GOLD analysis project Ga0194131, IMG submission 148631) | Freshwater microbial communities from Lake Tanganyika, Tanzania - TA2015053 Kigoma Offshore 120m | ecosystem: Environmental > Aquatic > Freshwater > Lake | place: Tanzania: Lake... | reverse complement strand
CGTTGAAGGCGCCGACCTGGCTGGTGGCCATGGAACACACGCTTACCACCACCGCATCCACCGGGCTGACATTGCGGCTGGCGATTGTCTGCAAGGCAGTGATGAGATGGGCGGATACCACCACCGGATCGACCGCCAGATGGGGTAGCGCGCCATGTCCACCCTTGCCGTGGACCGTGATGCGGATCTCATCGGTGGCTGCCATCATGGGCCCCGCTCGTACGCCCACCTGGCCGACCGGTAACGACGGCCAGTTGTGCAGGGCGTATACCTCGTCCATGGGGAACTTGTCGAACAGACCCTCGCGCACCATGACACCGCCACCACCGCCACTTTCTTCGGCGGGCTGAAAAATCAGATGCACGGTGCCGTCGAAATCGCGGGTGTCGTTCACGTAGCGTGCCGCGCCCAGCAGCATGGTGGTGTGGCCGTCGTGGCCACAGGCATGCATGCGGCCCGCGTGTGTTGATCGATGCGCATGAGTGTTGGCCTCGTGTATGGGCAGGCAGTCCATGTCGGCACGCAGGCCAATGGCGCGTCCCGAGCGGTTCTGGCGGCCGCGAATGGTGCCGACGATGCCGGTGCCGGCCAGACCACGATGCATCTCAATACCCAGTGCGCCCAGTTGTCGGGCGACGGCGTCGGCGGTGCGATGTTCCTCAAAGCCCAGTTCGGGGTGAGCGTGAATATCACGACGGAAGGCAGTCAACTCTTCATGGAATCGCTTGACGTACTCGACCGGACTCGACACTGCGGCTTCGATGGGCTTGGTCATACATAACCTCTTGTCAGAGTGACTTCTGAATATCGCGACATGACGTAGAATCCCGTCGGCCAGCGCGGGTGTAGTTCAATGGTAGAACGAAAGCTTCCCAAGCTTTAGACGTGGGTTCGATTCCCATCACCCGCTCCACCTCCTATCGGCCCAGCCTCCCGTCGCGTACTCAGCGTGCAGTCAGCCACAGAGAGTTTTGCCAGCCGGATCATCCGCTGGCAACGGCGCGATGGACGCCATGATCTACCCTGGCAGGATACCCGCGATCCGTATCGCATCTGGGTGTCCGAGATCATGTTGCAGCAAACTCAGGTGACTACGGTCATTCCCTACTACCAGCGCTTCATGGCGCGGTTTCCGGCACTCATGGCCTTGGCGGAGGCGGATGAGCAAAGCGTGCTGGCGCTGTGGAGTGGACTGGGCTACTACGCCCGCGGCCGCAACCTGCACCGCGCCGCGCGTTTGATTCGCGACCAGCATGGCGGTGAGTTTCCGCGCACACTGGATGGGGTGATGGCGCTGCCGGGCGTGGGCCGCTCGACCGCCGGCGCCATCTGCGCGTTTGCCTTTGGCCAGCGGCATCCGATCTTGGATGGCAACGTCAAGCGCGTACTGGCGCGGGCGTTGGGTATCGCGGGCTTTCCCGGCGAGCGTGAAGTGGAAGCAGCGCTTTGGGCACGTGCACAGCAACTCCTGCCGGAGCAGGACGTCGAACCCTATACGCAAGGGCTGATGGATCTGGGTGCGCGCCTATGTGTACGACGCCATCCGCTGTGTGGCCAGTGCCCTTTGCTTGATGACTGTGAAGCGTATCGCCAGCAACGACAACACGAACTGCCAGCGGCACGCCCGCGACGGGTATTGCCGCGACGGCATGCGTTTTTCGTGTTGGTGTGGGATGGAGCTAGCGTGCTGTTGCAGCGCCGGCCCCCGGCGGGAATTTGGGGTGGACTGTGGTGCTTTCCGCTAATGGACCAAGCGACTGAATCGGCCATGGTTGCACTCACGTCCAGCGCAGGTGCGACTATATGGCGGCGCGTGGATCTGGGTGCGATCGAGCATGGGTTCACCCACTACCATCTGACCATCAACCCGATCGTGTTGGAGGTTCGGCCCCAAGGACAAGCTGTGCAGGACACGCAGGCGGACTGGCAGTGGATGACACTCGACGAAGCGCAGGCTGCCGGCCTGCCGGCGCCGGTGCGCGCACTCTTGCCGGTGCTGAGGAGCTATGCGCCCCCGGGCGATTGTGTTTCCAACAACTGATCGATGAGGGACAAGCGATCCAGCGCATCTCGGGTACCGAGCAACTGCTGCTTGAGTTCCGAGCCGACCGGCAGCAATTCCCCCAGACGGTAGCTCACCCAGGCGGCGTCATCCAGACGGATGGGCGAGGGAAAATGCGAGGCGCCCACACGCTCGATGATCTGACGCAACACCTCCCGGCATCCGGCCAGCGCTTCCGGCATGTCCGGGGTGGGCAGATCTTCGTCAAAGCGCACTTCGGCGCGGATCAGACCATCGCTCTCGACTTCGACGCGCTTCAATTGAAACACGCGACCGCCCATGGCCACGACCTGAAACAACCCAAGGTGTGGCATGTCCCAGTGCGTGATGGTGGCACTGCAGCCAAGGGTTTCGGGCACGGCCGGGTCGCCCACTTCCTTGCCGTCCTTGATCAGGCAAACGCCAAACGGCACACCGTCACGAATGCACTCCTTCATCATGCGCACGTAACGCGGTTCGAAAATACGCAGGGGCAGGCGGCCACCGGGAAACAACACGGTATTGAGCGCAAATATGGCGAGTTGTTGTGTGCTAATCGTGTTCTCCTAGATCGCGTTCGCCCCAACGAGGGATGAGCGAGTGGGCGACATGCAGGTGATCCAGTACGCGGGCTACCACGAAGTCCACTATATCCTGAACCGAGGCCGGGTGGAAATAAAAACCCGGGTTGGCAGGCAAAATGGTGGCGCCGGCACGCGACAAGCGCAGCATGTTTTCCAGGTGAATCGCGGACAAAGGGGTTTCCCGCGGCACCAGCAAGAGTTGACGTTTCTCTTTTAGTGCAACATCCGCAGCTCGCTCGATGAGATTGCTCGACAGGCCAGCAGCCACCGCTGCCAAGGTCCCCATGGTGCATGGGCAGATCACCATCGCACGGGCCGGATTGCTGCCCGAGGCGACCGGCGCGAACCACTCCTCACGGCCATACACCACCAACTGATTCGCATCAACGCCGAATCGCTGGCGGAAAAACTGGGCCGCTTCCTGTGGACGAGACGGCAATGTCAGATCCATTTCCTGGCGCGCAACCACGTGTGCGACTTGCGAATAGAGCAGTTGAACCTGCACGTTCGCGCGCAACAGACACTCCAGCAGCCGCATGCCATAAGTCATACCGGAGGCGCCTGTGAAAGTCAGCGTGATGGTGTCCATCAGCGGCGCGCCAGATAGATATCAGTTTGGTCGATCGCCGACTTTTTCGCGCAGGCGCTTGAGCATGGTCTCCAGACGGTCGATCTCCTCGCGCACACTGTCGTTGTCATCGGTCTTCTTTGGGGCGGGTGCCGGGTCCCTGGGCGTCGGGCGCGTGCCGCCACCGGTGCCGACAAATGCGCACATGATGCGATGGAATCGATCACCTACGGTTTCCGGCACCACCGCGCTCGGATCGACATCGGGGGTATAGACATTCTCGAGCACGGAGCCGTCGCTGGCGTAGAGCAAGTAGCCCAGCGTCGAAATCCGATGCTGTTTGCAGCTGACGCGCTCCCGGTACATGGCGCTGCGAGCGAACCCGTTGCGCACCGGATGCGCGGTGGAGAACACCACGCGCCGCCAGTAGGTGACTTCATCACCCGAAACAAACACTTTGCTGCGATCGTAAAAATGCTGATTGCCATCGCCCGTAGGCACCGCAGCCCACTCAGCCGCGCCAACCCATCCACTGGCGCACAAGGCCAGCGCAACTAAAACGGTCCTGGTCATAGCGCCAACTCTCGATGGCGCACCAGCACCGGCATGCGGGAGCGGAAATGTTGCGCAAGGGATTCGGCGAAAAACACCGAGCGGTGTTGACCGCCCGTGCAACCGATGGCGACCGTGACGTAAGACCGGTTGTCCTTGACGAAACAGCCGAACCAGCGATCGATAAAGGATCGAATATCTCTGAGCATATCCTGAGTTTGGCTGTCCGCCTGCAGAAAATCAATCACCGCCTTGTCCTTTCCGGTCAGCGGGCGCAGTGCCGGATCGTAGTACGGATTGGGCAGGCAGCGCACATCAAATACGTAATCCGCGTCCAGCGGTAGACCATGCTTGAAGCCAAAAGATTCGAACAACAGAGTAAGTCCCGAGTTGGGCTGATTGATGAAAGCCTTCACCCACGAGCGTAGCGTATTAGCCGACAGATCGCTGGTGTCGACGTGGTGTGCCACCGAGCTGACGTCCTCAAGCAGATCGCGCTCGGCTTGAATACATTCGGACAAGGTGTGATGCTCGTCGGCAAGGGGGTGGCGGCGCCGGGTCTCGGAAAAACGCTTGACCAGCGTGTCGGTCTTGGCGTCGAGAAACAAGGCGCGCACATCGATTTGGCGCTGCTTGATGGCGTGCAGCGACTCGAGCAGCTGCTTGAACAGTGCGCCACCGCGAGCATCCACACTGACCGCGATCCGCTCATAACCTTCAGCGCTCAGCAGATCCAGCAGGTTGGGCAGCAGGGTGGCCGGCATGTTGTCGACGCAGTAGTAGCCGCTGTCTTCCAATACATTCAGCGCCACGCTCTTGCCTGATCCGGACATGCCGGTGAGCAGTATCAGTTGCACGTGGGGCTCATCCTGGACAATGTACCGGAGTCATCAGGTCGCACGGCCAAAGTACTGCTCCTGACGACGGATGAAATCCTGGGTACTGTCTATACCGCGCAGTTGCAGGACATAGTTGCGCACGGCCGCTTCCACCAGCACGGCGAGGTTGCGTCCGGCCGCCACCGGCAGAATGACCTTGCGGATCTTGACGCCGAGAATCTCCTCGGTGCTGGCGTTGAGCGGCAGCCTCTCCAGCCCAGGCACCACGCCGCCGACGGGCTTTTCCAGCTGCACGATGAGTTTGAGGTTTTTGCGTACACGTACCGAGGTCTCACCAAAAATCGTGCGGATGTTGAGCATGCCCAGTCCACGTACTTCCAGGTAGTCGCGCAGCAGTTCCGGCGCCCGGCCTTCAAGGGTTTCTGGCGCGATGTGATAGAGCTCGACGACGTCATCGGCCACCAATCCGCTGCCTCGGGAGATCAGTTCCAATGCCAGTTCGCTTTTGCCCACGCCGCTGTCGCCGATCAGCATGACTCCCACGCCCAGGACATCGAGCAACACGCCGTGCCGGGTGACGAACTCCGCCAGCGCGCGTCCCAAATAAGTTCGTATCACCCAGATGATCTGCAAGCTGGGCAGAGGCGAGCTAATCAAGGGAATTCTCTGCGCGGTGCAAAAACGCTCCAGCGAAGCCAGGATGCTTTCGTTGTCGCTGACGATGACACAAGCGACCTGACTATCCCGAAGTTTGTTGAGCGCGGCGTCCTGTGCCGGTTCATCAAAACTGGCGAAGTAGGTGGCTTCTGTGCGGCTGAAGATCTGTATCCAGTTCGGGTGATAGAAATTCAGATGACCGATGAGGCCCTGGGCCGATTGCTGGATGCGATCCGTATCGAGCTCCTTGACGGCGTAGCGTTCGTCGTTGCACCAGGACAGGCGCAGCGCGTCTTGATTGTCCTTGAAGAGTTGTTCGACACTGACGAGCGACATGATGGCCGGGATCAGTGCGCGGCTGCCAGTGGCGCCTGGGGATCCCAATCGACGATAATGCGCTGAGCTTCTCCGGCGTCGGCTGCCTGTGCCAGGCGGCGGCGCAGTTCTCGGTCGCTGAACATCTGCGCCAGTTCGCTCAAGATCTGCAGATGCTGATCGGTGGCACGCTCCGGAACCAGCAGCACGAACACCAGGGACACAGGCTTGCCATCGGGGGCGTCAAACTCCATGGGGGTGGTGGTGCGCAGAAATGCACCGATCGCGTCGCGCAGTCCCTTCACCCGGCCGTGCGGAATGGCGATGCCTTGTCCAAGCCCGGTAGATCCCATGCGTTCGCGCTCCACCAGACTGCTGGTGACCTGCGCTGGCGACAGGGGCTGACCCGCGCAGAACAGATTGGCGGCCTGTTCGAACAAGGCTTTCTTGTCACGCGCTTCCACGCCCAGGCGGACGTTGGCAGCAGGGAGAAGGTTCGAAAGCAAAGTCATGGTGCCTGCCGCCCGCCTGGACGCCCGGGGCGCGGTCGCGAATCGAATGCTGGAGACCTATTCTTCCTCGGCTTCGACTCGAGCTTGACCGCCGGGGCGATGGTCGGTGAGCTTCTCCTTATGGCGAATGATCTGGCGGTCCAACTTATCCACCAGTCCATCGATGGCGGCGTACATGTCTTCGTTGGTGCTTTCCACTCGAATGTCGCGGCCGCGCACGTGCACGTTGGCTTCGACCTTCTGGATCAGTTTGCTGACGCTCATGACCACGTTCACATCCATCATGTGGTCGAAGTGCCGCTTGATGCGCTCAAGCTTGCTGGTGACGTATTCCCGCAGGGCTGGAGTAATTTCGATCTGGTGTCCGGTCAGCTGTAGATTCATTGCCGCGCCTCCGTGTTGAGTGGGATTAGATCGACTTCCTCAAGTTGACCGGGAGGATCTGCAAAGATTCCCGGTACTTGGCGATGGTCCGGCGTGCCACCACGATGCCTTGCTTGCCGAGAATCTCGGAGATCTGGCTGTCGCACAGCGGTTTGCGGGTGTCTTCCTCGCCGACCAGTTGCTTGATAAGTGCGCGGATGGCGGTGGCTGAACAAGCACCCCCGGTTTCGGTGCTCACGTGGCTGCCGAAAAAGTACTTCAACTCGAAGATACCGCGCGGCGTCAGCATGAATTTCTGCGTGGTGACACGCGACACGGTGGATTCGTGCAGGCCGAGGATCTCGGCGATTTCGCGCAGCACCAGTGGCTTCATGGCCACGTCACCGTGCTCGAAGAAACGACGCTGCCGGTCGACGATGGCCTGCGACACCCGCAAGATGGTGTCGAAGCGCTGCTGCACATTCTTTATCAGCCACTTGGCTTCCTGCAACTGTCCAGACAACTGCTGGAGGCTGGAATCGCGGTTGCGATGCAGGATGTCGGCGTACATGCGATTCACTCGCAGCTTGGGCATGGCATCCGGATTGAGCGAGGTGCGCCATACACCCTTGATCTTGCGTACCACCACGTCGGGCACGACGTAGCGGGGCTCGTTCTTGGTGTAGGTGGCGCCCGGTCTGGGGTTCAGGCTCACTACCAGCGACTGCACCCCGCGCAGGATGTTGTCAGTGCACTTGAGCACCTTCTTGAGTTTGGCGTAGTCCCGCGCCGCCAGCATATCGAGAAAATCCTTGACCGTGGCCAGCGCTTCGAGACGGAATGGAACATCCTCGGGCATGGCCTCCAGTTGCAATGCCAGGCACTCGCTCAGGTTGCGGGCGCCGATTCCGGCCGGTTCCAGGCTTTGCAGTTGCCGCAGCGCCACCTGGATTTCGGACAGATCGACCTCCAGCTCCGGCGGCAACATGGCGACGATCTCGTCCAGGCCGATGGTCAGGTAGCCGTCGTCATCGAGGCATTCGATCAAGACGGTGACCAGGCTGCGATCGCGATCGGAGCCGCCGATCAGATTCAACTGCCACTGCAGATGCTCACGCAACGAAGGTTGATCGGCCGCCAGCTGGGGATAGTCGTTGTCTTCGCCATCGTCGGGCGAACCGTAGCTGGAGGTGCCGCTGCCACCCTCCTTGAACCGATCCTGGTCGTTGTCCTGCGCCTGCTGAGGTTCGGCCTCGCGCGGCGCCTCTTCCGGTGTAGTAGGAGTCGCGGTCGAGGTGGTGGAGACGCTGTTGCTGCCGTTGAAATCCTTGCGGGCGCCGTACTCCTCGGGTTCCTCTGCCCGTTCCAGCAGCGGGTTGTCCTGCAGGAACTTCTCGATCTCCTGATTGAGTTCCTGTGTCGACAGTTGCAGGAGCCGGATCGACTGCTGCAGCTGAGGGGTGAGGGTGAGATGCTGGGAAAGCTTTAGTTGTAGTGACTGCTTCATGGTGTTCGCGAGCCTTGTGCCCCTATAGCCCTATGCCACGGGCATGTGGCAAAAAGGGATGGGTCCAATGTCGGACATGCCGCGGACTTCTAAAGACGGAAGTGTTCGCCCAGGTAGACTTTTCGAACACTATCATTGTTAACAATCTCCTCAGGCGCTCCGCAAGAAAGGACCGAGCCTTCGTTAATTATATAGGCCCGATCGCAAATTCCCAGGGTTTCGCGCACATTGTGGTCGGTGATCAGTACGCCGATATCACGCGCCTTGAGGAAGCGGATGATCTTCTGAATCTCCAATACCGCGATCGGGTCGACGCCAGCAAATGGTTCATCCAAAAGAATAAATCGGGGTTTGCTGGCGAGGGCGCGAGCGATCTCGACGCGCCGTCTTTCACCCCCTGAAAGGCTGATAGCCGGGCTGTTTTTGAGGTGGGAAATATGCAACTCACCCAGCAGGTCGTCGAGCCCCTGCTGAACAGCGCCGTTCTCGAGCCCTTGAAGTTCCAGCACTGCCTGGACATTTTCCGCCACTGTCAGCCGCCGAAAAATGGAGGCCTCCTGCGGCAGGTAGGCCAGACCGAGCCGGGCGCGGCGGTGAATCGGCATGTGGTTGAGGGCGGCCGCGTCCAACTCGATGCTGCCGCCATCGACCGGGATCAGCCCCACGATCATGTGGAAGCAGGTGGTTTTGCCGGCGCCATTGGGGCCCAACAGGCCGACCACCTCGCCACTTTCCACATCCAGGGAGACGTCCTTGAGGACGGTTCTGGCCTTGTAGCGCTTGCTGAGCTGGCTGACTTTGAGATGGCTCACCGCGGCGCCGGCGTGGGGGCGGGAGCGGGTTTCGCGGCCTGCGGTTTGGGTTGGATGGTGGCCCGCACCCGGCTGGATGGGGCATCCGATGGCGCGGTGGCGGAGCCTTTGGTGCCCAGGACTTCGTAGAACTCGGTGACGGCGTTATAGGAAATGTAGTCGCCCTGGACCTCGTCGTTATTGCGTTTGACGCGGGCTTTGGTGAAGAGCCGAAGTTTTTGGCTCTTGCCGTCGTACTCCACCCGGTCGGCAAAGCCTTCGATGAACTCCTCCACCCCTTCGCGCTTTTGGCGGAAGTAGGCGGGCTTGCCGAGCGCCACGCCATTGCTGAACCCTTCGGCGTCCTGCTTCAAAGTGATCTTGTCCGCCTTTAGCACCATGGTGCCTTGGGTCAGCACCACATTGCCCTCAAAGATGCTTTCCTTGCGTAGATCGTCCAGGCTCATGCGGTCGGCTTCGATATCGGCGGGCTTCTCGCGGTCGGCGCGTTCTGCCCACGGGGAACCTGACGCTGCATAAGCCAGAAGGATCGCGGCGGTCAGTCGCAGCGGGTGATGGTGAATGGGTTTCATGAGAGGCGAATCACGGGCTTCTTGGGTTTTTGAACTGACCGCGAACACGCGAGTTCAGTTTCATCTGTCGCGTACGGTTGTTGAATTCTAGGCCAACTCCACTAAGCACACCATGATCGCCCGTGATCTCCACCATCTGATCGCTGCGCGCGATTTCCTCATCTAGCAGCATCCGTAGATATTCGGTCTTGAGCGTCACTGGGCCGGATTCATCATCCGCGGCCCGCACGATTTGCACACCGCCAGTAAAGGTCACCACCTTGGCGTCCTTGGAGACTTGGGCGTGATTGGCGCGCACTTCGACCTGGGCCTTGTCCGGATCGAAATGGGTCAACACCGGATAGTCGAGCTGAGTGCTGTCTTTGTCCGGCTGGTGCTCGAGCCGCTTGGCGATCAGGCCATGAAGTGGTGTGCCGTTGGCGTTGTACTTGATGGCGGACATACCCTCGACGATGATGTCCGGCACCGCCAGGCTGCGCGGACCCAGCGCTCCGCCCGATTGCACGGCGCGGTCCAGCCAGGCGGTGAGCGCCCCCAGCAGTGCAAGCAGGATCACTGGCGACCAGGCCACCAACCGCACGCTGTTCATGCCAGATACCGATCCAGCAGAGCCACTAACTTGCCTTGTGAGTGCAGGATGAGTTCACACGCCTCCCGCACGGCGCCATCGCCGCCGCGCGCGCGGGTGACGTAGTGAACCTGCTGGCGGACGAAGGCGGGTGCATCGGGCACCGAGATCGCCAGTCCGGCCTGTCGCAACAGCGGCAGATCGGGCAGGTCATCGCCCATATAGGCAAGCTGCGCACTGTTCAGACCGAAGTGTGACAACAAGCCTGCCGCGATCGCCTGCTTGTCCTCGACGCCTTCGTGGTACGCGTCAATGCCAAGTTCAAGGCTGCGGGCCTTGGCGGCGGGCGAGCGCCGGCCGGTGATGAGGGCGGTTTTGATGCCGGCATCCTTGAGCAACTTCAAACCCAGCCCGTCGCGGATATTGAAGACCTTCGATTCCACACCGTCGTCGTGAAAGTGCAGCTTGCCGTCGGTCAGCACGCCGTCGACGTCCAGGCACAGCAGGCCGATGGGTCGCGCCCGCGTCGCGATGATGTCGTCGACAGCGTTCATACCACCTTGGCCTGCAGCAGATCGTGCATGCTGAGTGCTCCGGCCAGCGAGCCATCAGGGCCTACTACCAACAGCTGAGTGATGCGATGTTTCTCCATCATCTGCACTGCATCGACTGCCAGCCGGTCGGCGGTGATGGTGCGGGGCTGGGCCGTCATGAGGGCGCTCAGGGGAGTGGTATTCAGGTCGGTCGACTGGCCCAGATGGCGGCGCAGATCGCCGTCGGTAAAGATGCCGAGCACTCGGTCCGCCGGATCGACGATCGCCACCATCCCCATGCCTTTACGCGACATTTCGACAATGGCTTGCGCAAACGGCGTCTCGCGCTGGCAGCGCGGCACCGCCTCGCCCGTGCGCATGATGTCCTTCA
>Ga0194131_10011152_pt1 | contig 10814 bp, 7 predicted proteins | sample TA2KigO120mmetaG_FD_148631 | JGI IMG/M metagenome (GOLD analysis project Ga0194131, IMG submission 148631) | Freshwater microbial communities from Lake Tanganyika, Tanzania - TA2015053 Kigoma Offshore 120m | ecosystem: Environmental > Aquatic > Freshwater > Lake | place: Tanzania: Lake... | reverse complement strand
CGCCCGCAGGCGAGCTTGAAGGCCGGGTCGCAACGCAGGCTGTCGAGATCGTTGGCATCCTCGTAGCCGCAGGCGATCGCCAGGATGCGGGCGCGCAAGATGCTGGCGAGCGGGTGTATCACGCGCGTGCCGTCGCGCCGATCGGCGATCAGGGCCGCAAGCCTGTCCGCCAGACCGAGACGGCGCTCGGCCTGGGCCAGTACCATCACCCCGCCGTCGGAGCTGATGCGCCCGCCGTCGAACGACGCGCTCATCTTCTTGCGCCCGACGCTTGGCAAATCGAAGGAGAGTTCTCTATCGTCGGCCATGGCGGGCGTGGCGCCTCCCTGCTCTCGTGAAGGACCGGCTTAGACAACCAAATCCTAAACGAAATCAGTGAGTTATGCTACACCCGCAGCATCGAGACAGCCCGCGTCACGAATAATTCGGGTTAACTCCTACCTTGTGTCCAGATATCCGGGTGCAGTACATCGTATCGGTCCCATGATAACTCCATAACCGAGTTATCTGGGACAGCCCCTAATCTCCTTTTATGTTTCCAGTCCGAAACGTTGCTTCTTCTGATTTCAATAATGCGTACCGAGATATCAAACATTTGTTGATGAATAGTCTATGGAACCCTATAATCACAATAATCCCCCCACACGAGGAATTCCTTCCATGGCTGACCAGGCCGATACCAACGAGATCCTGGCGCTCACTGCGGATATTGTCGCTGCGCATGTGTCCAACAACACAGTCGGCGTTGCCGAGCTGCCGCAACTGATTCAACAAGTCTATGCTTCGCTCTCAGGCCTCGGCCAGGCGCCGGCGCCCGCGCCGGAACGGCCGCATCCGGCCGTGCCGATCAAGAAGTCGGTGACGCCCGAATACATCATTTGCCTTGAGGACGGTAAGAAGCTGAAGATGCTGAAGCGCCGCTTGAAGACGGCGTTCAACATGACTCCTGAGCAGTACCGCGAGCGCTGGGGCCTGCCGCCGGACTATCCAATGGTGGCGCCCAAGTACGCAGAACAGCGCAGCAAGCTGGCCAAGGACATCGGTCTCGGCACCCGGGCGCGTCGGCGGGGGTCGAAGTAGTCGGGGCGGCGGTTCCCCTGGCGCAAGCGCCGGATTGTCCGGCACAATTCATTCGCAGTCGCATGAGCGCCGCGGCGACGGCGCGACGGTAACCATTGGGGAACGAGAGTAGGGGCGGCGTGTGGTCTCGAAGATCGAGGAACTCTGCATCAAGAAGGGCTTGCGCATGACGGAGCAGCGCCGCGTCATCGCGCGCGTCCTGTCCGAGGCGCAAGACCACCCCGATGTCGAGCAGGTGCATCGCCGTGCCGTCGAGGTCGATCCGCGCATCTCGATCGCGACTGTCTATCGCACGGTCAGGCTCTTCGAGGAGGTAAACATCCTCGAGCGCCACGACTTCGGCGACGGACGTGCCCGCTACGAGGAGGTCCCCGAGTCCCACCACGACCACCTGATCGACGTCGAGTCGGGCAAGGTCATCGAATTCCGTAACGAGCAGGTCGAGAAGCTTCAGCGCGAGATCGCCGAGAAGCTCGGTTTCAAGCTCGTCGACCATCGGCTCGAGCTTTTCGGCGTGCCGATCGGCAAAGGTGAGCGGAAGGGCCGCGGGTAGGCGCGGCGACACATTTGTGGCACCGTATCGTCACGTACCCGGTCTAGAGACGTGTCGATCGGGAGGCATGAGCGATGACCGCACATGATCAGAGGCTTGGCGCCGCAAGGCATTCGCCGATCGCCGCCAGCTTGCCGGCCTTCGACGCGGCGAACGAGTTCGAGGCCGTTCGCCAAGGCGATCTCGAAGTCAGGCTCGCGCGCAGCGAGTCAGAAGTGCGCGCGGCCCAGCGGCTGCGCTACCGCATCTTTTACGAAGAGATGTCGGCGCAGCCGACCTCGGAGATGGAGATCACGGCACGCGACTTCGATGCGTTCGACCTGGTTTGCGACCATCTGCTGGTCATCGACGTAAAATCGAGCGATGTCGTCGGCACCTATCGCCTGCTCCGCCGCTCGGCCGCGATACGGCACGGCCGCTTCTACTCCGCCGACGAGTACGACATCGCCCCGCTGCTCGCGCATCCCGGCGAGATCCTGGAGCTTGGCCGCTCCTGCGTTGCCGAAGGATATCGCACGCGCACGGCGATGCAGCTCTTGTGGCGTGGCATCGCCGCCTATGTCTTCCGTCACGAGATCGGGCTGATGTTCGGCTGCGCCAGCTTGCCTGGGATCGACGTCGAGGCGCTGAGCCTGCCGCTCTCCCATCTCCATCACCACCATCTGGCGCCGCCTGAGTTGCGCCCGCGCGCTGTTGCCGGCCGTCATGTCGAGATGGCGCTGATGGCGAAGGACGAGATCGACGTTCACCGGGCGCTTGCGGCGATGCCGCCGCTGATCAAGGGCTACCTCCGCCTCGGCGGTTTCGTCGGCGATGGTGCGGTGATCGATCGCCAGTTCAACACGACCGACGTTTGCGTCATCGTGAAGACCGATCTGGTCACCTCCAAGTACTATCGGCACTACGAGCGCTCGGCGCGCGAGTCCGCCGACGCGTGAAGCGGATAGGCTCGAACTGGATCGCCTCGCTCCGGCTTCTCCTCTATCTCGGCTGGACCGCGGCGCTGCTGCCGATGCAGATCGCCGCGGTCTCGCTTCCCGGCCGGCTCAGGGAGAGGCTGCCCCGTTTCTATCACCGGAGCCTGTGGCGGCCGATCGGCCTCGACGTCCGAGTCCGTGGCGAGCCCAGCCGGGATCGTCCGACCCTCTTCGTCGTCAACCACACGAGCTATCTCGACATCACGGTACTTGGCGGGCTGATCGAAGGCTGCTTCGTTGCCAAGCGCGAGGTTTCCGGATGGCCCTTTTTCGGGCTGCTCGCGAAGCTGCAGCGGACCGCCTTCGTCGAGCGCCGTCGCGGCGCGACTGCGATCGAACGCGATCACATCTCGCAGCGCCTCGCGGCCGGCGACAATCTGATCTTGTTTCCGGAGGGCACCAGCAATGACGGCAATCGGGTGCTGCCGTTCAAGAGCGCGCTGTTCGCGGCGCTTGACGCCACGCAGGGGCTGCCGATCCAGCCGGTGTCGATCAGCTACACGCGCCTCGACGGCATGCCGCTCGGCCGCGCATTCCGCCCCTTCGTCGCCTGGTATGGCGATATGGATCTAGCGCCGCACCTTTTCACGTTCCTGGGACTCGGACGGATGACGGTCGAAATCGTCTTCCATCCGCCGCTGCGCGCCGATCGGTTTCTGTCGCGGAAGGACCTTGCGCGCCGGTGCCAGGAGATCGTCGCCGAGGGTGTCGCCGGCGCTTTGACCGGCCGCTGAGCCAACCTAATAGAGGCCGCTGCCCGAGGCGGGGCGAGCCGGCAACGGTGTGCTGCCGCTTCCGCCTTCGCCTTCGTCCGATGCGTCGGAGGTCGTTGGCTCGCTGCCAGGGCGGAAGGCATCCAAGATCGTCTTGTCGCCGGCCCTGGCGAGGCGCCCGGTCTCCGGATTGATGCGCACGAGACGAATGCCCTGCGGAATCCGGAACGGCGTCTTCGGCGTGTCTCTCAGGGCCTCGCCCATGAACTCCTTGAAGATCGGCACGCATACCGACGAGCCGGTCTCGCGATCGCCGAGAGTCTTGGGCTGGTCGAAGCCGACGAAGATTCCGACGGCGAGGTCGGGAGAGAAACCCATGAACCAAGTATCGTTGGCGTCCGTCGTGGTGCCGGTCTTGCCGGCGAGCGGGCGCCCGAGCTCGCGGATGCTGACGCCGGTTCCGCGCTCGACCACGCCATGCAGCATCGAGACCATCTGGTAGGCGGTCAGCGGATCTTCGATCTGCGGCCGGAGGTCGGGGATGATCGGCGCTGCTTGACTCTGATAGGCGACGTTACCGCAGCTCTGGCAAGGCCGCTGGTCGTGGCGGAAAAGCGTCTTCCCGTTACGGTCGTCGATGCGGTCGATCAGCGTCGGCGTGATCTTCTTGCCGCCGTTGACGATCATGCCGTAGGCGGCGGTGAATTTGAGGACGGTCGTCTCGCCGGCGCCGAGGACCATCGACATGTGGCGCGGCAGGTTCGGCGTGATGCCGAAGGCGGCCGCATAGTCGGCGATCCGGTTGATGCCGACATCCATGCCGATGCGTACCGTCATCTGGTTGCGGCTCTTCTCGATTCCTACGCGAAGCGGCACGGGCCCCAGCGAGTCGCCGGAATAGTTGCGCGGCGCCCAGTTCGGCAGGCCGGGTCCCTGGGGCAGGACGACCGGGCCGTCGACGACGATGGTCGAGGGCGTGTAGCCCTTGTCCAGCGCCGCCATGTAGACGAAGGGCTTGAACGCCGAGCCCGGTTGGCGCTGCGCCTGGGTCGCGCGGTTGAATTGGCTCGCCTCGAAGGACCAGCCGCCCGCCATCGCGAGCACGCGTCCGGTATGCGGATCGAGCGCGACCAGCGCGCCGCTGACCGCCGGCACCTGGCGCAGCCCGAAATGGCTGCCGCCGACCGGTTCCACCAGCACGACGTCGCCGGCCTTGACCACCTGCTCGACGCGCTCGACCGCCGGCCCGAGGCGCTGCTCGGCGCGATGCTCTCGCGCCCATCTCAGTTCGGCAAAGAGAATGCGTCCCTTCTCGCCGTCGGCAAAGCCGATGGTCGCATCCTCGCGGTCGGTCGAAAGCACGACGGCCATGCGCCAGTCGGCGGTGCCGGACGGCGCCGGGATCTGGGCGAGGCGTTGCTGCCATCCGGGGCCAACGCCGATACGGTCGACGGGACCGCGCCAGCCATGGCGGCGGTCATAGGTGATGAGCCCGTTCCGGAGCGCACGATCGGCGATCGCCTGCAGCCGCGGGTCGAGCGTCGTGCGGACCGACAGGCCGCCGCCATAGGTGACCTTCTCACCGTACTTCGCCACGAGTTCCCGCCGGACCTCCTCAGCGAAGTAGTCGGCGCCGCGCACCATCTCCTGCTCGTCGCGCCGGCGTACCTGGAGCGGCTCGGCCTTCGCCTGCGCAGCCTCATCGGCGCGCACATATCCCGCCTCGACCATCTGATCGAGCACCCAGTCGCGCCGGCCCTGCGCGGCATCGAGATTGCGAAGCGGATTGTAGCGGTTGGGTGCCTTGGGCAGCGCCGCCAGATAGGCGGCCTCGGCGAGGCTGAGGTCGTCGAGCGATTTGTCGAAGTAGTTGAGCGCCGCCGCGGCGACACCGTAGGCGCGGAAGCCGAGATTGATCTCGTTGAGATAGAGCTCGAGGATACGGTCCTTGCTCAGCACCTGTTCGATGCGGAAGGAAAGGATTGCCTCCTTGATCTTGCGGTCGAGCGAGAGCTCGTCGGTCAGGAGGAAGTTGCGTGCGACCTGCTGGGTGATGGTCGAGGCGCCGATCGGTCGCCGGTTCGGGTTGTTGGCGAGGCGGCTCACATTCTGGACGGCGGCGCGGGCCATGGCGAAGATGTCGATGCCGGGATGGCTGTAGAAATTCTTGTCCTCGGCCGCGAGGAAGGCCTTGATCACGCGCCTGGGGATCGCATCGAGCGGAACGAAGACGCGTTTCTCGGTCGCATACTCCGCCATCAGACGTCCGTCGCCGGCATGCACGCGCGTGACCACGGCGGGCTCGTAGTCGGCAAGCTGGGCGTATTCGGGCAGGCCTTTGCCGAAACGCCAAAGGACATAGAAACCGCCGCCGATGGCGGCGATCGCCCCAAGAAGCATGAGGGCAGCAAGAGCAGCGACGAGGCGCATGGCCAGAACGGCACCCGGAGATGTTGGAGAAAGAAACCCTAGCTACGAGGTTCGTTCCCGAATGCGGCCGGATCAAGGCATTAGTCGGTGATCGCAGCAGCCGGGCGCAGGCGTTGCGGAGCGGCCACACCAGCGGTGGATAACTCCGTCCCTAGCCGGCTCGCGCGGCGCCGGGGCGAGACCGGAAGAACTGGTCGAGGGCGCGGAGGACCGCTTGCCCGAGCCGCCGACGATATGCGGCCTGAGCAAGCTGCTGGGCGTCCAGCCGGTTCGAAAGGTATCCGAGCTCGATCAGCGCCGAAGGCACATCCGGCGCTTTCAGCACGGCGAAGCCGGCGAAGCGGTGGCCGTTTCTAAGCAACTGCGCCTCGCGGGACAGCTCCTGCACCAGATGCCCGGCAAGGCGAGCCGAGAGGTTCATCGTCTCGCGCTGCGCCAGATCGATGAGGATGCTGGCGACTTCGGGGGACTCGTCGCGCAGATCGACGCCGGCAATCAGGTCGGCCTTGTTCTCGCGCTGAGCGAGGGCCTCTGCCTCGGCGTCGGAGGCCCGGTCGGAGAGCGTGTAGACGGTCATGCCGCGAAAGCTCGTGTCGCCGAGCGCATCGGCGTGCAGCGACAGGAAGACCTCGCCCTTCGACGAGCGGGCGATCTGAATACGCTCGCGCAAGCGAATGAAGCTGTCGTCGAGGCGCGTGAGGACGACGTGATAGCGACCGCTCGCTTCCAGCACCCGCTTGAGGTCTTGAGCGACATCGAGCGTCAGTGTTTTTTCGCGGACGCCACCGACACCGATCGTGCCTGGATCGATGCCCCCATGGCCCGGATCGAGAATGATCGTTCGGCGGCCATCGGAGCGCCGCGGCATTTGACCGTCCTGTGGTGGCGCGGCCGGCTTGGCCTGGGTCGGCGGTGCGGTTGACGGCATTGCCAGCGCGGCGAGGAAGGCTTCGCGCGTGGTCGGTGCGAGATCGAGCACCAGACGCCATCCCTGGCCCTGCTCGGGCTCGACCTGGGCCTGAACGATCCGCATCGGCTGGCGAAGGTCGACGACCAGGCGCGAGGTGCCGGGCTTGAACAGGCCGTGGCGGAAGCCGGCAATGGGGCCTTCGGCCGGGGTCGGCAAGGACTCCGCCCAGCGAAAGGCGACCTGAGGCAGGTCGAGGACCGCTCGGTAGGGATCGGCCAGCACAAAGCTGTGGGGTTCGACCTTCTGGCTCAGATCGAGGGTGATCCGCGTTCTTTCGGCGCCGCTGACGAGCCCCAGGCGGCTGACCACGATCTGGGCCGCGGCCGGACCGGCCACAAACCAGGCGCACACGACCGCCAACGCCCAGATCCGCCACCGATTCGTATACATCTAGTAACCAATGCCGCCTTAACCCCATATACATGGAGGGTTTCCAGGCGAGAAGGGCCCATGAGGCGGGCCTTCGCGACAAGGCAGCCACAAGGTCGTTGTCGCTTGTGGAAAAGCGGACTATGTATCGGCAGCCGGAGACAGCGGCCGACCGCCGACGCGAAGTCGTCGCGGAACCTCTGCCGGAGCCGGCCGAAACCATAGTCCTAAAAAGAGGCCCGCAGGGGCCACCAGCTCTCGCTTGATGCAGCGCCCGACCCAGCTTCCGAGTCTCCAAGCCCCGCGCTCCGTGCTGCGGGTGGAGGCAGATGGTCGCGAGGGGCGTCCCGGGCATCTGCGTCGCAATCACACTCAAAACCTAATCCGCGGCTTTGGCCGGCGCCCGGCAATCGAGCGTCTCGGCTTCCGCCGCGCGGAGATCGCGCCTGATGGCCAAACGCATGCTCATCGACGCGACGCACCCGGAAGAGACCCGGGTCGTCGTGCTGTCCGGCAATAGGCTGGAAGACTTTGACTTTGAGACGTCGACCAAGAAGCAGCTCAAAGGGAACATCTATCTCGCCAAGGTAACGCGCGTCGAGCCGTCGCTGCAGGCGGCCTTCGTCGACTATGGCGGCAATCGCCACGGCTTCCTCGCCTTCAGCGAGATCCATCCCGATTACTATCAGATCCCCGTCGCCGATCGCGAGCGGCTCCTCGCCGAGATGGCGAAGATCGAGCGCGGCGAATCGACCGGCAACGGTCATGAAGGCGGCCGACGCGATCGCGACGATCGCCGCAGCCGGCGCGGCCGGCACGACCGCCGTCGTGGCCGCTCGCGCCCGGATGGCGACAGGCCGCTCGCGGAGGCGGAGTCCGTCGCCCTTCCAGGCGAGGAAGGCGCGCACGAACCTGCGGTGCATGCGGAGGCGCCGGCCGCTCCGCTCGAGCCCGCGGCGGTCGCGGCCGTCGAAGCCGCCGAGCCGGCTCCGGGGAGCGCCACCGCGCCTGCCGAAGCGACGGACAAGGAGACGGCCGGAGCGGGTTCCGGGCCGGCGATGGCCGAGTCGTCGGGGACCGCTCCCGAAATTCTCTACGACACCGGCGTGGCTGAGGAGGGCGATGAAGCCTCCGGGGCCCCGGGCGGCAGCGACGCATCAGTCGAAGCGGCGCCGGTCGAAACCGCCGGCGAGAGCCAGGTCGAGACCATCGGCGGCGACGACAACGAGGAGCTCGCGCGGCGGTCCCAGCGCCTGCTGCGCAACTACAAGATCCAGGAAGTCATTAAGCGCCGGCAGATCCTGCTGGTACAGGTGGTCAAGGAAGAGCGCGGCACCAAGGGCGCGGCGCTGACCACCTACCTCTCGCTCGCCGGGCGCTACTGCGTGCTGATGCCGAATACCGCGCGTGGCGGCGGTGTCAGCCGCAAGATCACCAACGCCAAGGACCGCAAGCGCCTCAAGTCGATGATCGACGAGCTCGAGCTGCCGGAAGGCATGGGGTTGATCGTCAGGACGGCGGGCAGCGAGCGCACCAAGGCCGAGATCAAGCGCGACTGCGACTATCTGATCCGGCTTTGGGATTCGATCCGCGAGACGACGCTGAGCTCGACCGCGCCTTGCCTGATTCACGCCGAAGCCGATCTGATCAAGCGATCGATCCGCGATCTCTATGCGCGTGACATCGAGGAGGTGTTGGTCGAAGGCGAGGAGCAGTACAAGGCCGCCAAGGACTTCATGAAGATGCTGATGCCGTCGCACGCCAAGCGGGTGCAACGGTACAAGGCCGATGACGGCCTGCCGCTCTTCCAGAAGTCCCAGGTCGAATCCCAGCTCGACGCCATGCACTCGCCGATGGTGCCGCTCCGATCCGGCGGCTCCATCGTCATCAACCAGACCGAGGCTCTGGTCGCGATCGATGTCAATTCCGGCCGCGCGACACGCGAACGTCACATCGAGGAGACCGCGCTCAAGACTAATCTGGAGGCGGCTGACGAGGTCGCCCGCCAGCTGCGCCTGCGAGATCTTGCCGGCCTCATCGTCATCGACTTCATCGACATGGAGGACGGCCGCCACAACCATCAGGTCGAACGCCGGCTCAAGGATGCGATGCGTCACGATCGCGCCCGCATCCAGATCGGGCGGATCAGCGCCTTCGGCCTGCTTGAGCTGTCGCGCCAGCGCTTGCGGCCAAGCCTGGTCGAGGCCTCGACGACGCTCTGCCCGCATTGCGGAGGGACCGGGCACATCCGCTCGACCGAGTCGACCTCGCTTCACGTCCTGCGCGCGATCGAGGAGGAGGGCGCCAAGCGGCGTGCCTCCGAGATCGTGGTCTACGTGCCGGCCGGCGTTGCGCTTTACATCCTCAACCACAAGCGCGCGACGCTTGCCGACATCGAGACTCGCCACGGCCTGAAGATCTTCCTCGGCCAGGACGACCAGCTGGTGCCGCCGAACCATCGCATCGAGCGGCTCAAGATCCGCGATGCCCAGACCCAGCCGCAACAGCAGGAGCCGCGCCCGCAGCTGGCTCAAGCGCCTGAATTGCCGCCGTCGGGCGATGAGGAGGACGACGAGGGCGAGGCGCCCCAGCGGTCGCGGCAGCCGGACGAGGCTCAGCCTCACGCCCAGCAGCCGGGTGATCGGGGCGAGGAGCGTGGCCGCCGCCGCCGCCGCCGCCGTCGTCGTCGCGGGGGTGATCGCCAGCAGCAGCACGGCGAGGGCACGCTGCCGGCCGCGACATCATCTGCCGAGGCCGCGGCCTTCGCGCCCGAGCAGGAAGGCGATACCCAGATCGCGGAGCGCGACGAAAGCGAGGATCGCGCTCCGGCGCAAGGCTCGACGCCGATGCAGGGCGAAGACGGCGAGGGTGGCCGTCGCCGTCGTCGTGGCCGCCGCGGCGGCCGTCGTCGTGGCCGTCGCGAGGACGGCGACAGCCAGGCGATCGACGCGGCATCGCCGCCCGCCGAGGCACCGGCGCCAGATGCTGCGCCGCCGCCTGCCCCGGCCTTCCAGCCGCCGCCTTACCAGCCGCCCTATCAGCCCGCCTACCAGCCGACCTCGGTTGCCGACCAGGTGCTCTCCGCCTTCGAGCAGCTTGAGACGCAGGCGTCTTCGCCGCGCGCCGCGGCACCGGAGCGGTCGGCGGCGGCCGAGCCGGTTGCGCCCATCGATCCCAATCCGCCGGTGCAGCTGATCGGTGGCGACGCCACCGTGACGCCGAAGCGCGGCGGCTGGTGGCGCCGAAGATAGGATCGCCTTCGCGAGACGAAGAAGTCCTCCCTCAAAGGAGGCCTTCTTGCTCTGCGGCGACGTTGGAAACCTGAGGGTTGAGTTTCGGGGAGGTAGAACGGACCGACTTGAGGACCGCGGATCGTTGGTTCAGGCGTCGCAGCCTTGGAGAAAGACGCAGCCCGTCTTGTTCTCGTTGAAATAGTGTATATCTCATAAATTCCGATGGGGCTGTCCCAGATAACTACCTGAGATGACGCTTAACCCATTGTTTGATCTGGGTTAGTTGCTTGGATGGGTCACTGGTGTTGAAGCGCCACTCGCACTCTTTCAAGAATAGCCCGAAATGGGCCTTCGGGACACCGTTGAACTTGCGCATGTGGCGCTTGGCCTGGTTCCAGAAGTTCTCGATGCCGTTGATGTGATTCTGCCGATCAGCGAAGAGCTCGGAGTGATTGATCCGGAAGTGCTTGAAGTCGGATACGTCGAGCA
>Ga0194131_10011151_pt1 | contig 10814 bp, 7 predicted proteins | sample TA2KigO120mmetaG_FD_148631 | JGI IMG/M metagenome (GOLD analysis project Ga0194131, IMG submission 148631) | Freshwater microbial communities from Lake Tanganyika, Tanzania - TA2015053 Kigoma Offshore 120m | ecosystem: Environmental > Aquatic > Freshwater > Lake | place: Tanzania: Lake... | reverse complement strand
TGAAGCTCCGGATCACCATGATCCTCTGAAGCTGCGGCAATCGCTTTCTGTGCACCATCGTATTCGCGGAGCATGGCAATGAGCGGTTCCAGCTCGGCGATACGCTTGCCGAGATGTGCAAGCTCTTTCGGATTCCCGTGCACAGACGGATCCATCAGACGCTCTCTCACATCTTCGTATTCTTTTGCCAATACTCGCAATTTTTCAATCACGAAGAAAAGTGCAAATGTCGTTAGCGAACGCCCTTACGGACATCGATGGAGTAACAATGACGTCCCGCCGGGTGGTTCCAGAGAATATCGTACTTCTCTTCGCGGACGAACGAGAAGACGGCGCAGAGTTCGTACGTCGTCGACGTACGCACGGTGTACTCGTACGGTTCTCCGGTTTCGGGATCGAAAATATCAGGGGTCGCATACATCGCTCCTGCCCGAACCGCCTCCAGTGTCTTCGGCAGAGGCTTCGACGGCGGCATCATTTCACCGGTGGGTGAAATGGGCTTCATCGTGCCATCGTAGGCGATGTTCTCAATCTCAGTCACGATCATGCGGAAATTCTCAACCCTGCGGTCATCGAATCTCCTCGCGCGCTCGGCAACCGGGGATCCGACGATGAACGCCCCCCAGACCAAAACGGCGGCAACAGCTGCAATGGCAAACGCAAAGAATAACCTGTTCACGGCAGCAGATTTTGCAGATCCCGGCTCAACGCGAAGCGAGAGGAAGTAGTAGGAGAAAACCGAACCCGCCACGAGGAGAACAACGGCGACCTTCAGGAGGAAGCGAATGGAAAGTTCGCCCTGGAGCAGCTGGAAAACGAGGGTAATGACATCACCCATGAGCGCCGTCGCCGCGACAAAAAGCGTGAGGTATGTGAGCCAACGGCGAACGCCACCGGCTGCTTTTTCCGCATGCTGCGACATCTCCTTGAGAAGAATCCGCGTAAGCCACAAAAACAGAGGGAAGGCAACAATCACCGCAGCCATAGACCAGCGAACGCCACTGAGATCCGACTGACTGTAGTCGTATCCGAGAGCGGCATCGGGGTAGAGACGGTTGATGTATGTGAAGAGCAGAATCACCGAACTGATCACCGTCGTGTAGAGCGAAGCAAAGGTGAGAAGATGGAAAAAGGCATCCCGCGCTCCACCCGCATCCTGCGGAAGCGGAACGGGCATCGAAAGACCCTCGGCACTGAGTGCCTCCGCGATGTCACGCTCTTTCCACCCTGCGGAGAGCAGGAGCATGCGGATCGTTGAGTGATCCATACCCTTGGAACGTGCGTGCGCTATGAATTTCTGGAGGTGCTGGTTCGCCATGAGCGCAGTGTACGTCATTTACCGCCAGCGATGAAGTGCTTGCCTGCAATTCGTGGTCAAAGACTCTCCTCAATAGGCTGCGAATGGCGTACTGTAGCGGTACATGAAGATTTTAGTCGCCATGTCCGGCGGGGTGGACTCCTCGGTCGTCGCACACCTCCTGAAAGAGCAGGGTCACGACCTCGTCGGAGTAATGATGAAACTCTGGGTCGATCCTCTCGCTCCCCCGGTGCGCAGAGCCATACCCACGAAGTGCTGCAGCATTGAACACATCGAACGCGCACGCAGCGTCTGCAAAACTCTCGGCATCCCGTTCTACGTCCACAATCTGGAGAATGAATTTAAGGAGCGCGTTGTTGATCCCTTCATTCAGGACTACGCCGAAGGAAAGACACCGAATCCCTGCATCATCTGCAACAGGACGATCAAATTCGGGGCACTGCTCGACCTCACGTCCTCTCTCGGATGCGAAGTCCTTGCAACGGGACACTACGCGCGCATTGAAAAGAATCAGGATGGCGTCATCCGGCTTCTGGAAGCGGCAGATGCAATGAAGGACCAAAGTTATTACCTCTACGCTCTGACACAGAAGCAGCTTGCACGAGTGATGTTCCCGCTGGGAGAAATGCAAAAGTCGGAGGTGTATGCGCTCGCAAAGCGCTACAGGATACGCGTTCCCGAAACGTACAGAGAGAGTCAGGATCTCTGCTTCTTCCCGGAGCGGGAACCCCGTGCGTTCCTCAGGCGCTACATCCCCGGGATGCGCCCGGGTCCGATCAAACATCTCGATGGCAGAGTGCTCGGAGAGCACGAGGGAGTTCCCCTCTACACCATCGGACAGAGAAAAGGGCTCAGAATCGGCGGTCTGAAGATACCGCTGCACGTGGTGTCCAAAGTTGCGGAAACCAACACAATCATCGTCGCAGAAGGCACAGAAGGGATGAGAACGGATATCGCCATGCATGATGTCACGTGGATCTCGGGTTTTGCCCCAGAGGACGCATCCCATCTCGCCGTGCGCATCCGATCGACAGGTCCGAAATTGAACGGTTCACTCATCAAAAAGGGGGGGCATTGGGGTATCGTTTTGGACAAGGGATCGAGGGGTATTTCCCCAGGACAGGCAGCCGTTCTGTACAACGGTGCAGAAATTCTCGGTGGAGGCACCATCTCCTGATGATTTTTCAGCTTGCACGGTGTATATTTCACCCCTTTTCGGACTACTCCGATCAGGGTTTTTCTGCTACAATAGAAGGATTCCTCTCTATCGACACTCTCACGGGCACAACCGCAGGGCGGAGGTGGATGCGTACGGGAATATCATCATTCCCGGCAGTGAACCGATCATCTCCACACCTGTGCCGAAGGCACCGGCCGTGTGGCAGGTGACGGAGGATGATGAAGTCGTGCAGAGCGTCCGCAAGAAACGCACCAAGAATGTTTCCTGTGAACAGGTGGTATCCATTCTGAAGACCGTTCGCGGGACCATGATCCAGACGACGAGTTCGCTGGTGGAAGAGGGGCAGAGACAGTACATCGTCAGTTTTTCCAGCGTACTTTCGGGTATGAGAGCGATTCCGGGACTCTGCGGACGGACGATGCAGTACGCCGGACAGTTCCTCACCCAACCGGTGTGGATCGTCGGAAAGAATGACCGCGTGAAGGAGTACAGCCGCGGAACACTGTTTGCCCTCGACGTCGTGCGTTTCGGCGGAACCTTCGCTTTCATCTTCGTCGCTCTCTTCATGTCACTCAACTACCAGAGCTTCTGGAAGATCATGAGTCCCTATCTGGACCCCGTGGACGCGGCTCAGGCCATGCGCGGTAACGGCGGTGATATGGATGCCGTTTTGCGCGACAAACTTCTCAACAGCCCGGGTTTGGCAACAGCTGGAAGCAAAAACGAAGGAAGCATGGTGAGTTTCCTTCCCGAGGTCGGCCCACCGGAAAACCGTGTGATCATTCCGAAAATGGGTCTCAACGTTCCTCTGGTGACTCCGTCGTTCGACTCGCTGCTACGGGAAGACTGGGATGGTGTTGAGCACGACATTCAGGAAGCTCTGCAAGACGGTGTGGTGCACTACCCCGGGACGGCGCGGCCGGGTCAGGCAGGAAACTTCTTCGTCACAGGACACAGCTCGTACTACCCGTGGGCTGAAGGAAAGTACAAAACCGTCTTCGCCCGGCTGCACGAACTCGTGCCCGGAGATGAATTCTGGGTGTACTACGGCGGTGACAAGCACCGCTACGTCATCGGGGAAAAGAAAGAAGTGAAACCGAGTGACGTCACTGTTCTCGATCAGCCGACGGGCAGACGTGTAGCGACGCTCATGACCTGTACGCCGGTGGGCACGACCTTACGACGTCTCATCCTCACAGCACAGGAAGTGGACCCGCAGTCGGGAGTCGCTATGAAAGTCGGTGAACACGAGCGTCGCCAGGCACCGTCCATTGCCCCTGCAGCGCTGCCGATCTAACGGGTATACTGGGAATGTGCCGTCGTGGTGGAATGGTAGACACGGGGGACTTAAAATCCCCTGCCCGTCACTGGGCGTTTCGGTTCAAGTCCGGACGACGGCACCATAGATTTGATGTTTGCATCAGACGTACACTGTCTGCGTGTCAGTCCTACTGTCCATTCTCTTTGCGCTGGCTCCGCTCTCCTTCGCACAGGAGGAGACTCCTCTCGACCTTGCAATCGCGAGGGCGGGCTCCCACGCAAGTGCGGATTTCACGGGCAACGGTTCTACAATGAAGCTGACCTACACATCCAAGCAGCCTCTGCACATCTCTGTGTTATTGCTGAAGTCCGACGGGTCCTTCGTTGCCTCTGAGACGCTCGCACAGGTTCTGGATGCCGGAGAGACGAAGAGCGCGATCATTCCACTTGCGTCATCCAGAGGCTGGAGACCGGGAGAAGCCGTCTACAGACTGCACATCCTTGCGGAGAAAGGCGACGAACCACGACTCCTCGCTGTCGAATTCCAGAAAACGGGGTTGATGGAGTATCCGAAGATTGCCGCATCGCAATTCCTTCGTGCACCGGAATTCACGCCGTCCGTGTATCACCGCATACCGTCACGCCATGTCCTCGGGGTATCGATCACGACGCTCGCAGGACTCCTGTTGATCTTCATCGCCTGCATCAACCGTATGCGTAAGGGGAGCATTGCCGCCGTAACCGTGGCAACGACGCTCCTGCTCTCAACGATGACATCGATTGATGTCCTACGCTATTCAACAGCACATCTACGAAGCTGGTTCAGCAGAGACACCTACGGCTCAGCCGGCTCTCTCTATGCCGCAGCAGAGATCATTCGCAGCGACAATGCTACAGGAGTCCTGCTCTGCACGGACGATACCAGCTATCCTGAGGTGATTCTCCAGTACGCACTCTACCCCATCCGGGTGAGCGACGAAAAGCTGTCGCACATCGTCGTGCACCGGTCGGTACATTCCAGCTTCAAAGAAAATGTTGTGCAATGTAACGATAAGCACTATCCATCTTCACTGGTCCGCGAGTTTCCCGACGGAACAAAGATTTTCCGCACTACACCCTCTGCATCGTGATACCGCTACTGTTCTTCATCGGAATGCTCGCGGTGCTCTGGGCAACCGGCTTCTCTCTGAGCCGCCTGATGCTGCCGCATTCGTCGAAGTTGATCAGCGCATCATTGGCGTTGCCATTTGCGGGGATCGCCAACGTCATGATTGTACTGTTTCTTGATCTACTGAGCATTCCCCTCTCGCCTGTTGCGATTCTTCTGTCGTTGATGATCATCTGCATTGCTGCGCACATCGGTGCTGCACGATCAGTCACCGTTGAAGATGATCACGTAGTACAGGCGTATCCGATGAATGTCACATTCAGAATTTTGTGTGCATTCATTCTGGCTTCGGCATTGATCTACGGATTCTCACACGCAGTCCTTCTTCCGACATTCCACTACGACAGTGCGACGAACTGGAACATGCGGTCGAAGATCGGTTTCCTAGAGAAACGGCTTCCATTCGATGACGCGGGTGGGCTTATCCGAAAACCGCACTATCCTCCGCTCTACCACGCTCTCCAGATCACGGCGATGCAAGGGCAGAACGACTGGCGGGAGCCGATTGCAAACGGTACGCACTTCCTGCTGACATTGAGTGCATTTACTGCGGTCTACCTGATCATCCGGAAACTTCGGGGCGGAAACACTGCATTGCTGACCGTCGCTCTCATCATCGGCATTCCCCTGCTGACCCTCCACACGGGCCAGAGTTACGCTGATCTCACGCTTGTACAGACAGCCCTGCTGTCACTCGTTTTTTTCCTGTGGTGGATCGAATCCGGAACGACCCGCTACCTTCTTCTATCATCGATCTTCGTAGGCGGATGTGTTCTCACGAAATCCGAAGGAATCCCCTTCTGCTTCCTGCCATGGACAGTGATGACGCTCCTGCAAGTCCGGAAGCAACGTCTAGCATTGGTTACCGTTCTGCGCATGCTTGCACCTGCTGCGCTGCTCTCACTGCTGTGGATATCGACAGTTGCTCTCAAGGACGTACCTCTCAGTCCACATGGAGCATCGGACGTACTCTTTGGTTGGAACAAGGGTGCGCTATCTGCAATCGCGCAAAGCCTCTTCTCCGAAGGGTCATTCGGAGTGACATGGTGCGCAATTCTTCTGCTACTGCCATTCACAATGGGTACATCGAACACTCTGAGAGTTGGTCTCGTGTGGGGCGCTGCAGCCAGCCTGGGGTACGTCGCCCTGTACGCGTTCACAGACAACGCCGTCTATCTCCTCTCGGGACAATCCTTCGACCGTCAGATGCTGCTACCGGCATCGTTATTCATCCTTTCAATCGGCCTTTCCCTGAGCAACCTGGTGAATCCTGGAAATGGCAATTGAAAGCCAATTATGGTATACTACGGGGAATATGAATACACAACGTATCACCCGTATGCTTCCCTGCTTTCGACGCGAATCCCGCGTCAAAGTGGAAACTGTGGGGTGGATTTCGTTCGCTCTATCCCTGATGACGGGTGCGACATCAACACCGCTTGCGAAAGAACTCACCACTGCATTCTCGCCGCTTTCGATGGTATTTCTGACGGAGTTCTCTGTCCTCTGTTTCACCGTACTCTCATTCGGATTTCTCCCTCTTCTGCATGGACTGCTACGCCTGCGAAGGAAGCACATGCTACCGCTCGTCGTATTCTCGGTCGCAAACGGCGTGATCGCACCGATGTTCATGTTCAACGGACTGAAGACGACCAGTGCGGTGAACGCCGAACTCTTCGCGCGATCCCAAACGCTGTTCCTCCTCCTCTTCGCCGTTGTGTTCCTAAAGGAAGTACTTCGCAAGGAACATGTATTTGCGGCAGGAATCGTGATCGCCGGCGTCACCCTGATCGCTCTGCAGGGGTTCGCATTGGACGTATCGCTGAATCACGGCGACGGTCTCATCATTCTCGCAGCATCGATGTATGCAACAGGTATCTCTGTTCTCAAGAAGTATCTGCACGATGTTCATCCGGAATTATCACTCTTCTTCCGCGGAGTCGTCGCTCTCACCTTCTTCTTCGTGAGCTCTCCATTCCTCAATCATACGTTTGTCCAGGAATTCTCCTCCGTTCCGAACACACTCTTCAGCGTTGTCATGGCGTACGGATTCCTCTCCTGCTTTCTCTCCGTCTTCTGCTTTTACGAGGCAGTGGAGCGACTTGAGGCACACACCATTTCCGTCGGACTTCCTCTCATGAGCATCGGCAGTATCGTCATGGCGAACGTCTACCTCGGAGAGACACTGACCTGGTACCACATCACCGGAGCCGTACTGCTCATCAGTGGAACTATCGGCATGCAAATCGCAGACAGGGTACACAACGCAAAAATGCATCTGCCGCCGTCCCACTACCAGCGCCACTAATCACGGTGCGTACACCTGGAAAGAGAGAGAAATGATTTTCGCCGTCTGCGCACGGTTGACGGCATCTTCCGGACCAAATTCTCCCGTAGGCCTCCCGGTGTCGTCACTGTACCCGGAAACGATCTTGTCGTTCGCCGCTGCCTCAATCGCAGCACCATAGACGGTGGCAGTGGTCACGTCAGTGAAGAGCGTCCCCGACCGTGGAGGAATTCTTGCTTTGAATGCCTGGAGCACAGTTACCACGACTTCCGCACGTGTCGCCGGTCGCGCCGGATCCACTGATCCGTCACTGAACACAGCCCACCCGTTCGCCTCTGCACAGCGAATGTACCGCTCGGACCACCTCCCCGGGGCGATGACGTTTTTCAACGTGTCGCCACAGCCAAAAATATCAATGGCTGCAGACTGGACGGCCATTTTTGCCAACTGCTCGATCGTCACGGAATCCGCAGGGCCAAAGAGACCGGTCGGCCTGCCGTCCTGCGACCGGTAGCCGGAGATGACGCCCCGCTCGGAAACATCACGGATGTATGGCGCGAACCACTCCTGCGAAGGAACATCGGACAGAACGACCGGAACGCCGTCGACTTTGATGGTGAGGTGCGTCCCCGTACTCTCGGGAAGGGAAGATCCCGAGCCCGTTGAAGGAAAGAGCTCGCTTGTATCCCATACAGAAGCATCTTCAGCATGATCGGTGAGAATCTTGTCATCATCTTGCAGAGATGCATCGAATAGCTGGATATCTTCGAGAACCCGCCCGAAATCGGCAGCACACACTCCCAACGGGAGGAACGCAGCAATAATGACCCATGCAAACGCAGCATGGGAGCGATCGTACCGCATCGGAGTGCCTGCAGGCAACGGCACGCAGGGTTCTGGAAAACCTCCTTGCTCTCTCCGCGTCAGGACTGTAGGCTCCTGCGGAACATGAAAGCAGCAGAGGGCACCGGCTCTCCCGGAACCCGCAAGGGGGAGGGAAGCCTTTTTTCCGAATTACAGAACGTACAAACCATCCTGCTGCTTGGATCCGGAGCACTGAAGATCGGGGAAGCTGGGGAATTCGATTACTCCGGAAGCCAGGCAATCAAGGCATTTAAGGAAGAAGGAAAGAAAGTGATCCTCATCAATCCGAATATCGCCACGAACCAGACGAGCTGGGGTCTGGCCGACGCCGTGTACTTCGATCCTGTTACACCTGCTTTCGTCGAACGCATCATTGAGAGGGAAAAGCCGGATGCCATTGCGCTGAGCTTCGGCGGACAGACCGCGCTCAACTGCGGCGTGAAACTCGAAGAATCCGGCATACTCAAGAAATTTGCTGTACGCGTCCTGGGTACCAGCGTCGAGAGTATCCGTAAGACCGAAGACCGTGCCGCATTCAATGCCGAGCTGAAATCCATCGGGGTTGATGTTCCGAAATCTTTCGCGTGTGCAAATGCAACAGAGGCTCTGGAAGCCGGAAAAAAGATCGGGTATCCCGTGATTATCCGCGGTGCCTTCGCGCTGGGGGGTAAGGGAAGCGGAAGAGCAATGAATGAAAAAGAGCTCGCTGAGCTCTGCAAAGTTTCCTTCGTCGAGTCTCCGCAGATTCTGGTGGAAGAGGACCTGACGGGATGGAAGGAAATCGAATACGAGGTCGTCCGTGACGGCTACGACAACTGCATCACGGTCTGCAACATGGAAAATGTCGACCCGCTCGGGATCCATACCGGAGAATCCATCGTCGTAGCACCCAGCCAGACGCTGGATAATGAGGATTACCAGATGCTCCGCTCCATAGCGCTGAAAGTGATCCGTCACTTCGCAATCGTCGGTGAATGCAATATTCAGTACGCCCTCGATCCTCGCTCCCGCCGGTACCGCGTTATCGAAGTGAACGCACGCCTCAGCAGGAGTTCTGCACTCGCTTCGAAAGCGACGGGGTATCCCCTCGCCTTCGTTGCTGCAAAGCTCGCACTCGGATACGCATTGCCGGAATTGCGGAACGCGATCACCGAGGTGACTTGCGCGGACTTCGAACCCTCGCTCGACTACGTCGCAGTGAAAATGCCCCGATGGGACCTCCAGAAGTTCCGGTTCGTATCGGATCAGGTGACGAGCGAAATGAAGTCCGTCGGCGAGGTCATGGCCCTGGGGAGGACATTCGAGGAGGCACTGCAGAAGGCAATCCGGATGCTGAACATCGGATGCCACGGGCTCTATCCGCTCACCATCGAATTCCAGGATATCGACAGAGAAGTGAAGCGTCCGACGCCACGGAGACTGTTTGCCGTTGCGGAAGCACTGCGGGGAACATGGACTGCAGAGCAAGTGAATATCGCAACGGGGATCGATCGCTGGTTTCTGGAGCGCATCCGCGCCTGCGCACAGACGGCTGCAGCTCTCAAGGCATCAAAGGGCAACCCGGATACAGCGCTCCTGAGAGAAGCGAAGCGCAGAGGTTTCTCGGATGTCGCTATCGCATTGATGCTCAGGAAAGAGCCGGAAGAGGTGCGTACGATGCGCCAGCAATCGGGAATTGTTCCCTCTATCAAGCAGGTCGACACGCTCGCCGGAGAATTCCCTGCGCACACGAATTACCTCTACCTTACCTACAACGCAACGGAGCATGACATCACCTTTGCGAAAGCAGACGGTCCTGTGGTCATGCTCGGCGGCGGCCCGTATTCGATCGGTTCATCGGTGGAATTCGACTGGTGCTGCGTTCAGGCGACAAAAGAATTGCAGCTTCAGGGTATGAAAGTTGCCATGATCAATAGCAATCCCGAAACAGTGAGCACAGATTACGACGAGTGCGATGCGCTGTTCTTCGATGAGCTCACGGAGGAACGGGTACGAGATATCGTCGATCTGACCTCCTCGCGAGGCGTAGTCGTCAGCATGGGAGGACAGATTCCAAATTCTCTTGCACAGAAACTCGCACGCGCCGGAATCCGCATCCTCGGCACCGCTCCGGAGAACATCGACAGAGCGGAAGACCGTCACAAGTTCAGTTCGCTGCTCGACACGCTCGGAATCGACCAGCCGCAGTGGCAGGAATTCGACAAGCTTCCGGATGCCCTGAAGTTTGCGGAGGAAGTGGAATATCCGGTCATCGTCCGTCCCAGCTACGTTCTCTCGGGTGCATCCATGGCCGTCGTGCATTCGGAGGATGACCTTTCCGACTACATCCGCCAGTCAGCATTCATCAATAAAGAGGCACCGATCGTTGTCTCCAAGTTTGAGCAGGGAGCGAAGGAAATCGAGTTCGACGGCGTCGCACAGAATGGAAAGCTCCTTCTCTACGCCATCTCCGAACACGTCGAGAATGCAGGTGTTCACTCCGGAGACGCAACGATCGTTCTTCCGCCGCAACGCGTGAATCTGGAAACCATGCGTCTGATCAAGGCAACGGGAAAGAGTATCGCCTCGGCTCTGCAGATTTCCGGTCCGTTTAACATCCAATTTCTTGCCAGGAACAACCGCCTCAAAGTCATCGAATGCAATCTCCGAGCCAGCCGCAGCTTCCCGTTCGCAAGCAAGGTGACGGGCGAAAATTTCATCACGCTGGCTACGCAGGCGATCACGGGCACGGCACCGC
>Ga0194131_10011149_pt1 | contig 10816 bp, 12 predicted proteins | sample TA2KigO120mmetaG_FD_148631 | JGI IMG/M metagenome (GOLD analysis project Ga0194131, IMG submission 148631) | Freshwater microbial communities from Lake Tanganyika, Tanzania - TA2015053 Kigoma Offshore 120m | ecosystem: Environmental > Aquatic > Freshwater > Lake | place: Tanzania: Lake... | reverse complement strand
CGATGAGGCGCTCAAAACTCAGCTGCCAAGCCGGTCCCAGCCCGTCACCTCTCTCAGAAACAGGACGATTCCAGTAAAGTCGCGCTAGAGTCAGAGTCGTGGAGAGTACTCCATGAATTTCCAGGCTCCTGGTGTGCGTTTTGGGATATTCTTCCCAATACCGTCGACGCTCGCCCTGGCAGGCGCCCGGCGCGTCCGAGTGGAACCTGTCGGACGTGCGCGCCGCCTCGCTCCTGGCCGACAACGCCAACGGCTTTCTGGCCGTGGCGCTCAAGCACGTGGCGGCGTCGACCGGCCTGACCATCGATTTCGTGAACCCACCGCAGCCTTTTGAGGTGGATCTCGGCTTCATCCCGGCCCTGGCCTACGTGCTCCAGGCCGACGCCCCCCAACCGCGCTACGATCAGCTCGCCGCGCCGGTGCTGCGCTTTCCGCGGGGCAATTCCCGCCCGGAGTATTTCGCGGACGTGGTGGTCCGCGCGGACAGTCCCTACCGCACGCTCGACGACCTGCGGGGCACGGTGTTCACTTGTAACAGCACGGATTCCAATTCCGGCTACAACCTGCTGCGCCAGCACCTCGCGCTGCAGGGGAATTTTCGGGGATTCTTCCGCGAGGTGATATTTTCCGGCGCCCACCTGGACTCGCTGCGCCTGGTGCGCGACGGCGAGGCGCAGTGCGCCGCGGTGGACTGCACGGTGCTCGCCTTCGAGAGCGCGCTGAGCCTGTCGGATCTGCGCGTCGTAGCCTCGCTGGGTCCGTCGCCGGCGCCTCCGGCGGTGCTGGCTCGGGTCAATTATTTGTTCGAGGAAATCCAGCAGGCGTTGTTTACTTTGAGCTGTGACGGTTGGCCCATCGAGCGCTTCGCGGCGGTCACCGACGCGGACTACGACGCCGTCCGCCGCACGGCCCACGCGGCCGCGACGGTGCGCCTGGGCGATTAGCCTGTTGACAAACCGGCGATAATCAAAACGTCGGCTGACCAGGATCGGTCCCGTCCGGCAGCAGGCTTCCCCCCGCCGCCCACCACGCGTTGAGGGCGGTGGCGTTCACTCCGCCTTCGGCCGCCAGATATCGCAGGCCGATGTCGCGCAGGGTCTTGATGGTATTGATGGCGTTGTCAAACGTGATGGTTTTCTCGGCGAAATACTTGCGGATATTGCGGCCCACGTCCAGGTGGGGGCTGCCCTGCAGCCAGAGCCTTGCGCGCTGGTGGTGCGACCCACAGCCCTCTTCGCATCGAGAAAAATCTTCCAGGGAGGATTTTTTCACTCCTCCCGTGCCGGCTATGTGAACGGTGTCGCTCCAGCCGCGTGGCAGCGCGTCAGATAATATTCCGGCAATAATCGCGAGCCTTCCTCGTCGTAGAACCAGCAGCATGGAATTGAGCGGGCGAGAAGCCCTCGCAAAATCGTCCGCCCGCGGGCCGCTCCCGTCCATCTACAACTCCTCCAGGAGCCGCGCCAGCGAGGCCCGCTCGCGGGCCGGATCCACCATGGGGCGGCGCGCGCGGCATTGCTCCTTTAATGAGGAGTAAAATTGGGCATCTTGCTCCGCCCGCAACAGCAGCACGCTCAGGGCGGCGGCGTCGCCAACCGGGAAATATCCCCGGTAGTCTTCGCCCAGCAGCCCGACCGAGCCTGGAATTCGGGTGGAGAGCAGCGGCACGTCCGCGGCCAGCGCTTCGGAGATCACGTTGGCGCCGCCCTCCAGGCGTGAGGAGAGCACCAGGATTCGGCTGCCGGCAAGAGCGCGCATCACAGAGCGGCGCGGCCTGTCCCCGAGCCATCGGTAGCGGGGATTTTCGCGTGCCTCGCGGTGGGCGGCCTCCACCAGGGCGGGCTCGAGTGGGGCGCCGAAATGTTCCACGTGGATCTGTGACGAGGCGGGCAGCATCCGCGCTGCGCGCCCGCAGAGCAGCGGATCTTTCACGTCACGCAAGGCGGAGACGACGCAGACCACAAATCCCTCGCGCGCGGCGATTTCCTCAGGCGCGCTGGCCGACTGGCAGATGACGCGGGTCCTGGCCCGCGCCTCAACGGGCAGCGCATCGACGGCGCGGGGTTGCAGCACGATCAGGCGGGTCGCGCGGCGCACGGTGTCGCGCGCCTCGTCCGATTCCCCGAGGGACCCGTAGAGGTCGGTGCCGGTCAGCGCGACCACGACCGGCCGCTCGGGGTGGGCGTCCTGGAAGGCCAGCACACAGGCGCGCGATTTCAGGGCGTGCAGCGCGATCAGCACGTCCGCCGGGCGGCCGTCCCAGCGGTTGGAAATCGTGACGCGGTGCCCCAGGGAGCGCAGCAGGCGGGCCCAGCGCAGGGCGGTGGTGCGGTTTCCTCCGCGCGCGCCGACGGGCGGCGCGGGGGTCACGAGGGCTATGCGCACGTGCGGAAGCCGGCGAAGACGTCGCGTCGGTCGGGCATGTAGAAGTTGCGGTAGGTGGGGCGGGCGATGCGTTCGCGGGTGGCCCAGCATCCGCCGCGCAGCACGCGGTGGGTGCCGAAGTAGGGCGCGGAGTAGGTGGCGTACGGGCCGGGCGAGAACCCCGGGTAGGGCTCGAAGCGGTCGGCGGTCCACTCCCACACCGCGCCGCGGTCGAGGCCGTGGCGCGCGGCGAATTCCCACTCGGCCTCGGCGGGCAGGCGGCGGCCGGCCCAGCGGCACCACGCCTCGGCTTCGTGCCAGTTGACGTGGAGCATGGCGACCTGGGGGCGCAGCGAGCGCTCCTGGTTGAAGACGCGGGTGATCCACTCGGCGCCTTCCCTGCGCCAGTAGAGGGGATGGCTGACCCGCGCGCGCCAGCGCCAGCCTTCCCCGGACCAGAGTTCCCGGCGCGCGTATCCGCCGTCGTCCACGAAGTCCGCGAACTGGCCTTCGGTGACCGGGCCGCGGGCCATTCGAAATGGCGCCACGGTGACCGGGTGCGTCCACTGCTCGTTGTCGAACACGAAGGTCTCGTCGCTCCGACCGCCCATGTCGAAGGTGCCCCCGGGGTAGGAGAGGTCGCCCCCGAGTGCGTCGGTCAAGTCAGGAAGCCCGCCGGCGGGCGGGTCGCCCAGCGTCTGGCGGGTGTAGCAGAGGGCTTCCCCGTGCATGTCCTCGTGCAATACGGCGAGGCGCACGAAATAAAGCTCGGGCGCGTCCTCGGCCCAGCCCTCCAGGCGTTCCAGGACGCGCGCCTGGATCTCCTCCATCCAGCGGAGAACGTCGGCGCGGGGAATGAGGGGCAGGTCCCAGCGCGTCGGGTGGGCCACGGCGTCGGAGTCGTAGAGGGCGTCGACGCCCTCGCGCAGGGGAGGTTGCCCGGCGGCGTGGCGTAGCACCCACTTTTCCTGGAACCAGCCCAGGTGCCCGATCTCCCACAGGCGGGGATTCACGATGGGAATGCGCGGCCCCAGCAGGCGCTCGCGGTGCAGGTCGTCGATCAGTTCAATCGTGCGGCGGCGCGCGTCCCGCACCCAGTCCGCGAGTTCGGCAGGCATTGCGGGCCACAAGTGCGCCCCTGGCACGCAGGATCCCTTCCCCCCGCGCCTAACTCGAGGAAGGCGGGACTTCGAGAGGGAGGATCAGATTCCAATCACCACCGGCTGGCTGGTCTTTGCCGTGGTCGTGGTTTCCCTGCTGGTGCTCGACCTGGGCGTGTTTCATCGCCGCGCCCATGTCATCACCATGCGCGAGGCGGTGCGCTGGAGCATTTTCTGGATCGCGCTTGCGCTGCTTTTCAACGCGTGGGTGTACTACATGCAGGGGAAAGAGCCGGCCACCCAGTTCCTGACCGGCTTCATCCTTGAGAAGTCGCTCTCGGTGGATAATCTTTTTGTTATCTCGGTCATCTTCACGTATTTCCGGGTACCGGCGGCCTACCAGCATCGGGTGCTGTTCTGGGGAATCCTGGGGGCGCTGATCACGCGCGGCGTTTTCATCGGCGTGGGTGTGGAGTTGATCAATCACTTCCACTGGGTGACCTACGTGATGGGCGCCTTCCTGGTGTGGACGGGCATCAAGTTGCTCCGTCCGGAGGACGAGGACGACGAGCCCGGCAACAACGCGGTGGTGCGCTTCGCGCAGCGCCAGTTGCGCTTCACGAAGGAGTACGACGGCCAGAAGTTCCTCACCCGGGTGGGCGGGACCCTGATGGCGACGCCGTTGATGATGGTGCTCATCGTGGTGGAGACCACGGACGTGATCTTCGCGGTGGACTCCATCCCGGCGGTGCTGGCCATCACGACGGATCCCTTCGTGGTTTACACCTCCAACGTGTTCGCCATTCTGGGCCTGCGTGCGCTGTACTTCGTGCTGGCGGACGCGGTCCTGCGCTTCCACTTCATGAAGCAGGGCCTGTGTTTTATTCTGTCCTTCGTGGGCTTGAAGATGCTGGCGGCCCCCTTTTACAAACTGCCCACCGAGATCTCGCTGGGGATCATCCTGGGCGCGCTCCTGGTGACCGCGGTGATGTCCATCGGGCTGGAGCGGCGCCTGGACGAGGCCCGCGCCGAGTGGCTGAAGGTGCACGGGGGCCACGAGGTGGACCGGCTCCCGGCCATGGAGGTCGTGCTGCCCCTGCCCGGCGCGCCGCCTTCGCCGGTGGTTGAAGCCGGCGAGGTGAGCGCGGTGGAGAAGTTGATGTTCCTGCGCTCTATCGCGACCTTCCAGGGGGTGGCCCTGGAGGAACTGGGGCAGTTGGCCGACGACCTGATCCTCCAGCAGTACAAGGCGGGGGAAACCTTCTTCTTGCAGGGCGAAAAGGGGGATGCGCTTTACGTCCTGGTGGACGGCGAGGTGGGCATCGATCAGGCGGACGATGAGGGTAAGGTGCTGCGCATCGCCACCCTCGGACCTCGCCAGTACTTTGGCGAGATGGCCCTGTTCGACGGCGCGCCACGCTCGGCCACCGCGACGGCGGTGAAGGACACCATCCTGCTGGCGCTGGCGCGCGAGCCGTTCCTGCGGGTGGGGACGCGCCATCCCAGGATCCTCCTGGAGGTCATTCGCGTCTTGAGCGAGCGCCTGCGCGTGGCGGACGCGGCCCTGGCGCGGGGGCGGATTTAGCGCGAAGTTCGGCCATTATTCCCCAGGCGCCTCGCGGGCTGCACGGTGCGGCCGCCGATCCGCTCGCAGGTCACCGAGGAGGTGGCTGTCCACCAGTCCGCCGGTTGAGCGGCGCGGCGGCGCGCAGTTGAAGCCGAAGGACACGCCGCCGTTGCCGGGCAGTTCACAATTCCAGGATTCGCCCTCGACGGTGTAGCGCATCCCGCGGCGCGAGACCACGCGGGCGTTCCAGATGCTGGTGATGGCCGCGGCGTAGTCGAATTCCAGCCGCCATCGCTTGACCGGCTGGCTGGCCTGGTTGCGGATCGATACGTCCACTCCGAATTCGGTGGCTCTGGTGAAGGTGACCGTGTATCCGGCCGGGCATTCCGTGCCTCCCGGCGCGGCGCCGCCCCCCCATGCGGCGAGCAGCAAGAAGACGATAAGCAACACCCATCGGCTTGTGTGCATGACATGGCGTTCCTTACTCTCCCGGTGCCTGTGTCAACAGTGTAGCGTCGGTGGCGGTCGAGCGTCCACGGCCGAATGTCGTCGAAAATTCCTGTCCAAGGTCGGAGTCCGGAAACCCATGAGAGTGGGCATGGTGCCATTGCGCCCGCGCTATCGAGGTGGGTCGAGCGAGAACACTTCGACCGGCGCCTGCTTCCCCCGCACCGCCTGCGGCGGCATCTCGCGAAAGGCAATTCCGTCTCCCGCCAGCGCCCGGGTGGAGCCGGACACCAGGATCGAGGTCCCCGTCTCCTTGGTCAATGACTCCAGCCGCGACGCGAGATTGACGGTATCGCCGATGGCCGTGTAATCGCGCCGCGATTCGGCGCCCATATCTCCCACCACGGCCGGCCCGGTGTGAATGCCCACTCCGATCCGCAAGGGCGGTTCGCCGCGCGCGGCGCGCTCCTCGTTGAGGTGGCGGTTTTCGTCGAGCATGGCCAGGGCCGCCTGCACGGCGCGCAGGGCGTGATCTTCCTGGGCGATGGGCGCGCCGAAATAGGCCATCAATCCGTCGCCGATATATTTGTCCAGGGTGCCGCCGTGCTCGAATATCTTCGGCACGAGCCGCCCGAAGCACTCGTTGAGGGTGCCGACCGCCTGCTCGCCGCTCATCCCCTCGCTCATCGCGGTAAATCCGCGGATGTCGACGAACAGCACGGTCACTTCGCGGCGCTCGCCGGGCGCGCCGTCTCCGCCGGCGCTCTCCAGCACGCGGGCCACTTCCGGAGAAAAATAGCGGTTGAGCCGCTCGCGCCGGGCGCGCTCGTCGGAGGCGGCGGCCACCAGTCGCAGGGTGCGCATGGTGGAAAAGGTGGCCAGCAGTCCGGCCATGACCAGGATCAGCACCACGAAAAACAACAATTCCGGAGGGCTGCCCGCGCGCGCCAGAACGAGGCTTTCCATCACGCACGCCACGCAGGCGGACAAAATCACCAGGCGCGGGTGCAGTGAGAGGGCCGCCGCGCAGATCAGGGTGACAAACAATGACACGACGAGGGTGGGCACGTCCGGCGCCGCTTTGGTGTGCATCATCAGCCCGCTGATGAAAAAAATGAACGGCATGTCGAGGATGGGCACCGCGTACATGGAGGCCAGCGCGGCCTGCTCGGAGCGCCGCGCCGCCCACAATATCCCCAGGCTCACCAGGAAGTACGTCACCACCCAGGACAGCCCCATGCGCGATACGACGCTGCCCGCCCCGTACACGAGGAGGAGACGCAGGGCGGTCACGCTGCCCACCACCCAGCAGCGGAACACGGTGTAAAGTCGCGAGCTGCGGACCCGTTCTTCGTAGAGCGCCTGGGAAGCGATACTCACATGACCTGTTTGGCTCGTTGTCCGCCGGGGCCCTCCCCCACGGCGCCTGCGGACGGAGGAACGTTGACGTCAAACTAGACAACTAGTATAATTGATCCATGAAGTCCATCGGACTGTTCGAGGCCAAGACAAAACTGTCAGAGATCTGTGAGCGCGTCTCAAGAACGGGCGAGAGTGTCGTCGTGACCCGTCGGGGCGAGCCGCTGGTTCACATCGTCCCGGTGCGGCGCGACGAGGGCTCCATCGTGGCGCGCCGGGCGGCCTACATGGCCGCCCACGGCCACGAAGAGCCGGACGATCCCAGGGATTTCGAGCCCGCGGCACGCTCCAGGGACGAGAGCGACTTTCGCCTCAATGGATGAGAGCGCTTGCTGACGCACTTGCTCGACACCTCGGTGTTCTCGCAGCCGATAAAAGATCATCCGGTCGCCGGAGCGATGGCGCGCTGGGCACAGCTTGGCGACGGATCCGCGTGCACCGGTGCCATATGCCTTGCGGAGGTCCTTCAAGGACTCGAGCTGCGGCAATCGGTGAAGTACTGGCGGCGGTATCGGGAGTTGCTCGAGCATCGATATCCGGTGCTTGCGTTTGATGAGGCGGTGGCGGCCACGTACGGCGAGTTGGCGTCTTCCCTGGCGAGGTTGGGGACTCCACGCCCCGCGCTGGACCTGATGATTGCGTCCACCGCGAAAACGCACGGGCTCATTGTGGCCACGCTAAACTCCCGCGATTTCTCCGACATCCCCGGGCTCGCGGTGGAAGACTGGTCCACAACAACGGACGCCGCGCTCGCCTGAATTTCTTGCGTGGGATTTTCCGTTGCGCGTCCGCCAGGAGAGCGCGCGCCCTCCTTCGTATCTTCCGCCACCTGAAACGCCACCTGAAACGAGGGAGCATTTGATCGTGTCGCGCCATCGCGTCGTCGTCCTCCTCCTTGCGGCCATCCTCCTCCTGGCGCGTTCCGCGCCCGCCGCGCCCCTGCCGGCCTGGACGCTGTTGTTCTACATGGACGCCAACAACGACCTGGAGTCCAACCAGATGGACGATCTCGAGGAGATGCTGGGTGCGGCAAGCAGTCCCGAGGTGCGCATTTTCGTGCTGGCCGCGCGCAGTCCGGCCAGTGACGAGAGTGAGGGCTACGTGAAGGGCCCGGTGGGCAACCTGGGGGACTGGAGCGGCGCGCGCCTGCTCACCCTGGAAAACGGAAAATTCGTGCAAGTCGCCGACTGGGGAACGGTCAACATGGCGAGCGGCGCCACCCTGGAGCGCTTCCTGAAGGAGGGGTTGGCGCGCCATCCCGCGCGGAAGGTCGCGCTGATTTTCGGCGATCACGGCTCGGCGTGGCCGGGTTGTTGTGGCGACGAGTCCCCGGGCAACGAGGACGACATGCTGACCCTGGCGGAAATCGAGCAGGCGCTCGGCCGCACGGTGCAGCCGGCCATCGGAAAGCTCGAGCTGATCGGTTTCGACGCCTGCCTGATGGGCAATTTCGAGAGCGCGGTCGCGGTGGCGCCATTCGCGCGCACGCTGGTAAGCTCGGAGGAGCTCGAGCCCGGCTCCGGCTGGTGCTACACGCCCACGCTCGCGCGCCTCGTAAAAAATCCGCAGATGGACGGCGCCGCGCTGGGCAGGATCATCGTCGACGAGTTCATGGACGGCTTTGAAAAATCGAAGGACGGGGCAACGCGCAACGAGGGCATCGGCGCCACGCTGGGCGTGATCGACCTGGCGCGGATCCCCGCCCTGGCCCAGGCGGTGAACGTGCTGGCCGAGGCCGCTTCGGCCCGTCTCGCGGCGGATGGGCGCGCGGCGTGGGTCAAGCTGTCGGCGGCCCGCGCAAAATCCGAGGAATTTGGAAAATCCGAGAATAAGGATAGCGACGGCTCCAGCGTTTTCGACCTCGCGGATTTTGCGCGCGCGCTTCGCGCGCAGATGCCGGAAAATCCGCTGGCCGCGGCGGCGGCGGAAGTGGAAAAGCAGGTCCGCGCCGCGGTCCTTTACAGCCGTCACGGGCGCGGCCACCCGGCCGCCAGCGGCCTGTCCATCTTCTTCCCGCTCAAGGCACATCAACTCGGCGCGAAGACGCCGGAAACCTATGAGAGCATCACGTTTGCGCGGGGCAGCGCCTGGCTTGCGCTTTTGCGGCGCTATGCCGGCGTGTCCGCGGAAAACAAGGACGCGCCGCAGGTCGCGCCGCTGACCTCGAGCGCGACGGTTCTGGAGAAGCAGTCGTCGGCCACCTTCAGCACCAGCGTGAGGGCGGACGACGTGGACGAGTGCTGGTTCGTCCTGGGGCGCGTCGAGGACGGGCGGGTGGTCATTATCGGGCAGATGGCGACCACCCTCGACGAGGCCGGCGCGCTCAAGGAGGAGTGGGACGGCGGCTGGTTTTCCATTGCCAGCGGGGGCAACGAGCAGATCTGTCCCATCACGGACATGGAGGAGGTCGAGGGCGAGCCCGACACCTACCTCGCGACCGTGCCGGTGGAGCGCAAGCGCGGCGGCGCCTGGGAGGAGCTTACCCTGTTTTTTTACGTGACGTTCAAGGACGACGGGGTCACCGGCGAATTTGTGTACGCCTTCGAAGACTCGAAGTTTGGCCAGCGTCAGGTGGATCTGCGCAAGGGCGACGTCATCCGCCCGGTCTACGTGGAAGTGGACGAGAACGGCGCGGAGTCGCTGGTGGCCTCGGACCATCCCGACGACCATCTCACCGTGGGCGCCGACGGCCTGGCGGTGAGGTACGTGGACGTCGACCCCGGCAAGTACGTGGTGGGATTTCTGGTGACCGACTACGCGGGCAACACCACCGAGGAGACGGTCGAAGTGGAGATCAAGTAGAGGCGCGCTGATCAAGCATGAAAGAGGCGACCTCGTTCGATCTTGACGATCCGTTCACATCCTGTTCACATCTGGCAGTGCCGCTACAGTCGTCTTCCAGGTCTTCTTCAAGCCCTTCCGCTATGCTGGGGGCACAGGAGGAAGCACCAATGCACTGGCTCGAAACGCTCGCTCAGTTCGTCACCTTCATCGTCGTTGTCGCGTCGCCGGTCCTCTTCCTCCGCGTCGCCGCCGCCTTCCACGCAAGCGCCCAGTAGCGCCAGGTCGCCCAGGCCCGCCGCGACATCGCCCGCGTGAACGCCCGCTTCGCCGCAATGCCCGCCCTGAAGGCCGCCTGACAGCACTTCTCCCGGCTCGCGTGAACCCTGGCCACTCCCGGCACGTACAGGGCTCCCGCTCCCGACGACGAACCCAATGACCATGCGTCTCATCTGCCTGCTTCTTCCACTGGCCGCCTGGGCGCAGCAGACCTGCGCGCCCGACGGAACGTACAATCCGCGCCGCCCATCGGCCCCGGCCCCCTGATCAGGGGGATGGCGCCCATCACCAGGATGCCCCCGACCGCGAGGTGCCCGAGGTCTGTCCGCGGCTTCCCCGGCCACAGGACAAACAGCGCGGTGGCCAGGATGCACAGCAGGCACCCGGCAAGCAGCAGCAGCCGGCCCATGTTGCGGGCGGACTCTGAGGCCGGAAGGCGGATCTCGCGCAGGGGTCGACGTCGGGGCCGAACCGGTCCCAACCTGATACTAGTCCGCCGCCGGCGCCGGCACTCCTTCCGGGGGGGCGCTCAGTCCTCGGCTTCGACGCGGACCTCGATCGTCATGCGCTCCCCGCTGCCGCCTTCGAAAATCGTGCCCGAAGTGGGCGTGGCGTCGCGGTAGTTGCGGCCGCACGCCACCCGCACGTGGTCGGCGCCCACCATGTAGCCGTTGGTGGGATCGAAGCCGCGCCAGCCGATCCAGGGAAGGTATAGCTCGACCCAGGCGTGCGACGCTTCCGATTGGATCTGGTTTGAGTAATCCGCGCCGGTGTGCACGTACCCGGTGCGATAGCGGGCCGGCACGCCGAGCAGCCGCGCCAGGCAGATGAGCAGGTTGGCAAAATCCTGGCACACGCC
>Ga0194131_10011148_pt1 | contig 10817 bp, 4 predicted proteins | sample TA2KigO120mmetaG_FD_148631 | JGI IMG/M metagenome (GOLD analysis project Ga0194131, IMG submission 148631) | Freshwater microbial communities from Lake Tanganyika, Tanzania - TA2015053 Kigoma Offshore 120m | ecosystem: Environmental > Aquatic > Freshwater > Lake | place: Tanzania: Lake... | reverse complement strand
CGGGGAATCCGTCCAAGCTCCCGCCTGATCCAAGGGGGGGCATGTCGGACACGACCCGCTCGAGCGTCAATTCTCGTGCCGCCTCATTTGCGCTTTTGCAGCAGCACATCGTTCCCGCGCTCGTGATCATGTTTCTGGTGGCGACGGGCAGCGCGCTCTGGTACCTGTCTCGGCTTCAGAGCGGCCTCATGCAGTCCATGGCTCTCCAGAATGCCGGCCTTTTTTCCGAGGCGCTGGCCGAGATGCGCACGCTGTACACTTCCGAGGTGGTGGAAACCGTGCGCGCCCAGGGCATTCCCGTATCCCACGACTACAAAAAGATCAAGGGAGCCATTCCGCTGCCGGCCACGCTGAGCATGAGGCTGGGCAACCGCCTGGCGGAAAAGGGCAGCGGGGGAGAGACGCGTCTCTACAGCGACTATCCCTTTCCTGGCGGGACCGGCAAGGGGCCGCAGGACGACTTCGAGCGCGAGGCGTTGCAGCACCTGAGGGCGGATCCGAAACAGCCGTACTGGTCGTTTACCACCTACAACGGGCGCTATGCGCTGCGCTACGCAACCGCGGACGTGATGCGGCCAACCGCGGACGTGATGCGGCCAAGGTGCGTCAACTGCCACAACTCGCATCCAGACAGCCCGCGGAGAGATTGGAAAGTAGGCGACGTGCGCGGCGCCCTCGAGGTCATCACGCCCATGGAGGCGGCCGTCACCACCAGCCGTGCCGGCTTGCGGGGCGCCTTTGGACTCCTGGGAGGGATTTCCCTGGTTGGCCTCCTTGGCCTGGTGCTGGTCATCAACAAGCTGCGCAGCACCAACGTTGAGCTGGAGGATCGGGTGGCGGCGCGCACGCTTGAGTTGACGCGGGCGAACACCGAGCTCGAGGAGGAGGCCCAGGTGCGCCGCCGCACCGAGGAGGAGCTGGTCATCGCGAAGGAGGCCGCCGAGGGCGCGAACCGCGCGAAAAGCCAGTTCCTGGCCAACATGAGCCACGAGCTGCGCACGCCGATGAACGCCATCATCGGCTACAGCGAAATGCTCCAGGAGGAAGCCGTGGATGGGGGACAGGAGGACCTGATCCCGGATCTGGCCCGCATTCATTCAGCCGGCAAGCACCTGTTGGGGCTCATCAACGACATCCTGGATCTCTCCAAGATCGAAGCCGGCAAAATGGAGCTGTTTCTTGAAACCATTGAGATCAAGACCATGATCGAGGAGGTGGTGAGCACCATCCGCCCGCTGATCGAGCAAAACGCCAATACCCTGACGGTCAAGTGCGAGGCCAGCATCGGGAGCATGCACGCCGATCTCACCAAGATCCGGCAGGCGCTGTTCAACCTCCTCAGCAACGCTTCGAAATTCACCGACAGGGGCTCTGTCGAGCTGACCGTGGAGCGCATTTCGGAGGGCGGGCGGCAGTGGATCACCTTCGCCGTGAAGGACTCCGGCATCGGACTGGACGGCGAGCAGCTTCTCAAGCTGTTCCAACCCTTTTCCCAGGCCGAGCAGTCTACTACCCGCAAGTACGGCGGAACCGGGCTGGGTCTCACCATCACCCGCCGCTTCTGCCAGATGATGGGCGGCGAGGTGACCGTCTCCAGCGCTTTGGGCCAGGGCTCCACGTTCACCATCAAGGTGCCCGCGGAAGTGGCCCGCGCTCCTCTTTTAGAAGAGCCGGGACTCACCGAGACCCCACCGCCCACGCTGCGCCCACACAGCGCGCTGGTCATTGACGATGATGAGATGGTGCGCAGCATGATGAGCCGCATGCTGACCGCCGACGGGTTCGGCGTAATGCTCGCCGAGACCGGCGAGGAGGGGCTTCGGATCGCGAGGGAGCATCGTCCGGACGTCATCGTCCTCGACGTGGTGCTGCCTGGCATGGACGGCTGGGCGGTCCTGAAGCATCTCAAGGCCGATCCCGATCTTGCTGAGACCCCGGTGGTCATCGTATCCATGCTGGATGACAACCAGATCGGCATGGCACTGGGCGCCGCCGAGTATATCACCAAGCCGCTGGACCGCGACCAGCTGCGCGCGGTCATTGCCCGACACCGGCGTCCGGGCCTCCAGGACGTGCTCCTGGTGGAGGACAATCCCCCCACTCGGGAGCTGATTCGTCGGACCCTGGAGAAAGAGGGCTGGACCGTGACCGAGGCGGCCAATGGCCGTCTCGGCCTGGAGCGCCTGCGCGAGAAGACTCCGGATGTGATCGTGCTCGACCTGATGATGCCGGAGATGGACGGCTTCGAGTTCCTCATGGAGCTGAGACGCAACGAGGCATGGCGGAACATTCCGGTGGTGGTTGCCACGGCCAAGGATCTGACCGATGAAGACCGCGCCCGACTGAACGGATCGGTGCAGAAGATCCTCCAGAAGGGCGCCTTCGCGCGCGAGGAGCTGCTGACCGACGTGCTGCGCCTGGTCAAGGAGCGCGTCCACGCCTTGCCGGTAAAGCACCCCCGCGCCACGGTGCTGTCGATTGACGACGAGGCCGCGTCTCTCGATCTGATCCGCCGCTGCCTGGGCCGCGAGGGGTACCACGTTGTGTCCTGCTCCGACCCCGAAGAGTGCCTGCGCCTGGCCCGCACCATGAATCCCGACGTCATCACGCTGGACGTCATGATGCCCGGGCGGGATGGATGGACCGTCTTGATCACCCTGAAAGGCGACGCCGCTACCGCGGACATTCCCGTGGTCATGCTCACCATCGTGGACGACCGCAACAAGGGGATGGCCCTGGGCGCTTCCGATTACCTCACCAAGCCCTTCGACCGAGATCGGCTGGTGGCTGCCGTGGAGCGGCTGGTCCGCGAGGATCGCCGCCACGTCCTGGTCGTCGACGACGACCCGGCTGCCCGCGACCTCGTGCGGCGTCTCCTGGAACGCGACCACTGGACGGTGCAGGAGGCGAGCAACGGGCGCGAAGCGCTCGAGCGCATTGGCGTAGGAAAGCCGGGCGTAATCCTGCTGGACTTGATGATGCCGGAGATGGACGGCTTCGAGTTCCTGACAAATCTTCATGAGGTGGATCCGTCACGGTCGATTCCTGTCATCGTGGTGACCGCGAAGGACCTGGACGAGGCGGACAGGGCCCGCCTGGACGGGGCCGTGCGGCAGGTCCTTCAGAAGGGCTCATTCAGCCAGGACGAGTTGATGCGCACGGTGGTGCGGCTGGTGTCTCGATCGGTGGGATGATGCGAAACCGGCGGCCAGAGGAGTTGCTGAAGCAAGTGTGGAAGCCACCGCGCTTCTCATGACCTCATCGTGGCCGCGATACGCCGGCCGTTTTCACTGACATGGAAGCCGTAGGAACTGCTGCCGCCGGGAGCCGGCGCGCCGCGCGCGAGCGGGTTGGAGCCCTGGAGCGTGTCGGGCTGCTCCCGATATCGATGCGTCGCGCCGTCGCGCTGGTGTGGACGACGAGCCGCCCGCTGGCGCTCTCGCTGGCCTTCATTACGCTGGTGTGCGGCATACTGCCGGCCGCCGCGGCGTGGCTCGCGATGCGCATGATGGACGCGGTGCTGGCGGCGTCCCAGACGCATTCGGAGGCGAGCCGCGCCCTGGCGCTCTGGTACCTGTGCGCCGAGACCGGCGTGATGGCTGTTCTGGCTGCGGCCCAGCGCGCGCAGACAGTGGCGGAGTCGATGCTGCGCGCGCAACTGTCGCAGCGCGTCCAGGTGATGATCTTGGAGAAAACGCTGCGCCTGGAGCTGCCGCACTTCGAGGACAGCGACCTGCACAACCAGTTGAACCTGCTCATGGGACAGGCCGCCAGCCGTCCTTACCAGCTGGTGACTCGAACTTTCGAGCTGGTGCGCAATACGCTCTCGCTGCTCATGTTCGGCGGCCTCCTGCTTCACTTCTCGCCCTGGATCGTCGTCGTCCTGGTCGCAGCCGCGGTCCCGGCGTTCGTATCGGAATCCTGGTTTGCCGGACGGGCATTTCAATTGTATCGGCGCCAGTTGCCGTTCATCGGACTGAAGCAATACCTGCAGACGGTCCTGACGCGCGAGGATCACGCCAAGGAGATTCTGTTGTTTCAGTTGGGGCGGCGGCTGCTGGACAAGTTCACATCCATCTCCGAGCGCCTCATCTCCGAGGAGCACGATCTCGTCTTGCGGCGCGGTGCCTGGGGCTGGCTGCTCAGCCTGCTCAGCGTGCTGGCATTTCTCGGGGCGTGCGTCTGGATCGTGTACGAGACGATGGGCGGCCGCTCCACCATGGGCGAGATGACGATGTACCTCCTCATTTTCAAGCAGGGTCAGGCGTCGGCCATGGCCAGCCTGCACTGCGTCAGCCGTCTTCACGAGGACAACCTGTACCTCGCAGAGCTCTACAAGTTTCTCGATCACCCCATCGCGGAGCCTCAGGGAGGCGTCACCCTGGGAGCGCATCCGGGCGACGGCATCCGCTTCCAGAACGTCAGCTTTACCTATCCCGACGCGGAGCGGGCGGCCGTGTTCGGCGTCAGCCTGCACCTGCGGCCGGGCGAAAAACTCGCGCTGGTGGGCGAGAACGGATCCGGCAAGACCACGCTCATCAAGCTGATGACGCGCCTCTACCGTCCCCAAAGCGGACAAATCTTGCTGGACGGCACGGATCTACGAGATTGGGACCTGTGCGTGCTGCGCCGCCGCATCGGGGTCATCTTCCAGGATTACGTGCGCTACCAGATGGCAGTGGGCGAGAACGTAGGCGCCGGCGACGAGCCGCATTTCGACGACGAGGCGCGCTGGCGGGAGGCCGCCCGCATGGGCCTCGCCGCGCCCTTCATCGAGCGGCTGCCGTCCGCCTACCAGACCCGGCTCGGCACCTGGTTTGAGGAGGGCGTGGAGCTGTCCGGCGGCCAGTGGCAGAAGATCGCCCTCTCGCGGGCGTTCATGCGACGGGACGCGGACGTGATGGTGCTCGACGAGCCGACCGCGGCCATGGACGCGGCCGCCGAAGCCGCCGTCTTCCAACACGTGCGCCAAATGGCGCCACACCAGATGGCGGTGCTTATTTCGCATCGCTTCTCGACGGTGCGCATGGCGGAACAGATTGTCGTCCTCCAGGAGGGGCGCGTCATCGAGCACGGCTCCCACGAGGCCTTGCTGGATCGCAATGGACATTACGCCCACCTCTTCCGGCTGCAGGCCGAAGGGTATCGCTAACGCCTCACGCCTGCCGGAAGCGGCTCGACCAGCGAGGCAGTCCTGCCGTTTTCACGCAAACAATTTCTGTAAATGACGCCGATGCGATGGCGCATCGTTTCCAGGCCGAATTCCAGGCCCGCCGTCGTCCGCGCACGCTCCGCGTACGCCCGCGCCATTTTCGGATCGTCCAGGCAGCGCCGGATGCCTCCGGCCAGTGCCTGCGCATCTCCCGCTGGCACGACGATCCCGCTCTGGCCGTGTTGGAGCACGTCCCGCGTGCCCCCGATGTCGAAGGCAACCACCGGAACCCCGGCCGCCATGGCCCGCACCAGGGTTCCTGCGACACCCCCCCACAATGAGGAGAGTGCAAACACGTCGGCGGCCGCATACATGGCGGCAACATCCCTTTCATCCTGCCATGGAACGAAGTAGACCCGGTCCGAAATTCCCAGCTCCGCCGCCAGCTGCCTGACTCCGATCTCCATCGGAGTGCGCGGGCGGTTGAGCGGAGCCCCGCCCACGATCATCAGCCTGACATTGTTCATGAGCTCGCGGCCACGCTGTTCCGAGAGCTTCGCGAACGCACGCAGGAGGACTGAAAAGCCGGTGGATACGTGATAGCGGCCCGCTCCAGCGATAATCACCTCGTCCCGTGGAATGCCGTGACGATCTCTCCACGCCAGAGCGCGATCCCTCAAGTCAGGGTGCTGATAAGGAGTCAGGTCGAATCCGTGAAAAAACACCTGGTGCTGAGACAGGCTTCCCACTCCGGCACGTATCCAGCCACGTCTGCCGGATTCGGAATTGTGCAGATAGGCCGTCGTCAGCCCACTGATCAGCTTCTCGACGAACGCCGGGTATCCACGGCGGAAGTCCTGACCGCCGGTCGTATGAATCACCACCGGAACCCCGACCATGGCGGCGGCAATTTTGGCGGCGATAGGCGACCCGGAGCGTATGTCAATCAGGGCAGGGTTTTCCGTCAGGAACAGATCGAGGAGATAGATGACCTCGTCCGCGAGGCGGTCCGGTGCTCCGGTCAGGGAGGGCAGGCGAATCATCCGGGCTCCCGGCGTTCCTTCGAGATCCGCCTGCGTCTCCGCAAGATCGCCTGTCATCTCGACGCTGCCCGGAGCTTCCTGCCCGCCCGCGATCACCCGCGCCCACTCGGGGAACTCCCGCCGCAGTACCTTCAGCACGTTAAGCGCCGCCTTCTGCTGACCGCCGCCGGTGAAGTCCCACACCAGCAGCAGCAGTTTTCGCTGCGGCCGCCGGCCTCGGCTGAAGCACCCTGCCGCGGACGCCTCCCGCACTCGCCGCCAGCCATAAAAAACGGCCCATGCCAGCCGCATGATGTTGGCGCTGTGCCGCACAACCTTCAACCAGTCCTTGAGCAACGCCCAGCTCCTTTCCACCAAGATTCGCAGGCAGGCGCGGATTTCGGTCCAGGCGCGCCCTCCCCTTCCAGTTGCGTCAGGGATGGGCGACAGCGTCGGGACGAATCTCATACAACTGAAGCGTCTCCCGGATCATCCGATCCATGGAGAACGCCCTGACGAACTCGGCACCTTCACGGCGCGCGGTCCGCATCCAGCTCTCGTCGGCCAGGGCATCAAGAATTTGTTCGGCGCAGGGCTCCGGGCACGAGGACGAGAGAAGCATTCCAGAGCGCCCGCACGCCATGGCCTCCGGAACTCCGCCCACGGGAGGGGCCGCCACCGGCAGCCCCAGGCTCTGCGCTTCCAGCAGCACGTTCGGCAGCCCCTCTCTCGACGAAGTCAGGAGGAACAGGTCCATCGCGCTCATGAGGCGCAGTGGATCCGTCGTCACGCCGGTGAGCACCAGACGATCCGTGAGGCCAAGCCTGCGAGCCTCCGCTCGTACGGATCTTTCCAGGACGCCACCTCCCACCACGATGAAAAACACATCGGAGCGTCGGCGCGCCATCTCGGCGGCGATGGACAGCCACAGCAGCGGACGCTTTTCACTGGACAGCCGCATGACGCTGCCCACGACGGCCGCGGAAGCCGGGATTCCCAGGCGCGCCCGCACGGCTGCGCGCCCTTCCGAGTATGCTGACGCGTCCGGCCAGGGAACCCCATTGTACAATACTGAGATTTGACGCTCGTCTACTCCCAGCCACCGAGCATATAATCGCGCACCGGCCTTGCTGTTGCAGACGAAGACTACATTGGGCTGCGCGCACAGGAAGCGGTAGATCGGCCGCATGAAGGGCTGAAAGAAATCGAAGTGTACCGGCGGCAGGGTTTCGAGGCCTATCACGATGCGCGGCACTCCGACCAGTACGCCGGCGAGCCCGGCCCGCACGTTGAGGGCATCCAGCCGCGTGTGCAGGACGCGCGGCCGCAGCCGTCGCAGGACGCGCATATAGTCCAGGATGGAGCGCCCGAAGGCGTTCCCGTCCCAGCCTGTCCGCCACAGTGGAGACAGCGCGCCGGCGCCTTCGAGGGGCGGAGCCGTCCCGTTCATCGCGTGCAGCTCGTGGACCTCGACCCCCCCCTGTCGCAGGTCGCTTGCAAAGAAATCGGCGTTCCTTCCCTGGAGGCTTTGACAGAGCACGCCCACGTTATAGCGCCCCAGCGCCCGAATCCCCAGCAGCGAGTACACCAGCTGCCTCTCCGCTCCCCCGGGACCGAGGTTCGCGATACTCTGGAGGATGAGGGTCGAGTCGAACGCGCGCGGCTCCAATGACGCATGCGATGCCGCATCCACGAGGCGCGCCAGGCTCCGTTCGTGGAATCGCTCGAAGCGTGCCGCCAACCATCCGTAGCGGCAGCGCCGCCCCAGCATTTTGTGCAGGACGCGCGGCACCCATCGCTCGAGATAGGCCACCACTGCCTCGTGCCAGGCAGGTCTTCGGCCCTGGCCCATTCCTTCAAGTTGTTCTACGATATGCTCACGCCGCATCCGCCGCCCTTAAGGTGCATCCTGCATGTTACAGTGGGCCCCGTCGGACTCCTTTACCACCGGAACCGCGGGAAAGGAGTAACCAGGGGCCCATGGAACACACCTGCCTCGATGAATCGTAAGCGCGTCCTGGTCGTCGCACAGACCGTACAGGAATATGCATGGGCCAATCGCCAGGCTGCCATGGATGCCTGGACAGAGTGGACAGTTCTGTACACCGACGAAACAGCCATCGACCGCCTGGATCCAGGCAATCGTCATGTGGGTCTGATTTTTCCAAGCGCACTGGACCTGGACGCCGAAACCATCTGGTGTACGTACCGATCGATGCTGGCAGAATTGTGGTCGGAAGTGGACGCGCGGCCTGCGCGGCAGTTGCACCTCGTGAATCAGCTCAACAATGGGTACGTCGTACTGGAGCGGTTATATGCGGAGGCCCTGGTGTCCGCGGCGGTGCTGCACTGTCAGCCGGATGAGATCCGCATCCCGCCCCTTTGGACGTCGGAGTTGATCAGCCGCCTCCGACCTCAGATTCGCGTGCGATGGAAGTCCGCGAGCTTCGACCACCTGCAGTCCGTGGTGAAGTGGATCGCGCGTCGGCGGGGAGTGGCTTGCAAGATGCACTGGTCGGCGCTCCTGCAGGACTGGATGGGACCCGCAACCGCCGTCCTGGGTCAGGCACTTCTCTTCGTGGCCATGGCCGGCTATGACGTCATTCGCATTCTTGCCTGGCTGAAGCACGCGGTGTCGCGCGTGCTTGCGCCCGCAGGCTCGACCGACAGCATCCGCAACGCGGATCGCGAGCCGATCGTATTTTCCAACGCCGACTCGGATCTTGATCGGCAGTTCAAATTGAGCGCGCTCGACGCCGATTTTAAGCAGATGAGCGTAATGTGGAGCGGCCTGGATTCCATTTCAAGACTGGGTCCTCCGGCGTGGCGGCAGCAACCGCTTGTAGATTATCTTGAAGGAAAGACCACGGCCGATCCCATCGTCTCTTCCCCGGCCCGCGCGTCGCTGCCTACGCTGGTAACCCCTCTCCTGCTGCCCTATCTTCAAGCCTGGTATTCTTCGGCGCTTCAGCGCCCCCAGCCACGCGGCGTCTCCGCGCGGCTCTGGCGCCTGATCGGATGCAGAGAGATGGCCCACGAGAGGCTCTTAACCTTTCGGCGCATCGCCTACTCCACACGGCAGTTTGCGCATGCGTGTGACGTGTTTGCGAGTCTGCGGCCGAGACTCTTCCTGGCGGGAGACACCGTTGAATCGCATCGCGCCCTTACGCTGGCTGCTCGAGCCCGTGACGTGCCTTCCGCTGCGACGTCGCACGGGTTAGGCCTCAGGCTGTTGGAATTCAAACCCACACCGCTCGCTGACGTCAATTTCAGGTTCCAGGGAACGTTTGGTGTGGATGGGTCACGGATCGGTCACCCTGAAGTCCAGCCCGCCTTTTATGATTCCGTGTCGCTCCAGAGTCCTGCGCCAAGACGCGTGCAAGGTGCAGCCCCGCAGCACGTCGTGATCGTGACCTCCCTGTACTCGCATTCCCCATCCATGTTCACGCTGGGTCTTTTTATCGATCCGCAAGGCCATGCCGCTCAATTGAAGAGTCTGGTGGACCGCATGGCGCAGTCGAGCGAGCATACCACCATCACGATCAAGAGCCATCCGTTGTGCGATGACCATGGGCTCTATGACCTCCTGGCGGCCGCCTACCCGACTCGGGTGCGGCACCGGCGTGAAGCGTTTGCTCCGGAGGACTTCGAGGCGGACGTCGTAGTGCTCTACAACTGCTCGAGCACCGCGTTTTTCAGCATCGTGTCGCGCGCCATTCCGGTGGTGGCCCACTGGGGTGCCATGACGCAGGCGGCGCGGCGCCTCGTCGCGACAACTGCTCTCATCGGATCCCACGACAGCGTCGAAGTGGCATGCCTGGTACAGGAGCTGCTCAGCACACCGCAGGGAAAACGCGCTCGCGACGCGCGTGAAGCGGCCCTCTCGGTCTGGAACAGGTTCATCCCACCCTCGGCCGGCGGCCTGGACGCCGCACTGGAGTTTGCCTGGAAGCAATTTCCTCAGTCGGAGGCGGCTGGGGGGAGCCTCGCCCGCTAGACGCCCACCATCGTGCGGGCATACAACAACAAAAACGGCCCGCTTCTTGCGAAGCGGGCCGTCACGAGCGGGTTGACGCGTAAATTTCTACGCCGGATCCCCCGCCACCACAACGTTGTCGATCTTCACGCCGCCGCTGTTGACCGACGAATCGGTCTGTACGCGGTAGCGCACCTGGACGGTCTTGCCCTCGTACGGCTGCAGGCTGATGCTCTGCAGCGCCCAGTCGGTGGAGCCGCTGGACTTGTCCAGCGACGTCCAGTTCTGGCCGTCTTCGCTGATCTCGACGTTGAGGAAGTCGAAGCCCTCTTCGAGCTCCTTCTTCACGTCGAAGTTCAGGCTGGCGTTGCGCAGCTTGCTGAGGTCGATCGACTTCGTGGTCAGCGACGTGTTGGCGTCGTTGTCCTGCGTGCCGCTCGCGGCGCTGGTCCACACCTTGCCGCGGCCGGCCTCGTCGGCGGTCGCCCAGGGGGCGTCGGCCACCCAGTTGTCGGTGCCGCCTTCCATGCGATCCTCGAACGCGACGGTCGCGGCGCCCTCTGTGCCTATGATAGGTGAGACACCTCGACTGCTTGAATTAGTGTCAAGCGGAGAGGACATCAGCAATGACCAAGCGATCGGCAAATGGAAAGGCTGTTCCCCATCG
>Ga0194131_10011147_pt1 | contig 10818 bp, 7 predicted proteins | sample TA2KigO120mmetaG_FD_148631 | JGI IMG/M metagenome (GOLD analysis project Ga0194131, IMG submission 148631) | Freshwater microbial communities from Lake Tanganyika, Tanzania - TA2015053 Kigoma Offshore 120m | ecosystem: Environmental > Aquatic > Freshwater > Lake | place: Tanzania: Lake... | reverse complement strand
CAGTAGCCCGATACATTCAAGAAGAGTCGGGGCATAGCCACACTACGGGCGCAACTAACGCAACAGAGGCAACAGAAGCGATTCACATTGAACCCGAAGAACTCTTCTAATCGAAGTCCTCGAGTCTTTGTCGCGGGTGTCGCGGTTGTTGCCCCCGAAATGTGTAAGAGGGTGCGTGGCCTTTACCGGTATGGGTAAGAAGTCCGCCGACTATTGGCGGACTTCACCCCGCGTAATCCGTTACACGTATCTCCGCAGTTCCAGAGGTTGGGGGTCTCTTATCCGTAAACAAGATTCTTTACCCCATTTGAAGGTTATTCTCTTAAGCGTTGAAGATAGCCTTGTGGGGACTACCTCTTTTTATACCCACTAGGGCACTTGAGATTAACCGCCGTAACTTTCTTGGTGAGTTTACCTTTGACGCAGGTGATGGTGGATTTCTTCTTGGCTGCTTCCGCCTTGGCCTTTGCAGCTAATTCTGCGGGCGTAAATTCGGGAATGGTGAAATATCCCAAAGCACGAATGTCGCCGAAGGGATTCGATGCGCTCCACAAATGTCGGACAGAAATTACATAGCGGCAAGGTTTCTTGTAGACCACGGCTTCAATCCGAGGGTTAACCGCATCAAGCATGCAATTGCCAGGTTCGACACCCACGATCCACATGACGACTGGACCCTCTTCATCTCTACTGTATTGCAGTCGCTTGAACTCCTCGGAGAGACTGTTCCGTGTTCCGTTTCTTATCTGTTCGATATCTCTTGAAAGCACCTTTTTGTAATTGTCTACCCTAATGCCATTAAGAGGTCTGCCTATCTCTTTGTAAAAGGCCTCTAGATTTCTAAGCCACTCATCCACACTTATCTCATCAGGAAGTTTTACAAAGTCAATCGTTGAAGGACTTGACACTAGCGAGAGTTTTTCGCAGCCTCGAACAAAAAGATCGAGCTCAAACTGAACTCGAGTTCCATTGACTATGCCAGATGTCCAAAACGAGTCATTACTTGGGTATACAAGCGTTTTGTCCTGATAATTACTTACTCTAAGAGCTGATGATTCCCCTCCGACATATTGGCCTTCAGGACCTTTTGACGTCAACTTAGGGAATTCAACAAGCCTAAACTGATATGCAGCATTACTACCCAAATTTTTTAGTTTCTGAACAACCTCTGTTCCGAAGGTAGGTGTCCAGAAAGTCTCGAAATACATTCCTTTGTCTTGCCAATTGAAACTGAGCTCTCCCGGAGTACCACCGTAGGGAGCTGTGAAGTTTGGAACTAATGCGGTATAGGCAGGATCTGTGTAGTCACTGGACCGCTTCTTAGCCGGCATCTCTACCTTCTTCCACGATGGAGCTGGTAGCTTCAAATTCCACTGCTGGGGACAATCGTTTGCCGAAGCTGGATTCGGATTTATCAGTGTGAATGTAATCAGGAATAAGCTAACGGTCATCCCAATTAGAGTTCTGGAGAGTCTCATAGCCACATATGTTATAGGGGCAAACTTTTGATTTGGGGACATGTCCTGTCGCATTTCTGTCGCATAGTCGGACTCAAAAGGTCTAAAAAGTTCTCAACAGCTCTAAATTCAATCTATTATTAGTTAGTAACTTTGAGCGTAACAAGCTCAAGGGGCAGTAGCTCAGTTGGTTAGAGCCCCAAACTCATAACACGACGGCATTTCGAAGTGCTCTACTGCTCTTACCGCCCACCCCGCGTAATCGCACGCGCACACCTCCGCAGTTCCAGACTATTGGGGGTGTCGGTGAATTATCGGGATTATCGGGAGTCACTTATGCGGAGTAGGTGAATTAATTACATTATTTGGAGTTTCTATTGACAAAATATTGAATGATTGACGATACATATTTCATTTAGTAGCGTCGGAGCATGGCAGAATCAGAACTCATTCCTCTAAATCGGCTTACCACATCTGAAAAAATAGAGGGTCTGGAGTCTAAAGAAACTCTTGGCTTAGTGTTTGGAGTGGGTCACTCGTTGTTTGGTTTTACAAAAGAGAACGCTAGGAGCGCGTTAGTCAGAGCTGTTGCCAATCTGCGAGCCAATGCCACCAAAATCAACGCGGACGCTGTGGTTTCAATCAAAATTACCTCTACCTCGTCGGGCTTCTTTCACGGCCCTCAGACTGTGACTATTGTGGGAACTGCGGTAAAGACCTCATAACTCATTTACTCCGCGTAAGTGAATTATTCAAATTATTTAGAGTCACTCACGCGGTCTAATTGGAGTTTTTGGAGTCGCTTACGCGCGTTTTTTTCCTTGCGATTTGTTGCGTCATAGGCCGCGGTCTTTTCCCATACCTCCCTCCTGAGTTAGGCTTGAAGGCGTGGAGGGTCGAATCCTTTGGCGTGAAGTAATTCGAGATTTGTATTTAAGGTTTCTTAGACGTGAATTGCTTGTCGCTCACTTATTGACTCTATTTATCCTCATCTTCTTTTGGAAGGTGGACTTCTGGCTTGGCGCACTCATCTACTCCCCACTCTGGTTCTTAGTCCTAATGGGGGTTATCGTTATTCGAGACCTTATTGAGGACGTTTCTAGATTCATTAAGAAGAGGCGCTCTTAGTATTTGGGAACAATTTGGGAACAGAAGGGGAAAAATAATAAGAATCTAAGTGATACAGAATGAAACGAAAGTGAATGATTTACGCGTGAAATAAGGACAGTAGAAACGAATTGACACGATAAAAACTCAACTTTCGAAAGATTGCCATCTCTGTAAGTCTTAGGTTCAAGGATTTGAGAGCGACTTTTACGCTCAATTTCTTCCTTGATAACCCATTCTTCCTAGTGTCCTTACCGATTTGGTCATAATTTGGTCATAAAGGGGTTTGTTATCCCCCCAGAGCCTCCTCAAATGCTTGGGCGCACTTAAGGTCATCTTGCGGTAGGCAATGGGCATAGGTGCGAAGAATGGTTTCGGGTTTAACTCCTACGGATCAGAAGGTTTGGGGTTCGAATCCCTACGGGCGCGCTTCACGCGTAAGTAGAGACCCCTAACAACTATCAGTAAGGCTTGGAGCCTTCTGATGGGGAGTCAGAGGTACGCTCGAGCCCCAAAGAGGGCATTGTTTATGAGTCAAAATGTGATTTAAATCACATTAAATTTTTATTGATTCTCTCTCTAAAAACTTGCGTTAATTTACAACTGATGTTTAAATGCGTATATGAATAGCGCTTTTAAAAAACCGCAAGTAGAAAGCAGATATATGAAAGAGTTAGCATATACAGCCAGAACTGCTCATTTTGTAGATATTGAGAACTTGAGCGAATCCTCAATCTTGAGTGAGGAGTTGGTGCGCGAAGTGAAGAGGGAGTATTTCGAGATGGTTCAGCCTGGCCCATGCGACATATTTGTAATTGGTGTTAGTCACTTCAACCTGGCCGCAGCCACTTTTGGTTGGGGATCAGGGGTGGCACAGTACGTGGTCCAATCTGGCGAAGACGGAGCGGACCTTGCTTTATGCAAAGCCGCTTGTGATTCATGCGTGAAGGATCGCTTTTTAAGAGTCTGTATCGCCAGCGGAGATCACCTACTGGCTGCAGTTGGTGAAACACTGAAAAGAAAGGGAGTAATCGTTAAGTACGTGGCACGACAGGATTGTGTGGCAAGGTCGATTTTTGTCGGCGGGAGTGAGTGCGTTCTTCTCCCCTCTTTAAACTCTGCAAAGGAGTACGTCCTTGTCTCCTAAAAACTCTCCAGCTTCCAAAGGTCGATCCTTTGGACAAAATAGAAATTCAGTCGATCTTTCTCTGGTTCTTGTTTACATTCTATCTCAGTTCAATAAGTGGCCTTCCAAGAAGTGGGAGGTAGCCAAATACTTGGAAAAGTTGCCTTTGGGAGTAATAAAAGAAATCCTTGAAAGAACGTGGTCTTTAATTGCTTCTACGGTGACTGATCAGGAAATTGAGAAAATAGTTTCTCGTGATGCTTGGACTTGGAATACATATAAGAATCAAATATTACAAAGATTTTCTGAGATTGAGTTTCAAACAGCGGTTTTCTCGCCCAGTTTTTTAGGTGAATTTGTTAAAGACCTGGCCCATTCAAAATTTGGGGGTGATGTGAAATCCGTGTATGACCCTGCATTTGGGTTTGGTAACATACTTTTTTCAGGGTTTGATGGATCTCTACCCGAAAAAAAAATATGGGTTGATGAGGATGATCAAGAAATTGAGGTTGATGCGACAATCGCTCGCCGTATTTTAGGCACTGAGATTAATGTAGACATTTGTAAGCTCACAAATACCCTTGGCAAAATATTTGGATATAACATCGAAGTCACAGCAGCTAACTCTCTGATATTGCAGGATCCTGTTCACTCCAAACACCAATTAGTGGTGTGTCAACCTCCAGTAGGTCTCAAATTAAGCGCTGAATCGATCGCACAGGACTGGAGCTTTGGTCGCCCAACATCGTCTAGATCAGACTGGGCTTGGGCACAGATCGTTCATAGCCACATTTCGCCCGACGGCTACGGACTTCTATTTTTGAGCCGTGGTCCACTCTTCAATAGATTGGAAAGTTTTATTCGAGCAAAAATGATCAACTCAGGGGCAATCCGTGCTGTGATAAATCTGCCCTCAGGCTCTCACTCATCATCACGCTTACCAGCATCCCTGATTATTTTTGCAGGCAGAGATGTTCCACGTGCAAAGGCTGACGAGATTCTATTCTTGAGTTTGCCTGAACCCGAAAAAAGTCCCAGCTCATGGGAATACTGGTCAAGCTTATTTAAATCAATCCATGATGCTTGTAAAGTATTTTATCGATTTGAAGAGGGGAAATTTGAGAGAGTGATCGGTTATTCTGCAGTTGTCAATCGTAATGATCAGAACTTGGTAAATAACTCCTGGAATATCGACCCATCAAATTATGTAACTCAAGTCGCAACAGGAATTGATATTAAATTAAATGTACGAAAGGATATAAATTTAATTGCAAAGACTGGCAATGACCTAGCAGACCGTATTAGTCAAACTAAAGACAAGTTTGCAACCTTCACCGTCAAAGCTGAATTCACCACAATTGGAGAAATGATTAAGTCGGGGAAACTTATCCTACTTACAGGAATGTCAAAAAACGATCTGAAAAGAAATCAGAAAAGAAATCAATTGTCTGATTCAACTTTGGAGAGCTACTTGACTGTGAATGATCTCAGGAGTGCTATGCCCTTGGAAGCCACCGGGCAAGTTTCGTGGGAGGGTGAGCTAGAAGATCGGGAGGAGATTCGAACAGAGGTTAATGATGTAGTCTTTATCAAAACTGGAACTCCAGCAGCAAAGGTGGATTATCATGGAGGGGCTCTCCTGTTTTCTCCCCTCTCCGCACTACGGATCACCGAGAAAGGTGAGAAATTTGTAACTTCAAAAATCTTAGCTTTTATTTTAAATGGAGACGGTATCAAGAAATTCATGCATGGAACAAGCGTGGGAAGGTTGGCCATTGAGAAAGTCCCAATACCGATTTTAAATAAAATCAACAGAGTCGAGATAAATGAACATCTCTTAGCAGTCGAAAAGTTAATTATGAGGACAAACGAACTACGTAACCAGTTAGACGCACTGGATCTAATGTTAAATAAAGTTTTGTCGGGCGAATTCGAAGGATTACAGGAGGCAGAGTGAAGAACTTTGATGAAGCTTCCTCAGTAGCGCAGAAACTACTCCAACCTGAATTTATATTTGATCGTGACCAACAAGGTCTTTTGCCACTCAAGATCCAAAGGAGTATTGGACCGACCGAATGCGTCGATATCTTGCCTACCTTAGAGAAAATCTACCGCTTGTTGTTGAGAGGAAAGATCAAGAAATCTGCTGAACTGACTTCTGAGCTAACGGGCCTCCTAGTTGCTGCAGATCTTGGAATAGCAAAGGAGTTTCTGATCGAGCTTGAAGTAAAAAAAGTTTTACCAGGCGCTCTAAAAACTCTAAAGGAAGATTTACAAGTAAGTGCTGGCGAAAAGGATGAGTTAAATGACTCTCACCAGTGATGAGTTAGCAAAATACTGGGATTCTGCAAACAAACTTCGCGAAAATCTAGATGCAGCCGAATATAAACACATAGTCCTTGGACTTGTGTTTCTTAAATTCATTTCTGATGCTTTTTCTGAAAGAAGAGAAGAGCTCTCAGTTGATTTCTCAAATCCGAAGAGTGATAGTTATAAAAAGGATGAAAAGTCCCGTGCGATTGCTCTTGATGAACGTGACTACTATGTAATGGCAAATGTCTTTTGGGTACCCGAGAAAGCTCGATGGGAGATCCTTCAGCAGAACTCCAAGCAAGTCGATATTGCTAAACAAATAGACGATGCGCTCTTCGTCATAGAAAAAGAGAACCCAAAGTTAGAAGGAATCGTTGAGCGAAGTTATGCAGCCTCTAAACTTCCCGTGGAGAAACTTGGCCAAGTTGTCGATCTCATCGGTCAGATCTCTTTCAATGGTGGGCGTAGAGAAGCCTCTGATGTTCTGGGGCAGGTGTATGAATACTTTCTTGGCAAATTCGCAAATGCCGAAGGCAAACTTGGAGGACAGTTCTATACAACCCCGTCCATCGTTAAGACAATCGTTGAAGTTCTAAAGCCGACAAAGGGTCGCGTATATGACCCTGCATGTGGTTCTGGAGGAATGTTTGTTCAAAGTGAGCGCTTCACTGAAGCACATGGTGGCCGTATCGGTGACATATCAATTTACGGACAGGAATCAAATCCAACCACTCGTCGCCTTTGCGCCATGAATCTTGCTATTCGCGGAATCGAATTTAATTTGGGTCGCACAGCTGTTTCAACATTTAAGGATGATCAACATAAAGATGTGAAATTTGATTACATAATGATGAATCCACCATTTGGGAAGAATGCCAGTTACCCCAAGAAAGATTTATTGGACGATGTCCGTTGGAAGAAGTACGGCAACCCCCGAGAAAAACCAGCCAACTTCGCATGGATGAGCCATGCTATCCACCACCTAGCCCCGAAGGGCCGTGCTGGAATTGTTATGCCGCGAGGTGCGGTAACTTCGGCACAAGATACAGATGGAACAATCCGTTCAGCATTCCTAGATGACGACATTGTGGAATGCATTATTGATCTGCCTGGACAGTTATTTTTCAACGTTCAGATTCCTGCGACATTATGGTTTTTCAATAAGGACAAGTCACGTTGGAAAAATGATCGAACAAATCAAGTTCTATTTATAGATGCACGCAAAATGGGTACACCTATTTCAAGTACTCAAATTGAATTTAGTGCTGAAGAGATTGAAAAAATAGGAAACACCTTTGAAGCCTGGGCTAATGGTTCTTACGAGGACATTGATTGGTACTGCAAATCTGTGCTCCGAGATGACATCAAGAAGAAGGGTGATGTTCTCTCACCTGGACGATACATTGGGACCGAAGCGCTCATCGGTGAGCAACCGTTGCCACTAAAAGAAATTCTGCCGTCGCTTACGCTGACTATAAAGGAGCAATTAGCAACAAGTGCAACCCTTGGAAAACAAATTGATGAAGTCTTAGGGAAGCTAAACAATGGCCTATAACCAAGTTCGCTTAGGAGAATACTTCAAGTTTGAAAAAGGACTTGGGTATAAAGGTGAGTCTTTGGCGGAAGAATCGGACGTTGCTCTTATAGGAATGGATTCACATGAAGAAGGTGGCGGATATAAGGAAGGCTCAGAGAAATTTTATACGGGTCCGTTCAAGCCAGAGCATATTGCAGAAGTTGGAGATGTTATTTTTGCGGGAACGGAGCAAGGTTTTGGATTACTAGCATCGCCGCTAATCGTGCCCGAGAGCGACAAATTCACGACTTACCTTTTCTCTGGCGATGTGCTAAGGGCTATACCCTTAAAACCTGATGAATTCTCACTCGAATATTTGTATAACTTATATCGCGTAGAGAGATTTAGAAAAAAGACCGCATATGGAGATACAGGCACAACGGTTAGGCGAATTAGTCATGATAATTTTGCCGAACAAATCATCCCACTTCCAGATTTGCCAACCCAGCTGGCAATCAACGAAGTAATTTCTTTGATGGATCAGCAAATAGCAAATAACAAGGCACTATCTAAGAGTTTAGAAATGCTTGCTCAAGCCACATTTAAGTCTTGGTTCATAGATTTTGATCCAGTCCACGCAAAAAGTAAAGGCGAAAAACCATTCGGTATGGATGATGCGACTGCTGCATTATTCCCTGACTCCATGGAGGAATCAGAGGTTGGGTTCATACCCAAAGGCTGGATTGCCACCCAACTCAATTCTATTTTGTTCCTGCATAAAGCAACAGTCAAATCAGGAGTTAAGACAGAATCTGTGCCTTATGTGCCAGTTGACCAAATTAGTTCCAAAGATATATTTCTTAAGAATTCAGCTCCTGGAGAGTACGCAAAGACAAGTTTAGTGAGTTTCGAGAAGAATGACATTCTATTCGGAGCAATGCGTCCATACTTCCATAAAGTTACTCTTGCGCCGTTTGATGGGACAACTAGAACTACAACTTTTGTTTTGCGTCCTAAAGAATTGGATTACTTGGCCTTCGGGTTGTTTACAGTATTTCAAGAAAAGGCTATTGCATATGCAACAAATCATGCGCAAGGTTCGACTATTCCCTACGCTGTTTGGAATAATAGCTTCGAAAACTTTCCCACTGTAAGGCCAACAATTGAAATTGCATCTGCATTCAATAGATTGGTTTTACCAATGATGGAATACGGGTACTCTCTTTTAGCCGAAAATCGTAAATTGGTTCAAATCCGAGATGCAATTCTTCCGAGGTTTATGTCTGGAGAGCTGCAGATTCCTGAAGGAATGTTGGCACTATGAGTACCGCACTTAATGAAGATGGATACGAACACCAGTTCATCAATTGGTTGAATGGTATTGGCTGGGATTGGAAATATGGTCCTGACATTTCACCCGATGGGTCTTCTCCAGAGCGGACTTCATACAAAGATGTGATATTGAATGAACGCCTAGAAGATGCGATTAAACGCATAAATCCAGGATTACCAAAAGACAACATAAGAAGTGTTGCTCAGTTGCTCAAATCCCCAGGCGAAGCGGATTTACTTAAGGCTAATGAGCTTATTTTGGGCTGGTTTGTGAATGGGATTCCACAGAAAGTAAGAAATACTGATGGGGTTGAAACGTCCGAATTAGTCAAGGTAATTGATTTTGAGAATGTTGATAACAATGATTTTGTTGCAGTGAACCAATTCTCAGTTGAGCACAACAGTGAGGCAGGTGCAAGGCGTCCAGATGTTGTTTTATTCGTTAATGGTCTTCCATTAGCTGTTATTGAGTTAAAGAATCCTCTCGATTTGGAAACCGATATCTGGGAGGCATTCAATCAGATAGAGACTTATAAAGAGCATATAACGAGATTATTTTTCTATAACGTTGCCCTTGCAATTGCTGATGGCGCAGATGCTCGTGCTGGAAGCCTTACTGCAGATAGAGAGCGATTCTTGAAATGGCGATCCGCAGATGGGGAGAAGCTAGATCCATATGGCTCGTTTGGACACGCACAAACGTTAATCGAAGGTCTTTTCAATAAGAGAGACTTGCTGGATGTAATTCAATATTTCACAATTTTCGTTTCAGGAAAAAATACAATCAAAATGTTTCCTGGTTATCACCAGTTTTATGCTGTCTCAAAGGCGTATCACCGTGCAATTTCCGCATCGCAGTCGGGGGGAGATGGAAAGGGTGGCTTGATGTGGCACACCCAAGGTTCAGGTAAGAGTTATGAGATGGCTTGTTTAGCTGGAAAGTTAATCAAGAGCAGCGAGCTAAAGAATCCAACAGTTGTCCTAGTGACAGACAGAAATAATCTTGATGATCAGCTCTATGACACCTTTGTCGCGGCCAAAGCTCTGCTGCGGCAAGACCCTGTCATGGCAGATTCTCGTGATGACTTACGTACCCAGATTGGAACTCGTCCAGCAGGCGGCGTTGTGTTTACAACAATCCAAAAATTTCAGATTGGAGATGATGAAGAAAAGTTTCCAGCGCTTACAGACCGTAGAAATGTTTTTGTCTTCACAGACGAAGCGCACCGCACCCAGTATGGTTTTGCAGCAAAAATAGAAAAGGGTAAATTCAAAGTTGGCTATGCCCAACATCTTAGGGATGCACTTCCAAATGCCACCTTTTTTGCCTTTACTGGAACTCCCGTTGCTGAAGTTGATCGTGACACAAGACAAGTATTCGGTGATGAAATTGATATTTATGACATGGTCCAGGCAAATGAGGATGGGGCAACTGTTCCCATTTATTATGAAAGCCGTCTTGTTAATTTGGAGCTACCAGATGAAGCAAAAATCGAATTGAATGAACTTGCCGAGCAATTAGTTGAAAACGAAGAAGAAAATATTCAAGCAACCTTGAAGCGCCGTTGGGCTGATTTGGAGTTAATCGTTGGATCAGAACCTAGAATAAAAGAGATTGCAAAAGATATTGTTTCTCACTTTGCTGACAGATGCTCCGCTCCTGAAATGGCGGACGGAAAAGCAATGGTAGTGGGGATGAGTCGTAACATCTGCGTCGACCTATATACCGAAATAATCAAACTCAAACCTGAATGGCACTCGGATGATCATCGTTCAGGTGGAATCAAAATTGTTTTCCATTCTTCAGCATCAGATAGCGAAAAGATTCGCCCTCATATTCATACAAAGCAACAAAAACGAGACTTGGAAAATCGGTTTAAAGATCCTGAGGACCCATTGAAGATAGTAATTGTCCGCGATATGTGGCTAACAGGTCATGACTCACCCCCTTGCCACACCATGTATGT
>Ga0194131_10011146_pt1 | contig 10819 bp, 11 predicted proteins | sample TA2KigO120mmetaG_FD_148631 | JGI IMG/M metagenome (GOLD analysis project Ga0194131, IMG submission 148631) | Freshwater microbial communities from Lake Tanganyika, Tanzania - TA2015053 Kigoma Offshore 120m | ecosystem: Environmental > Aquatic > Freshwater > Lake | place: Tanzania: Lake... | reverse complement strand
GTTTTTGCATGTAAGGGATAACAGCTTTACAGCATAAGTAGACCGAGGTCGTATTCACTTTGAGGACTTTCTCCCAAGCTGGCAACTCAGTCACAAGGATTGAGTCATCATCTGGTGGTAAGCCGCCGGCTGGAAATAAGAAGTTGTATAAGAGCGAGAATTACTTTGAGAAGGTAAGCGTTTAGCGAAATTTAATTCTTGGATCAACGAAAGGTGCGATTAGGTCGGCGATTAGGTTGCCGAGGACGATTGCGATAGCGGATACGAGAGTCACTCCCATGATGATTGGGATATCGACGCGTTGGATTGCTTGCCAAGCTAATTGACCGATGCCGGGCCAACCGAAGACGGATTCAACGACGACGATGCCGCCCATAAAGATTCCGATATCGAGGCCGATCATTGCGATGATCGGAAGGATTGCGTTTTTAAATGCGTGGACGCGGATGATGCGAGTTAGCGGAGCGCCTTTAGCGCGTGCGGTGCGGATGTAATCCTGCCGAAGCACATCGAGCATTGAGGAACGCATAACTCTTGAATACCAACCGGAGCCAAGAAGGCCGAGGGTAAGTGCGGGTAGAACGTAGTGAATCGGATCGCCATAGCCGCCGATTGGGAACCAACCAAGTTTTACGGCAAAGATATAAAGAATAAGAATGCTGACGATGAATTGTGGTGCGGAAACTGCAACGAAGGAGAGAACCATCAGGGTCTTATCAAGCGCTTTGCCGCGATTCATGGCAGCGATGATTCCGGCCATAAGACCGATGAGAAGTTCGATTGCGATGGCGAAGAACATTAAAGAAAGTGATGGACCAAGACGGCTCCAGATTAGCGTGGCAACTTCTGATTTTTGTAGATAAGAGCGACCGAAATCTCCTTGCAGGAGATTAGTCATGTAATTGAAGTATTGAACGAAGAGTGGTTGGTCAAGGCCGAGTTGGGCGCGAATGCTGGCAACGGTTTCTGAGGTGGCAGAACGGCCGGCGATTTGGACGGCGGGATCGGCGGGAAGAATGTAGAGAAGTAGGAAAGTAATAAAAGATACGCCGAGAAGAATTAAGAGTGCTTGAGTGATTCTGGTTGAGATATATCGCAACATTAGGAGAGCCCTCTTTGGGTTGGATCTAGCTCATCGCGTAGCGCATCGCCGAGTAAGTTGAAGGAGAGCGCAAGCAGAATAATTGCAGCGCCTGGGGTAAAGACGAGCCAGGGTGCGGTGATGAAGTAAGTCTGGTTTTCAAAGATGATGTTGCCCCAGCTTGGAGTTGGTGGGCGAACGCCAACGCCAAGGAAGGAAAGTGTGGCTTCAAGAAGAACGGTGGTTGCGATTCCTAAAGTGGCATAAACCAGAACGGTTGGTAATAAGTGGGGCAAGATGTGCTTTAGAAGAACTCGTTGATTAGTTGCGCCAAGGCCACGAGATGCGATTACGAATTCGCGTTCAGAAATAGAGATTGCTTGGGTATAAATAACTCGGGCGATTTGCACCCAGTTCACCATCGCGATTACTAGTGCAACGATAAGAAGACTTGGTGAGAAGATTGCAGCGAGTGTGATGGCAAGAAGTAGGGCTGGGAAAGCCATCATCAGGTCGGTGAAGCGCATCATGATTGAGCCGATTCGGCCCTTTAGATATCCGGAGGTGATTCCGACTGTGGTGCCAAGTAATACTGCAACGCCGTTCGCGATGATTCCGACGATTAGCGATGTGCGAGCTCCATAAATAAGGCGAGACAACAAATCGCGACCGAGTAAGTCGGTGCCAAATAGATAAGTACCGCTTGGTGAAATTGGCGCACCTTGCAGGGTTAGGCCATCTTTAAATTGTTCATTTGGACTAAATGGCGCGATAAGAGGGGCGAAGATTGCGGCGAGTGTGATTAGTGCGATAAAAATTAATGAAAGGAGTGCAGATTTACGTTTGAGGATTCTTCTTAGAGTGCTCATGCGTTGACTCCTACGAGGTTGCAAGAGACTTGATGGTTGGAGCCGTAATTCTTTAGCAAAGGTGTTTGCCTAGCGCAGCTTGCAATTGCGATTGGGCAACGCGGGTGGAAGTGGCAACCAGATGGCGCATCGGCTGGGTTTGGTACATCGCCAGTGAGGATGATCCGTTTGGATTTAGTTTCGATTTCGATCTCTGGGATCGCTGAAATAAGGGCTTGGGTATAAGGATGCATTGGACTAGTGAAGAGTTCAGAGGTTGGTGCGTATTCAACGATATTGCCTAAGTACATAACAGCGACTTCGTCGCAGAAATAATTAACCACAGATAAATCGTGTGAAATGAAAATAAAAGATAAGTTCATCTCGCGACGTAACTCTTTTAATAGATTGAGAATCTGGGCTTGGATTGAGACATCAAGGGCCGAGACTGGTTCATCGGCGATAATCAGATCTGGTTTGTTTATCACGGCACGGGCAATAGAAATACGCTGACGTTGGCCGCCCGAGAATTCATGGGGGAATTTTTCAAGGGCGGATTTTGCGATACCAACTTTTTCGGAGATCTCTTCCACGGCTTTGGTGCGCTCAGCTTTGGTGCCGAGATTATGGATATCTAGAGGTTCTTGGATCAATTCTCTTACTGACATTCTTGGATCAAGTGATACCATTGGATCTTGGAAAATCATCTGCATTTTAGAGCGGAGCTTGCGAAGTTCTGCTGGTTTTTCATTGGTGATGTTGGTTCCGTTAAAGATAATTTTTCCGGAAGTTGGTTCAACTAATCGGAGCATAATTCGGCCCAAGGTTGATTTTCCTGAGCCAGATTCGCCGACGATGCCAAGGGTTTTACCTCGCTCCAGCGATAGTGAAATATTGTCGACAGCGACTATCGGTTTCTTGGTGGTTTTATTGGTGAACTCTTTACGTAAGTTTTCGATTTCTAGAATATTCACATCGGGCTCCAACAGGCGACGGTATGTGAAGTTCCTTCAAGAACTGGGGTGTTGGTAGTGCAGTGCGCTGTTGCTTTTCCGCAACGTGGAGCAAAGGAGCAACCAATTCCGCGTTCATTTGGAGAGATCACCATTCCAGGGATAGTTGGAAGCGGCGCGTTGTTATCGGTTGCGGTACGTGGTGAAGATTTAAGAAGCGCGTGGGTATAGGGATGCTTCGGATTTGAGAAGACATCTTTAGTTTTTCCAGTTTCGACAATCTTGCCGGCATACATAACAAGGATGCGATCGCAGTTTTCGGCCACAACGCCAAGGTCGTGGGTAATGAGAAGAACTCCCATCGAAAATTGTTGTTGGAGTCGCTGAAGCAGATCGAGGATTTGGGCTTGGATTGTTACATCAAGGGCTGTAGTCGGCTCATCTGCGATAAGTAATTTCGGCTTACAGATCAGGGCCATCGCAATCATGATGCGCTGGCGTAGCCCACCAGAAAGTTCGTGTGGGTATTGATTGATTCTAAGTTCCGGGTTGCTGATGCCAACTAGTTCTAACATCTCGGCGACTTGTTGGTCGGTGGCTTTATCATCTAAATCTTCGTGCAACTGAAGCGCTTCTCGAAGTTGGTATCCGATAGTTAGAACTGGATTTAGCGAGCTCATCGGCTCTTGGAAGATAAACCCAACTTGGGAACCGCGGACGGCCTGCAATTCTTTCTCACTCATCTTTGCAAGGTCTTGGCCGTTGAGTATTACTTGGCCACCAAGTCGCTTCGAGCTATTTGTTGGAAGTAATGAAACTAAACTCATTGCGGTAACTGATTTTCCGCATCCACTCTCACCTACCAGCCCAACAACTTCGCCGGCGCCGACTTCAAAGGTAACGTCATCGACGACCGTGACGTCATTGCCTTGTAGTCGGAAGGCAATCTTTAGATTGCTGACTTCAAGGCAAGCCGTCGAACTCATCTTTATTCGTGCACAGATCTTGGGAAATAGAAAGAAACCACCCAATTAGGCATATCTACGATTTCTGAGACTCTTAAATCTCCGGCAACCGAACAGAGCATGTAGGCATCAACTGGTGTGAGTTTGTATTCCTTGACCAATAGATCAATCATGCGCGAGGCTGCTTCTCTTGCGCCGACCATCAAATCTGGGCCAACGCCGGTTGTGACGAGATATCCAGATTTATCGAAGTGCGAAGCTACCGGTCCAGATGTTTTGAATACTGGAGATTTGATATTTGCACCTTTGACGAGATCAATTTTTACGAGAACATCAAAAGGGCTTTCAATTGCAGTTCCACAAACTTCGCCATCGCCTTGAGCGGCATGAGTATCGCCAATTGAGAGAAGCGCGCCAGGAACTTCAACTGGCAACATCACTTTGGTTCCGGCTGACATATCGCGAATATCAAGATTGCCACCAACTTGTCGTGGTGGCACCACGGAATGTAATCCGGCTTCAGCAAGACCAAGTCCAATCGTGCCAACGAATGGCTTTAGCCCAATCTTGGCGCCGCTTTTGTGGGTAGATGTTGTTGGATTTGATTTGTCGAATTTCCAGATATGTAGCGCCGGTTCGGTGAATTGATCAGCCAGCAGGCCAAAGCCTGGAATATTTCCGGTCCAACCCCAGCCTTTGCCGTGGAATTCAAGAAATGTAACTTCAACGGCATCGCCAGGTTTTGCACCTTCAATAAATATCGGGCCGGTGACTGGATTAACGCGCGAGAAATCGAGACTTACCAAATCTGGCAGCGTGGAATTCTCCGTAATCTGAGCAGCAGATGAGTCGGTGGTTTCAACTAATAGTGATTCGCCCGGTTGAATCGTCACTTTGGGCGGGAACGAGTTGTCCCACCCAAAGTGATGATCACGAGCATGGATGCTTTTAGCCATGTTCGATTTTTAGTTATTACTACTTAATAAAGATCTGGTCGTAGTTAACCGGAATGTGTACCGGATCAACGAAGAGTGAGGCATCGCCACCAAGTCGCTTGGACTTCATGGTGATTCGCTTCTCGTTAAATATTGGTACCCATGGACCTTCATTCATAGCGCGAGTAAAGACCGAGCCCCAAAGAGCTTCGCGTTCTTTTGCTCTTGCTGGATCTGTCATGGCATCAGCCTTAACTGCATCAGCATCAAGTGCTTCGTTGCAGTACTTAGACCAATTCCATCCACCTTCAACGGCGCCGCCGCAACCAAGGATTGGACCCCAGAAGTTACTTGGATCTGGGAAGTCAGCGATCCATGCCATGCCACCTGACCAAATCATTGGAGCCTTACCGGCGCCGCCTGCTTCGATCACGTTTGCTTGTGCAAGAGATTTAATCTCGGCCTTGATTCCAATTGCAGCAAGATCTTCCTGAATTGATTGTGCAATTCGTGGATTTGGATCTGTGTTGCTGGTCCAAAGTTCGGTGCTAAATCCATTTGCAAGACCAGCTTCTGCTAGAAGTGCTTTGGCTTTAGCGACGTCATATCCGAAACCTTTGTAGTTCTTGTCATAACCAGGCATTGATGGTGGAAGTGGCTGGTTAGCAGGCACTGCGCGACCATTAAGAATTTGCGCGATGCGATCCTTATCAATTGCGTGGTTGATTGCTTGACGCACCTTCACATCATTGAATGGCTTCATCTTTACATTGAGAGTGACATATCCGGTCTGGAGTTGGCCACCTTCGATGATTAGATCCTTATTATCAGCATTCTCTTTCTCAGAGATGTAACTCGCAGCAGGAATGCCGTCACCAAGGATGTCGACTTCGCCGCTCTTCAAACGCTGAAGTGCAACAGTTGGATCAATACCGACTTCAAAGTTAAGTTGATCTACTTTTGGTAGACCTTCCCTGTAATAGTCAGGGTTGCGATCCAAGGTCAGTTTCTGACCAAGTTCCCATGAAGTGAATTTGAAAGCACCGGAACCGACTGGGTTCTTACCGAAGTCAGGTCCGTACTTTTCTGCTTCCTCTTTTGGAACCACGCTGGCGAAGTTAATTGCCATTACGTGTAAGAAGGTTGCATCTGGTCGTGAGAGATTAAATGTGATTGAGGTTGGGCTATTAACAACGATTCCGGAGATATCAGTTGTCTTGCCTGCAGACGCATCATCGAAGCCGACGATGCTTGCGAAGAAGCCAGCGCCAGGGCTCTGAGTTTTCGGATTTACCGCACGTTCAATTGAGTACTTAACATCATCTGCGGTAAGTGCGCGGCCGTTATGGAACTTAACGTCATCGCGAAGTTCGAATGTAAACGTCTTTCCATCTTCAGAGATGTCCGGCATTTTTGTCGCGAGATCTGGAACTAGGTTTGTAGTTCCTGGTTCATAATCCAAAAGACGGCTGAAGATTGATTTAATGATTGACCAGTTCTGCCAGTCATATCCAATTGCTGGATCAAGTGTGGCGATATCGTTTTGATATGCAACGACGACTGATCCGCCGGCGGAATTACTGCTTGATCCGCAACCGGTAACAATTAGGGTTGATGCCAGAGCTAATCCGAAAAGCTTTAACTTCTTCTTCTTCTTCTTCATTTAGCTACCTTTCCTATAGGACCCCTGGATAGAAGAAACTTCAGGGAGAGGAAAAGGGTAGGGCTCTACTCACCGGTCGTCTATATGAAGAATCTTTCTAGCCAAATCCTGCGCTTCAAATAACGAATTTGTTACTTGAACTAACCGATTAGCTACTCCTTCCAGTCTAGGTCATCGAAGTGTTTCTCTGAGGCAGTGAGAAAGTCCTTGATTGTTAAACCGTGAGCCTTCTGGAATGCAGTTTCAAAATTGGAGCCTTTACCGAGCTCTTCTGAGTAATTGAGTAAACCTTGGACGTTGTTTATTGGATGGTTGATCTGGTCATTCGTTACTTGGCAGACCGGCCAAACTCCAGCGAAACGATTGATGAAACAAGTTGTCGTTAGTTCAAAGAATGATCAAGCATCTACTTGGGTTCAGATGTTGCTCCGGGAAGCGGTCGTGAAGTGGGGCGCTGGTGGCATTGCATCATCGGCATCAAATGGAATTACCTTTGTGGTGGATTCGCTATTTATCTTCCGCGATGATCAACGGACGGTTCACGATTTAATCGTGAGCAGCAAGGTAATTCAGCTTTAGCTTGCTGGTGAGAGGTGTTCGTGGATCGCAATCCAGTGGTCACCCTCTAAAGAAAAGACGATAGTTTCTCGCTCCTTCACGGTATCTGTGCCGTCGTTATTGGTGATGCTGGTTGTTACGTCGTGAGTGAAGATAGCGAGATTGTTTTTTACGATTTTGATTGCCTGGTTTGAACTATTGCAGCTATTTACTTTAAAACCGAAATCAGTTTCCCAACTCTTCCAGAGCGCTTCATATGCAGCGCGTGATGGCAGGCGTTCTGGGTGTGAATAAAAGATAAAGTCGGCGTCTGGTGCAAAGCAGGCGAAGTATTCTTTAACGCGACCGGCGCCGAAATGATCAACGAGAACATTGGCCGCGCTTCTAACCTGTTCTACCGAATCCATAGCGCCTTTCTTATCTTTGTCGAACGAGAGTAGTTGGAAATCTAGGGGAAAGACCTTGAAATTGCTAGCGGGTGGAGTAGCCTTAATCCCAAGCTTCCTCAAATTCAATGAATGGAGCATTGATGTCGATTAATAGTGCACCAAAAATTACTGAGGTAGAAAAATACGGCGTAGATATCATTCCTGCGAAAGACCGTACCTCTACCCCATTTGATTTATTTAGAATTACTTTCGGTGGCGCGAATTCCTTTGCCACCGTTTTATTGGGCGCGTTTCCAATCTTCTTCGGGCTTTCTCTGGTCCAGGGATTGCTTGCTACCTTATTAGGTGTAGTAGTTGGAGCGTTTATTCTTGCGCCAATGGCGGTATTTGGTCCGATAAATGGAACGAATAATGCGGTTTCATCTGGCGCCCATTTCGGCGTAGTTGGTCGAATCTTGGGTTCATTCTTATCGCTATTGACTGCAATCGCGTTCTATTCGATCGCGGTTTGGACTGCGGGAGATGCGCTGATTGGTGGCGCAGTACAGCTATTTGGGTTAGAAGATTCTCAATTCTTCCGAGGCGTTGCTTACGGAATCATGGCGTTCTTGGTCTTAATTATCTGTATTTATGGCTACCAATTCATGTTGTGGGTTAACAAGATTGTTGTAGCCGGAGCCTCTTTCGTATTCATCCTTGGCTTTATCGCCTTCTCTGGCGATATCAATATGAACTATGCAGGAGCGTTTGCTGATAGTTCAGTCGCTGGATTCTGGCCGGCGTTCTTGGGTTCTGCATTTATTGTTCTATCTAATCCGATCTCATTCGGCGCATTCTTGGGCGACTGGAGCCGTTACATTCCAAAAGAATCTGGTGGCCTAAAAGTGATTCGAGCTGCGTTCTTGGCTCAGATTGCTTCGCTATTGCCATTTACCTTTGGATTGGTAACAACTGCGATTGTGGCTGAGAAGGTGCCTGAATCGTTTAAGAACTTGGATTATGTCGGCGGCTTGTTGGCTTCGACCCCTGGTTGGTTCTTATGGCCGATTCTCTTGCTCGCAATCCTGGGTGGATTTTCAACGGGAACTACCGCGCTTTATGGAACGGGGTTGGATTTCTCCAGCGTTTTCCCAAGGCTAAGTCGCGTTCAAGCAACCTTGTTGATCGGTTCCTTCACTATCGGATTGATCTTCATCGGTCGCTTTGCTTTCAACATCGTAACTAGCGTTACTACATTCGTTACTTTGATCATCGTCTGTACAACTCCGTGGATGGTGATGATGATGGTGGGTTACTTACACCGTCGTGGTTTTTATCTATCCGAAGACCTACAAGTCTTTAATCGAGGACAAAAAGGTGGCGCATATTGGTTCAAAAATGGCGTGAATTTCCAAGCTTTGTTGATCTGGATCTTTTCTGCCAGCTTAAGCCTCTCCTTTGTAAATCTCCCAGGACAATTCGTTGGACCATTAGGCAATCAATTTAATGGCCTCGATGTCTCACTCTTGGTAGCCGTTACTGTGCCCGCTGTTCTGTATACGCTATATCTAGTGCTTGTGCCGGAAGCGAAAGCAATTCATGGCTCTAAAGATGCGAGATTTAGAGCTGGTGTGGAGAAGCCAGTTGCACCAATTGAGAAGAAGTAGTTCGAGTAGAAACTAGGGAGTGAATGGCTGATCAAGAAATCCCCCGCGTCACAAATGGTGATGTAGTTGGTCAGGTAGATGCGACCAAGATTCCCCGGTACGGCGGGCTCGCAGCCTTTGCACTCTTGCCGAGATTAGATGAGGTAAAGAGTGCAGATATCGCAGTTGTTGGAGTTCCGTTTGATGCCGGGGTTTCTTATCGCCCAGGTGCGCGATTTGGACCGAGCCATGTTCGCGAAGCTTCGCGCCTCTTACGTCCATTTAATCCGGAGTTAAAGAATTCACCGTTTGCAGCGCAACAAGTTGTTGATGCCGGCGATATTCCAGTTAATCCCTTTGATATCGAAGCGGCGCTAGCCAGTATCGAGGGCTCCTATCGAAAACTGTTGGATCGCGCTAAGAAAGTAATTGCGATTGGCGGCGATCACACAATTACTTTGGCAATTTTACGAGTGCTCAAAGCTAAACATGGGTTGATAAGTGTTATCCATTTTGATGCCCATCTAGATACTTGGGACTCTTACTTCGGCGCTGATTTCACCCACGGCACTACTTTCCGCCGAGCTAGCGAAGAAGGTTTGTTGGATCTACAAGGGTGTATCCATATCGGAATTCGCGGACCGCTTTATGCCGCTTCGAATTTGGACGATGATCAAGCCCTTGGCTTCCAGATTATCTCAGCGGTACAACTAGAAGAACTTGGGATAACCGAAGCGATCGCGCGGATGAAAAGACGAGTTGGCACAAAACCCGTATATATCAGTATCGATATCGATGTTTTGGATCCGGCGCATGCGCCGGGAACTGGAACGCCGGAAGCTGGCGGAATGACTAGTCGAGAGTTATTGCAATTCTTGCGCGCCAGTAAAGATTTTAACGTTCTCGGCGCTGATGTTGTAGAAGTCGCACCGGCTTACGACCACGCCCAGATAACTGGAATCGTAGCATCACATTGCATCTATGAGATCTTAAGTGCGATGGCAAAGAAGTAACGATGCGCGCGCTATTTATTGAGCACGACTATGTCTCGTTGGGTGGGCCGGTTTGGCGGGCATTTAAGAAACGTGGTTATGAGATTGAGCGGTTTCTGATTGTTCCGAAAGTATCACGAGCCGAATGTGGTGGTGGAGTTTCCGGATTTCAATAGGTTTGATGTGATCGTTCCGATGGGCGCTCCATATGGGGCGTACGAAGATGCGCGGATTGGTAATTGGTTATTGCCGGAGATTGAAAAGTTACGGGATGCGCATAATGCGGGGATTCCAATTCTTGGGATTTGTTTTGGTGGCCAGCTTATGGCGCGGGCGTTAGGTGGATCGGTAGCAAGATCGCCGAAAGCAGAATTGGGTTGGTATGAGATTGAAAGTGATGATCCGAGTTTGATTTCGAAGGGTCCGTGGTTTGAGTATCACTGGGATCGTTGGCAGAACCCGCCGGGGGCAAAAGAGATTGCAAGAAGTGAGATTGCGACTCAGGCGTTTGTTTTGGGAAGAACTTTGGGATTGCAGTTCCATCCTGAGATTGATCCAGAAGTTTTGCAAGAGTGGCTTGCGATGGATGGTGGCTGTGCTGAGGCTGAAAGTGAAGGCGTCGATGTTGAAGAGTTGCGGGCGCGCACTGCGGCCGAAGCTGCGGCTTCTGAAGTGCGCGCCGATGAACTAATTGAGAAGTTCTTGACGCGAGTTGCTAATTCGCAAGAAGTTTCCGCCTAATCAAGCGGGGTTACGTAAGCCCCTGAGATACCGCCATCAACTAGGAAGTTAGATGCGGTGATGAAGCTT
>Ga0194131_10011145_pt1 | contig 10821 bp, 10 predicted proteins | sample TA2KigO120mmetaG_FD_148631 | JGI IMG/M metagenome (GOLD analysis project Ga0194131, IMG submission 148631) | Freshwater microbial communities from Lake Tanganyika, Tanzania - TA2015053 Kigoma Offshore 120m | ecosystem: Environmental > Aquatic > Freshwater > Lake | place: Tanzania: Lake... | reverse complement strand
CGCGGGAATCGGGGCGGGCCGTCGTGTAACCGGCGTGGCGGAGGGAGTGGGATTCGAACCCACGGTGGACTTGCGCCCACAACAGTTTTCAAGACTGTCGCCTTAAACCGCTCGGCCATCCCTCCGCAGCTGCCTAGTTTAGCCGCCCACAGGTTGCGGGCGCGGCTACCGGGCTATATCTTGCGACCCGTCACTCCGATCTTAGGAGCCACAGCGCAGTGCCGGCTACAGCCGTGATCTTCGACCTGGACGATACGCTGATTCCCGAGGAGAACTCCGAGCAGGCAGCGCTCCTGGCGGCCTGCACACTTGCACGCACTTGCTTCGGCATTCCGGAAGAGGAGCTGAAGGCGACAGTTGCGGCCCGGGCAGCCCAGCTATGGCGGACGAATCCCGTATACGAAACCTCGGACCAGATCGGGGTGTCGTGCTACGAGGCGCTCTGGGGGCGGTTTGACGCGGCGGATGAACACCTCGGCGTCCTCCGCGACTGGGTGCCGGCATTCCGCCGGGAAGTCTGGCGCGGCTCGCTGTCGAAGCACGGTGTCGACGACGGGGCGTTCACCTGCAAGCCGCGCAACTTGCTTGGCTGCTGACGGTTACGGGGGCGTAACTACCGAGGGTTAGTAAGCGCTTCTATCGATTCTGCACTTTAATGGTGCCTTCGTCGCCTAAGATGCGAACAGGGCGCGTGGAGCCGTACATCCACAAGAGCCGCAGCTCAGAATCACCTGAATTCGTAACCCGATGAAATACCCCTGACGGCAGGTAGCAGGCGTCGAATGGCTCGGCTTCGAACCGCTTGCCATCGGCTTCGATCAGGGCTTTGCCCTTGAGAACTATCAGTACTTCTTCGGTGTTGTGACTGTGCGCCTGCACTGAGGTACCAGGAGCAAGGGTTGTGATGCCGCCCGTCAGGTTCCTGGCACCAATGGATTCGCCTATGAGGGAGGCGGCATTGACCTCCCCGGCCCGATACCGATACCGGTCTGGGCGGAATTCGATGAACCGGGCCCGCAGCTTCGACGAAATCTTGCCCGGCGCTTTCTTAGTGATTATGCGACCGTTTATCGGATCTGGCTCGGCGCAGCGTCACTTCGCAGAATGGTAAGTTCTGTGAAAGACTCCCACAGTTTGAGTAAACCGGTGCGGACGGCAGTGACTACCGCCTCAAGCCGGGGCGCCACCCCCAGCTTTTCAAGCACGTCGCCGACGTAGCCCTTAGTTGTCCGCTCGGAGACGCCGAGCAGTTTCGCTATTTCGACATTGCTTCCGATGTCTGCCAGCCGCCGCAACACCTCCAGGTCCATATCGGTCAGTCGGCTGTTTCCTGGGCTGGTCCCTGCCGATGCAGCACTGTTGAGTGTGCTGTACAGCCGGGCAACTCGGGATTCGACGGCTCGGTCATACACTGGCTCGCCTATCATCCGGGCAATGAGAGCTTCTTGAAAGCCGACGATGCTAATGCCATTCGGCATGTAACTACTTGCACCTTCTTGCAGCATGCCCTGCAGAACCTGAGGCTCATCACGGAGCGCTAGGACCAGGACCTTGACTTCGCGACCTGCTCCAAGTACCTCCCTCAGGGTCCGGGGGATTTCGAATCCTTTGAGGTAGACACCTACGACGACTAAGCCAGGTAGGATCTCCCCCGCCACCGACACCAGTGTGGTTGCGTTCCCCGCTTCGCCGACGACTTTGATGTGTTCCAGAGCGCGCCCGACGGCATCTCTCATGAGCGGTGCATGGTCAGCAACCAGGACGCTCGCCATCAACTCACCTGGTACCTTTCGTACGAACCCCAAGAGTGCCATAATGACGCCCTCGCGGGCAATGTGACTCCACGGGCAATCCTCACTTTGCACGGGTCCCTTGCGGACGTTACGGGCGATACGCAAATCCGGTACAAGACTGGTGGCAAAGACAGGCGAGTGAAATTTTCGGCCGAGGCACCGCGTTGCGGCGGCCCTAGAACAAACTAAGAGCACATTAGGAGTAGCGCATGCTGAAGGCGATTTCGCGCAGATTCTGGTTAGGCTCGCTTATCGCTGCTGTGGCATTAACTCTCGTCGCCTGCGGTGGTGGTCAGCCAGAAGTCCAGACCGTAGTCGTGGAAAAGGTTGTCGAGAAGACCGTGCTTGTCGTTCAAACGGCGGCTCCTAAGGTTGTCGAGAAGACCGTGCTTGTCGTTGAAACGGCTGCTCCTAAGATTGTCGAGAAGACCGTGCTTGTCGTTCAAACGGCGACTCCCGTGGCTACCAGTCCAGCCTCGGTCCCAACTAAACCAAGCATTGTTCGTTCTTCACGCCAGATCACATGGGCGCTGGACAGCAACATCCCGACGCTGGATGTTCACAAGACGACAGCGAATCCCCGTATCGGCGCTCTACATGCCCAAGAAACGCTGTTCTCGTTCGATGCAGATCTGATTCCCCAGCCGGTATTGGTACGGGATTGGTCTACGAGCAAGGATGGGCTGACTTGGACTTTCAAGTTACGCGAGGGCATTACCTTCAATGGCCCGGTCGAGGGTCGGCCGTTCACCTCCGAACACGCGATGCGTTCGTGGAAGCGATGGATTGAAAGGGACAACTTCGGGATCATCCTGAACAAATTCATCGCATCGATTGAAACACCAGACCCCCTAACCCTCGTGGTCACCTTGAAAGAGCCCAGTGGGCTGCTATTAGACGGTTTCGCCCGGATTGGCGGACACGAACCGGTGATGATGCCTCCGGAGATGTACGAGGTTTCCCCCGAGAAGGGGCCTGGGCCGGGAGAGATGGAAACGTTCGGTGGGACGGGGCCGTACAAGCTTGTCAGCTGGAAGGGCGACCGAATCCGATTCGAAAAGTGGGGCGGCTACAAGTCCCCAGCAGGGCCCGTCTCCTTCTACGCTGGTGCGAAGCACGCCCACGCCCGGGCTCTTGAAGCTGTAGTGATTCCCGAATCCGGCGCTAGGATTGCTGCCTTATCGACCGGTCAGGTTGACTGGATCGGCGTTATTCCAGGTGAGCAACGATCGCGCGTCCAGGCCATGAAGGATGTCTCGGTTTGGGTCAACGAAACCGGCGCGGTTCGCATCGGCGTCTGGCCGGACCACGTTGAAGGACCAATGAGTCACGCCGCGGTCCGTAAGGCGTTGATGATGGCATACCCGAAGGAAAACGCCTTGCTTGTTGCCGCTGGCAGCCGTGATCTCTATCGGACTTGTGGGTCGCTGATGATCTGCAAGACACGTTGGGGCGGGCTGCGCACTCCTGGGGACGAGATCTACTACGACCCGCCTAACGTTAAGGCGGCTAAGCAGCTCGTCGCGGATGCTGGAGTATCTGGGGCCACAGTGATTCTTCTGGCCGTAGAGGCAACGGCGAATGTCGCTCAAGTGACGCAGTCGGTGTTGACCGACCTGGGGTTTGTTGTCGACCTTCAGGTAAGCGACGCTGCGACCTACTCCAAGCGGCGATCAGATCCAAAGACCATGGACTTGTTCCATACAGGCGGACCAGTCTCATGGGGTGGTATTAGTCCGCTGCTGAACAGCTCGATCTCCAAGAAAACGTTTTGGAACAACTACCAAGACCCGACCGGCCGCTTCACCGCAATGCTTGATGAATTCGCGAAAGCACCGAGAGAACGGCAAGATGAACTGATCAAAGAGATGCAAATGTTGTTCTACCAGGACCTGCAGTACATACCGATCGGTGAGACCCTTCCGCTGATTGCTCAGAAGAGCAAGCTGCGCGGAGTCGAGATCAACATGGGTGGCCCGCCAAGTATGGTCAATGCTTGGCTCGATGATTGACCCTTCGCTGATCCGAAAGATACCCCTTAACTGAAGGGGTGCTGTCTCGATATTTCCAGTTCGGCAGATGGCGGAATGTGTTGAGGTCGGCAGAAAGACGACCTGGTAATGGCGAAACGGGCAGGAACAGCCTGCGCTTTCAACCGACCATCAGGTTTTCGACCTGCACCATCCCCGCAGGCTGAATGCGTGCGATCGCCTGGGCGACTTGGGTCCGCTGCCCTGGTCGGTTCAGCCCGCAAACCACGCCTAAACGGGTCGGTGCTGGTGGTTCCGCTCCGAGGACGTAGCGGACCGCTAGCACCGACCCGGCTGATTTGGGATTCCTGGTGAAGCGTACTGCATTACTGTTGAGGTAACGCGCGGTCTAGGAGTCGACATGACTGCGTATATCGCTCAAAGAGTATTAAGCAGTATCCCGGTGATACTGATGGTCGCGATCACCACGTTTTCTATTCTGCATCTGGCGCCAGGGGATGCTGCAGGGGTGATTGCCGGCGATCAAGCCACGGCACAAGAAATCGAGCGCATAAAAAATAGTCTTGGCTTGGATCGTCCTTTTGTCGATCAATTAGGCTCATGGATCGCAGATGTTATTAGAGGCGATTTGGGCAGATCGCTCTTCACAGGACATCGGGTCACAGAACTCATCACCGACCGGTTGGAACCGACTGTAAGTCTAACTGTCCTTGGCCTCCTCTTGTCCGTGTGCTTGGGGGTTCCGCTCGGGGTTCTTGCCGCCTGGAAGGCCAACAGTTGGATTGATCGCTCTGTCATGTTCTTTTCTGTGTCGGGCTTCTCTTTGCCAGGATTCTGGTTGGGCTCGATGTTGCTAATTGTCTTCGCAGTTCGGTTGGGATGGTTGCCTGCGATTGGCTTTGTTAGCATCTTCGACGATGTGCCAGGTTTTCTGAGAAACGCTCTCTTACCTGCCTTTACGGTCTCTACTTCAGGAGCAGCTATCGTCGCTCGCATGACCCGGTCCAACATGTTGGAAGTACTTAGTGAGGACTACATCAGGACCGCTCGCGCCAAGGGCCTACGCGAAATAACCGTGGTGGGTCGGCACGCACTAAGGCCTGCTTCGTTGCCCGTCGTTACCGTTGTGGGTTTGTTGCTGGCGGGCCTGCTGACAGGCGTCGTTGTTGTCGAAACCGTATTCACAATTCCCGGCTTAGGCCGATTAGCGGCTGAGGCGGTTCTTAGGCGGGATATCCCGGTAATACAGGGCGTGATATTGGTTATCGGTACAGTGGTAGTGATAGCCAATCTGTTGACTGACATAGCTTATGCCTATCTCGACCCGCGAATCAGGTATTAGAAACGCGCTGGTTATATGCTGATTGTACGTCGGGTGATATTTGCGAAATACGGCAGGGCAACGGGCACCTTAACTCGTTACGTCAGCCAGAATCCTAACCTGAGTTTCGGATTATTGATCTTGGTCACGGTGTCTCTAGCTGCGATTTTCGCGAGCGTGATTGGGCAGGTAGACCCGCTGAAGCTGGACGTCCAACATCGCCTCGAGGGTCCTTCTAGCTCCCATTGGTTCGGGACTGATCACCTAGGGCGTAGCGTTTATTCCAGGACGATCCATGGGGGCAGGCTTTCGCTCGTCGTGGGTGCGAGCGTAGTTGCGATAACCACCGTAATTGGGGGACTGCTTGGAATGATTGCCGGTTACGATCGGCGAATGGATGCCTTGTTGATGCGCGTACTAGATGGCGTCATGGCATTCCCCGGTTTGTTGCTGGCCATGGCACTGATGGCGATCTGGGGCGCCAGTTTGCAAAACGTCATAATCGCGATATCGGTGAGCGCTTCGCCATCGATGGCGCGGGTAATGCGGAGCGCAGTCCTGAGTTTGCGCGAAAGACCTTACGTGGAAGCAGCACGTGCGGAGGGGGCATCCACGTGGCGAATCTTGATGGTGCATATTGCCCCCAATACACTGGCGCCAATGACGATTCAGACGACTTTTTTGTTGGCGATAGCGATGCTGACGGAAGCCGGCCTGAGCTTTATCGGGGTCGGGGTTCCTCCCTCGGTACCCAGTTGGGGGAACATGGTTAGCACGGGCCGCATGTATCAAGAAGTCGCACCTTGGGTTGTGATTTTTCCTGGTGTGGTTCTTACATTGACGGTTCTCGCCGCGAACTTAGTTGGTGACGGGCTGCGCGACAAACTAGATCCTAGACTTCGAGGCAAATTGTGAAGGTGTTTATTGTGCCATTGACAGGTGTTATTCGGTGACCTAAAGGGGGCCTGTGTGTCAAGCCAATTCGTCTTGGCATGTGAAAACGGAAAGGGTGCAACGGTAACCAGGCGGTACAGTTCCCTCTCGTGCGACAACTACCAAGCGAGTGTGAGAATGTCGGCAGCTGTAAATACGATCCGGAGAATCTGGTCCTGAATAAGGGCGGAGCCGGGCTGCAATTCGCAACGACCGGGAAGAAAGGACCGTTTGATCAGCGGCCGGCAGAACATTGATCACTGGACTTATCCCTGAGACGTGTCGGAATCAGGCGTCGAGGTGCCCGGAAGGGTGGCAGCGACGCTGCTCGCGATGCCCAAGGGGCCCGCTTGGACTGGTTGTCCTGCGACTAACGGACAGCGAACCCGATGGCTGCTCTCGCCCAGTTTCGGAAGGCATCCTTAGAGGGAGATATTGAAACTCACTCGCACGACCCTAACTGGTGACGCCAGGGCAGGTTTACAAGTTGGTGGTCAATCTGTGGTCTGCGCGCAATTATCTTCGCGCGGACAGCGGATGCGAGTCACGGTGTCCAGAAGCTGCTTTCCCCAATGGGAGAGGAATCTCAACAAGGTGGGGCGAATTGGCAGGGAACGGATATGGCAAGTTGCCGTGAATACCATATTTGCGCAAAGTGTTTGTCTTCCTCACATCATCCTGCCGGTCCGCAAGCCCAGGAATATCAGCCAACACGGCGCAACCGTTGAGAGCGCAAATACTGGTGGCGGCCCTCGTGTAGGAAAACAGATCTCAGACGGGCCTGTTTTCAGGTCATCCGGAAAGATGTAAAGGCTGTGTCAACACTAACATCGCTTCAGATACGGGATGAGTTTCCGATCACGCAGGCGTGTACCTATTTGGATTCAGCGTATTGGGGTCCCTACCCGCGGCGTTCCGCGGAAGCGATTTCTGATTACGTACGCAAGAGGAGCACAACGGCGTTCCCGTTTGGGCGCGCTGATCAGGACAGGGTGTTTGCTGGCGAAGTCAGGTCCAAGATCGCCGGATTGTTGGGTGTCGCACCGGAAGAGATCTGGTTCCCACGCGGCACTACGGACGCCTTAGGTACCGTTGCGGCTGCCCTCCTCGCACCGGGCGACGAGATCCTGGTGGGCGGCCTCGATCACCCCGCGGACTATGCGGTCTGGGCAAATCTGGCTGAGCGAGGGATCCGGGTCAAGGTAGTTCCGCAACGTGGCGGTCGCATGAATCCCGAGGATCTTGAACGAGCGATCACCGCCAAAACACGGGCCATCGGCATTTGTCTTGTGAACACGTACAACGGCTACCGCCAGAGCCTGGACGCCCTAAGCCGGATCGCTGGGGAGCATGAGCTGTACCTCCTGCTTGATGCCATACAAGGGATTGGGCATCTCAGGATCGATCTTCATAAATCGAACGTGACGATGATGTCGGCCGGCAGCTACAAGTGGCTCTGTTCTCCGGAAGGATTGGGAGTTGCCTACATCAATAGAGATGTAATTGGCAATGTTGTTCCTCACAACGTGCATTTCTACGGGATCGAACCTGAAAGTGGTGGTTGGGCATCGTTCATTCCTAGGATACTTGAGTACGGAACATCTGGATTAGGACCGCAGGAGATACCGAGTGGAACACTGAACTATCCAGCGTCGGCTATCCGCCTGGAGATCAGTCCAAGCATCGTATCTCTTGTGGGACTAAACCAAATGGCCGATCTGCTGAACGAGTTCGGTGGCATGGGATCGGTCGAAGCTCGAGTCATTTCTTTGTCGATGTATCTACGCTCTGTCGCTCAGGAGCACGGGCACAGCATTCTCTCGACATCTGATCCTGAGCACATGTCAGGTATCACGTCTGTTCTTGTCCCAAGCGCACCTGGATTTGCGGAATTCGCCAAGAGACGCAATATCCATATCCGCGAGCGACCTGCAACTCCGATCGCCACGGACGCGGTTCGCGTCTCTCCACATATCTTCAATGACAAGAGTGACATCGACATGCTAGTAGAAGCTCTGAATGACTACAGGTCTAGCCATATCTAAGGAATTTCTAATTCTTGATCCGTGCGGAGCCTGCTGACCACGTGCCACGCTAGGATGCAATTCAAATTCACCCGGTTCCAGCTGCGCCTAAATGTTCCCAAATGAATGTGGAACGCGAATCGGCCGTCGGTCGGGTGTGAGCTCTGTAGCTACACTGGCGCGGTTGCCGCTACCGTAGGACTGAAAGGGGTTTTGTAATGAGACTGTTGACCGGCACAATAAGGGATATAGTTACCGGGCGCAAGGTCGAAGCACGCGTGCAGATTATTGGCCCATCCGGGGCGCCGATCGCGCCGGATCATTCAATGTGGAAGATCGGCCCTGGTAAAGCATTCTTTTATTCGGATGGTTCATTTAGTCTGGAAGTGCCACGCGGACGAGTGCAGATTACGGTCGAGCGGGGTACAGAATACGTGCCATGGTGTGAGACATTGACGTGTGAAGAGGACGCACCTATCGCATTAGATATTCCTCTGAAACGCTGGTGTGATCCTGCTTCACATGGCTGGCATCCAGGTAATACTCACGTCCATTATAAGGAGACTGAAAAAGATCCTGACCGTCGACTTTTGTTCGATTCACGAGCCGAAAATTTGCGCGTCTTCGCGATCAGCAGTGTGGTGCGCGGAACGTTTAAGTACGCAACGAATAGGTACCCCCCGGGGCGCCTGGCTGCATTTTCGGATGATTTACATCATGTGCAGATGGGCGAGGAAACGCGCCATAACATGGGAGGGGAGCATGCTTCAAGTCTGAGACTGTTGACCAACATGGGCGATCCGATAAATCAAACCGAGGGCGGCGCTCATACTTATGGGTTTGGCCACGTTCTCTTGCTGAATATACGTGAATCTGTGCTGCCCATCAGCCGGGGCCTTCTCGTTAACCCGTCCGCTCCAGACTATCCACCTATCAGCTATGCCTGCGACGAAGCCAAAAATCAAGGTGGCCTCGTTATTTGGGCCCACAACGGCCACGGTATTGAATGCGCAGTAGCTTCTATTTTGGGCAAAGTTGATGCACTCAATGTATGGGATACGTATTGGGAGGATCTGGAATATGAAGTCTGGTATCGATTGCTAAACTGCGGTTTGAAACTGCCAGCTTCGACAGGCTCCGATTGGTTCGTTTGCTCTGCGAACCGCGTGTACGTTAAAACGCGACCAATATTTGTATACGAAGAATGGCTGGAAGCACTACGCCGCGGTAAGTCATTTGTCACAAATGGCCCGCTGATTGATATTTCCGTCAACGGAAGAGCAATTGGGGAGACCGTGTCAGTGGTTGCCGGCAGGACAGTGACTGTGACTGTGGAATGGTCGTCATATCACCCATTGCACGAAGTGGAGATTATTGCCAACGGGACAGTAAAACATGTACGACGGTTTAAGAACGGATCGGCATCGGGTTCGTTCAAATGTGACGTCCAAATCGAGGGTGATGGCTGGGTTGCGGCACGTGCTGGAAGCGATTGTCGTGACAGTTTTGATCAGCCGATTTGGGCTCATACTAGTCCGATTTACATTGCCGCAGGTGGCGTGGTCACAACAGAAAAAATTGCCGCTGCGCGGTGGTTCGCGCAACGGATAGACGAGTCGATCGCGTGGTTATCTACGTCAGGTAAATTCGAGAACGAACAACAAAGGAAAGAAGTGTTAGAATTATTTGGGCTGGCGCGAGCTAAATACGAACAATTGGCTCGATAACGAGGACTTGGATTGGGTATTCCGCATCAGCCCGACACGGTGAATCAGCCCCTGTCTAACGATGGTCACTTATCTGACTGCACATCCGCCTCTGAAACGCCGTATCCGACCACGCAGACCGAGCTGCTCTCACGAATAGCCCCCTTCGCACTTGCCGCGGCGTTCTAACCGCCAACCCCCGGCCCGTTCATCCTCCAGATACCCGCCGCCAACCCAGAACAACAGCGCACCGGGCGTAGCCAGATCGACTGGGCTTGATGAACTTCAGGTTGAGAACGGTGATCTGAGAAAGGGATTCCCATGAGAAGCGCCACGACGGTGTGCCCGTCATAGAGCCGCCCAACCTCCTGGCCATGTGTTTGCACGGTCTGCGAGCAGGTCTTTCGAGAGGACGGCTGGGACGGAGGTGGCGCAGACTTCCGGGGCAGGAACGGAGATCACGAACGGACTACTGGCCTGAGCTACGAGCAGTGGTGGGCAAGGGTTTGCGACGAACGCAAGCGCCGGCAGAGGAGGCGGTACAGGGCCGGCGACACGAGTGAACGTCCAGAGCGGAAGCGCCACGCTGGCGACGTCATCCAATTTCGGATGGCGGCTCGCGAACCCGTGCGATGGCCGACACCCGCTGTTCACATCTACTGTAGCTGTGGAAGGGCGTTGCTGGCTGGTACCCCGCCGGACGTCGCGGCAGACGTGGCTGTGCACCGATTCGGTGGGAGTCGGACCCAGGTCCGCAGATCGCCTGGGCCGTGCAGCCGCGGTCAATGATGGCGCAGGACGCAGCCAACAGAGCGGACGCGCCAACATGTAGCCTGGTTTAGCTGCCCACAGGTTGCGGGCGCGCCTACCGGGCTATATCTTGCGACCCGTCACTCCGATCCCAGGAGCCACAGCGCAGTGCCGGCTACAGCCGTGATCTTCGACCTGGACGATACGCTGATTCCCGAGGAGAACTCCGAGCAGGCAGCGCTCCTGGCGGCCTGCACACTTGCCCGCGCCCGCTTCGGCATCCCGGAAGAGGAGCTGAAGGCG
>Ga0194131_10011142_pt1 | contig 10823 bp, 4 predicted proteins | sample TA2KigO120mmetaG_FD_148631 | JGI IMG/M metagenome (GOLD analysis project Ga0194131, IMG submission 148631) | Freshwater microbial communities from Lake Tanganyika, Tanzania - TA2015053 Kigoma Offshore 120m | ecosystem: Environmental > Aquatic > Freshwater > Lake | place: Tanzania: Lake... | reverse complement strand
CGCGGCCCCAGCGTGGCGTATGCTCGTGGCACTGACATCGAGTCCAAGTCGCAGGCCACCAAGAGCCGCGATCCGCCACGGGCGAAGTCTACGCCGATCAGCGGCGGAGGGAAGGGCCGGGAGAGGCTATTCGTGAAGATTTCGTCGGTGGCCCATGCTTCGAGACGCGCTGCTACGGAGCGCTCCTCGGCAAAAGGTCGGTGGCGTTGTCGATCGGCCTACCTTGAGAGGCACTGCTCAGCGGTGCGCCTCGAAGGGTCGGAGCCGCGAGACGTGCCTACTGCAGGAACTTCAAGTACTGGCCGACGAAGTCGCAACCAACGTCCTTCGAGTAGTCGTCGATCAGCTTCTTGGTGATCGGGCCGGGCGTCTTGCCGTTGGCGACCGGGCCGCCGTTGAAGCTCTTGACCGGCAGGATGCAGAGGCTGGTCGAGGTGAGGAACATCTCCTCGGCATTGGCCGCATCGAACAGGTCAATATCGCCCGCCGTGCAGGTGATGCCCAGCCGCTTGGCCATGTCGATGGTCATCTGCCGGCTGACGCCGGGCAGCACATAGCGTTCGGACGGCGTGAACAGCTCGCCCTCGCGCACGATGAAGATGTTGCTGCCCAGCCCCTCGGCGAGGTTGCCGTTCTCGTCGAGCAGGATCGCCCAGGCGTCGGGATTCAGCGCCTTCACCGGCTTTTCGGCCATGATCATGTTGAGATAATTGTGCGTCTTGGCGCGCGGCGAGAGCATCGACGGCGCGGTGCGGCGCACCGTGGTGGTGATGACGTCGGCGCCGTCACGGAACATGTGGGCGCGCTTGGCCAAAGGCAGCGGCAACACCTCGATCACCACGTTGGGGCCGGTGTGGTCCCAGCCCTCGTCACCCACGGCGTCGACGCCGCGGCTGACGCGCTGGCCCACCCACCAATCGCCGATCGCCGGCCGGAGGTGCTCGTTCCTCGCCACCACCTCCTCGCTGTGCGCGACCATCTCCTTGGGCCCGATGCCGGGATCGATCTGCAGGTAGCGCAGCGAGCGGTAGAAGCGGTCGATATGTTCCTTCAGCCGGAACGGCCGGCCGTCGAAGGTCCGTGTCATGTCGAAAGCGCCATCACCGTATTTCCAGCTGCGATCGCGGAACGGGATCATGACCTGGTTTTCCGGCGTGAACTTGCCGTTGAACCAGGCGATGCGTTGGTTGCTGAGCGCCTGCGCCATGACGGTCTCCCTCGGTTTCGCAATCGGCGTGGTCGACGCCTAGTATGGACGCAAGCGGTGCGCCGCGGCATTGTTTTTTCCGGGATGGGGGCCATGCGTAGTTATCAAAAGTCGACGGCGCTTTACGAGCGGACCAAGAAAAGCCTGGCGGGTGGCGTCAGCAGCAACGTGCGCTATGCCAGCACGCCGGTGCCGCTGTTCTTTGTCCGCGGCGAGGGTGCCTGTCTGTACGATGTCGATGGCAACGTCCATATCGACTACGTGCTGGGCAACGGCCCCGCCATCCTGGGCCATGCGCCCAAGCCGGTGATCGACGCGGTGGCGCGCTCGCTGGCCGACGGGCAGGTCTATGCCGCCCAGCATCCGCGCGAGACTGAGCTCGCCGAGCGGCTGTGCCGCCTGCTGCCGGGCGCCGAGGTCGTGCGCTTCGCCACGTCGGGCACCGAGGCGGTGCTGATGGCCATGCGGCTGGCCCGCGCCTTCACCGAGCGGCCCAAGATCCTGAAGTTCGAGGGCCACTATCATGGTTGGACCGACCAGACCTACATCAGCACCCGCCCGTCGCTGAACGAGGCCGGGCCGGCCGACGAGCCGGTCGCGGTCGCGAGCTCGCCGGGCATGCCGCCCAGCGCGCTGGCCGACGTGGTGGTGGCGGGCTGGAACGATCTCGCGGCGGTGCGCAACGCGTTCGCGCGCCATCCCGGCGAGATCGCCGGCGTCATCATGGAGCCGGTGATGGTGAATGGCGGAGCGGCCCTGCCGCACGACGGCTACCTCGCGGGCGTCCGCGACCTCTGCCGGCAGAATGGCGCGCTGTTGATCTGCGACGAGGTCATCACCGGCTTCCGGGTCGGCTTGGGCGGGGCGCAGGCGCGGTTCGGCGTCATCGCCGATCTTGCGATCTATGCCAAGGCGGTGGCCGCGGGCTTTCCGCTCGCCCTGGTCGCCGGCCGGCGCGATGTCATGGACACGCTCCTCGACAAGGGTGTGATGCATGGCGGTACGTACAACGGCAACGTCCAGAGCATGGCGGCCGCCCTGGCCGCGCTCGACGAGCTCGAGCGCGACGACGGCGCCCTCTATCGCAGGATGGAGAGTCGTGGACGAGCGCTGATGGAGGGCCTTGCCGCGCTCGGCGCCAAGCATCGTCTGCCGCTGCTGGTCCAGGGGCTCCCGGCGATCTTCCAGACGTTCTTCACACGCGCAGCGCCGCCCCGGAATTATCGCGATGCGGCGGCGTGCGATCGTGACATGGCGCTCGCTTTCCACGCCGCCTTGCAGGAGGAAGGGGTGCGTGTGAACCAGCGCACCACCTGGTTCCTGTCGGCGGCGCACGACGACGCGGTGATCGCCGAAACGTTGGCGGCGGCCGACCGGGCGATGGCGAAGCTGCGATGAACGACGGGCGTCGATCGCGGGTGCCGATAGGGAGACGACGGTCATGAACCATCCCAGGAAGGTGCGGCTGGTCGAGGTCGGCCCGCGTGACGGCCTGCAGAACGAGGCCAAGCCGGTCCCGGTCGAGGCCAAGGTGGCGCTGATCGACGCCTTGTCGGCGGCCGGTCATTCGGCGGTCGAGGCCGGCAGCTTCGTGTCACCCAAATGGGTGCCGCAGATGGCCAATACCGACCGGGTGATGGCCGAGATCAAGCGCAAGCCCGGCGTCGGCTATCCCGTGCTGGTGCCCAACAAGCAGGGCATGAACGGTGCGATCGAGGCCAGGTGTGCGGAGATCGCCGTCTTCACCGCCGCGTCGGAGGCGTTCTGCCGCAAGAACACCAACTGCTCGATCGACGAGAGCTTCGAACGCTTCGCGCCGGTGATGGAGGCGGCGGCGCGGCACGGCATGAAGGTGCGCGGCTATGTTTCGACCGTGATTACCTGCCCTTACGACGGCAAGGTGGCGCCGGCCAAGGTCGCCGATGTGTCGCGCCGGCTGCTCGAGATGGGCTGCTACGAGGTCTCGCTCGGCGATACGATCGGAGTCGGCACGCCGGCCGAATGCGTCGCCATGGTCGAGGCGGTGGCCGAAAAGGTGCCGCGCGAAAAGCTTGCGGCGCATTTCCACGACACCTACGGCCAGTCGCTCGCCAATATCCTGGCGGTGATGGAGCGCGGTATCGCGGTGTTCGACACCGCCGTCGCGGGCTTGGGGGGCTGTCCCTATGCCAAAGGTGCCTCGGGCAACGTCGGCACCGAGGACGTGATCTATCTGATGAACGGGCTCGGCATCGAGCACGGCGTCGATCTCGACGCTGTCGCCGCCGCTGGCCGCGCCGTTTGCACCGCCCTTGGCCGGGAGCCCGCGTCCAAGGTTGCGCAAGCGCTCAAGGCGAAGCTGGCGCCGTAGAAGTGGGTCGCGTCGGACACTGCCTCGCGCGTCGTCCGGCAGCCACGCCGAGACACTTCGAGACGCGCGGCGCCAAACGCTGTTGCCGATGGGGCGCGCCAACAAGTGGCGCGAAGCCGGATCAAGCGATAACTGGAAAATCAACGTCACGCTTTCGACTTCCGGCCTCGGCGCCACGACCCAATCGGGTGGCCGCTGCCATAGGCAGCGATCGCGACGGCGCTTCTCGCCGCCATCATCGTCGCCTGGCATGCCGCCTGGCTGCTGGTGGCGACGGCGATGGCTCGTTTGTGCGGTAAGCCGCGCGACCCTCGGACCGTCGACGTTGTCTTCGCCGCGCTTGCGGTTGCATCCGTGACGCCGGGACTCGCGCCGTCCGACCGATCGCTCGGCTCAGCGCCGTTCGACGATGCGCACCGTCACGGCGCTGGAGCGTCCCGCCTCGTCGACCACCGCCACACGAGCGACGCCAGGGCCCGCCGGCATCCACTTCGTGCCGTCGATCGGCCGGCCGTCGATCAGCCAGCGCAGGCTGCCTTGGCCGCCTCTGGCGGTGAGTGGCACGGCTTCGCGATCGCCGAGCTCGATGCGGGCATCGGCCGGCGGATAGGCAATGCGGAGCGCGCCGGGCTCGGTCGTGGGTCCCAGCGTGCGCAGCCGCACCGGCAGCTCGCGCCAGGATGCGACGCGCAATGCGTCGGCAGGGGGCGCCTTGGCGACGTTGTCCTCGGCCGGAAGGTGACTGAAGGCTTTGAACAGGATGGGCAGGGCGGCATGGCGGCCGAGCTGACCCGGCCGCGACGTGCCGTCGGCATGGCCGACCCAGACGACGACCGTCCAGTTGGCGCTGTAGCCGGCGGCCCAGGCGTCGCGGAAACCGGCCGAAGTGCCGGTCTTGTAGGCGATGCGCCGCTCGCGCAAAGCCACCGGCAGGCTGGCGAAGCCGTCGGGCAGCGGCGCTTCGGCCAGCACGTCGGCGACATACCAGGCCGCCGACGGGCCGATCAGCCGAATCGGCTCGGGGCGTGCTCGGTCGCGCCGCACCGCGGGCGGGGCGAACTCGCCGCCGCGCGCCAGACCGGCATAGAGACCCGCCATTTCCAGCGGCGAGATCGTGGCGCTGCCGAGCGCGATGCCGAGCGAGGCGCCGGTGTCGCCCGGTGGCAGACCGGGCGAGGCGCCGGCGGTTCGCAGCGTCGACAGGAAACGTTGTGGGCCGACCTTCTCCAGTGCGAGCACCGCCGGCACATTCAGCGACTGTTGCAGGGCGCGGCGCACCGTGACGGCGCCCTGGTGGTCGCGGTCGAAGTTGCGTGGCAGCCAATCGCGGAAGCGTACCGGCACGTCCTCGACCAGCGATTCCGGGTGTAGCGTGCGATCGTCGAACGCCATGGCGTAGATCAGGGGCTTCAGCGCCGACCCGGGTGACCGGCGGGCACGCACCAAGTCGACTTGGCCGGCGCGGCCGAAATAGTCCGAGCCGCCCTGCCAGGCGACGACCGTGCCGGTGCGATTGTCGACGGCGACGACGGCGATGTCGGGCCGATCGGCCATGCGGCCGCGCTCCTCGCGGGCGAGCTGCAGCATCGCGGCTTGCAGTTCGAAGCGGATCGTCGTCGGCACGGCAGTGCGCGGCGATTGGCCGGCGAGCCATGCGGAGAGATGCGGCGCATGCATCGGCATGGCGAGCCGCTTGCTCGGCACCGACCGGCTCGATGCCAGGTCGCGCAACGAGGCGTCGATCACGGCGTGCTGCAGGCCGCGCTCCAGCACACGCTCGCGCGCAGCGTGCGCGGCGGCGGGCGAGCGATCGGGACGGCGGCGTTCGGGCGACTGCGGGATGGCCACCAGAAGCGCCGCCTCGGCAGCACTGAGATGCTTCGGTTCCTTGCCGAAGTAGGCGAAGGAGGCGGCGCGCACGCCCTCGAGGTTGCCACCCATCGGCGCCAGCGTCAGGTAGATCGCCAGCACTTCGCGTTTGGAATAGCGCCATTCGAGCTGCAGGGCGCGCGCCGACTGGAGGGCCTTGGTGGTGAGGCTGCGCGGGCGCGGCTCGAGCAGGCGGGCGGCCTGCATCGACAACGTCGAGGCACCCGACACGATGCGGCCTCGGCTGATCCACTGCTCGGCGGCGCGCACGACAGCGAGCGGATCGACGCCGAAATGATCGTCGAAGCGGCGATCTTCGTAGGCCTTGAGCAGCGCGAGATAGGTCGGATCGACATCGTCGATCGTGGTCTTGAGCCGCCATTTGCCGTCGGCCGTGGTGAAGGCGCGCAGCAGGCGCCCTGCGGAATCGACGATCTCCGTCGAGCGGTCGTTGTAGCGCGTGAGGTCGGGCGGGAAGAGCCGGTCGAGCGCCAGTGCGCCTGCCGCCAGTGAAGCGGCGACGAGTGAGAGGATGGTAAAGGCTTTCCTCCCCAAGCGACGCTTGGGTAGGTGCCGGCGTCTTACGCCGACGGAGGGGTCATCAGCAGCACTACAATTGCTCATGACCCCTCCGTCCGCCTCGCGGACCAGGCGTTTTGGCCGCTTGGCGGCCAGAAGCGCCACGCCCCGGCGCGAAGCGCGGGAGGGATGAGTACGAACATCTTCATCGCCTTACCGCGGCGAGATATCCACGCGGCCCATGGCAGTGCGGCCATGGATGCGCGGGGCGTACATATCGGACACGTTGGTGGCCGGCAGGGCGAAGCTGCCCGGCGTCACGGCGCGCACGATGTAGGCGACATGGTACGAGCCGATCGCCCGCCTGACGTCGTCGTCACTGTCCCACCACGAGCGATAGGTCCGGCGGCCGAGATTGAACGAGGCGAAGTAGCGGTCGTCGCGGGCTTCGGCGATGCGGGTGTCGGTGAGCTTGCCGAGGAAGCCGAAGGGCTTCGCCTTCTCCTCGGTCAGCACCGTCTCGATCTCGAAGCCGGCCGGCAGCAAGTCGAGCAGCGCCACTTCGTGGTGGCCGCCGTCGATATTGCGGCCGCTGATCGACACGATCAGCCGCTCGTTCTGACGCACCGCCCTGAGGTTGGCCGGTCGCCCGTCGAGGGTGAGGAAGTCGCGCTGCACGCTGATGCCGTTGGTGGCGGCGGGCAGCGGCTCGTTGGGCACGCCGCGCGCCGTCACCTGCATCCATACCGGGCCGTCGCCGTCGTTCTTCAGGCGTACGCCGCGCTGGATGGCGGTGCGGTCGGGGTTGATCACCACCGGATCGCGCGTCGCCTTCTTCTGTTCGCCGTCGAGCGCGTAGATCAGTTCGCCGGCGCCGGCCGCCATGGCATGGGCCGCCATGACCAGCCAGGCCTGCTCCTGGGTCGTCGTGTACTCGCTCCTGGCGGTGAGCCGCGTGCCGACGACGCTGGCGATCTGCTGCAGGCCTTCACGGCCGCCGGCTTCGGCGGCCAGCGCCAGCAGCGCCGCTTGGTTGCGCAGGCGCGAGCCGTAGTAGTCCTTGGGATCGACGGTGTCGGCCATTTCGCGCGCCTTGGCGAAGGCAAGACGCGCCCGGCCCGGCTCGGCCACGTGATTCAGCGCGGCAGCGAGCTGCGCCCAGGCCAGGCCGTCGGAGATCTTGCTGCCGTCGTTGTCCTGGAAGTAGCGGATGCGGCCGGGATCGGCCAATCCCGCCTTTGCCAGCACATACCAGGCATAGGCCTGGGCGTTGGGCGTGAATCGGTCGGCCGATCGGTTGAGCCAGGTGAGCCCGCGCTGCAGGGAGGCGGCAGGTACCGCCATCTGCTGGTCGCGGGCTCGCAACAAGAAGTCGAACGCATAGCCCTGCAGCCATTCGGCGGCCGGCGAGAAGGGCCCCCACATGCCGAACGAGCCGTCGGGCAGCTGCATGTCGACGATGCGGTAGACCGCTTCCTGCACGCGATCCGGGACGCGCGGATCGGCCGGCCCATAACCCAGCAACGCCACGTCGTTGTAGTAGAGCAGCGGCAGCGCACGGCTGGTCGTCTGCTCGACGCAGCCGAACGGGTACTTGTCGAGCGCCCGCAACAAGGCGGCGACGTCGATGCCCGGGATGCGGGTCAGCGATACTGCGACTTGCGAGGTGCCCGGCGCGAAGCTCGCCGTGACGTTGCGGTCGAGCGTAAGCTCGCGGCCGGCCGCGAGCTGGGACACCGTGTCGACGGCGCTCGGCGTCTGCGCCGCGCGTACCTGGATGTCCCATTCGCGGCGCACCGCGAAGTTGCCGGGCCCCGAGACCTCGACCGTGACCTTGCCGAAGCCTGCCTCGTTGGCGGCGATCAGAGGCCAAGTCAGGAGCTCGCGTTGACCCGACGCCAGCCGGCGGGTCTCGGCGATCGGGCGGTCGAGCGACACCGCGCCCGTCGTCTGCACAGTGAGACGATAGTCGCCCGCCTGGCCGTCGATATTGTGCAGCGACAGCGCCAGCCGGCCGCGATCGTTGGGGGCGAGAAAGCGCGGCAGCACCGCATCGGCGCTGACCGCGTCGCGCACGTAGAGGCGCCGGTCGGCCGAACCGGTGCGGCTCTTGGCATAGGCCACCACCATCAGCCGAAGCTGGCCGAGGAAGTCGGGCACCTCGATGGTGATCTTCGCCTCGCCCTGAGCGTCGAGCTTCACCGGCCCGCTGAACAGGGCGACGGTGCGCGTCGGCACGATGTCGAGGCCGCCGATGTCGCCGGCGTCGCCGCCGACCCGGATGCGGCCGAGATCATCGGCGCGGGTGTCGAGCAGGCGGCCATAGTCGTCGCGCATGGCGACGCCGAGCCGCCGCTTGCCGAAGTAGTAGTCGGCGGGATCGGGCGTCTTGAAGCGGGTGAGCTGCAGGATGCCCTCGTCGACCGCCGCTACGGTGACGAAGGCTTCTTCGCCCTGGAGATTGCCGACCTTGATCGGCACCTCGAGGCGCTGGCGCGGTGTGATCTTCTCGGGCGTGCCGATCTGCACGGCGAGCGTGCGCAGCTTGGGATCGAGTCCCAGCCAGGTGAGGCCTATCGCGCGCGTCGGCGTGCGCTCGGCCGGTTTGTCGAGCGGCCGCCAGGCGGTCACCAGAGCATAGGCGCCGGGACCCCAGTCGGCCGACACCGGCACCTCGACAGTCGTGCCGCCGGCCGGCACGTCGACATTGCGCGTGCTGACGATGCGGTCGGTGGCGATGGCGAGCAGCGCCTGGCCGGCAAACGGCGCCTCGATGCGCACGCGCGCCGTCTCGCCTGGGGCGTAGCTTTCCTTGTCGCTCGCCACGCGCAGCGTGTCGGGCGTCTCCTCGCCATTGTCCGAGCCGCCGTACCAGCCGACGTAGAACTGGCTGGTGCTCTGAGTGTCGTTCTCGCGATCGATGACGGTAAGCCGATGCGCACCCCAGCTCAGCCGGAAGGTGAGCCGCGTCGGCTTGTCGCCGGCCAGCGCGACGGTGTCGGCGGCGACCAGGCGCTCGTTGGCGATCGATTGCCAGCGCCAGCGTCCGTCGACCTCGTACCACTGGTAGGCCCAGTCGGTGCGCTCGACCTTGTATTCGATGCCGCGCCGCGCGATCTGCTTGCCGGCGCCGTCGACCGCCACGATGTCGAACTCGGTCTCGGTGCCCTCGCGCGAATAACGGCCCTCGAAGGTCGGGCGGATGCCGAGGTAGGCGTTGCGCGTGCGCATCGGCAGCGTTTTCTCGGTCTTGGTGGCGCGGCCGCCGCCGGGCTCGAATACCCGGACCTGGATCTGGGCGCGCAGCGGCAGCGGCGTGTCCTTGAGGTCGCCGCTCCATTCGATGCGCGACTTGCCCGTGGCGTCCGTATCGGGCGCCTTCAGCGTCAGAAATGGCGGCTCGAAGGCCTTGCGCTCGTCGTGCGAGCCGAAGCTGTAGCGCGCGAAGTCGGGGAAGGGCTGGGCATCGACGGTGATGCGCATGTCGGCCTCGACGGTGAGCCCGCTGCCCGGCGCGCCGTAGAGGAACTCGGCCTGGATGTCGAAATTGTTGATCTGGCCCGGCTTCAGGATCGGCTGGACCGTCGTCAATTCGACTTTGAGCTTCTCGGGCACGAAATCCTCGACCGAGAACTCGACGTTGCCGACCGGCGGCGCCTTGGGGTCGACATGGGCGGCGACCGACCAGCGGCCGCGGCGCGACGATTTGGGCAGCGCGATCGGCTGGTGCACGACGCCGCCGGCCGCGAGCGGCTGGCTGAAGCGGCTGAACTCGCTGCCGTCGGGACGCTTCACGATCAGCGTGACCGGCACGTTGGCAAGCGACACCGCCGAGGCATCGCGCAGCATCGCCATCAGCTGCACCGTCTCGCCCGGCCGGTAGACGCCGCGCTCGGTGTAGAGGAAGGCGTCGACCGGACCGGGCTGGTCGCGGCCGGTGACGCCGCGGTCGGAGAAGTCGAACGGCGTCTTGCCGAGCTCGAGGCGGCTGAAATCCTGCTTGGCGGCATCGGAGGCCATCACGGCGCCGGCGCGGGCGGCGCCGCGACCCTTGAGCAGGCCGGCGGCGAACAGCACGCGGCCAGCCTCGTCGGTGATCAGCCTGGCCATCGGCTCGTTGCCGCGCGACAGCAGCGTGACCTCGAGTCCGGCCATCGGTTGCGCGGTCTGCAGTGAGCGGGCGAAGACGTTCAAGCCATCGTCGCCGGTGAAGGTGGTGAGCGCGATGTCGGTGTCCATCACCCACATGCCGGTCGCCTGGCTGCTGCCGGTCTGGCTCTCCTCCTCTTCGTAGCTGCGCGGTGGCGGCAGGGCGGCGTTCCAGGCGACGATGAAGTAGGTGCCGGGCTTCCAGTCCTGCACGGTCTCGCGAATCGGAAAGGCGGTGGTCACCGGCTGATTGGTGACGCTGCGCACGTCCATGGTGCCGCGCCATTGCAGGGCGCCGTTGGTGCCGTTCAGCCAATTGTAGAGGCCCCACGGCTCGGTGACCGGCGCGGTGCCGGGGTAGGTCGGGTCGTAGCGGTCGCGTGCGAAGCCCATGATGGCGCGCTCGTTGACGCGATAGACCGCGATGCCGACCTTCGACACGTTGATGGTGGTGATCGGCACTCCCACGGCGCTGCCGCGCGGCAGGATGAAGCCCTTGCCCGGCAGCGTGACCACGGCGGGACGCGCGCCCAACGCCACCTCGACCCCCTTGTCTTCGCTGAGCTTGACGCCGTCGCGGCCCGGGAAGCCGGTGCGCAGGCGGACCTGGTAGTTCTCGCCATAGGCCAAGCCCGAGATGCAGAGCTGGTCGTCGACGGCGCGCAGCGCCGCCTTGGCCTCGGGTGTGATGGTGACGTAGTCGGCGTAGTTGACGTTGCTCGCCAGTAG
>Ga0194131_10011139_pt1 | contig 10826 bp, 9 predicted proteins | sample TA2KigO120mmetaG_FD_148631 | JGI IMG/M metagenome (GOLD analysis project Ga0194131, IMG submission 148631) | Freshwater microbial communities from Lake Tanganyika, Tanzania - TA2015053 Kigoma Offshore 120m | ecosystem: Environmental > Aquatic > Freshwater > Lake | place: Tanzania: Lake... | reverse complement strand
GATCAGAGCGCATTCCTCGAGCTCGTAGGGGATGGACTTGAAATAGCCCATCAGCAGCCAGGTGCAGAAGGGGATGAGGAAAGTCGGATAGGTGAGGATCAGCGCCCAGTTGGTGTCGTAGAGGTCCATGCCGTAGACCATGGTAGCCAGCGGAATGAACAGGATGCTCGGCGGCACCAGATAGGCGAGGAAGATGAGCAGGCCGGTGGTCTGGGCACCTTTGAAGCGCAGCCGCGTGATGGCATAGGCGGCGAGCACGCTGGCGAAGATCGACAACGCTGTCGCGGCGATGGCTACCGCCATGGTGTTGACGAACCATGCCGGATAGTCGGTCTGGAACAGCAGCTTCTCGATATTGGCCAGGGTCGGGCTGGAGATCCAGAACGGGTTGTGGGCGCGGAAGTTATAGAGCTCGTCGTTCGGTTTGAACGTCGTCACCGCCATCCAATAGAACGGAAAGAGCAGCGCGAAGACGAAGAGGGCGAGCGGCAGGTAGACGGTGATGAAGAGCTTCGGCCGCGTCGTCAGGAAGCTCATGCCGACGGAATCGGTCGCGTCAGGCTGGGCGTCACGCGGCTTCGCTGGGGTAGCGGCGACGTCAGTCATCGGCAGAGCCTTGCTGCCACTTACGGCGCTGCAGGCCGTAGTAGCTGAACACGGTGGCGCAGACGAGGAACGGGATCATCGCCACGGCGATCGCCGCACCCTCACCCAGGCGGCCGCCGGGGATGGCGCGCTGGAAGGCGAGCGTGGCCATCAGGTGGGTGGCGTTGACCGGCCCGCCGCGGGTGATGGCATAGATCAGCTGGAAATCGGTGAAGGTGAAGAGCACCGAGAAGGTCAGCACGATCGACAGGATCGGCATGAGCATCGGCACCGTGACGTGCCGGAAGCGCTGCCACGACGTCGCACCGTCGAGGGCCGCCGCCTCGTAGAGCGAAGGTGAGATGGTTTGCAGGCCGGCCAGCAGACAGATGGCGACGAAGGGGATGCCGCGCCAGACATTGGCGGCGATCACCGACCAGCGCGCGTTCCACGGCTCGCCCAGGAAGTCGATGTAGCGATCGAGCAGGCCGAACTTCACCAGGGCCCAGGAGATGATCGAGAACTGGGCGTCGAAGATCCACCAGAAGGCGATGGCCGACAGCACCGTCGGGATGATGTAGGGCAGCAGGATGATCGCCCGGATGAAGGCCTTGAACGGCATGCTGTTGTTGAGCAGCAGCGCCAGCCACAGGCCGAGACCGAATTTCAGGATTGTGGCGACGGTCGTATAGAAGATCGTGTTGAACACCGACAGCAGGAAGACACTGTCGCCCATCAGCGAAATGTAGTTGTCCAGGCCGATGAAGACGCCGGCCCGGCCGATGCGTGTGTCGGTGAAGGCCAGCCAGACGCCAAGACCCAGCGGATAAGCGAGGAAGGTGAGCAGAATCCCCACCGCCGGCAGCATGAACAGGAACGAGAGGACGCGCCGGTCGTCCAGCATGTCGGCCAGCGAGCGCCGCGGCGAGAGCACGCCGAGACCCGTCGGTGCGGTCGGTACGGAGGTCACGCGAAAATCGGATCAGCCAAGAAAAACGGGAGGGCGGCAGACCGCCCTCCCGTTTCGAGGTGACTTAGACCTTGTAGTAGCGCTCGGCGCGCTTCTGGGCCTCGGCCGCCGCTTCCTTCGGTGTCTTGGAGCCCGAGCAGACCGAGGCGATCATGTTGACCATGACGAAATCGGCGAGCACGCCCGCCGAGGCGTAGCCCAGCGAACCGGCGTAGCTCGGCCAGAGCATGTTCTTCATCGTGTCGCGGTACGGCGTGTGCTTGGGATCCACCGTCCAGATGCTCGACTTCTCGTAGGCCCGCAGAGGATGGCTGAAGTAGCCGATCGAGGCCGTCTGCCACGGCTCGTACTGCTCCTTCTCCATCATGAAGCGGATGTAGTCCTTCGCCGCGTTGGGGAACTTGGTGTAACGGAAGACCATCGCCGGTACGGTAAGGTTGACCTCGGTCGGCCTGCCGACCGGGCCAATGGGGTAGTCGGCGTGCTCGATGTCGAGCGCCATCTCCTTGATCTTCGGATCGTTGGAGTTCTTGGCCGCGTAATAGACCGAGATGCCGTTGTTGGTCAGGCTGAGCTGGCCGTCGAGGAAGACCTTGTTGTTCGACGGATCGAGCCAGGACAGCGTACCGGGGATGAAGGTGTCGTAGAGCTGCTTGACGTACTCGAGTGCCTTGACCGTCTCCGGGCTGTCGATGACGACCTTGTCCTTCTCGTCGACCATCCGGCCGCCATGGCTCCAAACGATCCAGTGGCACCAGCCATTGGCGTCGCCGACAGCGTTGCCGAGCGCGAAACCGGCCGGCGTGCCCTTGGCCTTGAGCGCCTTGCAGCACTCCAGCAGGCCGGGGAAGTTGTTCGGGAACGAGCTGAACCCGGCAGCGGCCAGGTGGGACTTGCGGTAGACCATCTTCGAGCCTGGCGAGCCAAGGACCACCGATATCTGATTCCGGCCGCGCGTGCTGAATTTCTTGGCGACGTCGTACCAGCCGTCATACTTCTTATCGAGGTAGTTGTAGACGTCGCTGAGGTTGACCAGCTTGTCCGGGTACTGATGGGCGTCGTCGTACCAGGCATAGACGATGTCGGGGCCGCGGCCGACGTTCGCCGCAACGGCCGCCTTCGGACGCAGATCTTCCCAGCCCTCGCTGTCGACGCGCACCTCGACGCCGGTCTGCTGCGTGTACTTCTTGGTGTTCTCCAGCCACAGCGTCTCGTCGCCCTGGACGAACTTGGAGGGGCGGAGAACGCGCAGCTTGGCGCCCTTCTCCAGCGTCAGCTTGAGCTCGGTCGCAGCCTGGGCCTGGGCCTCACCGGCGCCGGCAGCGACCGCGGCACCCGCGACCGCGCCTGCACCGATCTTCAGCGCATCGCGTCTGTTGAAATCGTTCATGAGCAATCCTCCTTTGAGATGTCAGGTTCTTTACGTCTGCTATTACAGGTGCTGCCCCGACTGGGCATCGAAGAGATGAATGGTGCCGGCCTGCGGCTTGAGCACGATCGGCGTGCCGGGCGCGAAATTGTGGCGCTCGGTGAACACCGCAGTGACCGGCCCGGCCGAGGTGTCGACGAAAATCTGCGTCTCGGCTCCGGTCGGCTCGATGACACTCACCTTGCCGACGATGCCTTCGTTGCCGATGCCCAGCGCCAAGTGCTCTGGACGGACGCCGAAGATGATCGCCTGCCCGTCCTTGCCTTTGCCCAGGCCCGGCACCGGCAGGATCTGCCCGCCGGTCGTCTCCACCCGTGAGCCGCCAGCCCCGTTGCGCAGCGTGCCGTTGATGAAGTTCATCGCCGGAGAGCCGATGAAGCCGGCCACGAAGGTGTTTGCCGGATTGTCGTAGAGCTCAAGCGGCGTGCCGATCTGCTCGACGATCCCGTCATGCATCACCACGATGCGGTCGGCCATGGTCATGGCTTCGACCTGATCGTGAGTCACGTAGATGGTCGTCGTCTTCAGGCGCTGGTGCAGCGCCTTGATTTCGGTGCGCATGGCAACGCGCAGCTTGGCGTCGAGGTTGGAGAGCGGCTCGTCGAAGAGGAAGACCTGCGGATCGCGGACGATGGCGCGGCCCATGGCCACGCGCTGGCGCTGGCCGCCCGAAAGCTGGCGCGGGAAACGCTTCAGATATTCCTTCAGGTTGAGGATCGATGCCGCCTTCTGCACCCGCTCGTCGATCAGCTTGGCGTCCGCCTTGCGCAGCTTCAGGCTGAACGCCATGTTGTCGTAGACGGTCATGTGCGGGTAGAGCGCGTAGTTCTGGAAGACCATCGCCACGTCGCGCTCTTTCGGCGGCAGGTTGTTCACCTCCCGCGCACCGATGGCGATCGAGCCGCCGGTAATCTCCTCGAGCCCGGCCACCATGCGCAGCAATGTCGACTTGCCACATCCGGACGGCCCGACCAGCACGACGAACTCGCCGTCGGCAATGTCTATGTTGATTCCGTGAATGACCTTCGTGCTGCCGAAGGCCTTCTCCACCTCGCGAATGACGACAGCCGCCATGGGCTTCCCGCTGCTCCCTAATGCGCCACCACTATTTCGATTCTTGAAAATCGGCCCGGTGGTCTGACCGGTGGCGATCTAAGCTGGTTTAACTGCAACCTGCAAGCGCGAAAGATCGAGATGCTGAAGGTTCACGCAATGCCGAAGGCCCTGATCGGCCAAGGCATCGCGTGCGGTGGCCGCCGCCTTGAAACGCAGGTCGCGCACGCTCTCCGGGCTGTAGAACGCGGCATGCGGAGAGAGCAGTAGGCGCCCGGCCAGCCAGGTCGGCTGCAGCCGCCACGCCGCAATCAACTCGTGGTCGGGATCGGGCGGCTCCTGCGGCAGCACGTCGAGGGCGACACCCCCGGGCCGGCCGGCGCGCAGCGCCGCGGCCACGGCGTCCAAGTCGACCACCTGCCCTCGCGCGGTATTCACCAGGATCGATCCCGGTTTCATGCGTGCGAGCTGTGGCGCGCCGATCATGCCGCGGGTATCGGGCGTGAGCGGACAGTGGAGGCTGACGACGTCCGCCTCAGCCAGCAGCGCATCCAGGCTGTCCTTGCGCTCGTAGACCGCCTCTGCCACGTAAGGATCATAGTATAGGACGCGCATGCCGAAGGCGCGCGCCCTGGCCGCCGCGGCACGGCCGATGCGGCCGAGACCGACGACAGCGAAACTCTGCACCTTCATGCGCCGGATCAGCGGCGGCGCGTCGAAGCGCCAGCCGGCGACCGGGTCGACGCTGAGATACTCGCCGTAGGTCGGCAGGCCGCGCCGCAGGGCCAGCATCATGGCGATCGCGTGGTCGGCGACCTCGTCGGTGCCGTAGTCCGGCACATTGCACAGGGGAATGTTGCGCCGGCTCGCCGCCGCCGCATCGACGTTGTCGAAGCCGACACCGCCGCGCACAATCACCTTGCATCGTTCGAGCTCGCCGATGGTCTCGCCCCCGAGACGGAAGCGGTCGCTGCTGACGATCACCGCGTCGGCCCGCCGCCAGGATTCGAGGGGCACGGCGCTGTAGTCGATCAGGCGGTGGACCTCGAGCAGCGCGCCGGGTTCGGCGAGCAACGGTGCCAGCGCCTCGCGCTCGATATCGGCCTCCCCGGCATACGGCAGGTCGGGGATCAGAATGCGCATTGCTTAGGCGAAGGCCGGCGCCAGCCGGTCGAGGGCGTCGGACAGGCGCTGCGGGCTGGTGGCGAAGCACAGCCGCAGCCAGCCCTCACCCTCCGGCCCGAAGGCCACCCCCGGCGCCAAGCCGACATTCGCCCGGTCGAGCACCTGCTTGGCCGTGGCCAGGCTGTCCGTCATGCCGTCGACCCGGAAGAAGGCATAGAACGCCGCCTCCGGCCTCGCGAGCCGGACACGCGGCATGGCGCCGAGACGCTGCACCACCACCTCGCGCGCCCGCCTGTAGTCATCGACAATCTCACGGATGAACCCTTCGCCCTGCTCGATCGCCACCGTGCCGGCATCCTGGGCGAACATCGCCGGCCCGGACATGTTGACCTCGTTGAGCTTGGCCAGCGTCTCGCCCAGCGCCTGGGGATGGACGATCCAGCCGAGCCGCCAGCCGGTCATGCACCAGGCCTTGGAGAAGCTGTTGACCACGATGACGGGATCGTCCGGCGAAGCCCCGTCGAGCGCGCTGGGCGCGCAGGCACGGTCATAGACGATACGCTCGTAGACCTCGTCGGCGACGATCCAGATTCGCCGCTTTCGCGCGAACTCGCGTAGCGCCAAGTGGTCGGCAGCGCCGGCCATCCAGCCGGTCGGATTACCTGGCGAATTGACGAAGATGGCGCGCGTGCGGCCGTCGCAGGCAGCGAAAAGCCGGTCGAGATCGAGCCTCCAGCCACGCTCGTCGGCGGCCAGAGTGACACGCCGCACCTCGCCGCCGAGCACCACCGAGATGTTGTCGGCGCAGTTCGGCCACACCGGTGTCACCATGACCACGTTGTCGCCGGGATCCACCAGCGCCTGCATGATCAGCATGAGCGCGTTGACACCCGAGGCGGTGACCGTGACGCGCTCGGGTACAATCTTCTGACCGTGCAGACGCATGGCGTAGCGCGCGATAGCCTGGCGCAGCTCCGGCGTGCCGCTGTTGGAGGTGTAATAGGTGCGGCCGGCGGCCAGCGCCTGGGCCGCCGCGTCGCAGATGAAGCGAGGTGTCGGCCTGTCACCCTCGCCGAACCACAGCGCCGTGACGCCGGGCCGCTCCATGCCGATCTTCGACACTTCGCGGATGCGCGAGCCGGCAAACCCCGCGATAACCGGCCGGATGGGTGCCGGCAGCGCCCCGCTCAAACCTGCGCTCAATGCGACTCCCGCAGCTTCGGCGTACCGCTGGCGCCAACCAGGAAGTCGAGATCGGCACCCTTGTCCGCCTGCAGGACGTGATCGACATAGAGCTTGGCGTAGCCGCGGGTGTAGGGCGAATCGAAGCCGTTCCAGCCGCGCCGCCGGCGCTCCAGCTCCGCCGCCGGCACGTCGAGATGCAGCTTCCGCTTGGCCACGTCGAGCTCGATCATGTCGCCGTTGCGCACCAGGGCCAGCGGCCCGCCGGCCGCCGCCTCGGGCGCGGCGTGCAATACGACCGTGCCGTAGGCCGTGCCGCTCATGCGCGCATCCGAGACGCGCAACATGTCGGTGATGCCCTTCTTCAGGATCTTGGCCGGCAGCTGCATGTTGCCGACCTCAGCCATACCCGGATAACCCTTCGGCCCGCAATACTTGAGGACCATGACGCAGGTCTCGTCGATGTCGAGCCTGGGATCGTCGATCCGCGCCTTGTAGTCCTCGATGCTCTCGAAGACCACGGCCCGCCCGCGGTGCTTCATCAGCTTGGGACTGGCAGCCGAAGGCTTGATGATGGCGCCGTCCGGCGCCAGGTTGCCGCGCAGGACTGCAATGCCGCCGTTCTTCTTGAACGGCTTGTCGTAGGCGAAGATGACGTCGCGGTTCCACACCTTGGCGTCCTTGCTGTTCTCCCACAGCGTCTTGCCGTTCACGGTCCTGGCGTTCCGATGGATCTTGCCGGCCAGCTCCTTGACCACCGCCGGGATGCCGCCGGCGTAGTAGAAGTCCTCCATCAGGTACTTGCCCGACGGCATCAGGTTGACCAGGCAGGGGATGTCGCGTCCCAGCCGGTCCCAGTCGTCGAGGTTGATGTCGATGCCCAGACGCCCGGCGATGGCGATCATGTGGATGACCGCGTTGGTCGAGCCACCGATAGCGCCGTTGACCATGATGGCGTTCTCGAAATTCTCGCGTTTGAGCACCTTCGACATCTTGAGGTTCTCGTGCACCATGCCCACGGCGCGCCTTCCGGCGAGATGGGCAAGCGTGTAGCGCCGCGCGTCGACCGCCGGGATGGCGGCGTTGGTCGGCAGGCCCATGCCCAGAGATTCGACCATGCTGGCCATGGTCGAGGCCGTACCCATGGTCATGCAATGGCCGGAGGAGCGGTGGTTGGCCGACTCAGCGGCCATGAACTGCTCGAGCGTGATCTCACCCGCCTTGACCATGGCGTCGAACTTCCAGACATGCGTGCCCGAGCCGAGCGTCATGTTCTGGTAGCGGCCGTTGAGCATCGGCCCGCCCGAGAGCGCGATGGACGGAAGATCGCAGCTAGCCGCCCCCATGAGCAGGGCCGGCGTCGTCTTGTCGCAGCCGACCAGCAGCACCACGCCGTCCATCGGGTTGGCGCGGATCGCCTCCTCGACGTCCATCGCGGCGAGGTTGCGGTAGAGCATCGCGGTCGGGCGCAGCAGCACCTCACCCGTGGAGAAGACCGGGAATTCGAGCGGGAAGCCGCCCGCCTCCCAGACGCCGCGCTTCACATGCTCGGCGATCTTGCGGAAATGCGAGTTGCAGGGATTGAGCTCGGACCAGGTGTTGCAGATGCCGATCACCGGCCGGCCGTCGAAGGCGTCGTCCGGCCAGCCCTGGTTCTTCATCCAGCTGCGATGGGCGAACCCGTCCTTGTCGAGCTTGCCGAACCAGTCGGCGCTGCGGAGCTGGCGTTTCGGCTTCTTGGCGGCCATCGGCGTGTCCTCGTCCTGGAGTTCTTATGAAGAAGAGGACGCGGAGTGTAGTGGCGCTAGGGGCGGATGACCAGACAGGTCGAGCCTTCTTCCCTCAGGCGCAGGCAGACGGCGCGCGCCCCCTCTTCGTCGAGCGGGCCACCCTGCAGGCGGAAGAGCTTGCCGCCATCCGCCGTGTCGAAGGGAACCACCGTCATCTCCAGCGCGGCCAGCGCCTCGCTGTGGCGGCGTTGCAGCCGGCGCCACTCGCGCGCCGCATCCGCTTCGCTCGGCACCGTTGCCACTTGGATGCGGAACAGGGCGTCCGGATTCTCGGGACCCGCACCCTCGATCAGACCGGCGGCGCGCATGAAGACCAGATGACGGCGCGCCTCGACATGGCCGCGCCTTGAGGCAAGCTCGAACCAGTGGGCGGCGCGCCGGGGATCGGGCGCCACCCGCTCGCCGTTGGCATAGGCGACGCCCAGCGCGTACTGGGCCGCCGCGTTGCCGCTATCGGCGAGACGTTCGAGATCGATGAGCGAGGCAGGAGTCTGGGCGGACGTGCCGCCCGACAGAAGCGCGAACAGCGCGATTTTGAGCAAAAGTCGGAACACGGGCCTTGGCATGGAATCGCGGGAACGGGGTGCGGAGAAGAGAATCACTACAATCCCTCCGCCGCAACCGCTTTTCCTGGCCGGGCGCCGATTGACTCTTATGCGCGCGGCTGCGTTTTATAGACGTAGTATTCGACGACTCGTCGGGGGCACATTTTTTCGCATGGCGGCGCGCGGACGACTTCTCGAGCTTCTCTGCGAACGGGTGTTGTCGACCCGTGCGGCCATCGGCGGCAAGTGGCCCGTCGACGCCGATCGTCGCGACGGCACGTGGACGACCACGGCCGCGCCTGACTGGACCTGGGGCCTGTGGGTCGAATGCCTGCGGTTGGTCGGCGAGCGCAAGAACCTGCCGGAGCTGCGCGAAGAGGCCCGTGCCCGCACCCTGGCGCAGGCCGGGCAGGTCGACCGGCACGACCTGACGCGCGGCGCTGCCTTCTACTATTCGGCGGCGCGCCTGGCCTGCACCGGCAGCGATCCCGAGATGAAGGATCTGGCGCTCGACGCGGCGCGCTCGGTCTCCGACATGGTCGATGACGTGACCGGCGCACGCTGCCTGGGCCGCGACGCCGGCGGCACCGACAAGCACGCGCTCGAAACGGCGCTCACCGGCACGCTGCTCGACTGGTACGCGACCAAGACGATCAACGACAAGAGCTGGGCCGCCGGGGCGCGGCGGCACCTCGACTTCACCGTCGCCGAGCTGCTGAAGCCGGAGATGCCCGAACCGCAGGCCGGCACCGCCGGCAGCAATTTCCGCAGCCGCCGCCTGGCCTATGCCGCCGCCGGCTACTACCGCGCCTGGGAGGCGACACGCGAGCGCCGGTATCTCGACGCCGGCGACCGCATCGTCGACTATCTCTGGCTCAACTCGGGCGCCGACCACATGCCGCCGCGCGATCCCGCCCTGGGCGGCCCGGGTGCGGGCCCGGCCGACACGGCGGCGGCGGCGATCATCGCCTCGGCGGTGTCGCGGCTGGTGGTGCTCGACCCGCCGCATGAGCTGGTGCGCCGGCACGCCGCCCGCCTCGGGCCGATCCTCGACAGCCTCGCCTCGCATGTCACGCCGGTCGATGCCAAGGACACACGGCCGCACGGCATGCTGGTCGAGGCCGGCTCCGAACGCTCCGGCGCCACGCCCGCCGCCGAGACCCTGGTCGGCAATTTTTACCTACTCGAGGCCCTGATCTGTCTCGACCGCCGCGGGCTTCCTTGCTGATCGGACTGGCTTGCTGACCGGACTGGGAGGCAGAGGGCGTCAGGCGGAGCGGAAACTGCCGCCGCTGTTAACCATAGCGTTCGTTCGACAAGTCCCGCCCTAAAGCCTTATTCTATACGCTTATCTGCGCGGGAGATGGGACCCATGCCCGACTCAGCCATGCCAAGTTCGACCGAGGCGGAGACACCGGCCAAGCCGGCGGCGTCCAAGGCGCCTATGGTCACGTCGCTGTTCATGATCCTGGGACTCGGAGCCTGCCTGGCCGTGCTGGTCTGGCAGGTCTGGCAGTGGCGCGAGGAGGCCCGCGACGGCCTCGAGGCGCTGCGCGAGACGCTGATCATGGACGGTGAGCGGAACCGCAGTTCCGGCAACAGCGGCCTGGCTACCGCGCGCGACGCGCAGGCCGTGGCACGCAATGTCGTCGACCTGATCAAGATCGAGCTGCCGCCGATCATCGCCGCCTCACCGCGGTCCGCATTGCCGCCCGAGCCGGCGAGCGAGCTCGTCCTGCACCGCACCGTGCCCTTCGCCCGTGTCGGCTCGGAAGGCAGTCCGGAGATCCGCCGCATGATCAGCGAGATCCGCGGCGAGCTGCAGCGGCTGACCGCCGGCCGTAGCTGCGCCATCGCGGTCGACGGGCACACCGACACCAGGGGCTCCGAGGCCGCCAACCTCGAGCTGTCGGAGAAGCGCGCCATGTTCGTCGCCGAGGCGATCAAGGCCGAGTTCGGTACCACCACCGTCACCACCACCGGCTGGGGCGAGCGCCGCCTCAAGGTCATGACGGCGGACGGCGCCGACGAGATCGAGAACCGCCGCGTCGAGGTGACGCTCACCTGCCCGCCGCCGGCCACACGGGCGGCGATGGCACGCTGACACTGTTCACCTGTCAAAGAACGTCGGCTTATCTCTAGATAGT
>Ga0194131_10011136_pt1 | contig 10828 bp, 13 predicted proteins | sample TA2KigO120mmetaG_FD_148631 | JGI IMG/M metagenome (GOLD analysis project Ga0194131, IMG submission 148631) | Freshwater microbial communities from Lake Tanganyika, Tanzania - TA2015053 Kigoma Offshore 120m | ecosystem: Environmental > Aquatic > Freshwater > Lake | place: Tanzania: Lake... | reverse complement strand
TCATATTTTCCACCAATGCTCTTTTTTAAATCAAACGCTTCAAATATAGAAACTATTCTTTTTCTAAACTTCTCAATATCTGGATAATGAGAATAGTCTTCATTTCTAACATCTAGATCAATTGATCCACCATATTGTTGAAAGTTTGCTGGGCGTGCACCTTTCTTTAAAGACAAAAATACTGTCGGCTTACCTTTATAAGAAAATACAGCATCAGCTTTTGGTCTTCCAGCAACCTGTTCAAACTTATCAACTTGATAAAAATTATCTCCAATCTTTAATTTCACTTCACCATAGTCTTTTATAACTTCTTTTAGTTTTTCTTGAGTTCTAATTATCTGTTCTGTCTCTGCAGCTTCTGTTTTATCAGATTCTGTTTTAACTCTTTCAAAATAGTTTAATAAAAAATAATGTGCAGCTACAACTATAAACTTATCTTTAGTTACAGAAAGTGTCGGCAAATAATTTGTATTAAGGAAAATTTCATTAGCAGTTTTACCTTGTGGAATCCCACCTTTTAATCCAGTCGGATAATCCTGCAAAGATTTAATAGAACTTTTTCCTATTCTGAATGCTATGCTTCCAGAAAATATATGACAATTAACACTTCTATTAGAAGATAGAGTTTCTAGATATTGCTTGTGTGTTTGATTAAGCGAACCGAATATCTTTTCCCAATTCTGCTTTGCAGTTAGGTTAGACAGTTTTCGCTTAACTAAAGAAAGATCTAACTCATTAGCCTGTTTTGCCACCCATTCCCTCCATCAACCAATAAAAAACTATTGATTATTTAGGTCTTTTGGATGCCCTAATGGTTTTTTCGTACTTTTTTTCCCACCTACCTACTTGTTTAATAATTTTCTTAATAGCGTGGTTATTACGACCATCGTAATCGAAAGTCTTTAGGATGTACTGGAAAGTGTTTGAGTCTCGCTTTAATTTACATTTAGACCTTGCCAATAGATCTGAAACAGCGACTTTTGGTTTGTAGAATTTATAATCTAAAAGGATACAATTCGCATAGGCTTGAATTTCGTCAAACTCAGAGAGGTATTTTCTCTCTGCGTCTTTCCTAGGATGACCAATTTTTTTGTATGGAACAACATAATTGCTCCACTCGTCAGATCTTTTATCGTACTGCATGAAGTGGATTAGCTCATGCATTTGCGCTTGGATTAATTTAAACTTGAATTTTCTCCAAGACTTTTTTGTAAAGTAGAATTTGTTAAATCTGTGGGTGTAGATTTCAAGAACACATTGGCGAATTTCTGGATCGTATTCTCCACCGACAGATACATTGGCTTTGTAGAACTTGGATTTAGACTTTTCTCGGCTCCAGACTACCCGAGTACGCCACTTCTTAACATAGTTCGATAGACCAACATCGTCGTTTTTATATCGATCTAGGTCATTCCACACCTTTGCAGGTACAAATTTAGCCCTAAATGGACGTTTTTGAAAGTCGAGTAAATCCATCCAATCATAATTAGCGTTTTCTAAGAATGTCATATAAAATCCCCGAAAACCCCTACATTACTAGACTAGATGTTTCTCAAGAAATGCAAGAATTTCCCTCTGGTCCTCTAAGTTAGTATTCTTAAACTCAGTAATATAGGGCATTAGCTCAAAATTCGATAACAGATTGCTATATTTAGTAGCCCTGCCCTTTAGGAAAGTCTCAGACTGGTCTGACCCTCTATCAGTATAGCGTTGCTTTAATATATCATCTGGAACCTTTAGATAAACTACCTGAAGATCCGTGTTTTCCAAACCCATAGAAAACTCCAAAAAAGATTGATTAAAGATTCGATCTCCTTCGAATAGAATATTAGAAGCAGTTTCCTTAACAAACTCTTGAGCCACTGGCTGGACTGCCATAGAAAGACGATCTGTCCCTGCAAAGGTCTCACCACTATCATATTTACCTAGAATGTATAGGTCTAGCTCTTTGCAATATAGAGCAGGTAGCATCTTCTTTGGTTCAACAGTTTCCCAGGTATACTTCTCCATAAACTTACGAAACAATGCAGTCTTGCCAGTTCCAGGTTGTCCTCCCACAGCGATTAATTTACGCTTTTTAACATCACCTTTAATGATTTGAATAGAGATTGTATCGCTGATAGCTAGTTTATCATTAAGCATTTATTACTCCAATTAATTTACCCGAGTACGCCACTTCTTAACATAGTTCGATAGACCAACTTCAATATCAGCGATTAATAATTTAAGTTCTTCTTCAGTGAACACCCAAACACGACCAATAAAATGATGTACGTCTGAGTCTTTATCGTGTTTCTTAGTAAATGACATCTTTTTAATTATATCACGTGCAGCATTCTTGGACAAGTTCTCTTTAATTTCATCTGCATAAGTGGGTGCAATTTCTTTTAATTTTAGAAACTCATGCCCTGCAACTTTATGTTCAACAGTGAATTTATTAAATTGGTATTTGTCTAGTAAATCATCTGTTGTAGTGCCTATTGCAATAGGTACTGAAGTAGAAATTGTAATTGTATCTGTACTAGGTATTGTAGTAGAACTCTTGTTCATAGTATTATCACTCATGTAAACTTCTCCAATCCAGTTAGTACTGGTTCTTCATCTTTAAACATCCACTCAAGATTTTTTAATTTACCAGTTCTTAAAAACGAACTGAATCTTTCTTTATCAATACCACATTTATGATCTAATCTTAAATCAATTGTTTCTTCTCTTGCTTGCCACAAAACATTCCAATCAATTCCATACCACCCATCTCGTTCACACTGCATTATTTCTTCTGCTTGACGATCAAGATAGTATCCAAGATAACGACCATGATGCTTACGAAACAATTTTTTAAATGAACACAAACATGTTTCCATAGTAAAATAATCTAGTTGTTGTGCCATTTCTGGAAATCTCGCTTGCGCTTCGCAAAGAATCTCATAGGCTTTTGATTCAAGATTTGCATACTCTGTTCCAGAGAGTTTTTTATCCATATCGTTGTCGTTGCCAATGGCGAATAATAGTCCATTACGATGAGAACGAGAGCCATCATAATCGTCCAGCATGAGAGAAGTAGGATTGATAGGAACACCAGTGGTATGCTTAAGATGCTGAAGATAAAACCAAGTACTATAACGACCAAACTTGTGCAAGCTAGCTTTAATGCTTTTCCACAAAGTTTCAAAGTTCCCATTCTCAGTATATCCATAATGTTCCTCTAGTGCCTTTCGTTGTGTTTTATTTCCAATAAATTTTTGATATGACGCAAACATGGCAGGGAGATGTCCTTTGTTCCACTTTGTGTCTGTTTGATACCTCAACCTTTTATAGTTTGCAGAATTCCACTGCTCCATTCGATCTATTGTTGCTAGTTCAAAATCAGGAAACTCATTCATTAAAATCCATGCTGTTGCTAGATAATATGTATTACCATACAACCAAGCTAACCAAAGACGCTGCTCATCATTATGTTCATATCTTTTATGTAAATAATTAGTCATCCAAACTGCTGGATCACAATCATTATATTTTAATGACCAAATCCACCAGCGAATAAATGCTTCTCTGCGATTTTGTTGTAAACGATAATCCATTATACTAAAAACTCTTCAAGTGAAGGTTGATCCATTAGAGCATCACGCAACCATGCTTTACCGACTGCATTAATTGCTGCCTGTGTCTTTGCTTTCTTTTTATCACTCCACTTATAAGATTCTAGTCCCTCTGTGCGGAATTGCTCACGTGCTTTATATGGTGGTAGTGCTTGAAGTGGATTCACAATAGCATTGTCACGATATGCTATTTGCTCTGCTATCGTAGTAAATAATGGTTGGTCAGATCTGAGAGATCCAGTTGGATCCACTGCCCACCAGATAAGACCATTTTTGTAGTGCCATGTGACGCTTAATGGAGTGCAGGAGATTTTGAGACGTTTAGATTCTCTTTCTTCGACAGCGTATCGTATCCAGTTTTCCCAACTTTTACTTGCATATCCCTTACCTTCTTTTCCTTCAAGTGTAACAATCTCATACAGATTCGCATACCCATCACGATTGAATGTCGCAAAGATTAAATTAACAATCTCACCATCAACTTCATAAGCTAATGGTGGTGCTTTATCATAATTGTGAAAACGATACCACAATGAATGTGCAGCCGATAAGAACTTAGTGTTCTTGCCAGCTGGACTATTCTTAATAAGGTCTTTTACTTTTACAGAATTAACTAATAGCATATTGTAAATCTACAGCATCTGGCACATCTTCTTTTTCGATAGTCATGGCTAAATGCTCGTCCATCGTAATATAATGATTCACTAAAACATTGACTGGAATACCTAAAACTTCTGCACGTTTTGGAACATCAGACGTAGAAGTAATTATACATCCATTTGGAATAGATGATAAATATAATGGTCTTTTGCCATTACGATAGAACCTAAGGGTCTTGCCAACATGCAACTCCACCACTGCAAGACTAGAATCTTTCCATTCAATTAATGGTGATTTACAATCTTCAGCAGTATGTAAAATTAGTTCTGTATCGTTTTTAGTTTCACAATCATAACCATACAACTCTTTCCATTTTTCTGGTAGTTCTTGGGTGATAACACCATTATGAACTACTGAAAGATTTTCATTAGCAATTGGCTGATTATACTCAAGATCGCTAGTGCTATAACGACAGTGCCCAATTAGGTAAAGATTCCCATCTTCATTAACATATTCTGCAAACTTAAAAGGAAATTTATCGGCAGGAATAGGTAACTTCTCAGTGACAATTTGTTTGTTTTTAACATATGAAATTCCTGTGGCATGCATCCCTCGAATCTTAGACTCAAGGAATACACGTAGTAGCATATCAAAGTCCTGCTTTGTTGGCTCCAGCAGGATGGCTCCAATAACTGAACACATTATTTAATCTCTAATGAAGAAAGACTAAGTTCATTACCTAATTTTCCAGTATAAAAAGTATTAAATGCTAATGAAAATCTTTTTTCATTACTGTTATTTATAGAAACATTATGAACTAAGTAGGATGGAAATAAAATTAACATGCGTTTTTTAACGTTAACAGAAAATTCGTCAGCATTAAATTCATTAAATCTGGTTTTATTAAACTTAAATATCGTATCATTTGCCCAATGTTTACGAATAAAATTAATTTTGCTTGGTTCATCTGGAGCAATATAAAACACACCACTTATTATACTATTTGGATGATAATGTGTGTGCATGATTTCATTATTGTCAGTAGATGTAATCCATGACTGTGTTATTTTTAATCCAACAGTATCACTGCAAATTATTGTGTCACAATAGTTTTTTATGTGTAATATTATTTGTTGTTTTATATTATGAAGCTCTTGACATTCTAAGATATAAGAATTAACAGAGTTTGTATTATATTGATTCTTTGTATACTCTAAAGTTTGTACAAAATTATGTACATCTTGATCCATATCAAGAGTTGTAGAATACACTGGTATAGGAAAAATACCTGTTATATCGTACATCATCCGAAGAATTCCTCTAATGAAGTATTTGCAGCTTCAGGATGCATCTTTAATAGTTCAGCACGACCAATTTTAGATTCGCAGAAGTCATACCATTCTTTAGATTCCCACATGCCTGCAGAAACACCATTCCAAAGCTGACGTTGTTCTGGATGCTCTTTGTCGTTTTTACGATGCTCAACAAACTTATAACGACAATCTTCATATTCTTTAGAACCCAACTCAAGCATCTTTTCACGGAAATATACAACCAATGAAATGCGTTCAGCTTCTTCGTCAAGTAATTTGATCTGAGTATTACCATGCATAACTTCGTGATTATTAATCAACAACAGATCTCCTGGACGTGGATTAACAGCAACACGATATTCTGGTGCCACAAGATGACAGCCACGATAATTACCATTATTAGATAATGTCAACAGATTAGAAAGACCAACAGTTAAATCTCCAGCGTCAAAGTGACAAGCAGTTCTAAATGACTTGTTGACAGTAACAGTAGTGAATGGAGTTTTAGGAATTAAGAAATGAGGATCAAGTTTCTTTGCTGCTTCCATTTGATTATTGTATCGCAATGGTAGCAGATCTTTAAAACCCTTAGCCAAAGACTGTAAGAATGGATATGCCATAGCAAACTTCTCTGGTTCGCGAGCAGTATAAGAAGTGGCACGACCATAAGGAATACGTGGATAACGATCGAACCAACCAGCGATGCCAGACATAACACCATTTGCATAGGTAGTGGCACATACATATTTCTTAATCACTTTATTTGCTTCAGCAATCATCTTCGATTCTGAAAGATTCTTAGTTTTCTCAACCCACTTTTCAAAAACAAATCTGTCTTTCTTAACAGCAGTGATACTCCAGACGTGATTACGATTAGATGGAGACGACTTTTTGTCTTTATGCACTGCACGAATCTGCTCGATTGGATCTGCACCATACAGATTAGCACCTGGACTAATAAAGTAATCTAAAATATCATATTCATACTCAGTGACCCACTCACGATTACCAAGTTTATCTGTGCGTGGACCAGCAGCAATACCACGATTCTGAGTTTCAGTTGCAGCTTCTCTTAAACCAAAGTATGCTTGGTCTTGTTGTTCTTTACTGAAGTAGTTCTTACGAAACTTAAGAACAATTTTTTCTTCTGAGAAAGTTAGTTCTGGATGCCCAGGAACTTCCGGCATATAAACATCTGTATCTTCTTCAATAAGATGATCATAATGCGACTCATCAGGAAACTGACCAAGCATATGAGTCATATCATATTTTTGTTTTGCTACGATAACCTTTACCATATATTCTCCTAAAACTTAAATCCGTCAAACGACTCTGCTCTGTGTCGCTTTCCAAAAGAGGACTTATCAAACATTGGCTCATCGTCATCCTGTCCAGCATCAGCCAATCCGTCTTGTGCCGATGCTTCGGTATCATATAGTTTCATCTTTGATCTATCAATACCAACTACAAATCGTTTGTAAAAACTAGGATCGTTGTAACGATTCTTTAACTGCTTTACAATAATTTGATTCAATGCTTCCAACTGTTCATTAATGACCAGAGCAAACATAAAGTCAGCTGTCGCAGGTAGACCGAAAGATTCAGAAGTATCCTCAAGTCCTGGGTCACTATTTGTAAAACCAGATCGAGTAGTTTGTGTAGCCGATACGATAGGAACATTGTACTCAACTGCCAAACCTCTCAACTCTTCTGCGATTGCCTTTACATATGTATAAGAGTTAATATTTGACCCCTGCTTTAATCTCTGACTTGCGCAGATATTCAGATAGTCAATGAACACGATGTCTGGTTTGAATTCACGTTTCAGTTTTAGTTCTTCTAACAATGCACGGAAATGCCCAGAATGTACACTTGCAGTTGGATACTCTTTGATAATTAACTTACCTTGCGTCTTCTTAGAAATCTTCTCAATACGACTTTCGTAAATATCCCTGTCAATAACTTTAAGTTCATCCATGGTCAGATTTAACAGATTCGCATCAATACGTTCAGCGATTCTTTCTTCTGCCATTTCCATAGTTATGTATAAAACATTTTTACCCTGATTCAAACAAGAACCAGCAACATGACACATGAACAGCGACTTACCGACACCAACGCCAGCCAGAGCGATGTTTAGAGTTTTCTTACTCAATCCACCTTTGGTAATTTTGTTGAACATCTCCAAGTCGAAAGGAATCTTCTCTTCAACCCTGTGATAAAAATCATACCTCGCATTGTAATCATCCAGATAATCGTGACCGATATGATTATCAAATGAGACAGCAAGAGCATCAGACAAGATGCTAGGTATCGAATCTTTCGTATGAACCTTGTCGTTACCATCAATGATTTTAATTGAAGAGAGGATTGCATTATATACTGCCCTATCTTTACAAAACTTCTCTGTGTTTTTCAATAACCACTCTTCATTAGATGGTTCGTGCTGTAACTTACCGATGTATTCTATTAGTTCAATCAATTCCTTGTCATTCAGATCTTTTCTATTGCCAACCTCAATTGTGAGAATCTCTTTGCTGGCAGGTTTGTTATATTTGTTAAAAAATTCTACAATCTCAAATGCGAGGATAGATTCTTTACGATCTGCGAAATAATCTTGATTGATAAATGGAATTACTTTACGACAATACTGCTCATCATGAATTAGATTTGTTAGAATTTTCTGCTCTATTCTCATCAATCCCGCCTGTATAAATTAAACTATGTTCAGCTACACCTCGATGAACCAATTCTGTGAGAATGTCGCCAATATATTTTTCAAATGGTGCTTTATCAGACAAACCTTTTCCAGCTTCATCTAGAATCTCATATTCAAATTTGATGAAGAGTTTGTCATTCGCCTCATCTTCATCAAACCTAACCTTACCATAAGTATAAATTATACCAGCAAAAGGTTCTTCTGTCAACTTTAATGCCTGCAATCCTGTAGAAGAACTTTCAACTACAATCACAGGTAAATCTTTAATCTTCAAAGTCCAACTCCTCTAGTGCTTTATCGAGTCCATCAGATTGAATAATATCACCTCTCGTCAAAGAATATTTGTTCTTTACAAAATCATAGAAACCTTTGTCTGTAAGAATAGGCATCCAGAATTCTTTGTTCTCAATTTCTTTTATACGATATTTCTTATTTTCTACATCACCAGTCTCAGGGTTACTCCTGGCGTACCATCCGTTGTTTGGTTTGACCACATGCTTAGATTCAAGAGCAAGATCGAGCAAACCGCTCCACTTACTAAGACCGCCATCAAAAGATACGCTAACAGGTATCTTAGATTTTTCCTTAACATAACGACTCTTTTCTACGTTGATAATAAAATTATAACCAGTCAATTCAGTACCATCTTTCTCTTGCTGACGACCAAGAATAAAGATGTTATCAGCAGAATAATAAGAACCTGTACCACCACCAACGATGTCTCTTGGGAACAGACCAATCTCTTTATATGTATGATTCACTACAACAAGAGGAATGTCTTTTATGGTCAAATGTGATGTTACCATACGGAACAGTGATTTCATCTGTTTGGCGCGTGTCATATCAGCTACTGCTTTACCATCCAATGCATCTTCAACTTCTTTTTTAGAAGCAAGGTTGCCGATAGAATCAATCACAATAATAACGTGGTCATTTCTTTCGATACCATTCAACTGTTGCATGATATCAAACTTCAACTGTTCAACATCAGTGATTGGAGTATGAACAACTCGCTCTGTATCGATACCAAAGGAATCAAAATAAGACTGTGGTGTACCAAACTCAGAATCATAAAATAAAAGGACAGCATCTTCATATTTTTCCAAATAGGACTTAGCCATTAACAAAGAGAATGCTGTCTTAAAATGTTTACTTGGACCAGCCCACATTGTAAGTCCTGGAGTAAGACCACCATCAAGACGACCAGAAAGAGCCACATTGATAATAGGAATACTGGTAGGAATCATGTCCTTCTTAGTGAAGAACTTTGATTGTGCTAGAATAGCTGTATCTTTAATTGTACTGTTCTTGCGGATTTTATCTAAAATGCCCATATTAACCTTTCAAGAATTTTAATAAATCTTCTTCATTTACCAATCCGACTTGTCGTTTAATTTCGTTTTCACTAGCATCAACTAAGACCATTGTTGGAACAGAACGAACGTGAAACTGCTGGGCGAGCATAATATTCTCATCGATATTTACGGTTTCAACAGGAACTTTGATTTTATCTCCAGCTTTGGTGATAACCTGAGTCAATGCGTTGCATGGACCACACCAATCTGCATAAAACTTTAACACTTTCATTTATATCTCCTATTATACTCTATGTATTGTTGCAAAACAATTATGGATTATTCTTGCTATGTGGAACATCGAACACGAATGTAATTCTAATTACATCTCCAACATTCTTTGTTCCGTGTGATTCTTTATTATTGAACCAAATCAAATCTCCAGCTTCAACTCTTACAGTTTCTCCTCCAACTGTATATTCGTATGTTCCTTGTATTGCAAGGTGATACCTGTCTCTTGTTTGGTAATAACTTCCAATGTCAATGTGTTGTCCTACTTCCCCACCAATCGGCAGAGATAAAAAGCCACATCGATCAAACTTCTTAAAATGTCTCTTTAAAAACGAGATAACTTCTGTGTGATGTGAACATGCTGGTGTTGGTGCAGACATTTCACTGTCTCCAACATACTGCTCTTTAGATGATACTACACCCAGTACAAGTTGTAGCACACCAGCTTGCACTGCAGGGAATCCATATCCATCTACTAAATCTTGAACACCTTCCATGTTCTTTTGTGCACCCCAATCTTGTGGATATTGATGCAATTGTTTTAGTATTTTTGATACGTTAATTCCTTTTTTGATAACTCTAATGTTAGACAAAGAAATCCTCCAATGAATTTTCTTCTTGTATCTTCCAGCCAAGTGGTTTAATGACAATCTGTAGGGCATCTACGAAAACTTTCTCAAACATCTTATCATAATCTATGTATGTTTCTAATCCCAACTCTTTTGGTAGATGCTGGCTGAAAGCTATCACGTCTTCTTGAAGAGGATTAGGTGTACGAACATAAACAAACTTAATCTTATCACCATCACGAATTGGCTGATACTTTTTATCTAATCCCATACGCTTTAGATGATGATTGTGCAGCAACGCACCACGAACTTGAATCGGTGTACCTTTAATGTAAACAGGAGAACCTGCATACTGTTTGATACCATTACAAGAACGAGGGAATGCGATCTCTTCAACTGGAAGTTTATCAAACTCTTTTCTAAACTCCATAACATATGTATG
>Ga0194131_10011134_pt1 | contig 10829 bp, 7 predicted proteins | sample TA2KigO120mmetaG_FD_148631 | JGI IMG/M metagenome (GOLD analysis project Ga0194131, IMG submission 148631) | Freshwater microbial communities from Lake Tanganyika, Tanzania - TA2015053 Kigoma Offshore 120m | ecosystem: Environmental > Aquatic > Freshwater > Lake | place: Tanzania: Lake... | reverse complement strand
AACCCGCCCTACGTCCGGGATTGCGACGCTCGCGGGACCCGCCCTACGTCCGGGATTGCGACGCTCGCGGAACCTGCCCTACGTCCGGGATTACGACGCTCGCGGAACCCGCCCTACGTCCGGGATTGCGACGCTCGCGGGACCCGCCCTACGCACGGGATCGCGACGCTCGCGGGACCCGCGCTACGTACGCTCGGGAGACTGCACGACCCAGCGATCGGGGTCGTGATGCTCGAGGTACTGGCGGCGCGTGATCCAGCCGAAGATCATCGAGTTGGTGATCCACCACTTCTCCGGCCGCACCGCGAAGTAGACGTGGGCGATGACGAGGCCGACGAGCGCGACGCCCGCCATGCCGTGCGCCACGTAGGTGAGCCCCCAGGTGTCGTCGCTGAAGAGGTACGGGTTGCGCGTGAAGAACGGCGTGCGCACGCGCACCATCATGAACAGGCCGCTGATGGTGACGACGACCGCCGTGACCACGATGGCGAGGTGGTAGAGGCGGTTGCCGAGCGGGTACTTGCCGGGCTTCGGCCCCGGCACGTCGTGCCCGAGCTCGCGCAGCACCTCCGCCTTCAGCTCGGGAATGTCCTTCGGCCCGACCCAGATCGACCAGAAGTCCATCCAGAACGTGGCGTGGACGATGTGGAAGACGATCGACGCCGTGAGCACGAGCCCCGCCACCCAGTGCCACGTGACCCAGGCGAACTGGATGCCGGCGATGGGGAGGAACGCGGTCAGGAGCAGCGTGAACATCGCCGCCGCCATCACCCAGTGGAAGAGGCGCGCCGCGCCGGAGTGGCGCCTGATGCGCGGCGGCAGGTCAACACGCGCCGCCTCGAGCGCGTCGGTCTCCTCCGCCTGCCGCTTGCGGTGCGCGGAGAGCACCATGTAGCTGGCGTGCGCGACGAAGAACGCGATGCCGGCGAAGAGCGACGCCCAGAACAGATCCCACGAGATGTGCTGCAGGATCTGCTGCCCCCACGGGCTGCGCCCGAACGTCAGGAGGTCCATGTGCCGGTCTCCACGCCGCGGATCGCGCGCTTGACGAGGTTCCGCATGAGCGGCACCTTGTAGGCGTTGAACGCGAGGGGCTGCGCGCCTTCGATCGCCAGGTTCGCGGCCACCACGGCCGTCGCTTCGTTGCGCGGACGGCCGGCCACTACCTGCTCGACGTTCTGCAGCCGCAGCGGCCGCGCCGCCACGCCGTTGACCGCGAGGCGGATGCGCTCGATGGTGGTGCCCTTCAGGACCATCGCGGACGCCACGCTGACGAGCGCGAAGTCCCACACCTGCCGGTCGCGGACTTTCTCGAAATAAAACGTCGCCCCTGGCTCGCCGGAGCCCTGCGCGGAGGCGGCCCAGTCGGCCGGTATGCGAATCGAGGTGAGCAGATCGCCCGGCTGGAGGATCGTCATGCGCGTGATGTCGGTGCCCGGGCCGATGAAGTAGCGCTCGGCGGGCACCACACGCTCGCCCTCGCCGGTGCGGATCACCATCTCCGCGCCGAGCGCGATGAGCGCCGGCGCCGTGTCCGACGGGTTCACGGCCACGCAGCGGTCGGCGTCCAGGATCGCGTGCTCGCGGTTGATGGACTGCGGCGTGTCCGCGTAGCAGATGTTCCCGCCCGCGCGGTAACAGGACCAGCCGGCGCGGTAGTACCAGCAGCGCGTGTCCTGCGACACGTTGCCGCCGATGGTGCCCTGGTTGCGGATCTGCGGCGACGCGGCCGCCTCGGCCGCCTCGAGCAGGATGCCGTAGCGCTCCTTCACGAGCGGATGGCGCACGACCTCGCTCAGCGTGCTCATCGCGCCGATCTCGAGGCCGCCGTCGCGCTCGCGGATGCCCTTCAGCTCGTCGATGCCGGACAGATCGACGACGGCCTGCGGACGACGGATGCGGTCCTTGAGCCAGTCGAAGGTGTCGAGCCCGCCCGCCAGCACCCACGCGTCGGCGCCGTAGCGGCCGAGCAGCGTCTGCGCATCCTCGACGGACGAGGGCTGAAACAGCTCGAAGGCGGGCATCACGTCGCGAATCACAGCCATGAAGTTCTCCCGGGCCGACTAAAGTCGGCCCCTACGATCGATCCAGCCGGCCCCTACGATCGAGCGACTCGCGGGCCGACTAAAGTCGGCCCCTACGATCGATCGACTCGCGGGCCGACTGAAGTCGGACCCTACGATCGATCAACTCCCGGGCCGACTGAAGTCGGCCCCTACGGTCGATCCAGTCGGCCCCTACGACCGTTTTTCAAATGTGCGCCCTCAATGGATCGTGCGTGCGCCTGCCGGTCTCGAGCGCCATGAGGATGATGTCGGCGGTCACCGGCGCGCGGCGGAACACGTCCTCGCCCACCGCGTCGGCAATCGCATTCATCACGGCGCCGTAGCCGGCCCCGACCGGCGGCTCGCCGACGCCGCGGGCGCCGACCGGCGTCTCCGGGTCGGGGATGTCGAGCCCGTGCGCCGGCATGGTGGCCGGGATGTCGAGAATCGTGAGCGGCTTGCTGTAGTGGAAGCGTCCCGTGAGGGACACCCCATACTGCGGATCGACCACCGACTTCTGGAACAGCGCGTGCGCGATCCCGAGGTTGAGCCCGCCCTTGAGCTGCCCCTCGAGGCTGCGCGGGTTGACGATCGTGCCGACGTCGCCGATGCCGAGAAAGTCCACGAGCGTCACGTGCCCGGTCTCGACGTCCACCTCGACTTCGGCGAAGCCCGCGACGAACGAGTAGGTGACGCCGTCGCGCGGATAGTTGTCCTTGGCGACGCCCATCAGCCCGAGCCCGGCCAGCGCCGCGGCGGAGCGCTTGGTCATCGCGTTGATGTCCTCGGGCACGTCGTGGCCATCGTAGCGGCCGCCGAGGGCGATGGCGCGACGGGCGGCCTGCGCGTAGGTCATCCCGCGCCCGGGGTTGCTGCGCGCGAACACGCGCTCGCCGCCGATCGTGTAGTCGTCGGGTGAGCCGCCGAGATCGCGCGCGGCGATCTCCTGCAGCTTCCGCCGCGCGTCCATCGCGCCCGCGTGATTGGCCCGCGTCATCCCGTGCGTGGTCTGCGAGCCGACCGAGAGGCAGGACCACGGCAGGTGCTTGCTCGTGTCGCCCCAGATGACCTCGACCTTCTCCCACGGCATGTCGAGCACTTCGGCCGCGACGCGCGCGAGGTCCAGCACCGAATGCGTGCCGAGGTTGCCGACGCCCGACTGCACGTAGAGCCGGCCGTCGGGACGGATGGTCATGATGCTGTCCCATCCGATCGAGCCGGCGCCGTGCGGGCCGACCGCGACGCCGACGCCGCGGACCTTCGCGCCCTGGCGCTTGCCGGCGCGCGCCTTGCGCTCGTTCCAGTTGAACTGCGTGGCGCCGCGCGCGAGCGCCTCGCGCACGAACGCGCTCGTCACGCGGTTGCGGCGCCCGTTCGGCAGCGCCGGGCCGAACTCGGCCTTCCCGGCCGGCGCGTTGATGCGGCGAATCTCGACCTGGTCGATCCCGAGCTGCCTGGCCGCCTTGGTGATCACCGGCTCGATGATGCCGTTGGCCTGCATCGGCCCCGGCGACCGCTGCTGGGAGCGCGGCGGCGTGTTGGTGATCATGTTGACCGCGCGCCAGCGCATGGCGGGCGGCTGGTACGTGAGCGACGCGGCGAGCCCCGCGGACCGGTGGTCGCCCAGCGGACCGTACGGGCCGGTGTCCTGCACGATGAAGAGGTCCATCGCGGTCAGGCGCCCGTCCTTCGCGAAGCCGATCTTCGCGCGGCCGGTCATGTTCGTGCGCGCGCGGCCGAAGTAGCTCTCCTCCTCGCGGCTGACGCGCATCATCACCGGCGCGTTCGCCTTCTTCGACAGCAGCGCCGGGATGCACGTCGTCACCGCGCCGGCGCCCTTGCTGCCGAACCCGCCACCGCAGTACTCCGCAATCAGCACGACGTCGGCCGGCTCGATGCCGCACCACCGCGCGATGCCGGCCGTCGTCTGCGCCGTGCTCTGCGTCGAGGCGTGGATGAAGAGCTTCCCGTTCCGCCAGTACGCCATCGCGCTGCGCGTTTCCATCGGATGGTGGCCGGTGGACTGGATGACGAACGTCTCGTCCAGCACGAGCGCGGCGCTCTTGAACCCCGCGTCGAGGTCGCCGTACTGCCATTCCTCGAGCGGCTTGCCCGTGGGGAGCCGTCCCATGTCGGCGGCGACGAAGTCGCTCGCCTCCCACTTGATCGTCACGATCGGCGGCGGGCCGGGCGGTCCGGGCGGCGCGTTCGGGTTGGGCGGCGGCGGCGGGCCCCACGCGTTGCCTTCGAGGCGCGCGTTCGGGCTGCCGGGACGCAGGCTCTCGAGCGGATCGACGACGAAGGGGAGCGGCTCGAGATCGACGACGATGCGCTCGACGGCTTCGGCCGCGGTCGCTTCGTCCACGGCGGCGACGGCCAGGATCGGCTCGCCCTGGTAGCGCGGCTCGTTGGTCAGCGCGCGCTCGGCGCCGCCGGGCAGCTCCGGCAGGTCGTCCGCCGTCAGGATCGCGCGCACGCCGTCGATGGCCAGCGCGGCGCTCGCGTCGATGCCGCGCACGCGCGCGTGCGGCATCGGGCTGAGCAGGAGCTTGGTGAAGAGCATGCCGTCGGCGCGGAAGTCCTCCGCGTACTTCGCGCGGCCGGTGACCTTCGCGACGTGGTCGACGGGGACGTAGTTGCGGCCGATATGCTTTTCAGCCATCGCTACGCTCTCCTCATGTACTCAGCGCCCTTCATCAGCGACGTGAGGATCTTGTCGTAGTCCTGGCAGCGGCACAGGTTCCCGGAGACGCCGTGCGCGAGCTGTTCGCGCGTGGGATTCGGGTTCGTCTTCAGGTAGCCGCAGCACGCCATCACGAAGCCGGGCAGGCAGAACGCGCACTGGAAGCCCTGCTCGTCCACGACGGCCTGCTGCACCGGATGCAGCGTCCCGTCCGGGCTGGCGAGGCCTTCGATCGTCACCACCTGCTTGTTGCGCACCGTGTGCGTCAGCACCGAGCAGGAGTAGTGCGGCACGTCGTCGATGAGCACCGTGCAGGCGCCGCACTCCGCCCGGTCGCAGCCGAGCTTGGTGCCGGTCAGCCCCAGCTTGTAGCGCAGCGTCATCGCCAGCGTTTCCTGCTTCAGGACGTCCACGCGCCGCGCCTGGCCGTTGACGGTCAGGGTGATGAGGCGCTCGACGGACCCGGGCGCGGAGCTCTGGCCAAGCAGCGGCAGGCTGCCCCGAAACAGATAGGCGCCCGAGGAGGCCACCGCGCCTCCGGCAATGACGCCCTTGATGAAATTGCGTCGCGAAAGATTCATAGCGTCGGACCTTGCTGGCGTGACGGACGGGTTGGCGGAGACTTTACACCTTTTTCGGTCTCCGAACTGAGGGAAAAGGATGTCAACAAACCACTGACTGGCTTCGTATTACCTCTTGTGAGCCGGATTCGAACGTTCGTCGTGGCGTGCGCGGCCTGCTCGTCGGTGTTGGTCCTATCCGCGGGCATCGGGGCGCAGGCCCCCGCCACCGCTCCGCGCGTAGAGCTTCGTGCCGCGCCGCTGCTCAAGCTGACAGGAGACGTGGACAGCAACAGCCCGGCGGTCTGGGAAGACGTCGGCGGCCGGCGGCGACTGACGGTCGTCACCTCCTGGGGCGGCCAGCCGAGCACCTCGAGAGGCACCCAGCTCGCCGCGCTCGGTCAGCCCACCCCCACGGTCATCGACCCATGGCCGGGCGGTGGCGTGTGGATCGAGGCGATCGTCCCCGATGTGGACGGCACCTGGTACGGGTATTACCACCAGGAAAACTTCGCCACGATGTGCGGCACCGAACGCGTCATCCCGCGCATCGGCGCCGTGCGATCGCGCGACGCCGGTCTGACGTGGCAGCCGCTCGGCACCATCCTCGAGGCGCCGCCCGGCACCCACGACTGCGCGACGCTCAACGAATACTTCGTCGGCGGTGTCGGCGATTTCAGCGTGCAGCTCGATCCGTCGTCGCGCGACCTCTACGTCTTCTATTCCTCGTACCTCCGCTCCCAGCACCGGCAGGGCGTCGGGGTTGCCCGCCTGGCCTGGGCCGATCGCGACAACCCCGTCGGCAAGGCCATGGTGTGGCGGACGCGGACGTGGGCCCCGGCGTCGATCGTCACACGGGCCGACGAATCGCTGCGCGTGATCTATCCCGCCGCCGTGCCGATCTTCCCGACGACGCAGTCGTGGCATGACGAGGATCCGGCAGCCGACGGTTTCTGGGGCCCGTCGGTCCACTGGAACACCTATCTCAGGCTCTATGTGATGCTGCTCAATCGCGCCAGCGACGAGACGTTCAAGCAGGAGGGGATCTACATCTCCTACGCGCCGCGCCTCGACGATCCGCGCCTCTGGTCCGCACCGGCGCGCATCATGGGCGGCGACGAGTGGTACCCGCAGGTCATCGGGCTCGAGAGGGACGGCACCGACAAGCGGGCGGGCCAGACTGCACGGCTCTTCCTCTCAGGAACCTCCAGCTACTACCTCCGGTTCACGCGGTAGCCCGCGTATCCCCTGTCGGTCTATCTGAAATTACAGTCCTGACCGGACACGCATCCGCCCACGGCCGAGGTAGCGTCCGGCGCAGATGCCCAGCCATGGGACGGTGGGCCGCCCGATGGTGGCGGCCGCTGCCGTCCTGATCCTTCTGTCGCTGCGCCTGCCGTTCCTGCCGCCGACGCTCGAGGACGTCGACAGCGTCAACTTCGATCTCGGCGTGCACGACTACAACCCCGCCCTGCACCGCCCGCATCCGCCGGGCTATCCGGTGTACATCGCGCTGGCGAAGGCGAGCCACGCGCTCATCGCCGACCATGCCACCGCGCTCGCCGCGCTCGCCGCGCTCTTCAGCGCGCTGGCGGTCTTCCCGTTGTACGTGCTGATGACGCAGGTGACGACGCCGGCCGGGGCACTCCTCGCCTGCGTGTTTACGCTGTTCAGTCCGCTCCTATGGTTCAACAGCGTGCGGCCGATGAGCGACCTCGTCGGCTTCTGCGCCGTCACGGCGGCGCAGGCGCTGCTGTTGACGTCACGCGCGGCGGCCCCCGCGCGCTGGTACGTGGTCGCGTTCCTGTGCGGCGGGGTCGCGGGCATCAGGATCCAGAGCCTGCTGCTCACGCTGCCGTTGCTCGGCTACGTGACCGTTCGCGACCGACGGCCACGGGCGCACACGGCGGCGAGCGTCGCGGCCGGAGCGGCGGCCTGGGCGATCCCCATGATCGTGCTGATGGGAGGTCCGCAATCGGCGGCCGCCAGCTTCGGGCTCGTCGTGCACGATACGGTCAACCAGGACTCCCTGGTCCCGCAGTGGACGCTCCACACCGCCGCCGTCGCGGCGCGCGACGTCCTCGTCGGCCCGTGGCAGGACCCGCTCCTGAGCGCGGCGCTGATCGGGCTGGCCCTGACAGGAGCCATCACGCTGGCGCGGACCGCGCCGCGGCGGCTGATGCTGGCGCTGGTGCTGTTCGGGCCGTACGTCGTCTTTCACTATGCGGTGCAGGACACCGGGACGATCCGCTACACCATTCCGTCCATTCCACTGTTTGCGCTCCTGGCCTCGGTGCCGGTGACACAGTGGCGCGTACGGCGTGTCGCGGTTCCAGTCGCCGCGCTGGCGTTCGTGGCCGCGGCGTCGGCCACCACGCTGCCCGCGCTCCAGGCGTACGGCGCGACCCCGAGCCCGATGATGCAGGCCGTGGACGCCGTCGCCGCGCGTGCCGAGGGACAGCATGTCGTCGTCTCGGGCCATTTCGCGTTCGAGCGCTATCTCCCGCTGCTGCCCGACCGGCTCGAGCGGCTGCCGCTCGGGCACCTCAAGGAATGGCAGTCGCTGACCGAGTACTGGAGGGACGGCCGCCGTGACCCGGTCCTCTTCCTGCGGGAATCGCATCGCACGGACTTTCTCCAGTTCGGCCGCGACACGCAGACGATCGTCGGGCACTGGGAGTGGCCGTCGGCGCTGCGGTCACTCCTGAAGGCCGCGCGACCGGGGAACATCGATCTGGTGCGGCTCGATCCGCCGCGGTGGATGATCGAGAGCGGTGCGTTCGTGACCGACGAGGCCGGCCCCTACCAGCGCGTCACCCGGGAGCCGCACCGTCTCCATGTGCACCCGGCGCGTGTGCCGCAGGCGCTCATTGTCTCGGGGACGGTCGACGGCGCGCGCCGTCCCGTGGACGTGTCGCTGCGATACGGCGACACGCTGCGACGATTCTGGCGCGTGGACGGGTTCTTTACGCTGCATGCGCTGCTGCCGCCGGTGACGACCGAACGATACGTGCCGGTGTCGCTCGCCGCCGAGGCTCCCCTGGCCATCACCGACGTGTGGGTCACCGACGCCGCGCAGCCGGCCATACGGCCGGCACGAGGATTCCACCTGGCCGAACGCGACAGGGAGGGGCGGGTGTTTCGCTGGGCCGCGTCGGATGCGCACGCGATCGCCTATGTGCCTGGCGACACGGCGGTGCTCACCATCGAGGGATGGCTGCCGCTCGACTACTACGACGGCGCCACCACGGTGACTCTCCGCTGGAACGACCGGCCGCTCGCCACGGTGGCGGTCGCGGGGCCGCGCCTCTACCATCAGTTGCGCGTCAGGCGCGCCGACGGAAATCCGTGGAACGAGCTGACGATTGCCACCTCCCATAGCTTCGTACCTGACAACCGCACGCGAAATGGCGACCGGCGCGTCCTGAGCCTCCGGATCTACGAGCTTCGCCTCGAATAGCATGAATAAGATCGGGCGGCGGGGTCTGGATGGAAGGCGTCGACGCCGGCACGTGGTACGGCTACTACCACAGGAAAACGTCGCGACGATGTGCGGGTCGCAGCGGGTGATCCCGCGGATCGGCGCGGCACGTTCGCGTGGGCGGACCGGGACGCCCCGGTCGGGACAGTCATGGTCTGGCTCTCGCGGACGTGGGTTCCCGCATCGGTGATGGTCCGGCCCGATGAATCGCTGCGCGTCATCTATCCCGCCGCGGCGCCGCTCTTTCCGACCACGCAGTCGTGGCACGACGGCGACCGGGCGCGGGACGAGACGTTCCGCCAGGCAGGCATCTATGTCTCCTACGCGCCGGCGCTGGACGATCCGCGGCTGTGGTCGCCGCCGGCCAGGATCATGGACGGCGGCAAGTGGTATCCGCAGGTGATCGGCCTCGAGCAGAACGGCACGGACAAGGAGGCGGGCGAGCTCGCGCGCTTCTTCATGTCGGGCGTGTCGAATCACTTCATCCGATTCATCCGATGAATTTGCGATTTGTGATTTGCGATTTGTGATTTCAAATCACAGATCACAATTCACAATTCACAAATCGCAAATCGCAAATCGCGAATGGCAAAATGTTATTTCCCGAGCTCGAATTCATCGCGAGGGAAGAGATCCGTGTTCACGTCCGTGAGCGCCGATCGATCGAAGGCCGGCCCGTACTCGACCGGCTGCGCCAGGTACGGCGTGATGAGCGCGGCGATGTCGATGCCGGCGCGCGTGTAGTAGGCGCGCACGTCCGCCGCGTCGAGACGCGCGGCAATCGCGGCGCGGTCGACGGCAATCGGCGACCTGCTGCCGAGCAGGACGCCGGGCAGGCTGACCACGTGCGGAAACACGCTGACGAACGCGTCGTGCACGCGCTGCGTTGGCGCCCAGGTCGCGGCCAGGCCTCCCGCTCTCAACCGGTCGCGCAGCAGCGCGAAGTACGCATCCGAGTACAGGTTGCCGGAGTACGCGCTGCCGGGACGCAGCGCGTCGGCTTCGATGAGGTCGAACCGCCGCGGCGTCCGCATCAGGTAGGCGCGGCCGTCGCCGCTCAGGAACTCCACGCGCGGATCCTGCAGCAGCGCGCGCAGCGCCGGATAGCCGTGCCGATCGGCGAAGGCTGACAGCGTGGCGCGCTGCGACGCGATGATCTCGACGTTGGTCACGCGCGTCAGCGTCGACCGTCCGGCCGCCGCGTACAGGGTGTCGCCGGAGCCGAGGCCGATGATGAGCGCCTCGCGCGGCTCGGGATGGATGAACGCCGGGAGCACGCCGAGGGCGGTGTGCACGCCGCCGTACGGGATGACGCTCTGCCCGAGGCCGTTCGAGAAGACGATGGACGACTGATCGCGCGCATCTGATGCAGTCGCGATGGCCGACACGCCCGAGCCGTCCTCGCCAACGACGATGCGCTCGACGCCGGTGCCATGAAGCCGCGCCCAGAGCACCCCGCCACCCGGCGTCACCGCAATCGTGCCGGCCGTCACGACCGCGGTGACGACGAGCGCGGCTGCCACGCGTTCGGTCCACCGGTACGCGGCGGCGAACACGAACACCCCCGTCCCCGCCGCCAGAAGCCGCAGGGTGCCGGCTGAGCCCAGCGCATCGAGCAGCAGCCAGCCTGTCAGCATCGCGCCGCTCATGCTGCCGGCGATGTTCGCCACGAGCAGCGCGCCCACCCGTCGCCCGACGTGGCCCAGGTCGGTCTGCACGACCGCCTGCAGGAACGGAAAGCTCGCGCCGAAGAGCAGCGTCGGCGGCAGCACGAGGACGAGCGGTGCGCCGATGTACATGCGGAGGAAGTTCGACGGCACCCGCCCGCTGCGCAGCGCGGCCACGCTGTCGGCGACGCTCAGCGGCTCGTAGCTCGCGAAGTAGCCGCGGAGCGCGCCGATGTCGTCCGCGAGCGCCACGAGCGTGCCGACGAGCAGCACGCCCGCAAGCCCCGCCGCCGCCTGCAGGCCGAGGAAGGCCAGCGCGGGGCGGGCGACGCGTGGCACGTAGCGGCTGCCGACGACCGCGCCGATGCCGAGGCCGGCGAGGTAGAACGCCAG
>Ga0194131_10011133_pt1 | contig 10830 bp, 24 predicted proteins | sample TA2KigO120mmetaG_FD_148631 | JGI IMG/M metagenome (GOLD analysis project Ga0194131, IMG submission 148631) | Freshwater microbial communities from Lake Tanganyika, Tanzania - TA2015053 Kigoma Offshore 120m | ecosystem: Environmental > Aquatic > Freshwater > Lake | place: Tanzania: Lake... | reverse complement strand
CTGGGGCAAACAGGCAACCATGCCAGCATCCCGGCGGATGTTGATCACTTCCTTGACCGCAGTCTCAATGGCCTTTTTCATGAAGTCATTCAGTTGATCACTAATCAGCGAAAACAGTTGGCCTTGGAACCAGGCCCGAGCCGCGCGTCCGTTTTCGAAGTCTTGTTCGGTCAGCAGTGCTTGATGATTGATGAAATCCACCATGCGTTCTCTGTTGCAAGGGATTGGTCGGCTGCCTTGCTCGGCGGTCTCTGTGGTGACCAATTCAACTTGTTTGATATAGCGACCGTTGATACGTTGGGCTGCACATGCAGCAGCCCAACAGACTTCCGCCGACACATCAAACACCATTTGGGGTTTTTCTTGCTCCGACATGTTGCTCTCAGTAAGGTTTGACTGCCTGGACGAATTCGCCGTCCAGGAAGATCGCACATTCAAATCCTAGAGCACGTGCCTGGGCCACGGCTTCGGCCAAGGTAGAGAACGTGCCCTTGTTCATGTTGAAGTTGACCATATGGACTGTGAACATGGTGCCCTCCTTAGGCCACATGATAGGGCTGGTTCCAAGTACCAATGCCCAGGTGGATGTAGAACGCTGTGTCAAAGTAATCCGTCATGGCATCGCTTTTGTCATACCATTTGCGATTGCTTGCGGTCTTGATGATGCGCAGCACTTCTTCGATGGTGTTCTTGGCGTCACCGGAAAAATGTTCATGAAACCAAAACTGATTGACCTGTAGATGGCCTTGGGCTGGGCCGCTGTGACGGAAGCCACGAGCTTGCACCGTATCATTGTAGTTCTGGATGAAGTCGACGGGACCTTGCTTGATGGTGACATCAACGCTGAGGCTGCCAGAGCCTTTGCGGCAACCAAACTTGAAATCAGGAAAGCGAGCTTTGAGAGCATTGCGGATCTGCTGGACTTCTTGTGCTCCGATATAAGCCATGGTCAACTCCTGTTGTTTACCTATGCCTACAGTATAGCATTCGGGTCCTGGCGTGTCAACCGTTTTGTTGCAGAAAAACCACAACAAAATCAATGACTTAGCAGAAAAATTTCATCAATGATTTCAATGACTTAGCGAACACCTAGATCTCGCACGGTCCTGAGCACTTTGCTAAGTCTGCTGAAATTGTTGCTCACAGCATCCAACAGATCGTCGGCTGGTCGTGTGCTGATTGCCGCTGTGCCAAATGCTATAGCACCCATGTCAGCAAAATAAGTCGGGCTGGGCCAGCGACGTTGTTTGATCTGCCAGGCGTCAATGAACAAACATTCTTCGCCCACACGTTGCATGATTTCTTTTTTTCGATACCTAGGCAAGGATTGTGCTTCTAGCATAGCGGTAGCAACCGGCCGGCCCCAAATCAAGGACTTGTCAAATGTTCGAGCCATGGTATGGACCAGGTAAGACTCTATGCCAGTGTCAAGGTATTCTTGACTGCGGCCTTCGGCTTCCATGATCAACACCCAGCTCGCTCTCACGTAGCTTTCCCAGTGGATCATGTGAATATTTATTGAAGTGCTTCCTCCCTGCGGCGGTAATTATAGTGCCCCGGGCTCTGCATTGCCTTCACAGACACCTTCCACCCGCTTCCCGACCAGGGAGGATTGTCGCATTGCCAGCGCCAGTTTGGTTAGACTGGAACCACCCGTGAGTCACGAACTCACTTCTCCTTCGTCCGGGTCAGACTAGCCAGGCGTTACCCCAGCGGGTTCTTCCTCAAACGCCAGCGGTTTTTAGCGGCGTCTGATATCTTTTTCTTTTGTTCTGCTGACTAAACACCACGTTTTTTGTGTAGTCGGCGTTGATACTCTCGTTTGAGCCACCACTTATTCATGTTCCAATATTCGTCCAGTTCCAACTCAGCTTCTCGGTGCCGCAGTCGCTCGTCCTTGTTCAAAAACCAAAGCTCTTGCACCCACAACCTAAAAGGACTGAGTGTGAACTCTTTCCTTGGATTCTCCGTCATGAATCTCCTCCGCTGTTTCTGAAAATAAGTCTGATTCTACTTCGTCCAAGATCACAGCTTTTTCTGTGTGATGGTAAAACTCTGGGTAACTCAGTTTCATCACAAAACTGAGTTCTTGATTGTTGGTATAAAAACTCATCATTCCAGGGTAGTAGCAGGTATTCTTGTTGTTGTTTCCGTTTCGATAGCGATCTCTAGCATGCCAGCGATACATGGCGTTCTTGCTGATCTCTCCATCACTGTTGTCTTGCCAAGTCATCCACTCGTCCATGAGGCTGTCCATGCGTGCAGGCTCGGGTGTGAGACCAAATGGCACATGAACAACAATACGATACCTATACTGCGATTGGAACAAAGAGCTCCTAACCTGCGTGGGGAAATCTCCGTCCAACAGGCTGACATGTATTTCGTTCACAGGACAATGCAGCTCACGCACAGTGCAGTGCCACAGCAGTTTCGGGGCCTCGCGCCGCCTTTCTGCATTCAATTGATCGAGCACGTTCCAGGTTTTCCATGCTTGGCTAGCATCTTTAAAGAACAAGGTCAAGGCACTACCTTCCACACGTGTGCGTTCAAACTCAGCACCACATTTTTCCAATGTAGCCCCTAATCCAATGGCACTGGCTCTTGAGTCGGTGCGAAGACCGGCCAACGAGGAGGAATTTTTAAGGCCTTCCGACGGTGTCATAACGATGACCATTTTGGAACAGTATTGCTTCCACCACAAAGTCTTGACTGGGCGCATGTCCACACGACTGATGCTGGCCCTGGCTATCAGCTGTGTCCAGCTTATCGCAGTTGGTGTGTTCTTGTCCATTCGATTATTTCCGTCCTAGATTTTGCTGTGGCCAAAGCATCATATTCCATAAGATACTTCCAATAAGGGTGCTGTCTTTGTGGTGCAACGATGTCAAACGAATGCGTGGCTCCTTCATACACTGCGTTTTTGTTGCCAGGCTGCCGGGCTAGATCTTCGCAGAACGAAGGAGGCGTAGCTGTGTCTGCTGACCCTTGTAGGAACAGCACAGGTCGTATAAAAGGTCCCAAAGGCACGGCTCCAGGCTTGTCTCGACGACACACTGGCCACATGGCGATACCAGCTGCGATGGTTTGCCTGGCTTCTTCGCTCCACGGAGCACCTGCTGTCAGTGTGCGCAACACAGCCCAACCACCTTGGCTGCCGCCAGTGATGTAGATCCTTTTGTGATCCACGTCTGACAGAGACCTTAGATATCGGACCGATGCCACGGCATCCTGGGCTCGCATGTTGGCACCATATTGTGTGTAAGTGATCCAGTTCTGCTCTACTCCGCGGCTGCCAAAACTGTCAACCACGACGACCACGAATCCTTGATCACGATACCATCGTGCACGTGCCATAGTGCCTTGGTTCACTCCGCCACCGCCATGGAACATGGCCACAGCTGGATATGGGCCTGGATAGATGCGTGGGTTGGGTTTGAACAACCGAGCCCACAGCTTGCCTTGTCTGTCATAGGTATCGATCATGGGAAACAGTTCCAGCCGGCCATCGTCTTCGGCAGTCTGTATGCGTTGTGAAATAGTGGGTGGAGAGGACACCTGTGCAGACGCAGGTCCAACCACCAGCAACGACAGCAACACGGCATGAGTCAGTTTCATTGCTTGCTTGCCTCTTTTACAGCTACAGTGAACACACGATCCGGGAACCTTTCTAGAGCAGCGTGTATGATCTCAAGGCTGGTCTTGCCTTGGGCGATGAACTGTCCAGTTTTGTGGTCGTGTGCTAGTATCATGTCACCATGTGCGCTCATGATCATGCCTGTGATCTGTTTTTCTCTGAAGGCAGACATGTCTACTCGATCTTCTCGCAGCCCCCGCATGATCTCAAGGAAACGATCTCCCGGCATTTCAGCCAGAGACTTGAGCATGGTCCTCATACCAATCACAAATCCCACTGCTACCAAGGCCAGCAAGCACACTGCATACCAGATGACATCCCATACAGTGTCAGGCATTTTCTTCCTCCTGAGAGGCCTTCTTCTTCAGTCCTTCGTTGCCACCTGCCTGTATCCAATCCAACATGCGTTCATCAGATCCCCAACTGGAAGAAGGCATGCGATTGAAGACCCAACTGCAAATGTTTTTGAGAGCTCGGATGTTTTCGCTGTCGGCACGACTCACAGCACCAAACAGATCATTGGTCAGCACACTGGTCAAGAAGCCGCCTGGTTCCAGACCTTTGTCTCGATAGCGCAGCAAGGCATCGCGGGTGTGTTCAGGCACACCCGGATAATCGCGCCATTCGTTAAACGGTATGACCTTGTTGGTCTTGGAATTGATGTTGATTATCTGTGCCATCGTTTTTTCATCCATCCTAATATCACTTGACCTCATTCACATGCTTACACGAGTGTCGGAACGTGAACCCAGCGCAGGTACAGGTGCGCTTGCCAGCAATCTCGGTCACGGTGTAGACATTGCCCTTGGATCCAACCACTTCCCAAACACGATCTTGACGCACTTGAGCAGCAGGACGTATCTCTTGTCCACCCACGCTCACATGGACGATGTGCTTGTCTTGCAGCTCTCGCCAAGGAAAGCCAGGATCTCCTGTGGTGAGATTCAGCGTGGCCGGAGCCTGCCACTTCTGTCGCGGATACACCGAACCCGAATAGCTCACGAACTCTGGGATCGCCATGTGATTGGCGTAGAGATGGCGCTGCTCAAAAGTAGGGTTCCTATACAGGACCTCAACTTGTGTTCCGGTTTCTAGATTCATTCCAGTCTCCGTCTGTGTGTTAGAGTTATTGTAGCGCAGTCGCGCCGCTTTCGTCAACTGGTTTGTCAACGATGTGCCACAAGAAACATCTGTTTTCAGAGTCCCAATCGATATCGCTCACACGCACCCGAGAACCATAATACTTGAGGTAGGCATTGGCTGTGCTTAGAGCCGATTCTTTGGTCTCGGCTTCGGTGAGCACTTCTAGATCATTGTACCATGCGTCCTGAAATTCCTCCCACAGTTCAGAATCAACACCGTTGCCTAGGAGTTCGAGATTCAGTTTTTCGTTGATCCATTGTGTCATAGCTTGGCCCTCAATCCAAAGGAATGTTTTTCATTGGCCGACGTCCTTCCCAATGATCTCGAGTGACGCAGATACCGCTGTAACGGATGTTCCAGGGATTGCCTTCATCTCCTTGCTTGGGCAGTTGCTTGAGGCTCTGACGACAGACCTTTTCGGTAGGCATGACCACTGGTATCTTGTCCATGTAGTCTCCACCCAGGCTCAACAAAACCACCAACATGATCCATTCATTCATGATGCTGATCTTTCTGGCTTTCGTGCCATTCGCGTGATTCCCTACGATAGTCCTTCCAACCCTGCCACAGGCTGCGAGTCTCATCGGGTGCCAAGAATGACAACACAATGCGATAGACGCCCCAAGTGAATGCTGCCAGTATGATGATGCCCAACATGTCAAGCCTCCAGTCGGAATTTAACCATGCCCAGCGTGGCCATCATGAGCTGTCCATCAAAGTCGTCGGGCAAGACGTCACTGAGTGCTCGTTCATAGCCCCTGCGCAGTTTCTTGCGAGCCTGATCTTCCGCCTGCCATGCATGAGCATATTCTTTAAATGCCAGCCTGGCTCCACGCTTGCCCCAGAAGCTGAGCACACACTGGTTGCCTTTAACGGCTCCCCAAATCTTATCGTGACCATCACGATGGTTGTGCAACAGGGCAACGAACTGATGTGCCATGTCATGCTCCATAATAATGGGAGGAATAAGCGGAGTGGAGTCGTTCATGCTCAACAAAGAAGCGATGCCCAGCCAGGGCCTCTGCTTCAGTAGCATAACGGCTGACCACATTGGAATTGCCTGTGGGGTAGAACACGCAGGTTTCATACTGCGTGGCGGCATCCATGGCAGCAGATTGCAAGTTCACTGTGGAAACCTCGGTGCCGTCGGCCAAGGTGGTCCGTTCCAATCGAGTAGGGGGACGGAATTCCATGTCACATGCTCCAGTAGGTTTCGCTAGCGGGCGAGCAGCACAGCGGAGTATTCACATCTTCCTGGTATTCGGCACCAGTCATGAGATTCTTGCGAGTGACCATGCGTGGCTTGTAGCTGGCCAGATCGACAATCTGGAGATCGTTTGCACTCCAACCTGCCTTGTTGATGAGACGAGTAATCACTGCCTTGGCGGCACCCCAGGTCTTGTATGCACGAGTCCGATTGGGACCATCTGTTACAATAAGACCAGTACCTTTTGCGATCACATAATAGCTCATCATCTGCTCCTTTTTGCTTACCATACTCGTATTATGTAGCAAAATGGGCTCTGTGTCAACCGTTTTTTTCCAAGAAAAGCAGGTCTAAGTGCTTGATTTTGTTAGGAATTTTTTCCCAATGATTTCAATAGGTTAGCGATGGGCCCAAGATCAGCTGTTTGCACCAAATTTTCCAAGGCATCCAAGCGGTCCAGTTCCGCTTGCACGGCCTTTAGGTGCGCTTGATTTCGAGCCACTCGAGGCTGGCCGGTGTGCCACCGGGTCCTGAACACTATCTCATTGCCTTGGTCCCGCACAAAGCAGTAGGAACCAGATTCCTCATGAGCATGTTCAGCCACCAACTCAGCTTCCTCCCGAGTGGGATAGCTGTCGATGTATTCATCTTCGTTGTCTTTCTGTAGATACACTCGCCATCTCATGTCAATCCTCCTCATTCTCCGTATGTTCGCCGCAGACTCGCAACCAGCTGTCCAAGAAGGCCTTGCCTACATCACAGCTCACAAAGTTATCGCCCTGCATGCCTTGCTCACTGTAGCTGAGATCAGTTACATTGAAACCAGCTTGGGCAAGGATGGCGCTGAGTTCAGTCATGAAACGAGCATCAGTATAAATGAGCCCGTCTGTTTCAACGTCCCAAGTGGCGGTGTCAAAGTAAACACGCAGTTCGCCAAAATCACGCTCGTCGTCGATGTAAGGAACATCAATGCGAGTGGTACGAACATTCTTGCGAGCGGTGCTCCAGTAACCAGTACCGCTTGTGGTAAGAGTGGTGTTGAACTTGGGCATAGATGTCTCTTTAGCGGTTGAATGAATACAGGAAGTCCGCGGCCGCTGCGGCCGCCTGAAAGCAGGTGTCATACGAGTGCTTCTTCTGGCATTGTGCCATGGGGTTGAGGGCGTCGTTCAGCAGCACCAGGCCAGTGAACAGGACGAAACCAATTACGATCATCTTCCACATGTCATACCTCATATGTTTGCCTCACTGTGAGGCTCTCCGTGATACGGGAAGTCCGCGGCGGCGTCAGTCGTTCCTGGCATGGGGATACACGCATCGGTTGGGATGGCCGCTGACGCAAGGCTTCTCGCCGTGCTCACACCTCCAGCAGTTGTGGTTGACGAAGATCCCGGATCGCGATCGGTCAGGATCGCTGAGCATCGTGCGGCTGGTCAGGTCCCATTCGTAGTGCACTACCAGATCCGTCAATTTATTCAGCTCATCCCCTTCGGGCGTGCCGGGTTCTGCATCCATGAGCGCGTCGATACGGGCGAGAGCGGCCATATAGTCGGCGTCGCTGCGAATCATCTTGATGTCAGGCATGTCATACCTCATATGTTTACCTCACAGGCTGTTGAGTGTAGCACCAAGCTCATCAGTAAGCAACCGCTCACGCTCATGAGCTGCTGCCTTTCCGCGCACGGTCTCAAGGATGTAGAGCTCAAACGCATCGGCACCATGCCCGCGGATGGCGCAGCATAGCGTCCAGTTCTTGTCCTCATTCAGCGCACGATAGATGTGCTTGCGCCAACGAGTCCAAAGGCTCTTGTTGACAGTGCTTTGGGTCTTGGCAGTCACACCCACATAGCATTCACCAGTAGCGGTGCAAACCGCTTGGTAGATTATGTGAGTGCGATCTGCACGTGACTTGCGCTTCTTCATCATGTTCACAGTATAGCACCTTATACCCATATGGTCAACCGTAATGGTCAACCGTTTTTGGACTTTTTCCAGAAATCTGCGGGTGTTGCACAAATACAACACAGGTGCTAAACCACTGATTTTGCAGGGTTTTGGGCTGTGCTAAGTCATTGAAATAATTGGGCTTTTTGCCGCAGAAAAGTGCCTGTTTTTTGTGCAATTTTGGGCTCAGCTGGGTGTTGCTTAAATACAACACCATGCTACCCATAGACCATTTCAAAAGAGTCATTGACAGGCTCAAAAGCGAAGGCCGCTATCGTGTGTTCAATGACGTGCTGCGCGAGCGCGGCAGCTATCCACACTCCATATGGTATGGTCCCTACAACATCAAAAAGATCGTGAACTGGTGTTCCAACGACTATCTGGGCATGGGGCAGAACAAAGTGGTCTTGGATTCTATGCACACAGCCTTGGATCAAACCGGAGCTGGAGCCGGAGGCACACGCAACATATCTGGAACCAGCCACTACCATGTGGCTCTTGAGATGGAACTGGCACGCCTGCATCGCAAACAGCGTGCTCTGTTGTTCAGCTCAGCCTACGTGGCCAATGAGTGGACCTTGATCGCGCTGGCACGCATTGTTCCGGACCTTGTGTTTGTGAGCGATAGTAAGAACCATGCAAGTCTGATAGAAGGCATACGTCATTCGGGCGCACCCAAGGTCATATTCCGCCACAACGATCTGGATCATCTGGAAACCATACTCAAGAGCACGCCAGGTCAGGTCTGCGTAGTTTTTGAGAGTGTGTATAGCATGGACGGCGATGTCAGCTTGATCCAAGAGATATGTGACTTGGCTGATCGATACGGTGCCATGACCTACATAGATGAAGTGCATGCCGTGGGCTTGTATGGCAACACCGGCGGCGGCTATCTGGAAAAACTGGGACTACAAGATCGTGTGGACATCGTGAATGGAACCTTGGGCAAGGCATTTGGTGTGCAGGGCGGATATATCGCAGCAGATGATCTGGTGATTGATGCCATACGTTCCGTAGCATCCGGATTCATATTCACCACCAGCCTCAGCCCTGTGATCTGTGCTGGTGCATTGGCCTCTGTCAAATACCTGCGCGATCACGATGAACTGCGACAACGGCATCAAGAACGTGCTGCTACTCTGAAGTCCATGATGTTGGTTGCTGACTTGCCTATCATGCCCAACCACACGCACATCGTGCCAGTGCTGATAGGAGAAGCTGTGCGCTGCAAAGCAGCCAGTGATCGCTTGCTGGAGGATCACAACATCTATGTGCAGGCCATCAACTATCCCACAGTAGCAGTGGGCACAGAAAGACTGAGATTCGCTCCTACCCCGTTGCATACTGATGCCATGATGCATGAACTAGTAGATGCATTGAGCGTCATACTATCCCCCAACGCAGCCTGAAGATAGCTGCATCATAAGGATCCTGGAACCAGAAGTTCATGTATTCTTGCGTGGCTTCGCAACGAAATCGATCTCCAGGAAGACCAAACTCTTCGATGGCATAGACACAGATCTGATCCCACCGTTCAGTTGGATCTCGGTCACTGAGTTCCCATTCTACATGCACTTGATATTCTTTGGTCACACTGGTACCAGATTTTGTTGGAAAATCTTCCAACAGCGTTCCCATGTCCATTTTTCCGAGGATGCTGACACCGATTCTCTAGACAGAGACAAACATGCTTGTGCAGCCAGTTTCAAATCATGATCCATGGCTCCGTTGATTCCGGGCTCGATGATATCTATCGGACCAGGAACTGGATATGCTGCCACGGGTGTGCCACATGCCATGGATTCGATGTTGACTACACCAAATGTGTCATTACGACTGGGGAAAACAAAAACATCGGCATTAGCATAGTAACCAGCCAGCTTAGTTCCTGTCTTGGAACCCACAAATATCACTTGATCGCTGTATTTTTCTTCGAGTTCTGCCAGATAAGGACCATTACCTACCAACAGCTTGGTAGAACCTGGCCAATCCAACTGGCAAAAATCATCTAGGCCTTTTTCTCGACTGATTCTGCTGACACAGACCAAAATGGGTCTTCCTGCTATGGTCTCTCCCCTCAACCCTGGATGGAATATAGATCTGTCTACACCACGGCTCCAGGGTACCAAATGACCACAAAACCCATGAGATCGAAGTTCATTGACCATAGTATTAGTAGTGGTCAACACACGCCCACTGTGCTTGTGAAACCAACGCAGATAAGCATAAGTCAAGAACATAGGCACACGATATATCTTGTGCAAGAATTCTGGAAACTTGGTATGATAACTGGTGTTGTAGTCATAATAATTTAGATCGCACCAGATTCTGGCAGCTAGCCCAATGGGGCCTTCGGTAGCAATGTGTATGTGATCTGGATTTGCTTGCGTTATCATCTGGCCCAAACCTTGAGGCCAGCTCAATTTGATTTCTGGGTAGCCAGGACAATCACAATGAGAAAAATATCTTGGATCAATGGATATGATTTGATAACCATCATGCTGTGCCACTCTTGTGAGATTTTTGAAAGTGGTTACCACTCCGTTGATCTGGTCTGGTAGATTGTCAGATATCAGCAGTATCTTTTTCATTGCAGCTTTCTACCCAGTCGCCGCTCCGTTTGTCATTCTTAACCTTCCATAAACATTTCAAAGAAAAACCACGCAACCAGCACAAGCAGAAACGCCACGAACGCGATCGCCATGGTGCTAAAGAAGACAACGAAGCCTTCCATGTCAGAAGGTCCTGTTCCGTTTGGCTGGCGCGGCGGCCTTGGCAGCCAGGGGCTGAGACGCTGGCGCGGAAGCGGGCCTGGCGGGCGCGGCTGCCGGTACTGGCGCGGCTTTGGCCTGCGCGGCCGCGTTGAGCCTAGAAACCGCGTCTATTGCTACTTCTGAATCGT
>Ga0194131_10011132_pt1 | contig 10831 bp, 5 predicted proteins | sample TA2KigO120mmetaG_FD_148631 | JGI IMG/M metagenome (GOLD analysis project Ga0194131, IMG submission 148631) | Freshwater microbial communities from Lake Tanganyika, Tanzania - TA2015053 Kigoma Offshore 120m | ecosystem: Environmental > Aquatic > Freshwater > Lake | place: Tanzania: Lake... | reverse complement strand
CGAAAGTCCAACAACTGGCGGCGCGGCGTTTGGCGGAGGAAATCGATCAGGCGCCGCAGGGGTTGGAACGCTTGTTGGCCGGTGCGCAGAAGGGAATTCCGGATGAAGCCTTGCATGCCATTTTGGGTGGAATCGCCGATGGTTTCGCCGGGCGCTATCGCATCCCCAAACCCGGCGGTTGGGATCGCTGGGCCCAAGCATGGGAAAATCATTCCCTCGAAGCGATCAGGACAAGGGTGAAGGACCTCAACGCGCTTTTTGGGGACGGACGGGCGCTGGCGGAGATTAGGAAAGTCGCCTTGAGTGGCGCCGCGGATTTTCCTCGCCGACGGGCCGCGTTGCGGTCCCTCATCGAAGCACGCAGCCCGGATCTGCGCGCGGTGTGCGAATCGCTCCTGGGAACGCGCGACCTCTCGGCGGTAGCCGCCCGCGGGATGGCGCTCTTCGATGACGACACCGTCGCTACCCGGTTGCTCGAGGAATGGCCGAAGCTCTACGGACACGAGCGCCCCGAATTTCTCAACGCCCTCCTGTCCCGTCCCGCGTGGGCGTCCCGCGTGTTGCAGGCCATGAGCTCGGGGGCGTTTCGCAAGACCGACCTGAGTCCCGCCCACGCCGCTCACATCCGCGCTTTCCGGAATGACGCCCTCACTCAGAAACTCGCGGAAGTGTGGGGGACCGTCCAGAGCGTGGACGAAAAGGAACGGGGCCAAGCCCTGGCGAAATGGCGCGCCCGGCTCCTTCCTTCAGAGGGACGATCCGGGGAAGCCCGAGCAGGAGAGCAAGTCTATGTCCGCGCCTGCGGAAGTTGTCACCGTCTCTTCGACGTGGGTACGAGTCTGGCCCCGGATTTGACCGGCTCAGGAAGGCAAAACCTGGACTACCTTCTTGAAAACATCCTCTTCCCTAGCGCCGTCGTGCCCGCGGAATATCGCCAGACGACGCTGGTCCTCAAGGACGGGCGATCCTTGACGGGTGTGGTCCGGGGCCGGGGCGCTCGAACTTTGACGCTGGAAATGGCCGGCCAATCCGCCACCGTGGATCGAACCGACATTGCCAAGGAGGAATTCTCCACGCTTTCCATGATGCCGGAGGGCATTCTCGAACAACTGACAGAGCAAGAAACGCGAGATCTGATGGCCTTCCTGATGAGCCCCGCTCCACCACGGAGACCTTAAGTCGGCTGCACGGCGAAGGCCGAATATTGCCAAGCATGGAGTATCCCCGCCCAACCGGCCCGCGTTCGCCTTCCTGCGTCACGCTGCTCTTTGGTCCCGCAGGGTCTGGCAAGACGTGGCGATGCCAGCGCGAAATCGTGGATGCACTGCGGCGAGACCCCGAGGGGCTGCCGATGATTCTCCTCGTGCCTCGCCAAGCCACCTATCAATGGGAACGCAGCATCCTCTCCGAGCCTGGCCTCCGCGGTTACACCCGGCTGCAGATCGTCTCCTTCGAACGTTTGGCCGACTGGATTCTGCGTCAACTCGGGACACCTTCCACCGGGTTCCTCTCCGAACAAGGAAGAGGCATGGTTCTTCGAGCTCTGCTGACGCGGCATCAATCCGAGTTGCGCTTCTTTTGCGCAAGTGCCCGTCTTCCCGGATTCGCTTCCGAACTCAGCGGCGCCCTGCGCGAATTGCAACACGCCCGCCTCAACTCCGGGCGCTTGTCGGAGATCGCCGCCCAAGCGCCCTCGCCGTTGCGCGAGAAAATCCTCGACCTCGCGCTTCTCCTGCAATCTTACCGGTCGTGGCTGGACGACCGCCAACTGCGCGATGCCGAGTATCGCCTCGAACTCGCCGCGGAGCGTTTGCGATCCTCCGATCCCGCGCGTCTACCCTTCGCATTGGAAGGCGTCTGGATGGATGGATTCGCGGACCTCACGCCGCAGGAAATCGAGCTGCTTTCCATCCTCTTGCCTCGCGCCCGCCAATCGACCCTCGCCTTTTGCCTCGAACATTCACCCGAAGCGCCGCCCACCTGGCTTTCAACTTGGTCAGCCATGGCCCAAGCCTGCCGGCAACTTTTGCACCGCATCCAGTCTGTGGAGGGACTCGACCTGAAATCGGAAACCCTTGCCCGATCCGGCCGAACCAGCCGCTTCACGAACGCCCCCGAATTGGCCGAAATCGAGCGCCGCTGGAGCGATCTTTCCCGCCCTCGCCAAGCCTTCGCGAAGGAAGACACAACCGCTCCGCAGCCCGAAGTTTCCCTGTCACCGGACTCCAACTTTGGCTCCGCTTTGAATCAGGCCGCGCCTTCGTCGGTGCGCTTGTTGCAATGCGCGCATCCGGAAGCCGAAGCTGAAGAAGCCGCGCGCGCCATTCTTCATCATGTTCGGGATCGAGGGGGGCGTTTCCGCGACATCGCGTTGCTGGTCCGTGATCTCGAGTCGCATCACGCCCCGCTGCGCCGCGTGCTGCGGCGGTTTGGCATCCCGTTCTTCATGGATCGACGCGAGCCGATCGCCCACCATCCGCTCCTGGAATTGTCCCGGGCCGCCCTCCGCTTTGGCATTTTCGGCATAAAATCGGAAGATCTGCTGGGTGCCCTCAAAACCGGGCTGTTCGAAGTATCGCGCGAAGAGGTCGATTGGCTGGAATCTGAAATCCTCGCCCGCGGATGGCAGGGGGACCTTTGGCGCCAACGGCTCGAACTCAAGGACGAACCCCATCTGGCCGATCGCGTCGAAAACCTCCGCCGCCGACTGCTGCCGCCGCTGCTCGACTTCGCCGACCTGCTGAAGGCTCCCACCCTGGATGGACCCACTCTCGCGAATGGATTGCAGGCGTTGTGGGCCCAACTCCACCTCGATGCTCAATCTCATGAGGAAGAGTCCGGTCCGGAGGAGACTTCGTCGAGGGCCGCCCGATGGTCCACCGTTTGGCGTGAAGTGCAGGCCTGGCTCCAGGACCTGTCCTTGGGCTTCACAGGCGTCGAACTCGCGCCACCCGCGTGGCTGCCGATCGTCGAGACAGGGCTAGGCGGGCTGACTGCGGGCCTGATCCCTCCCGCACTGGATCAGGTGCTGGTGGGAGCGGTGGATCGCGCCCGCAATCCCGATGTAAAGACCGTCGTGGTCTTGGGACTCAACGAGGGCCTCTTTCCCCGCAGACCGGTCCCGCCAACGCTCCTTTCCGAATCGGACCGCGCGGAACTCGAAGGCCACGGCGCACGGCTTCGCGGAGGGATTCGAACCCAGATCGGCTTGGAATGGTTCTTCGGCTACATCGCCGTCACACGGTCCAGGGAAAGCCTCTGGATGACCTTTTCCGAGAAGAGCTCCGAAGGGGAGCCGCTCAATCCCTCTCCGTTCGTGTCCCATCTCCAGCGCCTCCTGCCAGGCCTTCGACCCGAGCATCCCCCGCCGGTTCGCCCCTGGTGGCAGGCAGCCCGGGTTCAGGACTGCATTCCCGCCCTGGCACGCGGTGACCGGCAACTCCTTGAACGATGGAACGAGCTGGGCCCTTCGGTTCAAGCCTGGCGGGCCTTCCATCCTCCGGCCCAAACCGAGCTCACTCCCATCACCGCCGCCGCGCTCTACGGGGAACCCCTGCGCACGTCGGTCAGCCGGGTGGAACGTTTTGCGGAGTGCCCCTTTCATTTCTTCGTCGAGTCGGGTTTGCGCGCGCGGGAACGCCGGCACTTCGAAATCGATTTCAAAGAGGCCGGCAACCTGCAACACGAACTGCTCGAAGCCTGGCATCACCTGGCCCTCGAACGCCGCGGTGCCTGGCGAAACGTCTCGCCCGAAGAAGGCCGCCGATGGATGCAGGAACTCGCGGACGCCCGCCTTCCTCGTTCCGGCGGAGGACGGTTTGCCGCCACCCCCACCACTCGCGCCCGGGCCGAAGGCCTCGTGGAAACGCTCAAGGACTGGATCGAAGCCTTCCTGCGATGGATGCCGCACTATGGCTTCGAACCCACCCTCGTCGAAACCTCGTTCGGACGGGAAGGCGATCCGTACGACCCTTGGAAACTCGAACTCGACGGAGGACGCCGCCTCGAATTCCGGGGTAAAATCGACCGCATCGATTTGGGTCCCGCCGCTCCAGGCCAGCCCATCCCCGCGGTCGTCGTGGACTACAAAATTTCCATACGCAAGTTCAAGTCCCCGTTCTTCGCCGCCGGCGTGCAACTCCAACTCGCCGCTTACCTGGCGGTCCTGAAGCATCTTCAACCTCGCGAAGGTGCCGGCGCATTCGATCGATGCGCGCCGGTGGGAGGCTTCTATGCAAACCTCAAGGGCGAATGGGAGAACGGACATCCCGGCGCCGAGACGGCGGACCCCTTCCAACCGCTCTGGAAATCCTACCGCCATTACGGGCGGTTCCTGAAGGAATGGGCGCGAACCCTGAGCCAGGACCGTGACAACAGCGAGGCGGGACTCTTCAACTTTAAGGCGGACGCGGAGGGTAAGATCGACGGACGATTCTCCGATCCGATCGATGCCCATCCCTTCGAGACCATGCTCCGTCATGTCGAAACCAAGCTGCGCGAGTTCGGGAATCGAATCTACGCGGGCGAGATCCGGCTCGATCCCTATCGCGAGGGTTCCACCACCGCTTGCGAACGGTGCGACTTTCAGCCCGTCTGCCGCATCGATCCCGTCCGCCATACCTTTCGCTCACTGAAGACCAGGGAAACATCGACCGATCCCGCCGGAACTTCCGCGCCACCCGTCGAACCGAAATCGAAGCGCCGCGCGAAATCGTCCCCGCCGTCATGAATCGCCCCACCCCAGCCCAGGAACGCGCCATCCGGCATCGCGGGGATCTCCTCGTCTCTGCCGGCGCGGGCGCTGGGAAAACAAGCACGCTCGTGAAGCGCTGCCTGGAAGGTATTCTCCAGGGCGAACCCCGGCTCTCCGTCGAACGACTGTTGATGGTCACGTTCACCGAGGCGGCGGGAACCGAAATGCGGCAGCGCTTGCGCGAAGGGCTCGAGGCTGCTCGAGAAGCCTGGACCGCCTCAGCCCAGCTCATCGAGGAGCAGTTGGCCCTGCTCGATTCTGCCATGATCGGCACGCTCCACGCGGCCTGCCTCCGTATCGTCCGCGATAACGCCCACACCCTGGGCATCGAATCCCGGGCCGCCCTCCTCGACGGGCCAGAAAGCGACACACTGGCCCGGCAGACATTCTCGGATCTTCTCGAATCGAAACTCCGGGTTCCAGAAGCGAAGGACGCCGCCTGGCGGTGCTTGTTACGCGAGCTCGGCGGGGATGCTGATCATCTCTGGCCGTGGATCCAACAAATCCACGCGCACGCGCGAAGCCTTCCCCATCCGGACGATTGGTTTCGTCACGCGGAAAAGCTCCAAAGCCCGGACGTTCGCACCGAGGCATGGTCCCAGTGGGCTCGCGTGGGGCTGAAGGAATGGACCTCGGAAATGCTCGAGTTGGTGGACGGGCTCGAACCGGATTTTCCCCAACGAGACCTCCTGCAGGGCCGGCTTCAATCCTGTCTGAACGATCCTGTCCCCCCCGCCGCCGCTTTGGCCGCTCTCGTCCAATTCGAAGCCACCGAAGCCTGGCCCAAGCGCCAGGCCAAGCGGTGCCGGGATCGGATTCGCGACATCATCGAGGGGGCTCAATTCTGGCGAGGGCAGTTCGCCGATCCGCAAGGCTTTCCCGCCGCCGGGGAATGCACCACGAGGGCCCTGGCACTCATCGCGATGACGCGCGATTTTACCCAAGCCTTCGATCGAGCCAAACGCGAACGGCACGCCCTCGATTTCCAGGACCTTGAGCAGTTGACCCTTTCGCTCTTGTGGAACCCCCGTGACGGCCAACTCACCCCGCTGGCCCGATCGTGGCGCGACCGATTCGACCAGGTCATCGTGGACGAGTTTCAAGACATCAACGCCGCTCAAGATCGCATCATCGAAGCGCTCTCCCACGAAGGCAAACCCGGCAACCGCCTCCTGGTCGGGGATGCCCGCCAAAGCATCTATCGGTTTCGCCAGGCGGATCCGCGGATCTTCCTCGATTACGAGAAACGTTGGAAAACATCCGCCGGCTCCGGCGCCACTCATTTCCTGAGTGAGAATTTTCGGAGCCATCAGCGCATCCTGGATTTCGTCAACGCCGTCTTTTCCCAATGCATGAACGCGGGACTCGATGCCTCGCGCTACCCTGCCTCGGCGGAACTTCAGGCTGGCAGCCCCGAGACAAGATCGTATCGCCTCGCTTCGGCCACCACCTCCGCCCGCGCTTCCCTCTGGATTTTGGATGCCTCCTCGGACCCCGATCAGGATCCCAGCCCGACGGACTTCCTGGAACCCTGGCTCGCCGAAGCGCAGTTCGCCCTCGGCAAACTCCAGCAGGCTCGCGCAAACGGTTTGCTCGTCTGGGATGACGGCCTGGGTCGCGAACGCCCCATGGATTGGGGCGATGTGGCCATTCTGCTGCGCTCCCCGCGTTCCGGGAGTTGGGCCTTTTCTCAAGTCTTTGCCGAAGCGGGAATCCCACTGTCCGCAAACAAGGAGGGCTTTTTCGAAACGTCCGAGATCATGGATGCCCTCAGTCTGCTCGCCGTCCTCGACAATCCTCTGCAGGATATCCCGTTGCTCGCGGTGCTGCGTTCTCCTTTGGCTGAGTTTACAGACTCCGATCTGGCCTTGATTCGGGCGGCCACACCACGAGAACCCTACTGGACCGCGTTGCGCCGATTTCCCTCCGCGAGCCGGGACTTGGCTGAATCGCTCGCAGCTCAGCATCCCGTGCTTTCTTTCAGCCCGCCGCCTGAGGCATCCGGCCCATCGCTACTCGACGACATCGCGTCGGCCCAAGCCAAAGTGATTGCGTTCTTGAACCAATTCGACCGATGGCGGCGCCAAATGCGCGACAACCCCGTCTCCGAAGCCCTGGAATCCATCCTGGACGAGGCCGCCTATGAGACGCGCACCCGCCACTTGCCCGCCGCCGACGACGCCGCGTTGCCACGACTGCTGAACTTGATGCGCCGCTTCGATCCGCTGCGCGGCCAGGGACTGCATCGATTCATGAAGTGGATCGAGACCCGCCGTGCAGTCTCACGAGAATCCGAATCCGCATTCCCGGCCTCCCCCGGAGCCGTGCGTTTGCTCAGCATCCACAAGAGCAAAGGACTCGAGTTTCCGGTCGTCTTGGTCGCAGGCCTGGGCTCGCGATTCAATTTCGAATCGTTGCAAAAACCGGTCCTGCTCGACGATACCTACGGCGTATGCCTCAAAGGCCGGCTGCCAGGCGCCCGAATCACATTCCCCACCCTCCCCTACTGGCTGGCCGCCCGGCGTCAGCGCGGCGAGATGCTTGCCGAAGAATTGCGGCTGCTCTACGTCGCGTTCACCCGCGCCAAAGACCACCTCTTCCTCTGCGGTTCCGCCAAATACTCCTCCCTCGCCACCACCGCGTCCAAGCCCTGCCATCGCCTTTCCATGCTCAAGGCGCGAAATCCGCTTGATTGGCTGGCCATGGCCATGGCCGGAGTGACCCGGCAACCCGAATGGCACATCTCGACGCAAGGCGAAAGCGACCGAGTCCGCTGGACCGTTGAAAGCGAAACCTCGTTGGTGGCGCAAGACCCGAAAGCCGCCGAGTCCGCTCCCCCAATCCTACCCGCGGAAACCGAAGTCAGCGCGTGGCGAGCACGACTTCAGTGGCACTATCCCTTTCCAACCGCCACTCAAGTCACGGCGAAAGTGTCGGTCTCGGCCCTTCGGGCGCAACTTGAGGAAGCGCGCGTCGTGGATTGGACTCCGCGCTTCCCCGCGGATTCAAAGGCTCGCCCGGCTTCGCGTTCCGCTGCTTCAACCACCCGACGTGTCCGTGCCGCGGAACTCGGCGCGGCCACGCACGCCTTGCTGGAACACCTGCCCCTCGAATCCGGCGCGCCCTCGGCGGAAGTCCTTCGCCAGCTCGCCGGACAACTGGCCGTCACTCGCATCATTTCGCAGGAAACCCTTGATTCCATCGACTACGAGGCCATCGCCGCCTTTTGGCAAAGCGCGCTGGGACAGGAATGGCTCCTTCACCCCGGCCAACTGCGGCGTGAATTGGCCTTCACAAACCGCTGGTCGCCTTCCGAACTCGGTTCCCTCGGCCTGAGCGGAGAGGAATCCGGGCTCACCGACGAGGACGGTTTCATCGTGGTCCAGGGGGTGGTGGATCTAGCCCTTATTCTTCCGGACCGCATTCGGATTTTGGATTTCAAAACCGACCGCGTGAGAAATGACGCGGAACTGCACGCTGCGTTGTCACGCTACGAACCGCAACTCCAGCTCTACGCCGGCGCCCTGGCGGGCATCTATCGGCGTCCGGTCATCGACGCTTGGCTCCATTTCCTCCACCGCCGCCAGAGCGTGGCGGTCAAACTCCCGAACCTCCCGCGCTGCTGAACGCTCTCGCAGCACCTTTGCCCCTTGAACCGGCCATGCCCCTTTGCAGACACCCCTTGAGGCGGCGTAAACGCCGCGCTCCGGCGCTGCCATGCGCATGACCGAAAACCTGTGGATGCACCGGTACCTCAGCGGTGCATCCCGATATTGCCGGTGATGCAGGTAGGGCGCGTCCGTCCCGGCGCGCCGCCAGAGCAGGATGTTTTGCATCCAGTGGGCGGCGGGCTGGGACAGGCCCGCCCTACCAACAACATCGGGATACACCCCCGGTGATCAGGGAACCTCCCGCAGGTTTGACACCTTCCGCAATCCGAATTATACAAGGTTCGTTCTAACTGAAACCAATCCATAACTCACTCACCTATGCCTATCGCTGTTGGCTCCAAAGCCCCGGATTTCAACCTCAAATCGAAAAACGCCTCGGGACTCACCGATGTGAAACTCAGCGCCAATCTGGGTTCCAAGAATACGGTCATCCTTTTCTTCCCCCTGGCTTTCACTGGGGTATGCACCCAGGAATTGTGCGACATCACGGCTGGGCTCTCCCAATACGCCAGTCTTAACGCCGAAGTCATCGGCGTCAGCGTGGACAGTCCATTCGCCCAGGAAGCTTGGGCCAATCAACACAAGATCGGCATCACGCTCGCCAGCGATCTCAACAAGAAAACCGCCGAAGCCTACGGCGTGCTGCTCCCCGATTTGATCGGGCTCGGCTCGGTCAGCGCCCGCGCGGCCTTCGTCGTCGATAAACAAGGCGTCGTTCAATACAGCGAACAAACGCCAACGCCCAAAGAACTGCCCAATTTCGCCGCCGTCAAAGAGGTTTTGGCCAAACTCAAGTAGTCGAAGCTTCGGGCTGCGCTCCATGCTTAAACTCAACGCGGATGACTCGAAGTCATCCGCGTTTTCTTTACCCTCCGATAACGCAACCCTCTCCCCTTCCGTGCTCAGACCATCTGGAGTTGGCAATCAACCTGCTACTCAAACTGCCATGTTGTATTAACGGAGCGGTGGGCTCTGCGGGGTGGCCCTGGCCAGTCTTCTCGCCTTGCTCTCCTTGCGCGCAGAGGTCGTGTTCGACAACACGTCCAGCTACCTGGCCACCACTTACTTCAGCAATGACGAATTCGGGGATGAAGTCAGCCTCACCAAGGCCGTAACCAATCTGACCGAGTTTGGATTTTCCTACCTCGGAGAATTCGATTCCACCGGGCGCGAAACCGTCCGCCTCCGCCTGTACGCGAACGATGGTCCCGATACCGACCCGGGGCCAAAAACCATTCCCGGACCAGGATCGCTCCCCTACGAGAGCGGCCCCCATCCTATTTACTCCGGTTTCAATTCGATCCTGGCCTCGGGCTTTTCCATCCAGGCGCCGCAAACGATCACCTGGACGGTCCAGTTCGAAGGTCTTCTCGGAACCCCCGAAAACAGGGCGGGCTTGGTTCTCGCCAACCCTCCCAGCATGGGACGCAGCTTCGATGATTTTTGGCTCAAAACCGGCAACTCCTGGACCCTGCACCAGTTCAACGGCAATCCCGTGGCCAACTTCGTCGCTCGTTTCGCGACGGGCAGTTCGGTCGTGTCGGTCGGCCAACCGACACGCCAATCCAACGGTGACCAAAAGATCGAAATCCAAGGTCCCTCCGGCCTTGACTTCGTTCTCGAATTCTCCGCCAACGCGCTCGATTGGGTCCCTCTCCACACCAACCGTTTTTCAACCCAACCCTTCACCTTCACGCACCAGGGCGCGGGCGCGTTTGCAACCCCCTTCTACCGCGCTTCCCTGCTGCCCGTTGCCGCGCGCCTCGTGTCCACCTCCGCCGAAACCACCGGAGGCATCCGCATCCAATTCGAAGGACCACTGGGCTCCATGTTCAACATTGAAGGGTCGGGCGATGGCATCCTCTGGACCCCAGTGCATCAGGGCGCCTTTCCCGCCGGGATCGGTGAATGGATCGATCGCGCAGGGAAATCGGCCACACGCTACCGCCTCAACTTCCTGGGTGCCATACCCGCCGTGATCGTTGCGGATGGAGTCGTGAATCGAAACCTCCAGTTGGCGATCTTCGGAAATCCCGGCCAGCGATTCGAACTTCAAGCCTCCGAGGATTTCGAATCCTGGAAAACCGTCCATGCCGACATTTTCGATTACACAGTCGGCCAGGCGGTTTGGGTGGACACCAACACCGTTCGATTTCCCCAACGCTTTTACCGAACCGTTTTGCCTGCCGCGTAGAAGTAGTGTGGCCGATGGGATTGAGACATCAGCCCGCATCGCCTATCCCGACAAATTCAACTAGTCAGCCGTCTGATTTTCGCAACTTTTTGGTCAAGAATCGTGATTTCCCTCCAGAAGCGCTTTGACATCGCGCAGACGCCACGTGCCTTTGGCCGAAGCTTTGGCGCAGGCCTGGTTGACCGCAGCGAAAGTATGGCGGTCGGTCAGATG
>Ga0194131_10011131_pt1 | contig 10831 bp, 7 predicted proteins | sample TA2KigO120mmetaG_FD_148631 | JGI IMG/M metagenome (GOLD analysis project Ga0194131, IMG submission 148631) | Freshwater microbial communities from Lake Tanganyika, Tanzania - TA2015053 Kigoma Offshore 120m | ecosystem: Environmental > Aquatic > Freshwater > Lake | place: Tanzania: Lake... | reverse complement strand
ACCCGTGTTGGTCGTGATGTGGTGATGGAGCCCGAGCGCCTGGAGGTGCTGGAACAGCCGGGCGCGCAGGTCGTACACCATGTGCTGACCGGTGATCGTCTGCACTTTCGTCCCGTACGCTGCCGCGAGCTCGTACACCAACTGCAGCAGCACGCCCCCGAGGACGACGATGGCCAGCGCGGCGACCATGTTGCCGACGGTGACCGCGGTCATCCACCCGTTGTACGGCTCGGGGAGCGGATGGTTTCGATAGTTCAGGATGTTGTCGATGACGATCTTCAGTGGCCACGGATGCAGCGCGCTCAGGACGATCTGGGCGAGCAGCAGGAGCGACAGGAGGGTCACGCGACCACGGTGGGGCTGCAGGAAGCCGAGAATCCAGGGAAGCAGCGGACGCTTCGAACCCAGCTCCTGCTGCCAGTTGTCTCCGTCAACGGCGGAGGGCCGGACGTCCGCGGTCGGCGTCGCCGTGGCGTCGCGCGCGGCGTTGGTCATCCAGTCACCCGTGGACGCGCGGGCGTGCGCCTCACCGGATCGGGCGGCGTGGGCAGCGGCAGGAGCGCCGGCGCAATCTGCTGTATGTTGAGCACGACGAGGCGGTCCCGGCTCGAGTCGGCGACGTACAGCCAACCATGCCGTTTCGCGTAGGCGACGCGCGAGGGCGAGCCGAAGGCGTCGCGTCCGCCGTCACTGACCTCACGGATGATGCCGTCAGGCCCCACGGCCCGCACGTAGCCGTTGTAGTAGTCGGCGATGACGATCGTCAGACGGCCTGATGGCTCCGGCACCACGGCGATGCCCGCCGGCCCGGCCAGGGTTGCCTCCGTGGCTGGTCCGTTGTCGCCCGTATGGCCCCACCGGCCGTTGCCGGCGACGGTCCAGATGACGCGAGTCTTGGCGTCGACGCGCCGCACGCGTTGGTGGTGCATGTCTGCGATGTACACATCGCCATTGGGGGCGACGGCGACATCGCTCGGCATGTTCAGAGTCGCGCTCGTCGCCGGACCGCCGTCTCCGACGTTCTCTGCCTCACCTGGCGTTCCCGTGCCGGCGATCGTGTGGATGAAGCCGGTGGTGTGATCGATCATGCGGACGCAGTAGTTCAGGGTGTCGGCGATGTAAATGTCGCCATTCGACGCGGCGGCCACGGCACTTGGCGTGTTCAGCCTGGCCTTGGTCGCGAGGCCTCCGTCGCCGTCGAAGCCCTCGTCTCCGGAACCGGCGATGGTCAGAATGTCCCCTGTCTCCCGATCGACGCGGCGCACCCGGTGGTTGTGCGAATCGGCGACGATCAGGTCGCCATCGGGTGCGATCGCGACCCCGCCTGGGGTGTTGAGCTGTGCGCTGACCGCCGGTCCGAAGTCTCCGGAGAAACCCGAGCCGCGCGCATAATTGCCGATGACCGTCGTGATGTTTCGATTCTCGGCATCCACGCGTCGGATCACGTGGTTGTTCGAGTCGGCGATGAAGAGCTCGCCGCTGGTCGCGACCGCCACGCCACCCGGTGTGTCGAGCCACGCTTCGATGGCGGGTCCGTTGTCGCCCGCGTAGCCTTTCTGCTCGCCGATGATCTGCGCCGAGGCCGCGTCGCGAATCATGAACGTGCTGGCGGCCACTGCGAGCAGCGCAACCAGGAACACCGCCGCCGTTCGGAGCCCGTAGACGCGAAGGAGCGAGGGCGACAGGAGCGGCAGTCGGGCCGGACCGGACTTCAGGGCCGTCATGCCGCGGCCGACGGTCACCGCCTGGACACCGCGATTCAGGATCGCCGTCGCCTGCGCGATGCGATACGCGGCAAATGTCACGGTCGCCACCGCCAGAAGCGCGGCCGTCGCACTCGCCAAGGGATAACGCAGGGCGACGCCGGCAGCGATCCAGCCGACGAGAATCGCGGCCAGCGCAACGGATGTGGCGATGCCGAGGATCGTCGGCCGAAGATACGTGCTGATGCGCACCAGCACGTTGCCGCCCGCGTGCTCCTCGACCAGCGCGCGGAGGTCCACCCAGGCCCACCGGGCGACGAGGATCGATACATCGCGGTCGAGCGACCATCCCTCGTCCACTTCGATGCGTCGCACCGCGCGTGAACGTCGCAGCCAATCCACCAGCTCGGTGAGGAGCCGGTTCGCGGAGGTCCGCTGTTCGCTCCAGAAGCGATCCTCGGCGACGCTTCCGGCACCGAGGAGGAGGGCGCGACAGGCCTCGCGCCGCGAGGGTGTCGGTCCGCGACTGGTCTGCGGCTCGCTGTGTGGCAACAAGATCTCTGGTGGCGCGAGGATGCCGCGGATGAAGCCCAAGGCCCTCGCGAACGGCTGCAGGAAGTGGAGGAACGCGACCGTTCCCCTGTACCACAGCCGGCTGCCAGGGAGGCCGGACAGATCCGACCGGCTCGCGTACGACACGTTCTTCTGAATCGTGGCGGCGAGCCCGATGAGACCTGTGCCCAGAAGAAGTGATGCGGCCCACGCATGATCGCCAATCGCAGTCACGCTCGCGCCCGCGATCATCAACAGGATGGACAACACCTGCCAGTGAACCGAGTGCGGGAGAAACGCGAACGGATGCACGTCGGTGCGATACACCGACGGAAACGCCGCGCTGCCCCACACGCCTGTGTTGATCCGTGCATCCCAGAGCGAGCGGACGAACGGGAGTGGGCTGTAGATGCGGCCGCGCCACAGCATCCGCCCATCCAGGAACTTACCCGGGTGGTGGGCCGTGAGCCACTTCTCGCCTTCGCCATAGCCGACCTGCTGCCGCCAGTACGCCCTGATCGTCGACCGATGGTGATGCCACACGAGCGCGGATGCCGCGAACCCGATCTTGCCGCCAGCGGCCTGCAGCCGCCAGCAGACGTCGACATCATCGCCTGCACGGAGGTAGACAGGATTGAATCCGCGGATCGCCAGCAGCGCCTCGCGGCGGAAGGCCATGTTGCAGCCGGGAACGTGTTCCGCGATGCGATCGTCGAGCAGCACGTGCGTCGGCCCACCAGGCGCACGCGCGATGCACTGCGCCATCGGTGGGTCGTCCGGCGGAACCACGTTCGGGCCGCCGGAGCCGACGACATCCGAGCGGAGGAACGGTTGCACGAGGAAGGTGAGCCAATCGGGATCGACGCGCGTGTCCGCATCCGTGTACGCCACGATGTCGCCGGTGGCGTGCGACAGACCGATGTTGCGCGCGGCGCTGAGACCCCCGTTCGGCACTTCGACGAGGTGCACGCGCGGATGCTGTTGCGCGATCTCGCAGGTCCGGTCCTTCGATCCGTCGTTGACGACGATAATCTCGTAGTCGGGGTAGTTGAGCCGCTCGAGGGAAGCGAGAGTGTCTTCGATAGTGTCGGCCGCGTTGTAGGCACACACGACGATGGAAACGCGAGGCCATGTCCGACGCGCTTCCTCCGAAAAGGGCGCCGTCTTGAAGACGTCGGACACGGCGGCGGTGGCCGGCTTGGGCTGGCGCTGCCGATCCACCAGGCCGAACGACCAGTCCTCCACGTCGTGGCCACCCCGCCACCACTCGTCGGTCCACGCGAACGCTACCGCGCCGCACGCGCCTTCTTCGAACGCCGCGCGCAGGTGCATCGCCGTCAGCTCCGCCTGTCCTTGCTCGCTCTCGCGGATGCTGTCGACGCCCGCCTCGGCGAGCAAGAGCGGCTTGTGGCCCGCGACGTGCTGCAACCGAGCCAGGTACGCGCGGAGATCCCGCTCGCGATGGAGGTACACGTTGAACGCGCACACGTCCAGGAACGTCAGATCGAGGAATTCGGTCGGCGGGAAATTGACGTAGGTGAAGAGTTGGTTCGGCGCCGTCGCTTTCGCGTTGGCGTACAAGGTCCGCAGGAAACGCTCGATGCGGAGTCGTCCATGCCAGCGGACCACGCCCGGCGGGATCTCGTTGCCGAGGGCAAACATCAGCAGCGCCGGATGATCGGCCAGCGCCTTCACGTGCCCGAGGGTTTCGGCGCGAATCGTCTTCTCGAGCTTCCGGTCGTCGAGAAACGCGACGTGCTGTGACCACGGGAGCCCAACCATCACCCGCAAACCGTGTCGCGCGGCCTCATCCAAGAGGTCGCGACGAGGTGGCGTGTACACCCGCACCGTGTTGATGCCGAGCTTCGCCATCAGCGCGAAGTCCTGCGCGACTCGGGCGTTGGACGGGAACTGGTAGCCGTGAGCGTCTGGCGCGAACGTGCCGTAGGTGACGCCTTTGACGAGGAACCGCTCGGTCCCGGACCGCAGGAACTTGCCGTCAGCCGCGATGGGCACAGTCCGGTGAGCCGAACTTAGACGACGCTCATCGGACGCCTCGGGAAACGCAAGAGTCGCGTGGTGGGCAACTGGCACGACGTTCCCATTGATCTTAGCCTAGCCGCCTTGAAGCGACAGCTCGGCAACCGCGATTCCCTGCTCGCCGCACGTCGTGTAGAAGAGCAGGAGGCGTTCGGACTCCTCGAAGACGAATGGATCGCGGATCTGTCGGACTGGAACGTCGACATCTCCCGCCTCGGAGGGTGCGACGGAAAGGTCGGCGCACTCGTATGGGGCGTCCGGCTGCAGGACCTCAATCGGCTCCGACGCGTGCCAGGTGGTCCAGTCGCCGTGCAAATCGACGGTCGACATCATGATCCGTTCCGGCGCGTCACCAATGGCGGTGAACAGCACGTGCAGCCTCGGACCTCGTCGCAGCAAGGCGACGTGACGCACACGTCCGGCGTATCGCGTGTCCCGAAACGGATTCGGTCCCAGAGCGAACGGGGTCAGTGGATCACGCGTTCGCGACAACAGGCCGAGCCGCGACATACCGTACGCGTATCCCTCGTGCCTGAAGACACGCAGGTAGCTGGTCCTGGTGAGCGATGGCCGCGTGTCGAAGCGCAGGCCATCGGTCGACTCGGCAGCCTGCGTGAACTGGCCAAAGCCCTTCTGCTTCGCCCATGCGCGGGCGCCTTCGAGGTCACCGGGCCAGCGTTGACCGTTCGTCCACCAACCGTGCGCCCACATCACGATGCGCCGGCGTGACTCGTCGATGAAGATCTCCGGCGAGGCGACGTGGGTGTAGAAATCGGCGAGCGCCTCCTTGGGATCGGGTTGCGGCCGGAAGAACGCCGTGTCACGGACGTGGAGCACGCCTGGTTCGTGAACCGTCCAAGGGCCGGTGGGATTATCCGCGTACGCCAGACGGATGAACTCACCCATGTGATTCGAAAAGTACATGTAGTACTTCCCAAGCGGCCGCTCGACCCACGCGGGCACTCGGATCACGGTCGGGCCGTTGACGTTGCCACCCAGGGACGCGGGCGTCTTCACGGTGATGAGCGGATTCGAGGCCGCGCGAGTCACACGCGCCGTCGGCGTCGTCTGCTGCGCGTTAGCAGTGCACGTGAGCGCCAGGCCGCCGATGAAGGCCCTCGCAAGAGCCGCGTGCCGCTGGGAACGGTGAGTGAGGTGGATCATCGTGTCCTCTCATCAATGCGATCGCAGGGCTCCCGCGGTCACCGATCTCGATCGTCGGCGTCCGTCGTGTCAGGGTGCTTCTTGTCGCCGTCAATCAAGCTCCGGAGAACGGCGCCCGCCCGCTCGACGTGCTCTTGGAACACGAGAAGGCGCGCGCCGCCGCCTCTGCTGCACGTCGGTTGGACCCCCATGACGTGAGCATCGGGCACGATTGCCTCGATGCCGTAATCGATGAGCGCGGCACGCAGAGTCTCTGCTTCGTCCGAGGAGCGGCACCGACGAATCTCATGCCACGTTCGCGACATCGTGAGGAACCACCCTCGTCCCATGTGAAGCGCCGACGCAACGGGCCTGGCGCGCTCGACGATCTCTCGAGCGTCGACATCGCCGGCTCTACCGTGTGTCGTGCGACGACCTATTTCTTCGGCAACGCTAGCGCGACGAGCTCGACCGCGTCCCCAGCACGAACAGCGACCATGATGAACTGCCGGCCGTTCTTCATGTACGTGATCGGGAACCCGGTGGTTGGTCCCGGCAGCTGCACCTTTGCGACGGCATCCCCGGTGGCCTTGTCGTAGGCCCAGAGGAGCGGATCCCCGCCGGAGCCTTCGCCGCTGAAGAGCAGCATGGAGGTCACCAGGAGACCCGAGCTGCGATTGAACTTCCCGGTCTTGGGCAGCTTCACGTTCGCGAGCGCCGGATGGTTCTTGACGAAGTCTGGTGTCTCACCGTTCGGCGCCATCCAGCGCGTCTTGCCGGTCCTCAGATCGATCGCGGTGATGCGGCTGTAAGGGGGCTTGGTGATCGGGAGCCCTTGAACGCTCAGGTTCGGGAAGGGCCGCGCAATGTGGTAGCGCACCCCAGTTCGCTCAGTCCCGTCCATGAGCGCGAAGAACCCGACGCTGGTCGCCGAGATCACGTAGAGCACCCCCGTCTTGGGATCGACACCGCCGCCAGGCCAGTTCGCCGTGCCGCCACCGCCAGGAATGATCAGCGTGCCCTTGGTGCCATCCGCCGCGGTGACCAACGACGGCGGCGTGTAGAGCGAGCCCAGACGGTAACCCGCGATCGCCTTCTGGGCCGCGGCGCGAAGCTCGGGCGTGTAGTCGATGAGATCGTCCTGACTGAGACCCTGACGGTCGAACGTCAAAGAGCTGAATGGTTGTGTTGGAGATGTCCACTCGCCTGGAACGTCCGAGGCCGGCACCTTGCGTTCTTCGATTGGCCAGACCGGGCGCCCGGTCCGCCGGTCGAGGAGAAAGACGAAACCCTGTTTGGTGATCTGAGCGATCGCCTTGACTCGGGCTCCGTTCACATCGACGTCGACTAGAATCGGAGCCGTCGGCAGGTCATAGTCCCAGAGCTCGTGATGGGTGATCTGGTAGTGCCAGACCAGCTCGCCGGTCTCGGCCCTGAGCGCGAGGATCGAATTCCCAAACAGGTTCTCTCCGGGCCGGTACCCACCGAAGTAGTCGTTGGTCGGGCTCTCCGTGGCGATGAAGAAGTACCCGAGCTCGGCGTCGACGGTGACAGGGGCCCAGAAGCCGGCGTTCCCGGTGTATCGCAACGAAGACTCGCGGAATTCCGGGCGCGCGCGAACCCAATCATGCGTGCCTTGAGGCACGTTCCAGAGAAACTCCTGCGCCTTCAACCAGGTTTCGGATCCGTACGCCCTGGGCTCCGGAATGGTGTTGAACCGCCAGAGACGTTTACCGGTCCGCGTGTCGTAGGCCACGACGTCTCCCGGAAGGTTCATCGGCCAGACCTCGTTGGGAGAGGATCGCGTGGGAACGCTGCCGGTGTGTCCGGTGATGGACGCGACCAGGACATTGCCGATGATGGCAGGCGGTGATGTGTTCGACACCCGGCCTTCGCGGTTGGCGCCTGGCCGCTGATCCCACCGCAGGTTCTCGATCATGTCGACGACGCCGCCAACGCCGAACCCTGCCACCTGCTTCCCCGTGCGTGCCTCCAACGCGACCAACTGGTAGCTCGGAGTCACGACAAAGATGCGCTCGTCTCCAGCCCTGTCGGTCCAGTAGGTCACGCCTCGGCCGGCGCTTCTCGCGACGGGCTCGATGATGTCCGCCCAGCGACGTTCGTTCGGGCCTGGCCTCCAGACCCACAAGGTCTCGCCCGTTGCCGCGTCGATGGCGACGACGTTTCGCTGGTCACCGGCAGTGGTGTAGAGGACCCCGTCGACCACCAGCGGGCTGACCTGCATCTGCGTCGGCGGCTGCGGGCCTTGGTTACGGGCTGACCAACGCCAGGCGACTGACAGACTCGAGACGTTGTCACGGCCGATCTGGTTCAGCGGCGAATACCGGCTCGCGCCTGCGTCGGATCCGAACCACCGCCATTCCACGGGCGGTGGTGCCTGCGCATGGGCATCCATCGCCCTGAGCGCCATGAGACCGATGACCGCGCCGACGCCGGCGGCGGCGAGCGCACCGATGCGCATCAGGAACATGCCCGATCCGGTCGCACATTGCAGCCGTTTGAGTGTCATGACGCGCTTCGCCGCGAGGATATCACGTTGCGCTCGACCCTCACCGTGGGAGGTGCGGACGTGGGCTACCAGGCGTGAAGCACCAGCCCGCCGTTCTCTCGATCGAGGCGCTCGGCCGCACGCAAGGCGGCGTCGTGCAGGGCGGCTTCGGCTCGCGATATCGCAGCGCACTCGCGCCGGGAGGACGGTTGGCTATCGGGTTGCGCGACACGGCGCACGGTGATCTGGTATCCGCCCACGGCTGCCGCCTCGCCGCATCGGAGCGTTCGCTGATCGGCTCCGCACGACACGTCGAGCCGTGAGAGCCCAGGCTCTCGATGCGCCGCCGACGAGTCTGCGCGGATCAGTGCCCCAGGCCGGTGGCGCTCACGGTCGCTTCGCCAGCTACTGGTGACGCGTTCAGCGACCGGAGCTTCCTGGCGACCGCCCCCTTCAAGACTCGCCACATCAGGGCCGGTGCGAACATCGAGAGAGGGTGTGCCAGGAGGTTGGTAATCCGCATGAAGCGGACGGCCAGCACCGGATCAGTGTGCGCCGCCTGTTGTAGCCTGGCCACGTAGGCGTTGATGGCGTTTCCTATGGCGCTACGTGGGCCGACGGCTTCGGCCATTCTCAGATCGCTCTCGACGGCGGTTGTCCACGGCGTGTCGACGATGCGCGCCGCCGCACGGAAGAACCGGAGGCCGATGCGCGTGCGAGCCTCCGTCACCACAGCCCCAAGCGCTTCCGCTTCGAGCGCGGCGACGGACATCCCCTGCCCGTAGATCGGATTGAAGCTGCAGATGGCGTCGCCGATCACGACCAAGCCTTCGGGAAACCGCTGGAGACGTTCATAACGACGACGAATGCTGGCGGGAAATCTGGCGCTCATCGCTTCGCCGATCGGTTCCGCCGTGCGAAGCACGTCCTCGATGTCACGTGACGGGAGGAGCGCCGCGAATGGCCGGAATGCCTCGATGTCCTCACCGGCTGCAGGGACGAAGTGAGCGATGAGGGTCAACGTCCAGCGGTCACCCTCCTGCGCGATCAGCACCCCGCCTCGCTTCCCAGTGGGCGTGGGTGGAACCACGGTACCGAGGTCGCCATCGAGGTGCCTTTTGTCGCGCCGGAAGAGCCGAGTGGTGTAGACAACGACGGCCGTCACCAGGAACGCCTCAACCGCCAGGACGCATTGAGCCATGGCCACTGGACGCGCACTTCTTCGTACGGTCTCGGCCGTCGCTCTCGTTTGCGTCTAGCTGTCCGCGATCTCGGGCGAGGTCCTGGCACACGAGCTGGGGACCACCCAGGTCTCGATCACGCTCAACCCGGATCGCTCGTTCGCCGTGAACGTGACGACCGACGCTCAGGCGCTCTTGGAGAAGCTGAAAGCCGTCGCCGATCGACTTGTCACCTCGCCTGACGCGTCACCGGTGGAGCTGGAAGCCCGACTCAACTCACTGGCCGAGACGTTTGTCACTCGCACTCAGCTGGTGTTCGGCCACGATGTGTTTCGACCCGCTGTGAGCGTGACCGTTGTCGCTCCGCGCGACGCTGGCTCGCCGCCGACCGCGCACATCGCCTTTCGGGGCACGCGTCCGGACGCAGCAACGACCTTTACGTGGCAGTACGGGTGGACCTTCACGACGTACGCGCTGTCGGTACACTTTGCGCCAAGCGCTGAACCCCTCGTCGAGTGGCTCGAAGGCGGCGAAGTCAGCCGCCCACTGCCTCTGGTCGGCGTCGACCCTGCTCCCAGTTGGTGGCGGACGATGATGCAGTACGTGCGGCTCGGGTTTACCCACATCCTGCCACTGGGTACCGACCACGTCCTTTTCGTCTTAGGGCTGTTCCTCTTGAACGGTCGTCCTCGACCGCTCCTGGTGCAGGTCAGCGCGTTCACCGTGGCTCATTCGATCACGCTGGGTCTCACGATCTACGGTTTCGTCTCGCTCTCGCCGTCCATCGTCGAGCCGCTGATCGCGCTCTCGATCGGCTACGTGGCGGCCGAGAACCTCTGGCGGTCGGAGCTGTCCCGTTCGCGAGTGGCGCTCGTCTTCACTTGCGGGCTGCTTCACGGCCTTGGGTTTGCGGGCGTGCTCACCGAGCTGGGGCTTCCGCCAGGTCATTTCATCACGGCGCTCGTGTCGTTCAATGTGGGAGTCGAGATGGCACAGCTCGCCGTGATCGCGATCGCGTTCACCCTGGTTGGGTTCCAGGCGCAAGGCCGTAGCTGGTACCGCGAACGGGTCGCCATTCCCGCGTCCCTTGCGATTGCGTGTGTAGCCCTTTACTGGACGATCGAGCGCATCGGGGGCTGAGCTCGTCGCCAGCCAAGGACCAAGACCAACGCCAAACCGCTAATGACCACGTACGCGTTTCGCGGTGAAATTGACCACCTGGCCCGAGTTGCCGCCCGCCGGCGCATCGGCCGGCGGACGCTGCATGAATCCCACGCGCAAGCCATCGTCGATGATGCGTGCGAGGAATTGGATTCTGCTCCCGTCGTCTGAGAGCGTCCGCCGGAAGGACAGCACAGCACCGCGGAGGCGGCCATCCTCGATCGGCACGGCTTCGGCGCGGCCGATCCTCAGAGTACCGGTGACCCGCTCGCCCTCGACCGACAGAGCGAGTAGGAACGGAATGGGCGATCCCCCGTCTGGAGTGGGAACGCTGGCTGCCCACAGACCGGTAAAGGGGGACGTCTGTGCGTCAACGGCAGCCGTCGCCGCGAGAACCGCCACCCCGAGCGCCACCACCGCGATGACGGATCGCAGGCTGCGTCGTGTTTGAAGCATGGCCACCCTTCACTGCGCGGATGATTCCGGCAGCGTGAACGCGAGATACTCGCCTGCGTACGCGCCGCCACTGACGGCGACCACGA
>Ga0194131_10011130_pt1 | contig 10831 bp, 10 predicted proteins | sample TA2KigO120mmetaG_FD_148631 | JGI IMG/M metagenome (GOLD analysis project Ga0194131, IMG submission 148631) | Freshwater microbial communities from Lake Tanganyika, Tanzania - TA2015053 Kigoma Offshore 120m | ecosystem: Environmental > Aquatic > Freshwater > Lake | place: Tanzania: Lake... | reverse complement strand
AGCTCTACGCGGCGACCGTGCTGGGCGAGAAAGACTGATGGCCGAGATCGTCTGCGTTCTCGCCCTGTCGCACGCGCCCGGCCTCACCGGCTGGCTCGACCAGGCACCGGAGGATCAGCAGCGGCGTCTGCTCGACGGGTATCGGAAGCTGCACGACGCCTTTCAGGCCGCGAAACCCGATGTGATCGTCGGCATCGCCAACGACCACCTGCTCAACATGCCGGTCGACGATACGGCGGATTTCCTGATCGGCACGGCGGAGAGCTGGCAGGGGCCGGCGCCATGGTTCAGCGACTGGCTAAATGTGCCGCCCTACAAGGTGCGCGGCCACCGGGCGCTGGCCGAGACGCTGATGCGCGAAGGACCGGCGCGCGGCGTGAGCTTCCGCGCCTCCGACAGGCTACTGTTCGACGACAATTGGTCGGTGCCGCTCAAATTCCTGACACCTGATTACGACGTGGCGCTGGTGCCGATCCATATGAACTGTATCGTGCCGCCGCTGCCCTCGCCGCGGCATTGCCATGCCGTCGGCCAGGCGATCGCCGAGATCGTAAGGGCGAAGCGCCCGGCCGGCGAGCGCGTGGCTATCATGGCGACGGGCGGTCTGTCGCACGATCCCGGCGGGCCGCGCTATTTCGCCGTCGACGAGGTCTTCGACCGCCGCTTCCTGGCCCTGCTCGAAGCCGGCGATCCCGATCGCGTGCTGCGGGAAGTGACCATCGACGCCATGGCGGCGGCCGGGGACGGCGGCACGACCGAGCTCTTGTCGTGGATCGTGGCCCTGGGGGCGGCCGGCAAACGGCCGGCGCGCACCCTCTGCTACGAGGCGGCGGTGGAGCTGCGCTGCGGCATGGGCGGCGTGGTCTGGGACCTGACGCCGGCTCCGGCATGACCCTGCGCCTGGCTTTCGAGGATCGTGTCGCGCCTTCGCATACGGCGCTGCTGGTCATCGACCTGCAGAACGATTTCGTCGCCGAAGGCGGCTACATCGAACGTGTGGTCGGCCGTGACGCTGGCGTCTGCCGCGCCATTCTGCCGGCGGTGAGCCGGCTCGTGGATGCAGGGCGTCAGGCCGGAGTGCCGGTGATCTGGATCGTCGCCGACTATTCGCACGACAAGATCCCCATCCCGGCAAAGGCCCGTCTTTCCCAGCGCGGCTGGAGCGACGTGTGCTGTGCGCCGGGCAGCCGGGGCGCCGATTTAGCCGGGCCGCGCCCCCAATCGGGCGAGACGGTGATCACCAAGCACAGTTTCAGCAGCTTTCACGGCACGGCGCTGGAGGAGGAATTGCGCCGACGCGGCTGCGAGACGCTGGTGATCGCGGGCATTCAGACCAATGCCTGTGTCGACTACGCCATCCGCGAGGGTTTCGTGCGCGGCTTCTATATCGCCGTGGCGCAGGACTGCGTCGCCTCGCACATGCCGGACCTGCACGACGCCACGCTCAAGACCGCGGGCTTCCTGTTCGGCGACGTGGTGCCCTCGGGCCGCCTGATCGAGCGTTGGGCTACCCCGTGACTTCGAGGATCTCGAGGCCCACGTTGCGGTCGAGCAGGTAGACCAGGCCGCGCGAATCGGTCTCGACGTCGTTGCTCTGCGGGCTCGGCTGGCCCGCCGCCGGCTCGGGGATGTACCAGCCGACCTCCTTGGGCGCGGTCGGCTCGGCGATGTCGACGACCCGCAGGCCGCCACCGAACCACGAGGTGTAGAGCCGCGTATCGCTCATATGCTCTTGGAACTGGTGCGCACCGAAGCGTCCCGGTGCTCGTGCGTAAGGCGAGTCCATCTCGCTGACATGGAACATCGACAACGGCTTGATGTTGGAAAGGTCGCCGACGTCGAACACCCACATGCCGGCATGCGGCTGGCCGGGAACGTGGTCGTGCTCCTCGTCGACCGCCACGGCTAGCTCACGCCCGGCCACTGGGAAGGGCACGCGCAGGACCGTATGCGTCGGCTCGGGGAAGGGCGGGTGGTAGTCGTAAGTACCGACTGTCTTCGGCTTGCCGATGTCGGAGACGTCGATCACCCGCAATCCGGCGTGCCAGACTGCGGCCCAGAGCTGATCCTTGTGGCGCAGGGTGTGATGCAGCCGGTTCTTGTAGCCCTGCCAGGTCGGCTTCTCACCGCCGGCGACGTGCTGGCCGGGCATCCACCAGCGCGAGACTTCGGCAGGCTTCTCGGGCCTGGCGATGTCGTAGATCACCAGGATGTTGCCGATATAGCCCTCCATCTCGGTGGAGATGTAGGCATATCGGGCATCCATGTCGAAACGGTGCACGCCGAAGCCGAAGGTCTTCTGATGGGCGAGCAGCTTCGGCTTCGTCTTGTCCTTGATGTCCCAGATCTTGAAGCCGCCCTCGCCGTAACCGCGCTGGCGCTGGGTCTCAAGCACGGCGATGTCGGCCGGCTTGACCCCGATCTCCTGGGCGATCTCGGCGTCACTAGGCGTGCGGCCCAGCGACTTCTGTAGCTTTTCGCGAGCCCCCGGGATGCGGTCGCCACGGCGTACGAAGTGCCGGTTGTTCTGCTCGACATTGGAGATCATCACGTCGCCGGCTACGCGCACCTTGTGGGTATGCGACTGGTGGTCGGGCAGCGTGAGCTCCGTCACGACTTTCGGATTCTTGGGGTCCGAGACATCGAGGATCGTCGTGCCGTGCGGCGGCTTCATATGACCGACATAACAGTAATTGCCGTCGACCGTGACCTGGCCGCCGCCGGCGATATCAAGCCGCGCCACGCGGCGCAGATTCCGGGCCATCGGCATCGGCGAATGCACGTTCATCATGCGCCTCCTCTCAGGCTTCACCGCCGAACTTGGCGTCGGCTTCCTGCTTGCGCTGCTGCCAGTCGCGCCACAGCGGCAGGAGCAGCGAAACGACCAGCAGCACCCAGAGCACGTTGCCGATGGTCGACGATAACAGGATCAGCGGATCGCCCTGGGAGAGTCGCAGCGAGCGCAGCAGATACTGCTCGAAGAGCGGTCCGAGGATGACCCCGATCAGGATCGAGGTGACATGGAACTGCGTCTTGTGGGCGATGTAGCCTATGACGCCGAAGATCAGGGCCAGTCCCATGTCGAAGACATATTCGCGCTCTGCAAAGGCGGCGACGATGGTCAGGACGGTGATCAGCGGCACGAGGTACTTCACCGGGATCAGCACCACCCTGGACATGTAGCGCGCCAGCGGCAGAATGGTGAGGATCATCAGGATGTAGCACACCGCCATGGCGACGAAGACGCCATAGGCGAGATCAGGCCGTTCGCTGAACAGGCGCGGGCCGAGCACGATGCCGTGATACTGAACGACGATCATCATCACGGCCGCGGTGCTGCCGCCGGGCACGCCGATGGCCATCATCGGTACCAGCGTGCCGGAGGTGACGCCGTTGTTGGCCGATTCGGGCGCGATCACGCCCTCGGGATGGCCCTTGCCGTAGAGATGCGGCGTCTTGGAGAACAGCCGTGACTGCTGATAGGCGACGAAGGAGGCGATGCTGGCGCCCGCTCCCGGGATGATGCCGATGATCAGGCCGACCAGGCCGGTCCAGGTGATCTGCCACCAGCGCGCGAGCGACATCTTGAGGCCATCGACCGTGTCCTCCCAGCGTACCGCGTGACTGTGCGCACGGCCGCCTTCCCCGACGATCATCTCCTCCTCGATCATGATCAGGGCCTCGGAGATGGCGAAGAGCCCGATGAGGACCGGAACGAGCGGCACTCCGTCGTAGAGCTCGAGGAAGCCGAAGGTGGCGCGCGGGGTCGAGTAGATATGGTCCGTGCCGATGATGCCGATGAGCAGGCCGAAGGCCCCGGCGATCAGTCCCTTGAGCATGTCGCGCGCCGCAATCACCGCGATCAGGGTCAGACCGAAGAGGATGACCACGACCATCTCGACGCTGCGCATGTAGAGGCCGATCTGGGCAAGGATCGGCAGGGCCGCGATGGTCAGCAGGGTGGCGATCAGGCCGCCCCAGACCGAGGCGACGAAGGAGAGCACCAGGGCCTGCTGGCCGAGACCCTTCTTGGTCATCGGGTAGCCGTCGATGCAGGTCGCCGCGGCGCCGCCGTTGCCGGGGATGTTGAGCAGGATCGAGGGGATGCCGCCGCCCAGATGCGAAGCGCAATAAACGGCGATCATGAAGGTCAGCGCCAGGCTCACCTCCATGGTGAGCGTCAGCGGCAACAGGATGATCAGCGTGTTCTGGGCGTTGAAGCCGGGGAGCGCCCCGACGACGATGCCGAGGATGGTCGCCGGAATGATCACCCACCAGTAGCCGAACGACTGCAGGGTGAGGTCGAGCAGAAGCTGCCAGTCCCAGCCCATGGTCAGCCCCCGAACAACGGGGCCAGCAGCGCCTCGACCGGCCCGCGGGGGAAGTTGGTATCGAGCAGGGCGATGAACATGAGGTAGCAGGCCGCCGCCACGCCCAGTGCCGTGCCGATGAGCGGCTTAGGCTCTCGCACCCCCATCACCAGCATGCTGGCCAGCATGCCGAGGAAGAGACTGGGGGTGAACCCGAGCCAGGGCAGCAGGGCAATAAAGCCGATCAGCGAGGCCAGGAGCCAGAGCCGCTTCCGCTGAGCCGAGGGCTGGTCGAACAGCTTCTCGAAGCCCAGCGTTGCTTCGCCGCGCGCCACCTTGATCGCTATGCGCACAGCGAAGACCGCCACCAGCAGCAGGAGCAGGCCGCCGATGGCCAATGCGTTGGCCTTCGCCTCCCACGGCAGCTCGTCGACCGTGATGAAGAAATAGACGGCCAACCCGACGCCAAGTCCGGGTATGACGAGATCGGCGCCCAGGCTGGGCTTGCCGCCGGGCCGCGAAGACAGGTCGGACATGGTGTGCCTTGTCGTGACGATCAGCTCTTGCCGGTCAGCAGGCTGCGGTACTCCTTGGCCAGGTCGACCATGGCGAGCGCGTATTTAGTGCAGACGTCGCGATCCCCGTACTGCACGCTTTCGAGCGGGGCGCCGGTTTTCTCGTATTCGGCCCTGAACTCGGGAACGTTGAAAACTTTCGGCGCCGTCTCGTTGAGCAGCTTGAAGCGGTCCGGATACTTGCTGATCACCTCGGTATGGATCGCCCAGGCGCGTGACGAATAGAGATCGGGAATCCGGGTGCCGAACACCTTGTTCACCGACGGAGCGTTGCCCATCTTGGCGGCCAGCGCATTGTTGTCGTTGAACACGGTGAGGATGCGGATGCGCTCGCCCATGGCGATAGGGTTGGCGCCGGGCAGCACGCCGACATCGGCTTCGCCGTTGAGTACGGCCACCATCGTCGGGTTGCCGCCGGCATAGGGCACCAGGTTGAAGCGCGACTTGGTGGCGCTGCCCAGCGCCAGCACGCCGATCGAGGCCGGATGCGGGATGCGGCTGGTCGCCACGTTGACCGCCCGGCGCTTCCCTTCGGTGACAACGTCCTCGATGCGCTTGAACGGGCTCTGGGCGCGCACGAAAAGCACGCTGTCGTCGACGTCGAGACGGCAGAAATACTGGAAGTCGTCCGGGAATTTGTATTTGGGGTTCTGCAGCGCGTACATGATCATCTCCGGCCCCATATTGCCGAAGAGCAGGTTGTGGCCGTCGCGGTCGCGCCGGTTGACGTAGAGCTCGTAGCCGACCTGACCGGCAGCGCCGGGATAGAAGTCGTATTCGAACGGCCTGCCGATCAGCTTCGCCCAGTAATCGTCGAAGGTACGAGCCAGCCGGTCGGCGCCGCCGCCTTGGTTGGTCGGGATGACGACCTTCATGTTGCGCGACGGGAAGCCGGCCTGCGCCGAGGCAGGGGCCACCCAGGGGCCCGTCAGAGCGCTAGCAGCGACCGTTGCGGCACTCCCTTGCAGGAGCGCTCGACGAGGCAAGAGGCGGCTTCCGAGCGTCATCGCGTTTCTCCCTTCGCTAGGCTGTGACCGTCGCCGGGACGGTCTTCTATTGCGCTCAAGCTAGGATCTCACCGGCCTCCGGGGAAGAGGCCAGATTACGGTTTTCTTGGATTTTTCCGCACTGGCTCATGTCGCCGGCTTGGCCGGGGCGGGCGGTGGACGGTTGACCAGCCAGATGCCGAGGCCGACCAGGACCAGCGAGACGAGAAGTCCCGCCGAGAGCGGCTCATCGAGCAGCAGGGCGCCGGCGATCACGCCGAAGAGCGGCGTGAGGAAGGTGAAGGCGGAGAGGCGCCCGGCCGGATAGTTCGCCACCAGCCAGAACCAGGCGAGGTAGGTGACGAAGGCGACAATGATTGCCTGAAAGGCGAAGGCGCCCCAGATGAAGGGCGTCGCGGCGAACACGCCGCGCTCGCCGAGCAGCAGCGAGAGCAGCAGCAATACGACCGCCGAGACGCCGAGCTGGTAGAACAGCGTCTTGCTGGCGCTGATCTGGGCCAGACGGGTCGCCTTCACCGCGATCGTGGTCGAGCCCCAGAGCATGCCGGCCGCCAGGACCATGGCGTCGCCGATCAGCTGCGAGCCGCTCGACAAGCTCAGCCCGTCGCCGAAGGCGATGACGATCCCCGCGAAGGCGGCGAGCAGGCCCGTGATCTGCGCGCGGTGCAGGCGTTCTCCGGGCACCAGGAGGTGCACGCCAAGGGCCACCCAGAACGGTGCCGTGTAGAGGAAGACGACGGCCCGCGAGGCTGTGGTGTATTCCAGCCCCCAGAAGAGGAAGGCGAACTCGGCGGCAAAGAGCAGGCCGATGAGCATGCCGGCGGGCAGCGAGCGGTCCCGCTCGAACAGACGCACGCCGCGCAGCGTCGACCAGGCCCAGAGCAGCAGCACGGCGACCGCCGAGCGCAGGCCCGCCTGCAGCAGCGGCGAGATGCCGGCATTGACCAGCTTGGCGGCGACCTGATTGAGGCCCCAGACGGCGCAGAGGGTTACCATGAGCGATGCCGCCGGGAGATCGATCGCGGTACGGCGCGCGTTCATGGGTCCGGCGGGGCCAAGGTGAGACGAAGCCGGCCGGCCGGGCTCCGGCCGGCGGGCGGCCGCAGGAAAGCGGCGGCGGACTAGTTGACCAGCTTCGCCTCGCGATAGGCGCGCAGCGCGCCCGGGTGATAGGGAACGGCCTGGCTGCTGGTCAGCATCGCCGGGGTCACTGCCTCCATGGCCTTGTGGATGCTGCGATACTCGTCGAGCTTGGCCAGCAGGCCCTTGGTCAGGCCGTAGGCGGCGGCCTCGTTGAACTTCTCGTCGGCGACGATGAGCGCGCTCAGCGTCACGGTGGGCACGTCGCGCGGCACCCAGTCGTAGGCGCCGGCCTTGATGGTGAAGGACTGCGTGCCGAGCTTGTCGTTGACGGCCTTGATCGTCTTTTCCGACAGCGGAACCATGATCGAGGGAACGGCCTTGCCGGTCTCGACGATGGCCGAATTGCCGATGAACACGCCGTTGGTCGACATGTCGGCGCGCCGGTCGCGCATCAGGTCGGAGCCCTCCTGCGACGCCGCCAGAATGACCTCGCCGCCCCACTTCTTGATGTCGTCGAGCGCGATGCCCGAGGCCTCGAAGGCCACCTTGGTCATGTCGTAGACGATGTTGCCGCGCCGGTTGAGTACGACGCGCAGCGGCGGCTTTTTCTGGGCGATCTCCTCGAGCGTGGTAACGCCGTAGCGCTCGGAGAAAGCCTTAGTGAGCACGAACTGGGCCGGCGCGAAATTGTACATCACGGCAATGGCGCGCAGGTTGCGGTACGGCGTGCGGAAGGGCTCCTCGCCGTTGACCGCGAGACGCAGCTCGGCGTCGTGCACGATGGCAAGGTCTGCCTTGCCCGTGCTGACCAGGCCGACATTGGCGAAGCCCCCGCCCGAGGTCTGGTAGGTGATGCTGGAGCCGGGGTAGGCGGCGCGGATCGCCTTGTCGAAACCGGTGCCGACCGTCGTCCACAGGCCGCCGGCGCTGGCCCCCGCGAGATTGTAGTTGTAGGGCTGCGCGGCCGAGGGGCCGGCCGCGGCCAGGCCCAGGAGAAAAGCGGCGGACGCGACAAAGAGCTTTTTCATGAGCGGCGTTCCTCCCCACGAAATCAGACGGCGATCATAGCAACCCGCGGCGCGCGCTGTCGCGGAAAATTGCTCCGTAGACGGTATGTTTGACTTCCGCCGCCCAGCTCCCGCATGCTCGCGGCCAGGAAGCGGGGAGGGTTCATCATGTCGCGGCGCAGCGTTCTCGCCAGGCTCGACAGGGTCGTCGACGAGTTCTCAGGGAGTTGCCGGTTCTTCAACGAGAAGATGACCGAGGGCCGGGCGAAGATGTTCGCGATGCAGCATCGCTTGAACACCCGCCAGCGCAACTCCGTGCTCAAGCTGCGCGTCGCCACCAACACGCCGGACTGGGATCTGCGTCTGCGGATCATCGGGGCGTGCGCCGAGGAGATCATCGCCGACCACGAGCACGGCGGCGGCCGGCCGCACTGGGCGATCCTCGAGGATCTCGGTACGCGCATCGGCCTCAGGCGTGCGCAGATGCGCAAGGCGCAGCCGCTGCCCAGCACGCGCATGTGCTGGCTGTCGTGGGAGGCGCTGATGAGCAACCGGCACTGGCTCGAAGGGCTGGTGGCCAACACCTGCGCCGAGCGCGTCAACATTCCGGGCTACGGCACTGGCATCCGGCGCAAGCATGGCTGGTTCGGCCTCGAGCGCCACCGCTGGGGTAGGCTGTTCGGGCTGAGCGACAAGGAGCTGGAGTTCTTCGAACTGCACGAGGCGGCCGATATCGAGCACTCCAATCTCGGCTGGAACGCCGTGGCCGAGCACGCCACGCGCCTGGCCATGGAAGACGCGGTGGTCGAGGCGTGCCGTATCAATCTCATCGTCTGGAACCACTACCTGACCGGCATCGCCGAGGCGGGCGATGCCGTCGACCGCGGCAAGCTCCGGCTGTGAGGGGGCCGGGCGGGAACCCATGTCGCCGGTCGAAAAGGCGTTCGCCACCGGCCTGTCGCGCGAGCTGTCTCCCGCTTGGGATCGCTTTGTCACGGTCTATGGGGCGCTGATCGCCGTCGGCGTGGTGGCCGCTTCTATCCTCGGCAAGCCCGGTCTCTATGTTCTGACGGCGATCTTCCTCGGTGCCATGCTGGTATTGGTCTTCGTCACCATCGGGACCTCGGTGGAGACGGCCGAAAAGCGCGTGCCCCTCTACGACCTCGGGCTTGCCGCGCTCAGCGTCGCTTGCGGCATCTATTTCGGGCTCAACGCGGATTACGTCAGCAACCGCATTTCGCTGCTCGATCTGCTGACGCCGTCTGACGTCTTCTTCGGCGCCTCGTTCCTGCTCCTGACCCTTGAGGCGTCGCGGCGCACGACCGGTATCGGGCTCACCGGCTTCGTCGTGCTCATCCTGCTCTACAACCTTTTCGGCGACGGGCTGCCCGGCGCTCTGGGCCACGGCCCGATCGACCATCAGCACTTTCTCGACCTGATGGTCTTCACGACCGAGGGCATCTTCGGCGCTCCTTTGCGTGTCGCGGCGACCTTCGCCTTCCTTTTCGTGCTGTTCGGGGCGCTGCTCAACGCCACGGGGGCGGGGGCGTTCTTCTTCAATCTCGCGGCGGCCTTCACCGGCCGTGCACCCGGCGGCCCGGCCAAGATCGGCGTCGTCTCGTCGGGGCTGTTTGGCACGATTTCCGGCAACCCGGTCGCCGACGTCGTGACCACAGGTTCGGTGACGATCCCGATGATGAAGAAACTCGGCTACCCCGCAGCATTGGCCGGCGGCATCGAAGTCGCGGCCTCGACCGGCGGCAGTCTGGCGCCGCCGGTACTGGGTGCGGCGGCTTTCATCATGGCGGAGTTCACCGGCATCCCCTACGCCGAGATCGCCATCGCCGCGACCATCCCGGCACTCCTCTACTACGTCAGCATCTACGCCCAGGTGCACCTTCGGGCGCTCAGCCTCGGTCTGCGCGGTCTTGACAGCGGCGACATCCCCACCGTCGGCGACAGCCTGCTCAAGGGCTGGTTCTTCCTGTTTCCCATCGCGGTACTGTGCGTCGGCATCGTGCTGGAGCTCTCGGCCACGCTGACGGCGTTGATCTCCATCGCCGCCTGCCTGATCACCACGCCGTTCGCCGGTCAGGGTATCCTGCCCCTGCGCCTGGTCTTCGAGGCCCTGGGGGAGACCGCGCGGCGCATGGCCGCCGTCACCGGGGCCTGCGCCGCAGCCGGCCTGGTGGTCGGCGCCCTGACCATGACCGGTCTCGCCACCAAGTTCGGCCATCTGGTTCTGCTGCTCACGGCCTCCGATCTCTTCCTGTCGCTGGTGGTGACGGCGGTCATTACCATCCTCTTCGGCCTCGGTCTACCGACCTCGGCGTCTTACATCCTCACCGCGGTGCTGGTGGCTCCGGTCCTGACCAAGCTCGGCCTGTCGCTGCTCGCCGCCCACATGTTCATCCTCTATTACGCGGTGCTGTCCAACGTGACGCCGCCGGTGGCGGTGGCGGCCTATGCCGCCTCAGCCATTGCCCAGGCCAATCCGCTCTACGTCGCGCTGAGCGCCTGCCGGCTCTGCCTGGTGGCATTCATCGTCCCCTTCTCCTTTGCCTACGGTGAGGCGCTGCTGCTCGAAGGATCGTGGACCAGCATCCTGCTGTCGACGCTGACGGCGACGCTCGGCGTGCTGCTGCTGGCTGCCGCGGTCGAGGGCCACTACAGGCGACCGCTGGAACGGCCGGCGCGTCTGCTGCTGTTTCTCGCCGGGCTCGCCTTCTTCGTGCCGCACTACTACGGTCCGCTCGGCGGAATCGGGCTGGCTGGGCTGGCGTGGTGCGTGTCGCCGGGCCTGCGGGCCGGTCTTCGTCTGCGGTTCGCCGGGGACACCTGAGGCCTTC
>Ga0194131_10011122_pt1 | contig 10838 bp, 9 predicted proteins | sample TA2KigO120mmetaG_FD_148631 | JGI IMG/M metagenome (GOLD analysis project Ga0194131, IMG submission 148631) | Freshwater microbial communities from Lake Tanganyika, Tanzania - TA2015053 Kigoma Offshore 120m | ecosystem: Environmental > Aquatic > Freshwater > Lake | place: Tanzania: Lake... | reverse complement strand
TCAGTATCCGGTCATAGCAACCCAACACCCCCGCGATCTGCGATCCGTACCGCTCGGTCAGTGATTCAACGCCCATCCCGGCATCGTATCCGATTTCCCTCTTTGGTTCCGGCTATGCCGGGTTAGGAAGCAGCGCCGGCATCGGTCAGAGCTTTCCTTGACCCTGTGTCTAGAGGGGCATCGTTGTCCCGCAGCGCAACTATTCGACCGCATTACGGGTACTATCTCTACAGTGCCTCAACGCATGAAGCTCCTCCTATTCACCTGCACCGCCTTCGCGCAGCTTGCGCCGTTCACCGTTGTGTCGTCGGCCACTTATCAACAGCCGCTAGCGCCGGGGCAGATCGTCACCGGCTTCTCAGCGGCCGTAACCGCGCCGGTCGATCCCGGCACCTACACCGTAATCGCTGGAACAACGGCGATCCGGCCGTTCGCCGCCGCGATGGGGCAGATCAACTTTGTCCTGCCCTCGACGCTTCCGCTCGGCGACACGCCACTGACGCTGCGCCGCAATGAGCAGACGATCGGTCAAACGACGGTGCGTCTCAACGCCGTCGCACCGGCGCTGTTTACGGCCGATTCGTCGGGGAAGGGCGCGCCGGCGGGATTGCTGCTGCGCGTGAATCGCGACGGCACACGCACCAATTCCTGCTTGTTCGCCGAACCCGTTTCGCGGCCTGCGCCGTTCGATCCAACGGGGGAAACGTATCTGCTGCTGTTCGGTACGGGTATGCGCGGACGCCGTGGGGAGGCGTCGGCGACAATCGGCGCTACTTCGATACCCGTGCTTGGCCTGGCCGCGCAGGGCGAGTTCGCGGGGCTCGATCAGATCAATCTTGGGCCGGTGCCGGAGGCGCTAGCGACCAGGCTCGGCGAGCAGGAGTTGCGCATCACGATCGATGGCGTCGCGGCGAACACCGTGATGATCGCGCCCTCGCGGCCGGCGTTCGGCGAATGGGCTTCGCGCGCGCGGCTTCCGCTGGCAAACAGCGAAATGTCGGTGGCCGAGGCCGGCGGCAAGATCTACGTGATTGGCGGGTATCCGGCGGCGCGCAACACGGTCGACGACGTGCAGGTTTACGATACAGTTCTCGATACCTGGACACTCGGGCCGAAACTTCCCGCACCCGTCAATCATTCGATGCCCGCTGTCGCCGGCGGTAAAATCTACATCGCGGGCGGGCAATCCGACGCGGGCAACTCCAGCTTCGTCGCGACGATGTATGAGTTCGATCCGGCCACGCAAACGTGGCGGACTCGGGCGCCGATGCCGAGGCCTCGCGGAGGCGGCGCGGCGGCGGCTCTTGACGGGAAGATCTACGTCGCCGGCGGGCGGCCGCCGGGTGGCGCGGAGTTTGCGGTTTACGATCCGGCGGCCGATCGCTGGACCGAATTGCCGGCGATTCCCACGCAGCGCAATCACCTCGCCGTTATCGCCTTTGGCGGAAAGATCTACGTCATTGGCGGGCGCGTGGAAGCCGGGTTTCAGAGTCGTGTGCTCGACACTGTCGAGGTTTTCGATCCGGTGACTAACTCCTGGTCGAATGCGGCCCCGCTTCCACGGCCTCGGGGCGGGCTGAATGCGGTCGAAGCCAACGGCTGCATTCACGTTTTCGGCGGAGAAGGGAACACCACCGCGCCGAATGGGGTGTTTCCGGATCACGACGTTTTCAACCCGCGCACCAACACATGGACGCGTCTCAACGATTTGCCGATTCCGGTGCATGGAGTAACCGGCCTGGCGTTCGTCAACGGTCTGATCTATTTGCCTGGCGGGGGCACCTCGCAGGGAGGGTCGTCGGGCGGCACGCAGCATCAGGTTTATCGGCCGGCGCAGGATTGCCGTTAAGTCCGCCGGTTACTTCGCCGGCTCGAACAAACCAAACGTGTAGACTTCCGTGCCCGCCAAGATCGTCACGAACTGCTTGCCGCCGGCTTCGAAGGTCATCGGCGAGGCGGTCAGGTTTTGCCCAGTCGAGTAGTGCCAGAGGTGCTTGCCGTTGAACGGATCGAGCGCGAGAAGATTGCCGTCGTCATCGGCGGCGAACAGAACGTCGCCGGCGGTCGTCAGCGTTCCGCCCCACATTTTTCCTGGGCCCGGCATCGGATACTCCCACGCCTTCTTGCCGGTCTTGTAGTCGATCGCGCGCAGGAAGAATTGGCCTGGTTCGCCGGGAACGGGATCGACGCCGCCGCCCATCGAGCCAACCAGTTTCGCGGCGGGCAGTCCGGACGTCGAATAGATATCGCACTGCTCCAAAGTCGGCACGTAAAGCAGTTGCGTCTTCGGATGAAACGACGGCGACATCCAATTCGACGCGCCGCGCAACGACGGACAGTTCTTAATGCCGACCGCGTTCGGCTGGATTTTCGGAATTTCCAACGGGCGGCCGTCTTTACCGATTCCGGTGGCCCAGTTCAAGCGATCGACGAAGGGCGTTCCGCTCAAGAACTCGCCGGTCACGCGATCGAGCACGTAGAAGAAGCCGTTGCGATTTGGGTGTAGCAGAAGCTTGCGAGGCTTGCCTTTGTAGTCGCCGTTGATCAGCACGGGAATCGACTGCGCGTCCCAGTCGCGCGTGTCACCGGGCGTGAACTGGAAATGCCATTTCCGTTTTCCGGTGGCCACGTCGATCGCGAGCACCGAACAACTGAAGAGATTGTCGCCTTGGCGCTCTTCCTTGGTCAGATCGGGCCATGGGTTCCCCGTCGGCCAGTAGAGCAAGTTCAACTCCGGATCGTATGTGCCGTGCATCCAGGTCGCCGCGCCGCCCCAGTCGGTGTTGAGTTTGCCCCAGGTGTCGGCGCCGAACTCGCTGGGCAGCGGGACCGTGTAGAAGCGCCACAACTCTTCGCCGGTCGAGGCCGACATCGCCGCGACGAAGCCGCGGACGCCGCTGTCGCCGCCGCCCACGCCGACAACGACGCGGTCTTTCAACGCCAGCGGCGCCAGTGTGGCGACGTAGCCCTTCGACGGATCGGCGTACCGCTTGCTCCAGAGGAGCGCGCCAGTCGAGCGGTGGAGCGCTACCAGGTGCGCATCGCCGGTGACGAAAAAGACGCGGTCTCCGAGAATCGCCACGCCGCGATTGACACGGCGGATCTGCGAGTGAGCGTCCAGATAGCGCCAGATGCGCCGCCCGGTGCGTGCGTCGAGTGCGACGACTTCATTTGAGTTCGTAAGGTACATCACGCCTTCGTAGACGATGGGTGTGGCTTCGAGTTTAAGTGCGTTGTCGACGTGATAGGTCCATTTGGCGACGAGGTTGCCTGCGTTGGCGCGCGTGATTTGCTTGAGCGGGCTGTGCCGCATCGCGCCGAAGTCGCCGTGATAGGTCAGCCAGTTCTTGCCGGGGCCGGCGGCGATATCTTCGTGCTTCACCTGCGCGTTGAGCGCGATTGCCGCCGTAAGGAATAAGAGTTGTTTCATCACTTCGCCTCCGCGCGAACGCTCTGTTTTGCGAGAAATGCGACCAAGTCGTCGATCTCCTTAGCCGATAGTTTCGTTTTGTAATCGCCCGGCATCAGCGATTTGACTTCAAGATTGATCTCGCGCAACGAAGCCGCGTCGATCAGGTGCAGCTTGCCGCCTTCGTCGAGAACTTGGAGCGAGTAGTTGTTGCGGTTCTTCACTACGCCATTCAACTTCGTTCCGTCGACGGCGACGGTCTTCACGGTTTGAAACCCCTCGGCGATGCGGTCGCTCGGCGCGACGATTCCTTCGCGCAACTGCTTGACGGTGCGGGTTGCGCCGGCGTCGGTGAGGTCGGGGCCGATGAATCCGCCGCCGCCGCGAATCATGTGACAGCCCGTGCATTGGCCTTTGCCGTGAAAAATGGCGCGGCCGTTTTCGACGTCGCCGGGAACGATGGCCTGCATCGCGGGCGCGCTGAGGGAGCGGAGAAATGCGACCATCCGCCAAGTTTTTTCGTCGTCCCAGTTGAAGCCGGGCATGTCGGTGCCGGGTACGCCGTTTTTGATCGCGCCGAAGAGGCGTTCGTTCTTGGCGCGTTTGACCGTCGCGCCGTCGGCGAGATTCGGACCGCGTCCGCCTTCGCCGCCGTTGCCGTGGCAACCGCCACAGGCGAGCCGGTACTGGTGGCGGCCTTCGTTGATCCAGGCGGGGTCTAGCAGTTGTTTGTCGGATGGAATCGCCTGGGCAAAGGCGCTCAGCGCACAGATCGCAAAATATCTTTTCATTGGATTTTCTAGCCTTGCAATTCGGCTTCGGCGTGGATCTTGCCTTTCGCAGCTGCGTTGCCGAGCTGTCCTTGAAGCTTTCCGGTGAGTGGAAGCAGAAGCAGTGTTGCAAAGAGCGCAAAACGGCGTAACATAGCAGTTGATTATGTCGCACTGGCTACTGCTTTGTCTCGTACCCGCGGCGCTCTGCGCGCAGAGTTGGAAAAAGGATCTGGTCTTCGAAGCCACCTTCGATGGCGCGATCGACGCCCGCACCGGCAAAGGTGATAAGAAGCTCTACTCCGCCGCGAGTTATAAAGAGCAGGCCGCGGCCAAGCCGGGGCTTGACGGCACCGACGTCGAACACGCGCGCGGCGCCGGCCGGCGTGGCGATGCGTTGCGCTTCAAGACGAAGAACACGAAGGCGGTGTTCTACAAGGCCGACGGGAATATTCCATTCGATCCGAAGAACTGGACCGGCACGATCAGTTTCTGGCTCAAGCTGAATCCGGACGAAGACCTTGCGCCCGGCTTTTGCGATCCGATCCAAGTTACGGACAAAGCGTACAACGATTCGGCGATCTGGGTCGATTTTACGAAGGACGACAAACCGCGGCACTTTCGCCTGGGCGTGTTCGGCGCGCTGGCGGCGTGGAATCCGAACAAGCTGGAACCGGACAAGAATCCGGATTTCAACAACCGGCTCGTCGTGGTGAAGAAGGCGCCGTTCACGCGCGACCGCTGGACACATGTCGCGATCACGTTTGAAAAACTCGGCTCCGGCGCGGGGGCGGCGACGCTGTATCTCGATGGCGCGGCGCAAGGGACAGCGGGCGCGATCAAGGAAATTTTCGACTGGAACGTGGCGAATGGCGCGATCCGGTTGGGAGTCAACTACGTTGGTTTGATGGACGATGTGGCGATTTTCAAGCGGGCGCTGACGGCGAGGGAGATTGCGGCGCTCGGCAAGTAGCCACCGCCCGCACGTAACCCATATATGCGCCCTGATCGGCCTCGATCGCGCGGATCTCCACCGCGTTATCGGGACAGATCGCATGATGCCAATCGAGCCATCGGCGCCAGCCGTCCGGCATTGCATCGGCCACCGACACTTCGACGGCGCCCGACTTTTCCCAATGCCGGCGCCACCACGCCGCCGAGTGCAAGCACCACATTTCCTTCTCCCACCATTCGCGCAGATGTTCCGGAACGGCGCCGTCGATTTCTTGCATCAATCCGGCGCCGGCCATTCCGATCTGCCCGCCGGGCTTCAGGAATGGCGTGAGGGATCCGAGATACAAATCGTCGGTTCCGTAGTAGAAGAAGTTGTCGATCGCGACGATGGCATCGAAGTAGTTCGACGCGAACGGCAGCGCGCGCGCATCGCATCGCAGCGGAAAGACGCCGCCGGCCAAACCGGCGTCTTCGATACGACGCGCGTTGGCTGTCACGTCGGCCGAGAGATCGATCGCCCAGACTTGCACGCCGAACTCTTTGCGAAGGAAGATTGACGACGCGGCGCTTCCGCATCCGAGATCGAGGATCCGCATTCCGGACCGCAAATCCATCGCTTCGGCCAGCCACTCGGTGGGCCACAATGCATTCGCGCCGCCGCTGGCGCTGGACTTCACCCACTCGGGATCATACTTGGCGGAGCGGGGAAAGCGCCCGTGCGTCAGCGACATGCGCTAATCGACCGCCGCGATACACTCGATTTCGACTCGGACATCGCGGGGCAGACGCGCGGCTTCGACCGTCGCGCGCGCGGGCGAGTTGGTGTGAAAGTACTTGCCGTAGACCTCGTTCATCGCCGCGAACTCGCCCATGTCCTTGAGGAACACCGTTGTTTTCAGGACGCGGTCAAGCGACGACCCGCAGGCGTCGAGCACGGCCTTGAGGTTTTCGAGAACGCGAGTGGTCTGGTCGGCGACGCCGCCTTCGACGATTTGCATCGTGGCCGGGTCGAGCGGAATCTGGCCGCTGCAATAAGCGATCCCGTTATAGACGACGGCTTGCGAGTAGGGGCCGATCGCTTTGGGCGCGGCGTCGGTCGAGACGATTCGTTTCATGCTCATCGAAGACTAGTTTAGCCCGCACTACGGCCTTGCAAAGCTCACCGGGTCAAGGCGCGGGCTAATTCAGCCGCAGCGTTCCGGTGAGATCGGCCGCGCGCGCGATCTTCTCCGCCCGGCAGAATCGATCGAGCTCGCGCGCGATGCGGACAACCGACCGCGGATCCCAGAACGACGCCGTGCCAATCTGGACGGCGGTCGCGCCGGCGATGAGAAACTCGGCCGCGTCTTCGCCGGTCGCGATTCCGCCGAGCCCGATCACCGGAATCCGGACCGCGCGCGCTGCCTCGTGCACCATGCGCAGCGCGATCGGTTTGATCGCGGGGCCGCTTAGCCCGCCGTAGTTGTTGCCGACGCGCGGACGGCGCGTGCGCGCGTCGACGGCCAGTGAAACGAAGGTGTTGACGAGGCTGATGGCGTCGGCGCCGGCCGCTTCGGCGGCCTTCGCAAGCGGCGGGATCGAGGCGACGTTCGGCGACAGCTTGACGATTACTGGCCGCTTGGCGACGGCGCGGACCTTTCGAATTACTTCGGCCAGCAGCGCGGGATCGCTCGAAAAAAACATGCCGCCGTGTTTGGTGTTCGGGCAGGAGACGTTTAGCTCATAGCCAGCTAGTCCCTCCTCGCCTTCGAGCATGCGTACGACCTCCTCGAAATCCTCGACCGCGTTGCCGAAAACGTTGGCAAACACGGGCGTTCTCAATGCCCGAATGCCCGGCAATTTGTCCTTCACGAATGCACGGACACCGATGTTTTGCAGGCCGATGGCGTTGATCATCCCGGCCTCGGCCTCCCAGATGCGCGGCGGTTTGTTCCCGTCCATCGGTTCGCGCGACAGGCCCTTGGTGACGATCGCCCCGACCTGGCTAAGGTCGAGGATGGCCGCGAATTCAAGGGCGTAGGCAAAAGTGCCGGAGGCGGCGATGACCGGGTTGCGGAGAGGAACGCCGCAGAGCGTTGTTGCGAGGCGCTCGGAGGTGGCCGAAGGCATTGGGCTTGCACCATTGTCCCAGGATTTTCACCGCTCGGTCGAATGCGGCTCTAAGGCGAACTCCCTATGTCTTTTCTCGGTTGGGTGGCCGATCTATTTGTTGGGGAAGAATCCCCCACCCATTCCATGTCCACGTCCGTTCCAGCCAAACATCGCTCGCTGGCCCTGAAGTTCTTTCTCTTCACGGCAGCCTTGATGGTTTGGGTGGTGCTGATGGTGGTCGCCTATGACGCGGCGGTGGGGCAACTCGACGCCGGGAAGAGCGTCGTATTGTTCGGTGTCACCGTGATCGTCGCCGGCGTATTGGCATGGGTGACGATTCGGATCCTCGTCCGGCCGCTTCGGACGCTCCAGGCCGCATTGCAGGGCGTGCGCGAGGGCAAGTTTGAACGCGTCCGGTTCCGCCCGACCGGCGACGAAATCGAGTATATTGCCCGCAGCTTTAACCAGATGGTCGAAGCGCTGGAGGCGAATCAACAGGTTATCCGCGAGCACCAAGAAAACCTCGAAGACCGCATTCGGCGGCGCACAGAGGAACTCGAAAAGGCCATGGAGCAGGCGCTGGCCGCCAACAAGGCGAAGACCGAGTTCCTGGCCAACATGTCGCACGAACTACGCACTCCGATGAACGGGTTTTTGGGCATGATTGAACTCGTACTCGATTCGCCGCTGAGCCCGGAACAGCGAGAGCAACTCGTCACGGCGGAGCGGTCGGCGCAGGGGTTGCTGTCGATTCTGAACGACATTCTCGATCTGTCCAAGATCGAATCCGGCCACATGGTGCTTGAGGCCGAGCCGTTTGTTCTGCGGCCGTTAATTGCCGACTGCACGCGGCCGCATCAGGTGAAGGCGCAGCAACACGGAGTGGAGTTGAATCTCGACATCGCGGATCTGGCGCCGGCGGCGTTCGTGGGTGATGCGCTGCGCATTCGCCAAATCCTGAACAACCTTCTGAGCAACGCCGTAAAATTCACGGCCAAGGGCGTGATTTCACTCCGCGTTTGGCCGGAAAGCGGAAACGGGCAGGCGCGCACCTACCTTTGTTTTGCCGTACGAGACAGCGGAGCGGGCATTCCCGCCGACAAGTTGCCCTGTATTTTCGACAAGTTCACCCAGGCCGACGGCAGCATTTCGCGGCGCTTCGGTGGTTCTGGATTGGGCTTGGCGATCACCAAACAGTTGGTCTGCCTATTTGACGGCACACTCAGCGTATCGAGCCAGGTGGGTGTCGGCAGCGAGTTTCTGGTGCGGTTGCCGATGGCGGTTGCCGACAGCCCTGCCGCCCCAGTGGTGGAGGGGTCGAAATCCGTGACGCAGCAATCGACGACGAACGCGCTGGTGCTTGTGGTCGAGGACAACATCGTCAACCAAAAAGTCATCAAAGGACTGTTGGCCAAGAAAGGTTACCGGTTCGAGACGGCATCGGACGGCAGTCAGGCGATTTCAATGCTCGACCATTATGAATTTGACGCGGTACTGATGGATGTTCAAATGCCCATCATGGATGGGTTGGAAGCGACCCGGAGGATCCGCGCGATGGACAAGTGGCGCGAGTTGCCGATCATTGCGATGACCGCGCACGCCATGAGCGGCGATCGCGAGCGCTGCCTTGCGGCAGGTATGGATGCGTACTTATCGAAGCCGGTCAACTCAGCGGAACTGTTCCAGGTTATCGAATCGTTCCTCGGCGAGGGCCGAAGAGTCCGGCCCGCCGCGACCGGCGGCGGGGAGTCGGAACCGATCGATCCGAGACTGCGCGACGAATTGCGCGCCAGCGATCCGGCGGTGATGGAAGACGTTTTCAACCTTTTCCTGCAACTCGCGCCGGAACGTGTGGAGCGCTTGCAAAAAGCCGTGTCGGGCGGCGACCTGCCGGCCGCCGCCGCCGAAGCGACGCTGTTCCGCGACGCGGCGCAGCGTATCTCGGCAAGTCCGATCGCCGATCGCGCCCGCCGCGTAGCCGACGCCGCCGAACGTGCCGACATAGCGGCCATGCGGCACTCGCTCCTGCTGCTCCGCTCGGAACTCGACCGCCTTCGCCGGCATGTCGGAGAAACGTCGGCCGCGGCACGGTAAGCCATCGCTGCGTCTTCTCACCGCTTGCGGCACGCAAGAGATTCGACTAGACATATCTCGCCGTTCACGACACATCGGAGCCGGAGTTACTGCGGCTCGCCCGGTCGAATTTCGTCTGCATCGGCGCAACGCCGCGTGAATCCGGTTGTGCCGAGGATGTGGCGCGTGTTCTGATGGAGAAACTTATGAAAACGATCTTGACGTTAGCCGTTTCCCTTGTCGCCTGTGCCGAAGAATGGCCGCGTTTCCGGGGCGTAAACGGAACCGGCGTGGCGGCGTCGGCAAAATTACCGGTTGAGTTCGGACCGTCAAAGAACGTTGCCTGGAAAGCCGCCGTTCCGTTCGGGCAATCGTCGCCGATCGTTTCGGGCGGACGAGTGTTCGTTACCGCCAGCGAGGGCGAGTCGTTGATCACGCTCGCTTTCGATGCGTCGAACGGCAAGCAGATATGGCGCCGCGAGTTGAAGCGCGCCCATAAGAACGCAATCTATAAAGCCAACGACCCCGCTTCACCGACGCCCGCCTCCGACGGCAAGTCCGTCTACGTATTCTTTCCGCACTTCGGCCTGATCGCTTACACGCACGCGGGAAAAGAAAAATGGCGCGCTCCGTTGGGCCCGTTCGAAAACTTCTATGGCATGTCGGCCGGGCCGATCGTGTCCGGCGGCGTTGTCATTTTGCTCGCCGATCAGACCAGTGGATCGTACCTGCTCACCCTCGACAAAGAAACCGGCAAACAAAAATGGAAGACCGAGCGACGCGAGCACCGCGAAAGCTGGGGCATTCCAATCGTGCACGAAGATCAATTGATCACCGTCGGGACATCGCGCGTGGAGTCCTATCATCTTTCGACCGGCGAACCGCGCTGGTGGATGGCGCTGCCGTCGTTCGGTTCGATGGGATCGCCGGTAGTCAGCGGCGACAGCGTGATCGTCACCGCGGACGGCACCGATAAGCCGTGGATTCCGTCGTGGGACTCGGTGCTCGCCAAATACGACAAAGACAAAGACGGCAAACTGTCGATCGACGAAGGTAAGGAAGACAAGGAGTGGGGCGAACACCTCGCGTGGGTCGACACCGACCATAACAAGATCGTGGATGCCGCCGAGTGGGATGAGGCCAGCAAATTGGGAATGGGTGAGTACGGCGCAGTGGCAATTCCGCTAGCCAGCAAAGGCCGCGTCGAAAGTTCCGCCGCCAAATGGCGCTTCAAGCGGAATCTGCCTTACATTCCGTCGCCCCTTGTTTACGACGGCGTCTTCTACATGGTGAAAACCGGTGGAATTGTGACGACGCTCAATCCGGCCGATGGTTCGCTACAAAAACAGGGGCGCAGCGAGAAGGCGCTGGGCGAATATTTCGCCTCGCCCGTAGCTGGTGCAGGCAAGATTTACCTAACCCGGCATAGCCGGAACCAAAGAGGGAAATCGGATACGATGCCGGGATGGGCGTTGAATCACTGACCGAGCGGTACGGATCGCAGATCGCGGGGGTGTTGGGTTGCTATGACCGGATACTGA
>Ga0194131_10011121_pt1 | contig 10838 bp, 14 predicted proteins | sample TA2KigO120mmetaG_FD_148631 | JGI IMG/M metagenome (GOLD analysis project Ga0194131, IMG submission 148631) | Freshwater microbial communities from Lake Tanganyika, Tanzania - TA2015053 Kigoma Offshore 120m | ecosystem: Environmental > Aquatic > Freshwater > Lake | place: Tanzania: Lake... | reverse complement strand
TTCATATTCCGAAAGCTTTGTCCAATCCACATTTTTGGGCATTTTAGCCAATAATTCTTCATATTCTTCTTTAGTGCAATCTTGATAGGGCATTTGTTTATATGTTGTTTCCGAAAATGGTAAAAACGATACACCAGACATTTCATCAAAATGATTCCACACCCATGCGCCAACATCCATCCATTCTTCTTCACGGACTGTCACTGTTATTGATGGTTTATGTTCACACCATTCGCGATAATATACAAGCCATGTTTCAAGTTGTTCAATGGCAGTCAAGTCTTTTCTATAAACGGCATTACCAGATGTAGCAACGGGAAATGAAAACACGTATGTATGATTTGGTTTCATTACATCATCTTCAACAGGAAATCCAGCATCTACCATCATTTTGGCTAATGGATCTTTTTTGTCTGCGCGAACAGTTCGAATATAATATGGAGAATGTCGAGCATGAATTCCAGAACCCGAATCGACCAATTGCGATACAGTACCACTAGGTTTAACGCAAGTCACGGCGACAGATTGATTGATGCCCAGTTTCTTAGCCCAAACTTTATTTGTTTCTATAGCAATCTTTCGAATTTCATTCAAAACAACTTTTAGTTTTTCTGGACCTTGTTTTCCATTTGTTAAAACACTGTCCATGATTCCAGTCAAAGATACTCCAAGTAATCTTTCTTCATCGCAATTTTCTTTCCATTTTTTTGTGAGATATTTGAAATCTGTTAATGTAGATTGAAATGTACCAAAGATTGTGCCTATCTTTACTTTTTCTTTTATAGTTTCTAGCGTATCTTCACTTCTAACGACTACTTCTGTCAAATTACAGAATTCGCGATTTCTCAAAATAATTTCACTACATGGATTTGTACCAAAATCAAAATTTGTGTTTCTGCGACCATTTTTACCGGCTTGTATTTTAGATGCTGCCCGAGAAAAAATACCACGTTCTCCTGATTTTGATTCATAAAGAGCAAGCCATTCTTTCATGAATATACCAATATCTGGTTTTCGATTAGCAACATAAGAATTGTTGGCCAAAGCGCGTTGTGGATTTTGTTCCCACCACTGACCACTTTTAGCTGTTCTCATTTCATCATCGGATAGATTAGAAAGAGAAATCAAGGCCGATCTTCTTACTCCACCCACAACCACTATTTCAGCAACCTTACAGACAATATCATGACATTCGAGTGTGGTAAGTTTTCTTCCGGCAGCGTGTTTGAAAGTATTACAACAAAACTTGAATAAATCTACAAGTGGTTCTGGACCAGATGCTCGACCACCAAAAGTTTTTAATGGTGCGCCCGCTGGTCTGACTTTTGATACATCCCATTTAGGAATTTGCCCACCATAAAGAAGATGAATTAATTCTTTGAAAGCTTTTGCCCAACCAAGTTTGCTATCAGCAACAATGATTGTAGTTTCAGTATCAAGAAATTCTTCTGCGATAATAGGAAGTTGATCAGTGTATTTTTGTTCAACTGAAAATCCTACTCCTGTACCATTCATCAAAATATAAAGAATTTCATCAAATGATCTTGGATTATCTATAGCAATATAAGAACAATTATAACCAGCAACATTTTCACGCTTCAATGCTTCACCAGCAGTCATAAGACACCGCATGGATGGCATGACACGTAAAGACAAAACAGCATCTTCCAGATATGATCTTTCATCTTTATTCAGATTATAATCATGTTTTTCTTTCAAATGTTCTATGAAAAAATCAAAAAATCTTCCAACAGTTTCTGACCAAGTTTCTCGCCGATTTTTTTCAGGCAACCATCTACTATATCTGGAAAGATGGATGAATTCTTGAAACTGTGTTGGAAAATAATTATTTGACATTAACATTGCTTGTCTCCGCCGTTAGATTTATTATTGTTGGAAATATGTCTGAAATAACTTTAGCAGTTTCTTTAGCAATTTCTCTATGTTCTTTTTGAGTGCCATTTCCTGAGCGTAATTCTATGTAGTGAATCCAGGAACGTAAACTTCCCTTCATATACATTCGTGATAATGTCATACCCTCTGGAAGAACCGATCTTGCCACTTCTTTTGCTATACCATTATTGATGGCCCATTCATATGCTTTCATTGAAACATCTAACACCTCTTGTTGATAATTCAACCAATCATTATTCAAATGTTCATTATTTGTTTCAATGCTGTTCTGTCTATTTTTATTGTCTTGCAATCTAGCATCGCGGAATTCGCATCCTAAATCCGCGACTGCATATCGTTGTGAAAATTCTTGAAATGTGAAAGAACGATGGCGTAAAATTTGTCGCGCAATATCTCTTGTTGTTTCTATTTCTAATGTAATATCGACCATTTCCAATGGCGACCAATGTTTATTTTTGATCAAATAATTTATAAGCTTTTCAGAAGTATTCACATTATGTTGATTTGCTGGATTTGATACTCTTGCACAATAAGCAATCAAATCCACAGGTAAACTAACACCATCTTTCATCAAATCAACGGAAGGCCTTGTATAGGAAATAAGATTGACTTTCATAATATATACTCAAAATGATTGTTTAAAAAATGTAAATCTGCACGGTTCAGAATTGTGACTAAGATATGCTGGTTTTCCACCACAGATTTGTCTGTCTGATAGATTACCTGAAGCTTCACTAAGATTTATACAACCAGAAAGCATCAAACATAAAGTTATCAACAGATATTTTATATTTTTTTCCATGATTGTAACCTAAATTTTGCTTTCAATCCGTTAAATGTATTTTGATCTATGATGTATAATATATCCAATGAATTTATTCCATTTAAAATCATATCATTAATATCTTTAAATATCATTTTATCTGGCCAAATACAAACATTATGTCCACTTTCAATGGTGGTTGAAAGTTGTTTTACTATATCTTTGTTTCTGGGCTGATTGTCATAAACAATGACACTATTATTTATATCAACATATCTACCCAAGTCTTTTAAATTTGATCCAGCCGCAGCTATTGAATTTGGAATAAACATTGAATCGAAAGGCCCCTCGACGATATAAATTTTTTTATTTTTATCCATTCTTTCGAGACCATAGATTTTTGGACTATGTTCATCTATTTTGATTGTAATATATCGAGTCCTCGAATCAGCTTCTAATGCTCTACCTTGAACGGCTATTAGATTTTTATTTTTATCATAAAAAGGAATAATAATTCTGGGATCATTTTCTTTCAGATTTTTTCCATTATTGGGTATTAGTTTATCTATGAACTTTTTGAAATCGGAAGCATAATATAAATCTTTGAAAAATGTTTTAGGTATCTTACGGTTAATCAAGTATGACTTAGCATAATGATTATCTTCTAAACTTTCAATGGATTCCAAATCAAGTTTTATTTTAAATTTAGGTAAAACGAAATCAGTTACGGTTTTTGGTTTTTCATAGTTAGAATGACCAGATTCTCCTGATTTATATCTTTCCATGACATATTCTTTGTGTAGATTTGCGTCTAGGTGTTTGATGAAGTTATTCATCGTCATTCCAACCGAACAGTTGTGACACCGATAAAAAAGATCGTTCTTTTTTCGAAAAATATATCCTCTGGCTTTATATTTGTTTTTCTGTGAATCACCACAGATTGGACACCTGAAATTAAACAGATCGTCGTTTTTTCGCGAAAATCTGTCTAATTTTGGAGATAATAGCTGGATATATTTCCGATCAATATAAATAGTCATGACTAAGATTATACATTGAATGTATTGAAAAGTCAATCAATATTATCATATATCATTTTTTATATACATTTATAGGAGATTTATATGATAAAAAGATTTTTATTGGGATTTTTCTTTATATTATACACCACTTCCGCAAGTTTGGCAACAGATACCATATCTTCTACAATTACAGGAACAAACACAATTACTGTAGATAGGGCTCCACCAACAGCAATGGCGCCAGGTATCATTATCAATAATTCCGATGTGTGTAAATCCGGTGTCAGTGGAGCAGTTCAAACACAGATTTTAGGTATTGCCACAGGATTAACAATTCAAGATGAAACCTGTGAAATCATAAAATTATCTCGATCATTATATGGTATGGGGATGAAAGTTGCTGCGGTTTCAGCATTATGTCAGGACGTAAGAGTGTTTGACGCAATGATCATGGCTGGAACTCCTTGCCCATATAAAGGATTAATCGGTACAGATGCTTTGAAAGCATGGCAAGAAAATACAAAAGATGTTCCGACGGGTTCAAAAATGATTGTTGCTGATACAAAAACACAGCCACGTGGCAAGTGGGCATCAAAACCCGGCGATTTTGAATATTTAAATAACAGTAAAAACTAATATACACACAACACAATAAACTAATGGAAAACAATAAATGAGAATATCAACGATTTTATTTTTTCTCTGGATAGCTTTTTTGTTTCTTTTTGTTTTTCCTATAAAAGTTTATGGAGAAACAAAAACCACAACTAATATTTTACCCCCAATAACATCGTTTAGTCATTCTGGAACAACAGACGGAGCTGGTGGAACAGGAGCAAGTCCTGGTGGAACATACACATATACTGTTCCTTTGAGTCAATATTTGACAAAAGAACAAATCAATGCAGGATTTACATTGAACTATTCTGTTACAGTGCTTTCACATTACAGTAATCTTTATGTACCATCATGTACATCAGGTATTACCAATGGTGGTGTAGATTGTAAAGATATTGTGAATATTACATTGTCTATATTCGACAATGGTGTTCTTGTCAAAAGATTTGAAAATACATATATTCTTGATTATGGTGGTTATAGAACATATTCATTAAACAATAATGTTGATCCAAATAACTTTGCAAATCCATACGCGACACTTCAATTATACGGAGTCGATACTGGTTTTTGCTGTGGAATGTTTGGGCCAAAATTTAGTAATCCTATAATGACATTGACATACCAGATTATTGAACAAATTGTATCATCAACAAATAATACAACTGCAACAATAGCACAAAATATTTCAAGTCCGTCAAATCCACTTAGTCCAACAAATTCAACTAACCAATCACCACCAAGTGATACGCACAATAATACGTCTTTATCGCCAATTGCACCATTGTCTCCTGTGGCACAAAACCAACAACACCAACAGGGGCAACATGTAGACGTTCAAATTGATCGCCATAGTGGTGGTGAAACAGCGACAGTCACAGTTTCTGGACCAGATAGAGGACCAGAAAGTTTTACCATTCAAATGCCACCTGCTCCAGGATCACAATCGCAACAATCAAGTCAAACGGAAGGCGCTAAAGATAATATGAAAACGGCAGGAACTAAAGAGGGCGCAACGTCAATCGCAAACAAGATTTTGGATGCAATAAAAGATACATTTGATCCATCGAATCAGGCAACAAAAGTTGCTCTGATGGCAATGATTGCAACGGAATATAAAGACCGCGATCTTCAAGATGCGGCAAAGTGGTATGAAGATAAAGAAATATATGGAAACAAAGAATTGAACGATCCTTATAACAGATTATTCAGTCTGGCACAAGATAAAATGATGGACAAATTAATAGGAATACAATACGGAGAAAAATAATGTCTGATCAATTAAAACCATTGTCACGATCTGAGCGTGAAGCTAAAGTAAAAGATAAAGCGGGATGGGTCATATCATTCATAGCTTTATTGCTTTGTGTGAACACTTACATTGCTAATGGTATGAGTAGCACTATTCTTTCAAATACAATAAAAGCTAACGATACATGGAGTTTTTACCAAGCTAAAAGTATCAAACAAACCATAACAGAAGGTCAATTGGTAGATGCTCTTGAAAGAAAAAACGACAAGAAAATAACTGAATTGAAAGCTAAAATAGCCAGATATGAATCTGAGCCTGAAACGGGTGAAGGTAAAAAAGAACTTTTTCAAAAAGCAATAAAACTGGAGTCTGATCGCGATGTTCTCCGTAAGCACACTCCTTGGTTGACTTTTTCAGGAACTGCATATCAATTTGCTATCGTTTTGCTATCAGCTAGTATTTTAGCAGTCAGTATGCCCATGTTTTATGCAAGTATGGCAGTAAGTTTATTGGGAGCTTTGCTTATGAGTCAGGGTATTTGGTTATGGATACCAATTGCACTCTAAGGAGAAATAAATGTCCGAAAAAATAGACTTAAATAAAAAAATAGACGAGGCCGAAGCTATAGTAAAAAAGTATGCAAGTAAAGATACAATAATCAGTATTGGTGGTTATGAGTTTACTCCTGCAAAATTGATGGTAGCAATTACACTATTATCTTCCATACTTGGAGGACTATATGGAGTTTTTGAAGTATATAAAGATTATATGGGAATGAAAAAAAAGATTGCTGAATATGTTTCTCCCGATTTATCCGGATACGATAAAAGAATGAGTATTTTTGAATCAAAACTGGGAGAATCGGTTGATATCGTCAGAGATATCAGAACAGATTTGAGAAATGAAATAGGTAAACAAGCTGATCAAATAGCTAAAATGGACGTAAGATCACGCGATACCGAAAGAGAAGTTAGAAGTACCATGTCTGGTTCAGAACGCGATGTAAAAAATCTTATATCAAATGCTGATAAAAGATGGGACGATAAACTTTATAGGATTGATATTAAAATAGACGAGCTGGAAAAGAAATTGGATAGTAAAATACAAAAAGCTTTGGAAAATCCACTTTCCAATATGAGTATAGCAAAATAATTATTTGAAAATTTTTGTTATTATTTGTGCATTTGGAACTAGAAAAGTGTCAATAAACCACACTATGACTACAATTGCACCCGACAGTTTCCATTTCCAAGCTTCGATTTCTTGAAGTCTTTGGAGAATACTTTTATTATTTTGTGCTTCTTTATGAGTAATACATTCACGTAATGATTTTATTTCATCCATAATTGATTTTTCAGATTCTTCAATCTTAACAGTTAAATCTCTGGTTACAGTGGTAATTCTTGAATGAAGTTCTCTTATGTCCATTTGAAATTCTGTTCTTCTTTGTTCTACAAGTTTATTTAATTCTTGATCTGCTTTTTCTTGATATTCAAGGCGGTGTTCATGAACAGTTATCATTTTTGTCATGTTACTAGACAACTCTTGAAGTTTTTCAATTGTTGTATCTAATTTGGAAAAAATAGTTGTAAATGTCTCAACGTCTTTTTTCAAAAGCCCGACATCAAGTCGGAGATTATCTATTTCAGCCATGGCATTTTTATATTATTTTGAAGTGTAACTTTTTATTTTATTGACCATTAGATCGACTGCTTTTTTAGCCCATTCTGGTTGTTTTAAGAAGTTCCATCCAACAACGAGACCTAAAATAAATGTAATTATTGTAGTCATGATTTCTCCTTTTTTTTATATTTATCTGATTCTTTTATCCGCATCTTCCATATCTGTGTCAGGAAGTGTGGGTTTATTCATTGATCTTTGTTGTGTATATGAAGGTGGCTGTATGGTTGTTTTTGTCATCATAGATGAACCACCAATTTCATTCATTCGAGAATTCATACCAGTCATTTTTTCCTGGCCGCGTGACCAAGCAGCAACACCACAAATAGCACCCATGGCCAAATGATAAAGTCCAGCTCCCTGAAGCGTGATCGGATTCCACTGAGTTACGGTTTGATGTGTTGCCGTCTGTATGATAGCCCACATGACAGGAAATATAATAAAATCCATGGTACACGTACACATATATAACCAACCCATGGCCGGACGCCATCTTTTAGACATCCAATCTTCTTCTTTTTTATTTACTGTTTTTTCAGTCATTTACCAAAACTTCCAAAATGGTTTCTCTTCCTTTGGTTGCTCTGGTTGGGGTTCATCTTTTTTAGTATAATAAGTTTTATATGCTTCAATCATCGTATTCTGTTGAATAATAAAACGGCGAAGTTCGGCAACATTCATGCTTAGATTTTGATAACCATCCGAATTCAACGCAAACAATACAACAGGACCCTGAGCTTTTTCCTCAAGAAGTTTTATTTTTTTTTCGTAGTTTTCTTTTGTTATTACAATAAATTCAATAGGCAACTGATCGACTGGTTGTGGTTCTTGGACCATTAATGGTGGTCTATCTACAATAATGGGTTTTTGAACAACCTTCGGCGAAATACTACCACATGCAGTCAATGGTATAATACAAGCCAATGTTATTAGTTTTTTCATTTAGGTTTTCTCTTTTTAACTAAATCGGGGCATATATTATTTTTTTCATCATCTGTTTCCCACGGAGAACCAGTGGCCAATTCATTACATCTTAAAGCGTATTTAGTTCCACGATTGACTTTATCTTCGATTGATTGTGGATTTTGAATAGCTAATGCGTTAAAGTTTCTTTGTTGACCTGATGATGTTTCTCTAAACTTTTTTTCGAGAGCAGATATTTCACGATTTGCTGCATTGAAATCTTCATTCATTTTTTTGTTTATTGCTTGCATTTTTTCAATGTCTTTTTTATTTTCATCCATAACTTTTTGCTGTGCATCGATTGTATCGGCTAGCTTTTGTTGCGCTTCCAATGATGCTTGAAGTTCATGTTTTAAGCTTTGAATATAAAAATATCCAGTTGTAGCAGCACCAATCAATGCTATCACTATAATGATTTTTAGTTGAATACCTCCAAATAAACCAAACATTTATTTTCTGTTTCTCCAAGTATTATCTTTCATCCAATTTAAAATTACCTGAACGCCCAGTACCTTTTGGTAAAGCAACTCTTGGTCGAGATCCTTCATGATCATGTTCGTCTACATGAACTACTTTAGCACCTTTACTACCTGACATAGATTTGACAAGATACGATGCTGTATGTGCAGCTCCTCTACCAAATTTACCTTCACCTGTCGTTGCTTCTTTTCTAACATGGTAATTCAATTCAGGATAAGCATCGTGTGCAATATCTATATGTTTTTGCGCTTTATTTTTCAATTTTATCATATCTTCTCTGGATGCTGTTCTCATAGCATCAACATGCTTACCTGCTTTTTTGATATGGCTCATTATATGATCATGAATTTCTTTTTTCTTTTCTGAAGATAACTTTGCATATTTTGGATGATTATTCAACATTTCTAATGCAGCATGATGATGTGTAGCATTATTCTCTTCTGGACCACCAGACATCAATTGAGAACCTGCGCCCCTTTTCATTGAAAGTCTAATACCTTCGTGTTCTCCTTTTTTAGGATCATGGATTGCAATATCTGTTTTAGATGTTGCGCCTTTAGTTGCTCCGTATTTTTTCCAAGTGTCGGAAACATTACCCCTTGCACCGCCCATGACTTTTGCTCTATGTTTTTCTTTTACTGCTTTAGCAAATTCTTTATGTGTTGCCAAAGCATGAACTGTATGCATCGCATTTTCTAATTCAGCATGATAACTATTTTTAGAATCTTTTGTTTTCTTTCCGCCAGTAAATCCACCTTCTTCAGCATTATCATGATGTAAAGGATGGTTTTTATCTTTTTTTGCTTTTTCTAACTCTTTTTTCATAGAATCTTTATTATGAGCAATTCCTTTTTGAATCATATGGTTCCAGATTTTTACATGTGCATGTTCATCATTATAAGAACCTTGTTCAGCCTCAATTAAAAAAGATTCAGACAAATTTAAAAAACCCTTGAATGTTAACATGATATCTCTCTTTATCTAGATATTTCTATCTAATTTAAAACCAAACATTTATCCTCGCAATACATGTAAAATATGTTCATAATGTTTGATTCTGTCTTCTAATCCTATAAAACCACCATTAATCTTCTTTGTCATAGCTTTGATATCACCAGAATCGGCCAGAATATTTAGTTTGTTTATATGCCAAAACCAACCAGCAGACATTGCGGCGCCCTCAGGAGATTCAAGATACGTTGGATCGGAAATCAAATCCAGACCGAGACCCTGCCCACATTTTTCATAGTTATTTCTTCCAGTTAATTGGATCAATCCACGGCCGCGAAAAGACCAACCATCACCTGATTCCTCTGGTCCATTACCCATTCTATTAGCATAAACACGATTGGCTATTGCTTCTGGATTTCTTTCATATTGTGCAGCGTTTTGTGTATTGAAATATTTTGGAAATACTTTCATCAATCCTTGTGCGCTATAGTTCAGATTTTCTTTTACATATTTTAGATTACCTGATTCATGCCCGCATTGAGCAATAAATGCTGCCACTCTTTCTGGTGTTGAAATATCAAACTCATCGCAAGCATTGGAAATAGGTTCAGCAAATAACTCTACAGCTTGTGGATTAGCTTGAGGTAAACATGTTTGAAGTATATCTACTGTAATCATAATTTGCGTTCCCGTCTCAAATACACCATTGCTCCTGTTGACTCATCTTGAACAATAATTGCTGTGTTATAATTTTTTCTACCATATTTTCTTATTTCTTCACCAAATTCATCATTACCAACATATTTTTCATACCGTAAAAACTTTCTTTTACCCATCCGACAACGATGATAATATTCAGATTTTACTTTGAAAACTTTATGACCGGCAAATGTTTCTTCTGTAAGTTTTTGTTTAGGCTCTAATACCCAAACGACTGAACCACCTAAATCCTGTCTATGAGTAAGTTTATAACCAATCTTTTGTGGTAAAAGTTTTGTCATTGTATCATATAGTTTGGTTCTAGAATCTGCTTTTCCGCCCTTTTCTACTCCTGTAATCCACAAAGAATGGGGGCGAGCATCTTTAACGAAATCTTTTATTATTTCAAAAACTGTTGAAAAAATTTCATAAGAAAATCCAGTAGACAGTCTTGCAGTTGTAAAATCATGTTTAGTATCCATGTTTGAACGCGCAA
>Ga0194131_10011119_pt1 | contig 10842 bp, 9 predicted proteins | sample TA2KigO120mmetaG_FD_148631 | JGI IMG/M metagenome (GOLD analysis project Ga0194131, IMG submission 148631) | Freshwater microbial communities from Lake Tanganyika, Tanzania - TA2015053 Kigoma Offshore 120m | ecosystem: Environmental > Aquatic > Freshwater > Lake | place: Tanzania: Lake... | reverse complement strand
GTTCTCCGCTTCGCGCACCGCGCTCGTCGCGACGGCCGTGATCGGCGCGTTCGCCGAGTCCGCGAGCGTCCGGAACCGCGCCAGGGCGGCGATGCCGCGGTCGATCGCATCCGGCTCGAGATGCTTCATGTCGCCCGACCCGGAGCCCAGGCGGACCATCTCCTTCTCCCGGTCGACGACCTCGAAGCGGCGCTCCTGCCCGACGCGCGCGACGACGAGGTGAATCGAGTTCGTGCCGATGTCGATCGCGGCCAGAGCGTCAGGCACGGAGCCTCCTCGGGCGCGACCTTAAGGGCGGCCCGGCGTGAAGTCGAGAGGTCCCGGAGTCACGCGCCCGAGGCCATCTCCCGCGTGATCTTCTCGACTTGGTCCGGCGGGATGTGGAGGAACGCCTGGTCGCGAAGCCAGGCGGCGAAGCCGCTGTGGAGCTGCGTCAAGCGGCTCATCACGCGTCCTTTCTTGACGATGTCCTCGGTCCGCTTCTTCCGCGATTCCTCGAACGACGCGAGTGCGCCCTCGACGGTGGTGGCATCGCCGAGGAGCGAGATGAGCTGCGCCGCGTCCTCGATCGCCATGTTCGCGCCCATCGCGGCGAACGGCGTCGTCGCGTGCGCGGCGTCGCCGAGGAGCACGATGCGGCCGCGATGCCACGTGCGGATCGGCGGGATGTCGGAGAACGAAGCGTACTTCATCTCGGACTCGGGCGTCGCCTCGACGGCGGCGCGCGCGAGCTCGTACCAGCCGCTCAGGTGCTCGAGGATCTCGGCCTTCGGCATCGGCGTTCCCGCGGCTGCCTTGCGGGTGACGTACCAGCGGACGTGTCCCTGGCCGAGGCCGGCGACGCCCGCCTTCGCGCCGCGTCCCCAGAGGTCGACGTGCGTGCGCGGCGGCAGGAGAGGGTGCGTGAACGGGATCACGGCGCTCGTGCCGTCGTAGCCGGAGTAGCGGATCGGCGTTTCGCCGACGATGGCGTGCCGTACGACGGAGCGGATCCCGTCCGCACCGACGAGAAGATCGCCCGTCGCGTGCGATCCGTCCGCGAAGACGGCGACGGCGCGGTCACCTTCGTCCTCGACGGCGACGCACTCGGAGCCGTTCCGCAGCGTTCCCGCCGGCAGCTTTTCGAGGAGCGCTCGAAGGAGACCCGCGCGGCGGATCTCGAACGTCGGAGCGCCGAGCTTCGCGCACACCTCGCCGACGGGCATCTTCTCGATGAGGAGGCCTTCCTGGTTCCGGATCTCGGTGAAGTCGACGCGTCCGCCGACCGCGTCGAGAGCCTCGGGCGTGAGCCCGAGCGAGCCGAGCCGCGCGACGGAGTACGACCAGAGCGTGAAGCCGGTCGCGTGGTGCTGGAAGTCGTCGTACCGCTCGTGGACCTCGACCTCGAAGCCGGCGCGGTGCAGCCCGAGAGCCGTCGCGAGCCCGCCGACCCCGCCGCCCACCACGATCACCTTCCCCAGACGAGCCATCGCTCCCCTCCGGCGGATGTTCGCGGCCTCGACCGGCCGCCTCATCCGTGCGACAAGCCTGCCGTGGCCCAGACGGCGATGGAAGAGCGGAAGATCCTCGCCGTCTTCATCGATTTCGAGAACCTGGCCCTCGGCTTCAAGGGCCGCACGCAGCGCTTCGACACGGCGCGCGTGCTCGCGCGGCTCGTCGAGAAGGGCGACATCGTCGTCAAGCGTGCCTACGCGGACTGGAAGCGATTCTCGACGTACAGCAACGAGCTGCACGAGGCGGCGATCGAGCTGATCGAGATCCCGCAGCGCGCGATGACGGGAAAGAACTCGGCCGACATGCGTCTCTGCGTCGACGCGATCGACCTGTGTCACTCGAAGCCGCACATCAACACGTTCGTGATCGTCTCCGGCGACAGCGACTTCTCGCCGCTCGTCTCGAAGCTGAAGGAGAACGGCCGGCACGTGATCGGCCTCGGCATGGAGGCGTCGACGTCGTCGCTGCTGCGCGACAACTGCCACGAGTTCATCTACTACGAGGACCTCGTCGCGGCTGCGCAGTCGGCGGTGCAGACGGCTGCGCCGGCGCTCGAAGAGGCGAGCGATCGCCAGCGGAAGCTCTTCGCCCTCCTGCTCGAGTCGCTCGAGGCGCTGCGCCGCGAGAACCGCGAGACGCTCTGGACGTCGCTGATCAAGGAGACGATGAAGCGGAAGCGCCCGTCCTTCAACGAGGCGTTCTACGGCTACAAGAGCTTCAGCCGACTCCTCGAGGACGCCGCGCGGCGCGGCCTCGTCGAGCTCGCGCGCGACCCCGCGAATCGGACCTACGTCGTGACGCGGTTCGGCGCGGAGGTGGGGAAGCCCGCCGAGGGGACCGAAGCGGCACCGAGTGCGAAGTCGAGCTCGCGCAGCTCGAGAGCGCGCGGCTCACGCGGCTCGCGGACGAGGCGAGCGACGTCGAAGTAGAGTCCCTTCAGGGACCGACCGTCGTGAAGCCGACGATCTGCGCGCTCGTCGTGTAGCGTCCGTCCGATCGCGGGGCTCCCCGCCGATTCGCCGTTCCGTCGGTGAGCCGAACGAGGGAAACTCTGCCGCAGGTCCTACACGGCGTCCTCCCGTGGACCGCGCGCCGCTTCCAGGTGTAGGGTCCGTGCATGCCGCGCCTTGCTTTTTCCCGGTTTCTGCTCGGTGTCGCCGTCGCCGGAGCGCTCGGCTGCCAGCCCACTCCGCCGAGTCCCCGCGCCTGGGCGGACTTGCCGATGGGCGGCTACGACCAGCAGGACGAGACGGCGCTCGCGGAGCTCGTCCGCGATCCGGAAGGGCATCGCGGCAAGACGATCCGGGCGAGCGTGCGCGTCGTCGAGGCGCATGAAGATGCACGGGGGACGTGGTTGCGCGTCGTCCCGTGGCGGGCTCCGCTCGGGGCGCAGCACGTCAAGCTGTTGATTCCGAAAGACCAGCCAGGCGAGGAATATCTGGAGTTCGAGGGCCGCGACCTCGATCTCGTGATGGAGGTGATCGGCCCGACGGCGACGATGGCGTACGAGAACGCGTTCATCGTGAAGCCTCTCGCGCACGTCAGCCGGTTCGTTCCGTCCTCACGCGGGGGAGACGAGGCGGACGAGATGCAACGGCAACTCGAGTCGGGGACGACGACGACGGGTCCTTGAGCGGAGCGCGCTCTCCGTTTCCTCCTCTTTTGCGATCTCTCGTCCCGGCTTGCAACGAGAGAGTCTCTTTCCGTCGTGATGCCTCCGAGATCTGCAGGAACATTCTCGGCTGGCATTTCGATTGCGCCGGATGCCGCGCCGGCATCGCTGCCAGTTCTCCTGGTGGTGCGACGGTAGGAGCGATCGTGCTTCGGGGCGGAGGCGAAGAGCCGCGTCGCTCAGAGTCGCTCGAGCGCTGTGCGTCCCGCACGGCGTGCGCCTTCGAAGATCGCGACGAGGACGAGCGCGGTCGCGGCGAACGCCAGCCCGACGAGCACCGCCTCGAAGCTCTCGAGCGGCCGGCCCGCGCTCGAGGCCCAGAAGAGCCGCACGACCGGCCACGCTTCGAGCGCCGAGACGAGCGCGATCACGCCGAGGCACACGACCATGTACACGATCGCGCCGAAGCCGGTCGCGATCTGTGCCGCGTTCTGCGTGTCGAGCCGCGGGTAGGCCGCGCCGAACGCGAGTCCGAGGCTCACGATCGCGGCGACGAGCGGTACGAGCGTCACCGCGAAGACGAGGGTCAGCCCGTGCCCGACGTCGAGGAAGAAGTTCGTTGCCGCGACGAGCAGGAGCCCGAGGCCGAGGAGCGGCAGATAGCCGATCCAGAACTTGCTCCACCAGATCTCGCCGAGCGTCACCGGCGCCGTGCGCAGGATCCACCACGAGCGACCCTCGAGGCTCAGCATCGGGAACACGAAGCGCACCGCGACGGCGGTCGTGACGAAAGCGGCGAGGCCGAGGTTGCAGAAGGCCGCGACGTCGCGCAGCACGATCGCGAGCGGCGTTCCGTCCGACGTCGGTAGCGCGCGGAAGTTGTAGACGTAGATTCCGATCAGCGCGCCGATCAGCAGGAGCTGCGACCACTGGCTCGCGTCCCGCAGGAAGATCGAAGCGTCCTTCGCGAAAAGCAAGCCGGGAATGCGGGGAAGCGGTGCGGTGACGAAGCGCAGGGCGCGCTCGAGGATCCTCTCGGGCCCGCTGCCGATGCGGCCCTGCTGCGCGCGCGACCACGCGCGGAGGAAAGTCCGCTCGACGACCGCGGCGCTCGCGAGGAAGAACACGGCCGCCGTGCTGGCGAGCAGCGCGAGGAAGAAGAGCGGCTCGCCGTCGCGTGCGCCGAGGAGCGGGATCAGCACCTCCGAGACCCACGTCGTCGGCAGGTACGGAGACGGAGCGGCGCCGAAGCCGACGAGAAAGGCGGCGAAGCCGACGAGGCCGTCCGTCTCCGCGAGCCGCTCCGGGCGGAGGAGACGCGCACCGAGGAACGCCGCGCCGACGAGGAGCCCGACGAGCACGAGGAGGCCGTCGCGCGCGCGACGCGCCGGAAAGAGGAGGACGAGCCCGGTCGTGATCAAGACGCCGAGCGACGCGAAGATCCACAGGAACGGCACGATGGCCGCGACCGCCGCGAAGTAGAAGAGGGGACCGGCGCGATACACGACGCCGTACGCGAGGAACGCGGGCAGGCCGAACAGCAGCACCATCCACGAGGACGAAATCATCGTCTCGACGAAGCGCGCGTGGTGCAGTCGCCGCGCGTCGATCGGCGCGGCGAGGAGCAGGTTCACGTCGTCGGCGAGGTAGAACGTCGTGAGGGCGCTCACCGTGTTCGAGATCAGCAGCACGAGCGCGAAGGTGACGAGGAGGAGCACGAGGAGCCGCTGCGTCAGGAGCGGCCCGAAGTCGCCGATCGTCTGGAAGTAGTCGAGCATCCGAACGAAGAAGGCGAAGCAGGCGATCCAGAAGGCGACCGTCAGGAGCGAGGCGACGATCGGCCGCATCCGACGCCGTATGAGGTTGTTGCGCAGCGCGAGCCAGCGCGGCGCGAGGATCGTGAGCAGCGAGACGGGCTCCGGCCCGGAGGGTGGCGCGGGCGTAGCACCTCGTGTCGCGCGCGCGGGAATCGTCGTGGTCGCGCTCACGTCACCACTGTCCGTCGGCGGCGCCGACGAGATCGAGGAAGATCGCCTCGAGGGAGCCCGCGGCGACCTCGCCGGTGCGGACCGGATGCGCGCCGTCCTGCTCTCCGTTCCCCGAGGTCGTCGCGCGGCCGCGAAGGTCGTCGAGCGTGCCGAGCGCGATCAGCCTGCCGTGGTCGAGGACGCCGATCGAGTCGCAGAGCGCCTCCGCGACGGGAAGGCTGTGCGTCGAGAGGAAGATCGTGACGCCTTCGCTCGCGAGGCGCGCGAGGAGACGGCGCAGATCGAGCGCGCCCTGCGGATCGAGCCCGACCATCGGCTCGTCGAGCACGAGGATGCGCGGCCGGTGGATCAATGCTCCTGCGAGCGCGAGACGCTGCTTCATGCCGTGCGAGTACGTCTCCGTCAGCTCGCCGGCCCGGTCCTCGAGCGCGAAGTCGCGCAGCAGCTCGTCGGCGCGCTCTTCGCGCTCGCGCGGTGCGACGCCGTACAGCCCGGCGACGAAGTGGAGGAGCTCGCGCCCGGTCAGCTTGTCGTAGAGATACGGGTGATCCGGCAGGTATCCCGTGATCGCCTTCGCCTCGCGCGGCGACGTGCGGATGTCGTGTCCCCCGAGGACCGCGGTACCCGTCGTCGGCTCGAGAAGCCCCATCATCATCTTGATGGTCGTCGTCTTGCCGGCGCCGTTTCGCCCGATGAAGCCGAACACGCGGCCCGCCTCGATCTCGAACGTGATCCGGTCGACGGCGACGAGGTCGCCGTAGCTCTTGCCGAGGCCTTCGAAGCGGATCACGAGGGGCTCTCCACGGTCGCGAACTCGAGGCGGCCGACGACGTCGGCGAGCTCGAGATGGCTCTCCGGTCCGCCCGTGAGGAACTTGACGTGCGTGGCGTCGGCCGGGAGCTGGCGGAAGATCGCGTCCGCGCTCACCCAGCGTCCGCCGAGCCAGAGCTCGTTCCAGGCGTGGTAGTAGAAGCCGTCGTCCGCGTAGGTCGCGCCCGCGACGACCCGCGCCGGAATTCCCGCGGCGCGCGCGAGGGCGGCGAGCAGCACCGCGTGCTCGTTGCAGTCGCCGCGCTTCGTCGCGAGAACGGCGCGCGCGCTCGGGATCGTGACGCTCGGCTCCTGCGTGAGCTCGCTTCCGACCCAGTCGACGAGCTTCCGTGCGATGCGCGTGTGATCCGTCTCGTCGCCGGCGACCTCGCGCGCGACAGTGACGATCTCCGCGTCGCCCGACTCGATGAACGGCGACGGCTTCGTGAGCTCCTCCGGCGCTTCCGTCGAGGCGAGGGAATCGGGCTCGGGGAGCGGCTCGCGCTCGATCTCGAGGATGCCGTCCCGGACGCGCTGGCGCGGCGGGTCGTCCGGGATGCGCGCGGCGGCTGCTCCGCGCACCGCGAGACGGAGGCGGCTCGATTCGCGCGGCGACTCGATCCGTCCGTCGAGCGGAATCCGGCTCTCGAGCGCGAGGTCGACCGGCGCGCTGCCGTCGACGTCGGCGACCGCGACCTCGGGTGCTTGACGCTCGAGGCGGAAGCCGAGCGTCGCCTCCTCGCGGATCGTCGAGCCGTCCTTCGCGATCCACGCGCGCGCCGCGAGACCCTGATGATCCTCGGCGATGCGCACCGTCTCGACGGGACCGTTCGGGCCGGGAATCGTCTCTCGGCCCTCGACGACGATCGTCATCGGCTCGTTCTTCATCGTGAGCGGACTGAACACCGTCGCTCCGTGGCGCGCGCCGGGCTCCGCGTCCCAGAGCGCGAGCTTCGCGCGGAGCGTCGTCGGCAGATGGATCGGCTCCTTCAAGGGGATCTCGAGCTTGCTCCGCGCTTCGCCGCTGCCGTGCTCGATCGAGACGCGATCGCCTTCGATCTCGCCGTCCGCGGAGAAGGTCGCGGCGGGTGAGACGAGCTGGAAGCGGAATCCCTTCAACGTGTAGGTCGGATCGGTCTCGGCGACGAGCGACGTCTGCACGCGCTGCTCCGTGCCGAGCATCGCGAGGCGGAAGCTCGAGTCGTCGCGCACCGCGAGCCCGTCCGAGACCTTGGTGATCGAGCGGTGCGCCCAGCCGATCTTCCGGTCGCCCTGGTAGATGCCGAACCACTCGTCCGTCGCGAGGCGCTCGGGCGGCAGGTCCGCGGCGGCGGGAAGCGGCGGCGCCTCCGGCGGAGTGGCCTGCTTCTGCACGAGAGCGGCGAGGAGTCCCAGCCAGACGACGACGACCACGGTCACGAGCATGCTTCTCAATCGATCCTCGCTCTCGTTCCTGTCGCGCTCTCTCCGTCAAGCAGCGCAGACGAAGTCACGCAGCTCCGCAAAGCCCATGCGCAGGAGAGCGCTCCGGATCTGGCCGCGCGGACCTTCTCCGGCCACCGAGGCGACGATCGGCTCACCGCGAAGATCGGCAAGTTCGTCCGGCGAGATGACCGGGGCTCCGTGGATCCGTTGTCCGAGCCGGCCGGGGTGGAGCTCGACGATGTGCGACGGCCGCCGTCCGTGCTCGAGGAGGGCGCGGCGAATCGCGCGTCCCGTGTGGCCGTAGCCCCAGAGGACATAGGTCTCGCGCTCCGCGAGGAGGGAGCTCCGGAGGAAGGCCGCCTTCAGCCGGGCGAATCGCTCGATCCGATAGGCGTCGTGCGTGTACGTCAGACGATCCGGCCGCTCGCGCCAGGAATGGAGGCGTCGCGGCACGACGTCGAGGACGTGTCCCGCATGGAGGAGCCGGAGGAGGAGGTCGTAGTCCTCCGGCCAGCCGGCGTCGCGGTAGCCGTGCTCGGTGAGGACCTCGCGCCGGATCATCCAGGTGGGATGCGCGAGCGGACATTCGACGAACGCATCGGCGCGGACGCTCGCCGCGGAGTCGATCGAGCAGAGCCAGCGCTCGTACGCCCGGAGCCCCTCGCCGAGCCCGGCCCGCGGGAAGAGCCGCACGTGGCAGCCGACGCCGGCGACGGCCGGGTCCTGCGCGAGCCGCTCGACCTGCAGGCGAAGGCGTTCGCGGTGCATCAGGTCGTCGGCGTCCATCCGTGCGACGTAGGTGCCGCGACAGAGCGAGAGGCCGTCGTTCAGCGTCTCGACGAGCCCGCGATGGGGCGCCGCGACGACGCGGAAGCGGGAGTCCCGGTCCGCGAAGGAGAATGCGACGTCGAGGGAGGCGTCGTCCGAGGCGTCGTCCGAGCCGTCGTCGACGAGAACGCACTCGAGGTGCTCCCAGGTCTGGCGCCGGATGCTCTGGAGGCAGGCCGACAGGGTGGCCCCGGCCCGGTACACGGGCAGCAGGATCGATACGAGCGGCCGCTCGGACATCGCGTCCGAGCTTGCCGGCGCTGCCGCGCCTTGTCCAATTTCGGAAACCGGCGGGGCCTTTGAAGCGCGTCGTTCCTAGGCTAATCCCCCCTCTGCCGGCCGATTCCGGAGCGGCGCGAAAGGAAGAGAGAACGACATGGCAGCCAAGGCTTTCCATTTCGGCGCGGACGCTCGCGCGCGAATCCTCCAGGGCGTGAACCTGCTCGCCGATGCGGTCGGTGCGACCCTCGGTCCGAAGGGGCGCAACGTCGTCCTGCAGAAGTCCTGGGGAGCCCCCCTCGTCACGAAGGACGGCGTCACCGTGGCGAAGGAGATCGAGCTCTCCGACCGCTTCGAGAACATGGGCGCGCAGATGGTGAAGGAGGTCGCCTCGAAGACCTCGGACGCGGCCGGCGACGGCACCACCACCGCGACGATCCTCGCGCGCGCGATCTACGAGGAAGGCGTCCGCATGGTCGCCGCGGGTCACGATCCGATGTCGATCAAGCGCGGCATCGACAAGGGCGTGACCAAGGCGATCGAGGCGCTGAAGAAGCTCTCGAAGCCGACGCGCAGCCGCGACGAGATCTCGCAGGTCGGCACCGTCTCCGCGAACGGCGACAAGACGATCGGCGCGATCATCTCCGACGCGATGGACAAGGTCGGGAAGGAAGGCGTGATCACGGTCGAAGAGGCGAAGAGCCTCGAGACGACGCTCGAGGTCGTGGAGGGCATGCAGTTCGACCGCGGCTATCTGTCGCCCTACTTCGTCACCGATCCCGATCGCATGGAGGCGGTCCTCGAGGAGCCGCTCGTGCTCGTCCATGAGAAGAAGATCAGCTCGCTCAACGACCTCCTGCCGATCCTCGAGAAGGTCGTGCAGTCGGGCCGCCCGCTCCTCGTGATCGCGGAGGAGGTCGAAGGCGAGGCGCTCGCGACGCTCGTCGTCAACAAGCTCCGCGGCACGTTCAAGGTGTGCGCGGTGAAGGCGCCGGGCTTCGGTGACCGCCGCAAGGCGATGCTCCAGGACATCGCGATCCTGACCGGCGGCCGGATGATCGCCGAGGAGCTCGGCCTGAAGCTCGAAGGCGTGACGCTCGCCGACCTCGGCCGCTGCAAGAAGATCGTCGTCGACAAGGACAACACGCTCATGATCGACGGCGCCGGCAAGAAGCCCGAGATCCAGGGCCGCGTGAGCCAGATCCGTGCGCAGATCGAGGAGACGACCTCCGACTACGACCGCGAGAAGCTGCAGGAGCGCCTCGCGAAGCTGATCGGCGGCGTCGCGGTGATCCGCGTCGGGGCGGCGACCGAAGTCGAGATGAAGGAGAAGAAGGCCCGCGTCGAGGACGCGATGCACGCGACCCGCGCTGCGGTCGAGGAAGGCGTCGTCCCGGGCGGCGGCGTCGCGCTCGTGCGCTCGAGCGACGCGCTGAAGGGCCTCGAAGTTCCGCCCGAGGAGGCGATCGGCCTCGACATCGTGCGGCGTGCGATGGACGCCCCCGCCGGGCGCATCGCGACGAACGCCGGGCACGAGCGCGCGGTCGTGATCGACCAGATCCGGAAGGGGAAGGGCCCGTTCGGCTTCAACGCCGCGAAGGAGGAGTTCGGCGATCTCGTCGCGGACGGCATCATCGACCCGACGAAGGTCGTGCGCACGGCGCTGCAGAACGCGGCGAGCGTCGCTTCGCTGCTTCTGACGACCGAGGCGATGATCGCGGAGGCGCCGAAGAAGAAGGCCGGCGCGGGCGGCGGCGGTGGAATGCCCGACATGGGTGGGATGGACGACGACTACTGAGCTTCTTGGCTTGTTTTGTGGCTTGACCCGCGGGTGAGGCAGGGCGCGCTCCGCGGCGCCCTTGCTCCCGCGGGCAGGTTCCCCTCGGATCGCCCTCGCTCCGCGAGGGCGTGGACGCCGCGACGATGGTCGGACGGTGACGAGGCGCCGCGGAGCGCGCCCTGCCTCACCCGCTTGCCGCCGCTCCAGTCGTCGTCGTTTTGAGGGGGGGGTGGATCGCTTCTTCGCGCAACCTGTTTGGTGGGGGGCTGTTCCACTCTGCGGAGGGAATGGCGATGGCGATGAAGAACATGGTCGTTGCGGGGGCGCTTGGGCTCGCTTTGGTGGGGGCGCCGGAGGTGGCGCGGGCGGGTGTGCAGTTCTCGTTCGGGTTCGGGATTCCGCTTCCCGTTCCGTTCGTGGTGGTTCGGCCGCGGGTGTACGTCCCGCCGCCCGTGTATTACGCGCGGCCTGCGTACGGGCCGGTGTACGGCGGACCGCGGTACTACGGGCCGCCGTCGTATCCCGTCGCGGAGCGTCGCTGGAAGAAGCGGTACTACCGGCGCGATCGCGATTACTGGAACTGATGGCGCTCTAGCCTGCATTTCTCACCAGATCACGTCGCGAGGCGGTCGAGAGTGCCGAAGATTCGCGAGCCTCGGACCGGAGGGCGACGCAGGCGTACTTGA
>Ga0194131_10011118_pt1 | contig 10844 bp, 9 predicted proteins | sample TA2KigO120mmetaG_FD_148631 | JGI IMG/M metagenome (GOLD analysis project Ga0194131, IMG submission 148631) | Freshwater microbial communities from Lake Tanganyika, Tanzania - TA2015053 Kigoma Offshore 120m | ecosystem: Environmental > Aquatic > Freshwater > Lake | place: Tanzania: Lake... | reverse complement strand
CTTCGACGGCCAGCACGGCAAGGGGGTCATGCAGATCGACGACCGCTACCACGACTTCGCCAAGACGAATGACGTGTTCGATCCCGCGAAGAATATCGACTATGGCTCCAAGTACCTGGCCAACCTGTACAAGGAGACCGGCTCCTGGGAAGCCGCGCTCAAGCGCTACAACGGCGGATCCTCGTATCCCCCGAAGATCATGTCGCTGGCCCAGCAACAGCCCTGGAAGCAGTGGGGCGCGTAGCACCAGGATGGGGGGGGCGAAAGGCTCCTCTTCGTTTCCGTAACAATTCGTTCACCACTTCTCCCGCGCCGCATGTTACCATGCCGGTGTGATTACCTGGAGGAGCATTTGGCATGAGCGCGCCTGAGATTCGTACCAAGACCCCGCCTGCCCCGTCCCCAAGGCAGGACTTCCCCCTGGGGGGTAACCTGGGTGAGGTGTCCAACGCCATGCAGGAGCACGGCGCGCGCCACGTCGGGCGGGGGCGCGACCTGATGCTGGAGGGCTCGGACAACTACCGGGCCGGCTTCGAGCAGGTCGCGTCCGGAACGCATCTCGCCGAGCAGGGCCGCGCGTTGCGCGATCTCGCCCGCCAGCAGCAGGCCACCTCGAACGAGGAATTCGCCGAAGGCCTCCGCCAACTGGAGAACGGCCGCGACACCGTCCGCGAAGGCAACGAGGATGCGCGCGCGGCGCTCGGCGCATACCGCGACGCCCACTCAAAGGACGAGAAGGCCGGCAGCCTGTTCGAGCTTGGCGTGACCAACCTTTCCCAGGGACTTCAGAAGCAGCGCGCCGCAGAAGATCGCCAGCGGGCCGCCGTCGGCGACATCCGCGCCGGGCTGAACGAGGAGCGGCTGGCGGAGGCCGGCAAGGACAAGGGGATGAAACGCTTCGACCGCGGCCTCGCCCAGGACCGCGGCGGCGAAGCGCTCGAGCACCAGGCGCTGAGTCAGATCAACGAGGGCCGCCGCACCGAGCGCTTCGGCGAGACCACCAAGTACGCCGGCGAGGCCCGCTATCGCCAGGGCCGCGAGACCGCCGACCAGGGCGGGCTGCTGCTCGCCACCGCCATGCAGGAGTGGAACCTCGCGCAGGGGCTGGAAGGCGCCGCCGTTCAGCACGACGCCCAGGGCAACAGCTGCATGGAGCAGGCCCAGATCAACGAGTGCCGCGCCGCGGACCTCGAGGCCACGACGGGGCCCGCGCTGGAGCGGGCCGCGCGGCTTGAAGCCGAGGCGGCCGCCGCGTTGCAGTCCGCCCAACAGCGCCGCCAGTGGGCCGCGACCTCGCAGAATTGCGGCCAGCAGTGGCAGGCGATGGGCTCCCAGCACATGCAGTGGGCGCAGTATTACGTGTCCAACCCGTTCACCTACCAGTACGGCTGCATGCTGTATGCCCAGGGTCAGAACGAGTACCAGTACGGCTGCAGCCTGATCGCGCAGGCCGAGCAGCAGCGCCAGTGGGCCCAGCAAGAAGAGACGCGCGCGCAGACCGCGCTGACCGAGGCGCAGGCGCTCCGCGCGCAGGCGCAAACCGGCGCCGCCGAGGCGGCACGGCTCCGTGCCGAGGCCGCCCAATTGCGCCAGCAGGGCCAGGGCTTCCTGGACGCCGCGCGCGGCGAGCACGAGCAGGCCACCACCATCCGCGCCGCATCGCAGGCCAAGCACGATGCGGGCACCGCCATGAAGGCGCGCGGAGACTCTGACGTGCAGCAGGGCATGGAGCAGATGCGCAGCGGACTGGGGATCGAGGCCGGCGGCCACGCCCAGCAGGACGAGGCGCTCGGCGACTGGGACCGCGGTCGGTCGATGGAAGGCAGCGGCCGCGGCGAGCAGAATTCCGGGCTCGACAAGATTGCAAGGGAACTGGATCGCGAGGAAGAGTACCACGAGCGCCAGGACGACGCCATCACCGAGCTGCGTCGGGGCCGCAACAAGGAGCACAAGGCCGCGAAGCAGGAGCGCAAGGGCCTCCAGCAGATCCGGCGGTCTCTCGACCGCGGCACGGCCGCCCAGGCCGAGGAAGCTGAGGCGCTGCAGGACCTGCGCGACGCCGCCGAGGCCATGGAGGCCGGCCGCGCCACCGAGCAGGCGGGCGCCAACCTTGTCGAGAACGCCCTTCGCCTCGGCCAGGAAGCCGACGCGAAGGACCGCGACGGTCTAAAGAACGTGGTTGACGGCGAGAACCTCAAGCGCGAGGGCGACCGCCTCGTCCGCGTGGGACAGGCCCAGCAGGCCGCTGCCCACATCGTGGGCGCCCGCGGCCGCGCGTACCAGGAGACCTAACACTCGCTCCGCATTCAGCCGTATTGACGGCCACGCGTCCCAACGGCCTTGCTCCGCATTCAGCCGTATTGACGGCCACGCGTCCCAACGGCCTTGCTCCGCATTCAGCCATATTGACGGCCACGCGTCCCGACGGCCTCGCTCCGCACTTTAGCCACCCGGTGGCTTCAAACACGCGAATGAAGCCACCCGGTGGCTAAAGCTGAACGGAAGTTCCCAGGAACTTCGGGCCGAAGCCGTTCTGGGCGAAGGGACCGCGCCAGACAAAGAAAAGGAGCCACCCCCGCGTGGGGAGTGGCTCCTCTCTTGGGGACCCGGGCTTACTTCTTCGGAGCCCCAGCGATGTAGGCCGGGATCTCCTCGGACAGGCGCACGTAGTCCTGGCCCTTGCGCTCGATGACGCGGCCGGCTTCCTGCTCCTGGAGGCCCTTGCCCTGCTGCTTCGTGCCTTCGCCGACGGCGCGCTCGCCGACTTCGACCTGGGCGCGGCCGTTGGCGGCCTGCTGAGCACCCAGGTGCTCGAGGCTGTCGCCCGCCTTGATGCGGTCCAGGCTCGCTGTCTGCGCCTGGCGCGCAGCGCCTTCGGCCGCGTCGCCCGCGTTGATCTTGTCGAGCGCGGACTGCTTCTCGGCGATGGCGTGCGCTTCTTCGGCGCTGGCTTCCTTCACGCGGTCAAGGCCGAGGCCCTGGGCCACGTTGGCGATGCCCTCGATCTGCACGCCGGCGTCCATCTGGGCGGCCGCGTCGGTCTTGCCTTCCAGCGCGGTCCCTTGCAGCGCGTGGCCGGCGCCCAGGTCATCCAGGCCCTGGCGCTGGGCGGCGATGGCCCCGTCCTCGGTGGCCCGGCCGTCGGCGATCTCCTCAAGGCCTTCGGTCTTGAGCGCCTCGCCATCGGTGACCAGCGCGGTCCCCTGGGCGCACTCGGCGTCAGCCTCGGCGCGCTTCGCGGTGGCGGCTGCCACCAGGGCGTCGCCCTCGGCCTCCAATTCGCGCGAACGGGTCAGCTCGGCCTGCGACTCTTCCCACAGCTGCGCGGCCTGGCCTTCCAGCTCGGCGGCCCGGGCGTGGGCTTCCTCGCCCTGGCGGTTGAGGTCGGCGGCTTCCTGGGAGAGGCGCGCGGCGGTCTGCCCGATCTGGGCGGCCTCGTTGCGGCGCAGCCCGCTCACGGTGGCGGCGGCCTCGGCCTCGGCCTGGCTGGTCTGGCCCTCGCCGGCGAAGTCGGGGATGTTGGTCAGGGCGTTGCCGGCCTCGCGGTCGATCTCGGCCTTGCGGGAGAGCAGGTCGGCCAGGCGGCCGGTCGCTTCGCCGCGGGCGCCTTCGGCCACCGCTTCGGCTTCCTTCGTGGCGGCCTCGGTCTGCAAGGCGTCGCCGTTCTCGTGGAAGTTGGCGGCGTCTTCCTCAAGCTGCGCGCCGCGCTCGCTCTTGCACTCCGAGGAGGCCTGCAGGCGGGCGGACTCGGCCAGCGCGGCCTCGCCGGCGCTCTGGGTCTGCTCGGCTTCCTGGCGCTTCGTGCGCGAGGACTCCAGCAGTTCGTGGCCGGCGTCGATCTTGGCCAGACCGCTGCGGAACTTCGCCACGCCGCACTCTTCCTGCTCGCGGCCGGCGGCTTCGTCGTCCAGCCCGGTGAGGATGGTGCCCATGGCGGCGTCCTCCTGCGCGCTGCCCTCGTTGGACACGGCGAGGTTCTCTTCGAACTGCGCCACGCCGCCTTCGAGGATGGCCGCGCCCTGGCGCTCCACCTCAAGGGCGCGGTTGATCAGCGCAAGGCCTTCGCCCTGGCAGTGCTGGGCGTGCTCAGAGCACTGCTGGGCGTGCTCGAATTCGGCGATGCCTTCCTGCTCGGTGCCGTGCGCGGCGTTCTCAGCCTCGACGGCGGCGGCCAGCGCCTCCCGGGCCTCGTCGCTCTGGGCGGCGCCCTGGCGCGCGGTCTCTTCGCCCTGGCGGACGTTCTCGCGGCCCTGCCCGATCAGCGCGTTGCCCTCGCGCTCCCTGGTGGCGCCCTCTTCGACGTTCTGCGCGCCCTGGCGCTGCAGGTTCTGGCCGCGCGCGAGCTCGCGCTCGCCGACCTCTTTGAGGTTCTTGCTGGCGGTGAACACGTCGGGGGCGTCGATCACGCCGGTGTTCGTGTCGTTCTGTGCCTTCGGCTTTTTCGACGGCGACGCGGTCGGCGCAGCCGACGCACCCGTGAGAAGACGATTGGTATCCGTAATCATGTTCAGGTCGGTCCCCTTTGCGGCATTTCGGCGTGGCTGGACCCATATCCGGGCCCGCTGCATCGCGGCCATGCTAGCACAGGGGCTCCGGGCAAATGTTAACAGGATGTGAACAAGGGTTCCCGGCGCTGTTAAGGCGCGGTAACATGCGCGCGCGCCTCGCCGCGGCTATCGCACGCTGATGACCTGCTCCCCGGCGTCCTTCTGGACCGCCACGCCAAAGGGGATCTGATGCCCGGGCGTCCCGTAGCGCCCCTCCATCGTGGCCATGCGGAAGGAGTTCACCGCCCCGCTGGCGTGGTCCACTTCCAGGTAGCCGAGCGCCTGAAACTCGGCCACCTTGTAGTCACGGTTGCGGCCCCACGAGTGCTTGATGCGCGCCGAGGCGTGCAGCTGCACCGTCGTCGTCTCGGCGCTACGCGCGTAAGCCCGCGTTTCCATTTGCATTGTCTCGAAGTAATCCTCGTCCATCACCAGCTGGTCGGTGGGGGGGACGAAGCGTCCCAGCAACTTCTCCGCCACCGCCTGGGGCGCCCGCCCCGGGGTGAGCAGGGCCCGCCACTCGTCCTCGCGCAGCACGATCCACTCCCGGACCGGCGCCTCCATGCGCAGGGTGATGGTGTTGGCCGGCGCCGTGCCGTCCAGGTGCGCGATCACGTCGTCGAGCGCCACCGGGTCGGCGATGAAACGGACGTCCACGCGCAGGGCAAGGTCACCCGGGCGCAGCGGCTCCTTCGGTCCGGCCAGCAGGGTGCGCACCGGCGGCCCGGGGGGCGTGCCCAGCTCTTCCACCGCGCGCAGCAGTTGGGCGTACACGAACTTGGGCTCGTCGCCGCGGAAAGGCAGGTTGATGACGTCCATGACCTCCCCGTCTGGGGACAAAATCGACGCGTGCACCGGTCCGACCAGCGCTTCGCCGGGCGCCTCCGGATGCTCCACGAGATAGGCCAGCTCTTTCAACTTGAGCGTCTTGTAAAGGCGCAGCTCCGCCTCGGTGGTGGTCCAGGGCTGGCGGAACACGCCGGCGTCGGTGCTCAGCGGCGGAGGATTGACCTTGAGGCCGTTGTGCTTCCAGTCCTCGACCTGGGCGCGGCGGTCGGAGCCGATCCAGTCCACGTCGTCGTGGCCGTACTTGCGCACGAAGACGGAGACGTAGTGCTCGTTCAGCGTCTTGATGATGGGGTCCTGGGAGAGCAGCCCGGCTCTCGCGCCCATGGCACCCATTTAACAACGGCCGCTGTCGAGCTCCCCGTCAACGGACGCAAAGAACACCGGCCTCCGGTGGACGCGCGCCAGTTGCAGCGCCTCATCCAGCGAGCGGACGAAGGACACTTTCGACCACTTCATCTGCGCGTCGGTCGGCTGCAGCGCATCCACCCGGGATTGGACCCAGTCCGGTCCTGGGGCCCGCGACTCCAGATGTCCGAGCGCAAGAAACGTGATTATGATCAAGATGAGGTTGAAGCGCATGTACTAGAGAGTATACCCGAGCCGGGCAACGCGTGGAAGGGGCGTCCGGCCTCGCGCCGAAATCCGCGCGCATGAACCGCCTGCGCATCGCCACCTGGAACGTGAACGGAATCCGCGCCCGCCAGCAGCAGTTCCTTGACTGGGTCAACGAAGAGAGGCCTGACGTGGTCTGCCTTCAGGAAATCAAAGCCAGTCCGGAGCAGGTTCCGGCCGCGCTCTGCGAGATGGGCGACATGGCCGCCTACTGGTGCTACTGGCACGGCGGCGGGAAGGGCTACTCCGGCGTGGGGCTGCACGTGGCCCGCGAGGCCGTTCCGGAGCGGCCCGCCTTCGAGCACCCCGACTTTGATTACGAGTATCGCATCGCGACCGTGCGCCTTCACCGCAACATCGTGGTGGCGTCCGTCTACGTCCCCAACGGCGGGAAGGACTTCCCCGCCAAGATGCGCTTCCTGGAAGCGCTGGAGGCCTGGGTGGGCGCCTCGCTGGCGGCCGGCGACCAGCTCGTCGTCTGCGGCGACCTCAACGTGGCCCATCGCGAGATTGACCTCCACCCGAAGGAGCGCAAGCCGACCGTCATCGGCCAGCTCCCCGAGGAGCGCGCGCTGTTCGACCGCATCCTCGGTCTGGGGATGGTGGACGTGGCCCGCGCGCTGCACCCGGAGGACGACGGGATGTTTTCCTGGTGGGCGCCCTGGCGCAACATGCGGCAGCGCAACATCGGCTGGCGCATCGACTACGTCCTCGCTTCGGCGGCGCTCGCCGAGCAGGCCGTGTCGTGCGGCGTGCAGGCGGCGGTGGGAACCAGCGATCACGCGCCGGTGGCCGTGGAGTTCGCGCTCAAGCCCGCGCCCGTGGAGGCCGATCCGATCGCGCGCTGACGTCCTGGATCGTCGTGCCGGCCAGCGCCAGGCCCGGCGCGGCGCGGATGCTACCCGCCGTTGACGCTGAGAAGGCCGAGGCGAAGGGCGAGGACGGAGGCCTGGGTGCGATCGTTGACGCCAAGCTTGCGGAAGATGTTGTTGACGTGGTTGCCGACGGTGAATTTCGATATCGTCAGGTGCGCCGCGATCTCCTTGTTGGACATCCCGTTGCACACCAGGGTGAGGATCTCGACTTCCCTCGGGGAAAGCTCCGGCGTTCGCTCCGGCAATGTGGCGCGGGGGCGCTCGAGCTCGCCGCGCGCGATCTGATCGAGGAGGCGGCGGGCCAGCATGGGCTCCACGATCCCGCCCTCCTGGTACACCTGCTCGATGGAGTGGAGCAGCTCGTTGGACTCGATGTCCTTGAGGAGGTAGCCGCACGCGCCGGCCTTGACGGCCTCAAACAGCGAGTTGGGATCCTTGGCGATGGTGAGCATGACGACGCGCACGCTGGGAGCAAGCTCCTTGAGGCGCCGGCAGGTCTCAATGCCGTTGATGCCGGGCAGCATCAAATCGAGCAGGACGAGATCCGGATTCAGGCGCGGCACCAGATCAAGCGCCTCCTCTCCGGTGCTGGCCTGTCCCACCACCGTCATATCCGTGCGGCGGCTCAGGACCAGCTCCAATCCCTCGCGAAACAGCGGGTGATCGTCAATCAGGACGATGCGGATCTCCGTGCTATCCAAGGACGTTCTCCAGATGTCGAATGGGCACGTTCAGCGTGACCTCGGCGCCGGCGCCCGGCCTGGAGTCGACGCGAAAGCTGCCCCCCAGCGTGGTAGCGCGCTGTTGCATGTCCCGCAAGCCGTAGCTGCGCAGGTCATGGTGTGCGGCCGACACATCGAATCCCTGGCCGTCGTCCTTGACTTTGACCTGGAGGCGGTTGTCGTCCGCATCCAGGGTGACGTCTACCCGCTGAGCACCTGAATGCTTAACGACGTTCGCCAGCGCTTCCTGTACGATGAGAAAGAGGAGCACCTCATACTCGGCGTCGAGCGTGACCTTGTTTGGCCCGTGATAGGCCACGAGAAGTCCGGATGCGGCGTTGATGTCCCGCAGGTGCGACTCGATGGCCTGCACCAGCGGGAGGCGGTCGAGCGCGATGTGGCGCAGCTCGTACATCATCTGGCGGACGCCGCGGATGGCCTCGCTGGAGATCTCGATGGTGCGGGCCAGCGTCTTGCGCGCGGCGGCCACGTCGGTTTCCATCTCCTCTGAGGCGATCTCCAGCCGCATGCGCAGCGAGGCCATCGTCTGGGCGAGGCCGTCGTGCAGGTGGAACGCGATGCGGGTGCGCGTCTCCTGCACCGCCAGGCTGCGGGCGCGCGCCACCAGTTGCTCGTGGGTCTCGACCAGCTCGGTGACGTCTCGGAAGACCACCACGTAGCCGTGCAGCGGCGCCTCGACGCGGCTCACCGGGGCGGTGAGCGCCAGCACGCTGCGGTGGCGGGGATGGCTGATGGCCACCCGCCCGGCCGCCGCGGCCGGGGTGGACAGAAAGCGCTGGAAGAAACTGGCCAGGTTGGGGTCCACCTCCAGGGCGTCCACCCGGCGCCCGACGGAGCCCTCGTCCAGGCCGAGCAGCACGCGGCAGCGCCCGCCGAGCTCGCACACCACGCCGTCGAGATCCATGCGGATGACCGCGTCCGGCAGGCAATCAAGCAGCGCCTGCTTCTCGGACAGGCTGACCGCGAGCCTGGACTGCGCGCCGCGCGCCTCCTTTAGCGCGTGGTGGAGACCCACCGAGACGAGCCCGATGGTCAGGAAGCTGATGTAGCGCACGCCCAGGTTGAAGGGGATGAGGTCGAGGTGGTTCACCTCGGGAAAGGCCAGATTGTTCAAGGTGTACAACACGCCGGCGACCGGGACCATCAGCAGGCCGGGCACCCCGTAGCGCACGCACGCGATGATGGTCGGAATCTGGTAGAAGAAGCCGAATTTCTGGATGGGGCCGGTTACGTAGTCGAGCCATGCGATGAAGAGGGCGAACGCGAAAAGCAGGAAGGGCGTGGCCAGATTGTCCGGGCGGATCGGCATGGTTGGGCCAATGGTAGCAAAACGGTGCCCTCTAGTCTACCTGTTTACTAGAGCGAAGGTAGGCACGCAGCCAGCCCATGAAGGCCGAGCCCGGGTCGGAGCGGCGGGAGGCTGGCGGGTAACTGGTCGGGTAGACGGGATCGGCGAGATCGAGGTACTCGGGCACGACGCCCTGTCCGGCGCTTACCTCGTAGTGGCCGTACACCTTCTGGAGGGGGATGCGGTGGCGGGCCACCAGGCTGCGCGCGAGCCGGAAGCCGGCCGCCAGCAGCGCGGGATTGCTCACCAGGTCGGCCTCGTTGGCCGCCACCAGCTCGATCTGAAGGGCCACGTGGTTTACGCCGTAGGCTCCGGTGCAGCGGCGATCGGCGGGAAAGAGCTGATAGATGGTGCCGTCCCGATCGATCATGTAGTGTACCGAAGGGTGGCCGAACACGGTCCCCTGGCCGGCGGACATGTTGCAGCCTCGGTAGAATCCCCGCCAGGCGCCTTCGAACGTCGAGGTGGCGGTGTAGTGCATCACCAGCACGCGCGGGTCGAGGTCAATGCGTTCCTCGCCGACGTGGCGGCGGAAGTACGCGCGGTACTCGTTCTCCCAGTCGGCGAAGGGCAGCAGGCGCTGAAAGACGGGCGGCTCCACACCCAGCGCTCCTTCCAGGGCTTGCAGGAAGGCCGGGCCGAGCGCGGGTCTGGGCGGCTCGTAGCGGCGCTTCATCGCCTGGATGTCCTCATTGGTGTAGGTCCCGGCGAAGGCGGCGGCGGTGATCGCGAAAAACAGCAAGGCGGGGAGCAGCGTTCGACGCATATGTGTAGTGATTCGGCGAAAAAGCGCAAAGATTCATTCCCTATCGATCGGGTCGTCGGAATTCTTTCCGAGGAGATGGCCCGCTTTCGAGCCCCCTACGTGGGGATGGTCGCGGACGAGACCGAGGATCCGTTCCAGGTCTTGATTTCGTGCATCATCTCGCTGCGCACCAGGGACGAGGTGACCGACGCGGCGTCCCGCCGCCTGTTCGCGCTGGCGGTGACGCCGGCCGCGATGGTCGGGTTGTCGGTGGAGGAGATCGCCGAGGCCATCTATCCCTGCGGATTCTACCGCACCAAGGCGGCGACCATTCGGGATCTCTGCGCGGTGCTGATGGAGCGATTCGACGGCCGGGTGCCGCGGGCGCAGGACGACCTGCTGACGCTCAAGGGCGTGGGCCGCAAGACCGCCAACCTCGTCGTCACCATGGGCTTCGGCGACGACGGCATCTGCGTGGACACCCACGTGCATCGCATCGCCAACCGCTGGGGGTACGTGCGGACGAAATCCCCGGATGAGACCGAGCAGGCGCTGCGCAAAAAGCTTCCGCGGAAATACTGGAAGGACATCAACGAATTGCTGGTGGTGTACGGGCAAAACGTGTGCAAGCCGATCTCGCCGCTGTGCAGCGGGTGCCGTCTCCAGGCGGCCTGCAAGAGGTCGGGCGTGACCGTGTCCAGGTAGGAGGGCGCGGCCTGGGGGCGAACGTCCGGGGATTATGAACGAGACGATGCCGGATCTGGACGGGGAGATCGCGCGACTGGAGCAATCGCTGGTCGAGACGCGCGCGAAACTGGCCGAATTGCGCCGCAAGCGGCCCGCGGAGGCGGTGAAGGACTACACGCTGGTCGGCTGGGACGGCGGGCCGCTGCATCTGTGGGAGCTGTTCGGCGAGAAGAAGGACCTGATCGTGGTGCACAATATGGGCAGCATGTGCCCGTACTGCACGATGTGGGCGGACGGCTTCAACGGCATCGTGCACCACCTGGAAAGCCGCGCGGCATTCGTGGTGGTTTCGCCGGACGCGCCGGACACCCAGCGAAAATTCGCAGAGAGCCGCGGCTGGAAGTTTCGCATGGCGTCGAGCCGGGGCAGCACGTTCAC
>Ga0194131_10011115_pt1 | contig 10848 bp, 5 predicted proteins | sample TA2KigO120mmetaG_FD_148631 | JGI IMG/M metagenome (GOLD analysis project Ga0194131, IMG submission 148631) | Freshwater microbial communities from Lake Tanganyika, Tanzania - TA2015053 Kigoma Offshore 120m | ecosystem: Environmental > Aquatic > Freshwater > Lake | place: Tanzania: Lake... | reverse complement strand
AGAAGAGAGAAGAGAGAAGAGAGAAGAGAGAAGAGAGAAGAGAGAAGAGAGAGGAGAGAAGAGAGAAGAGAGAAGAGAGAAGAGAGAAGAGAGAAGAGATCTCATCCAAGTGTTACACGAGGCATAACAACTTAGGGACCGTTGGTTGTTACGTGACGCGTATCAACTCGTTTTCTCGAGGAAACTGTTGTTACGTGACGCGTAACAACTTACAGTTGGTTGTTACGTGACGCGTAACAACTTACCGTTGGTTGTTACGCGACGCGTAACAACTTATAGTTGGTTGTTACGTGACGCGTAACAACCGATCGTTGGTTGTTACGCGACGCGTAACAACTTACAGTTGGTTGTTACGTGACGCGTAACAACCGATCGTTGGTTGTTACGTGGCGCGTATCAACTCGTTTTCTCGAGGAAACTGTTGCTACGTGACGCGTAACAACCGATCGTTGGTTGTTACGTGACGCGTATCAACTCGTTTTCCCGAGGAAACTGTTGTTACGCGACGCGTAACAACTTACCGACATTCGCGATCTAAATGTTCTATGAACATGTATTATCTAAATGTTCTATGAACACGTTCTATGAACATGTATTATCTTCTCTCTTCTATCATCTTCTCTCTTCTCTCTTCTCTCTCTTCTCGATCTAAATGTTCTATGATCTACATGTTCTATGAACATGTCGGCTGCCCCTAGTTTAATACTCTTTAAAAAGGCCAAAAAGAGACTTTGTCCCGTTGGCCCGTTGGCCCACTGGGTGGTTGGGCGGTTGGGTGGTTTCGATATTTGATCGCGGATGAGACAGTTGGCCCGTTGGCCCGTTGGGTGGTTGGGCGGTTGGGTGGTTTCGACATTTGATCGCGGATGACAACGCTACGTCGAAGTAGAATGTGTAAAAGATGGCGTTGGCACACCAATCGCACCGCCCGCACGATCCCATTTTCATGGCGAACCATACGCCTGATGCAAAGCAGCTTTCTCCGTGTACAAGCGAATCAAGCGCCGTGGCATCTGTTGCTCCAAAGACAATCTCGGTGTCACAGTTGTGTGTAATCCATAACCATCTTGTAAAAGTTTGCAAGCTGCGCGAAATATGAAATCCTTATCCAACGTGCGCGTTGCCGCTGCGACGCGAACTGCCCTTCGCATGAGAAGCTTAGCCAACGGCTTCGAGATCTGCTTATCGATCAGAAACGACAAGCATGTCCTATACTGCACGCCGACGCGCAACTGCTGTATGATACTGCACATTTCGCGAGTGTGAACGCGCCCTCGCGTCCGCACCACCGCGTGCCGGACAATCAGGTTCACAGAACCCTTAAGAACCCCTAAGAACCCCTAAGAACCCCTAAGAACCCTTAAGAACCCCTAAGAACCCTTAAAAACCCTTAAGAACCCTTAAGAACCCTTAAGAACCTTTAAGAACCCTTAGGAACCCCTAAGAACCTTTAAAAACCCTTAAGAACCCTTAAGAACCCCTAAGAACCCTTAAGAACCCCTAAGAACCCTTAAGAACCCCTAAGAACCCTTAAGAACCCCTAAGAACCCTTAAGAACCCCTAAGAACCCCTAAGAACCCCTAAGAACCCCTAAGAACCCTTAAGAACCCCTAAGAACCCTTAAGAACCATTAAGAACCCTTAAGAACCTTTAAAAACCATTAAGAACCCATAAGAACCCCTAAGAACCCCTAAGAACCCTTAAGAACCCTTAAAAACCATTAAGAACCCTTAAAAACCCTTAAGAACCCTTAAAAACCTTTAAGAACCCTTAAGAACCCCTAAGAACCCTTAAGAACCCATAAGAACCCATAAGAACCCATAAGAACCCTTAAGAACCCTTAAGAACCCCTAAGAACCTTTAAGAACCATTAAAAACCATTAAGAACCCTTAAGGACCCTTAAGAACCCTCAAGAACCCCTAAGAACCCTCAAGAACCCCTAAGATACCCTAAGAACCCCTGAGAACCCCTTTAAAACCCATTTAAAACCCCTTTAAAACCCATTTAAAACCCCCTTAAAACCCATTTAAGAACCCCTTTAAAACCATTTAAAAACCATTTTAAAACCCTTTTAAAACCCCTTTAAAACCCCTTTAAAACCTCTTTAAAACAATTTAAAAACCACTTTAAAACCCCTTTAAAACCCATTTAAAACCCCTTTAAAACCCCATTAAAACAATTAAAAAACCCATTTAAAACCAATTTAAAACCCCCTTTAAAACCCCCTTTAGAGCCCCTTTTAGAGCCCCTTTGGAGAGCCCCTTTGGAGCCCAGGGGGCCGCCCAGACCCGGGGGGCAAACTGCAACGGGCCCGGCCGCCAGGGGCCCCAAGGGACTAGCCGGGATGGAAGGATAGCCAGAACTTTGCAAGGCCACCAGCCCCCGGGACCGCTTTGCGGCTGTACTGAAAGGCCGTTGGCCAACAAACCAGTGCCGGAAACCACGCCGACACCACAAGACAACGCACGACATGAACTCTACATCACAATGAAACACACTGAAGCAAGAAAACATACGAATATGGAACACAACCCGGCTGCTCACAAACAGGATTGGTCTCCGGGACCCCCGCGGCCCATCAGACCCTCACAGCGATCAATTGCCGAACAATCACGATTAATTGTAATTTCCCTCGCCAGCCGAACAGAAGTTGCGCAAGATCCAGCTTCGCAACCTGAGGCAGTCGCAACAATCGAGAGCTGCTCTCGCCAGTTGCACACATGCACAACTTTGCATGGCAAGCGCCGCAAATTTAAGCAGGTCCACTCGGGACACTACCACATGACAGCTTTATATACACTGCCGCCTGCCCTGTCAGGCAAGCTGCTCAGCTGTTCCTGAACTCACAATGTACATGTGCCTCAGCTGTGGCTCACGCATGTAGCAGGACACGTGTCAATCTTGAGGGACTGGTTGACCAGCTGCCCCCCGCTGAGAATCTGCGGTCCGCCCATCACCGGCTGCCTCACGCCCAGACGCTCATCTCGTCGGTGTTCGAGTCGGCTGGGTCCTCTGCTGGCGAGGCGGCCGCCGTCGCCGAGGTGGGTGCCGGCTCCTTCGGTTCGGGGGCGTCGGAGGCGGCCGGCGCCGCCTGCTGCACCGCCTCGTGCTCCTCGGTGGTGTCCTTGTGCGCACCCTCAGACGCGAAGCGGAAAATCATGGTGTTTATGATTTGCTTCAGCATGGCCTCGGAGGCCCCCGGCACGTTCGCGACAATCGCAAGACTTGCGAAGATCCTCTGCAAGGTTTTGGCTACATCGTCTGGGCTTACTGCTTCCCCAGCTGCCTCAAGTAAATCCGCAGCCGCTGTCGGTCCACATGGCCCACCAGACTTGGAAAAGGCATCGTAGAAGTCTTGGGAAGGGAAGGCGAAGCTGTCGCCGAGAATGACGGGAATGAAGTGTGCGCGTCGATGGCGGCGAAGTAGCACACCACGGACCATCTGCTTGGCGTTGGTCAATGTGCCTTCAGTGAGCGTGAAGATGACGGAGGGCCGCTCCCCCTTGGACGGCCCGCTCACGATCGCTGCGAGGAACGTGGCCGCCGAGTAACCGACGTCAAGGACGACCTCCATAAGAGTCATCTTCTGGAACAAGAGCTTGATGACTTGCGCGGCGGCCAAGGCCTCCTTACTGTCGTGATTAGTCAGTAGCCACGTCTTTGGATCCACGGTGTCGTTTGCGGGCGGATCACCTTGACTCTTATCGAAGTAGTAGGAGACCCACCTAGTCATGAGGGTCTGAGCAACCAACGTCGACATTTCGTCGCACATGCCGCGGACAGCGTTCTCAAAGCCGCCCGTGGAATTCAACGGAATGAGCCATGGTGCCCGTTTCAAAAGCTCCGCTATTCCTCTATGGATGGCCGAGATGCTGATGCCAAAAGGGTACAACGTCGCAATCCCATCCATCTGTGAAATTTCCTGCTCGGTCTTCGGAGTCGCATCATTACCGATGGAGATCAACCCGTTCATCGTTGCGAGGAAGGTCACGGGGAACATCTTGATGCTGGACAATACTGCCTGGGCAATTTCTCCAAGACACCACGGCCGACTGAGGGTTGCCCCACTCAGTATCACGACCACTATCTTAGACTGCTTCACATGGTCGAACAGAGTGCCCAAGAACGCGAGGTTGTCGCAGTCCAGGAACACACCTCCAGTGAACTTCGTGGACAGACGTAGCTTCAGAAGCCTTGCACCGCAAGCTCCGTCTTTCTTGTGGTGCGAAAGAAATACATCATATGTCGACCCACGAATGTACTGAAAGGCGCACCGGCACAACAAGATGCCGGTGAAGAAAGCACTGCCAGCGAATAGTATCGTGCATACGATGGAGTATGCCGTCGATACACCTCCGACAGCACCGACGGCGAGCAACATCAGCACGCCCAAGTTCAATCCCGCATCGCACACAGTCAAAATGGAGAGTTTCCACGGCTTGTACACCAACAACAGGCAGACCATCATGAGCAACACGAATTCCACCAAAAGGATGGCTAACTTGTAGTCGCTCTTGGGGATAAGAATTGGTAGAACTGCGACGAGAAAGTTCCGCACCAAGATGATGGAACCAAACCAGTACCGATCGGGAGTCCAACGGTGAAAGATGAAACCGAAGCGCGTGACGAAGCGGAGGTTGTTGGCAATGACCGCGTAGGGGAACTTTAAGACTGCGTAGGCGGTGACAACAAATATGGTGACGGGATAAGCGATGATCCCGAAGACGCTTACTCCGACCATGGATGCGTGTTCGCTGTCGGTATCGCACAGAACTTCGGGAGCCCACGTCATCGAGCGCTTACCGTTGGGATGTGTATAGCAAGAGTGTGGTGAGAATGCTGCAACGGTCTGGGTTATGTAGAAGATGGTGAGGACACTTCCCACACCGTTCAAGACACCGTCGAAGGAAAGGTTTCCGATGTTCAAGGCACGAAGGGCGAACCACGTGGCGAACATCCCGGCGATACCAACCAAGGGCAACACCATCTTCAAAACGTAGATGTTCAAGGGGCCACCGAACTGGGCACAGCCGATGTTTATAACATCGTTAGTATCGATATCAAAGTTCAGCAACGACATCGCTTCACATACGGCTTTGAAGGGATCATCCCACGTGATGCCGATATTGTACACTGCACCAATGGTCTGCAAGAACATGAAGGCCAACGTCAAGGTCTTTAGCCCAGCAGAAGTGTGGGGGCTCGCAGCTGCCGGGTGCATTCTGCCTCCGATTACCGTAACCAACAAGAGCAGAGCCAACAACAGAAGCGCCACGATCACGAGGGCAGCGTAAGATCCGCCACCGCAGTCCTTGCAACTGCCGCCGGATGGATAAGTACCTGTCGGGCACTGAGTACAAAGAAAGCCGCTGCGGCGGTCAGCGCAACGCTGCTCCTCGGCCAAGGGCCCACCGGGGCAGGCCTCAGCTGGCTTGCAAACGTAAACGGACATGACAGCGCCTTCGGAGGTGTTCTTGAACTCCACGTAGTGCCCCGCCACGACGCGCGGTGTGACGCTGCCCGCCGCCAGAGAAGAGCCGACCTCGCAACGAAGCCCCAAGGGGCACGGGAGGCACGCCGCGTGCGAGCTGGAGCTCAGCGGTCTGTAGGTGCCCGCGGGGCAAAGACAATCTGCAAGTGAGATCGCACCTCGAGTGTCTGTGACCATAGGGTTGGGGCACAACTTGCAAGACGTGGCACCGGTGACGTCTTGGAACGAGCCAATGTCGCAGCGGGTGCACGAGGCCTGCCCGGCCCACGGCTGCGCCTCGCCCCCGCGGCACGGCTCACACTGCACAGCAGCGGACCCCGCGGTGAAGTGACCAGCTGGGCACTCCAAGCACGTGGCAAGCCCCTGTACCTCTGTGTACGTCCCCGGCAAGCAGTCGCTGCACTTCGACTGGCCCGGCTGCTCCTGATGTGCCCCCGCGGGGCACGGCGTGCACATCGAGCCGCTCGTCGGAGACATGAATCCCCTGGGGCAGGGCAGGCACACGGCTTGCTGGACATCTGACTCCTCGCCCGCCAAGCACGGTGAACAAGTGATCTCTCCAGAGGCCGGATCCCGCACACGGACTTGGCCCGTGGCGCACTTGAGTTGGGGATCGTACTTGCGGGGGTCGCTGCCTCCGTCGGGAAAGAGCACCGTGCCGGTCAGCGACAAGCTTGAACTGAGAGATCCAACGGTCACCACGCTGCCATTCTGCGTGTTGAAGACAACGAATGTTGACACCAAGCGGTCCCCCCCCTTACCGTTGACGATCGGCGAGAACGTTACCTCACCGCTGGCACCTCGGAACGACAAGCCGTAGAGTGCATCCAAGTAAGCCTGACCGTACATCACAGCATTAGGGTCCGCACCCTGGTCCATCATCTTCTGGTACGCGATGATAACTGCCATGATAGCATCAAACAGATAAGCTTGGAATTGCATGAAAGGCGACCGCGTGAACACATCGGGGATTTTTGCAGTCATGCTGTCCACGTAGCCCTGGCTAATGCCCAAGGCTCGCATCTGCGTGAAGTTCATGGCTTTCCAAGCATCTTCGAACTTCCGGGAGATGTCGTTCATGCCATCCTGCGAATAGTCCAAGCCCAACATGCCGTTGAAGTCGCCGCGAAGCTCTGCACTGTGCGACGGGTAGAAGTCCTGCAATTCGAGAGCCGCGATGAACACGCACCCTCTGAGTCCAGCAGCTCTGGCGGCCTGCAATGCCGCCCTGTTCTTCGACACAGGTCCCATAACAGACATGCCAAAGACTCGAAGGCCGGTTCCCGCGGCATCCTTCATCGTCCCAATCCATATGTTATCGTCCACAACATCGGGGTAATGAAAAAGCAAAAAAGGCTGCAGCACCATGGAGAAGGCTTTCGCCATCTGGTTAGCGCCTTCGTACACGCCAATGTGGAAGGCCTGCAACTCGTAAATGAACCCTATGCGTTTCCACTGAAAGTGGTTGCTCAGCCGGACGACGCCCGCTCCGTTGCCAGTACTGGTACCGCGAGTGCGTAGGAAGTACGGGAACTCAAGCTTGTTAGACAAAGCGGGCGAGCCTGCCCACCAAGACACCAAAGGCACGCGAAGAAGGTTACCAATCGGAGCAACTTTGGCGGACGAGGACGAGCCAGAGCAACCCACAATAACGTGTGCTGGTGCATGTTTCACGTCTGGCATGCGATTCCCGAAGATGCGGTTGATGCCTTCCATGATCTCGTCAGCAGTGGTCTCCGAGTAAGCCATGAGCCAATTAATTTCAAAACTTGTTGAACCTGGCAGAGGTATGATAGGGTTATTGGACTCGAACGACTTCCGAGCGACAGCGACGACGCCTGGCCATGGAGGTGGATTGTCGACGTCCTCGTTATACCCGCAGAAGCCCAAGTTTAAGACGGGCAGTGCAGAAACCAGTGAAATCAAACTCAGAAACGCAAGCAGCATTGTCATTCTCGGCCCAGCATCGTGTCGCCCCACCGCAAGGAATATCGCAGCACGTTTGAGCTTGAGCCAAAGGCTACGGACACACAGACGAAAGGGATTTGTATTGGGTTGCATTCTGCTAGACTTCAAAACACGTCGATTTATTTTTTGGGTGGGTGGGGGCGGCGGCTTGGGCGGCCATGGGCGGTCAGGAACACTGAGCACTTTCAGAATGGTGGGGGGGCTTCGCCCCCACTTTTCGATGGGTTCCCCGGCCAAGCGGGGCGGGGCCACTAAGACACCCAAAGCACCCTGGCACCACCAACACCACCACCTACACGGTATCAACGCAGACGCAAGCTCCTGTAGTTTCTCCATCGCCCCGCCATTGTCACACTGCAGTCATACGACCTTTTCAGTGCGGTCTTGCAATCGTCACAAAAAATTCAAAACCCTTGGCACTGCGCTGTCAGCATGGATGCAACACCAACAGTGTCAACGATAGCAATGGTATTAGCAAGGCAACACGGAAATTCAGAAATAAGCAAACCGCAACAGCATCAACGACAAGTTTTTTTGAACGCGCACACTTGCACAGCAAATGTTGAAGATGAAAGAGTCTGCAGAGGCGAAGCTACAGTGCAAGACAAACGACAACACAACCACGCAACAATACAAATAAGCAAGCACGCTCAAGGAAGGCCGCACTCAGAAGACATTCATAACGCCGAAACCCAAGGTTGCGAGCTACAAGTTGCTGAGCAGTCCCGTCGTGCCCGAAGCATTTTTTCTTTGCTCGTGCCTTTGTCTTAACCTTTTCTTTGCTCATACCAAACGCAAAAAAAGGGGTCGCCTTGAGGAAGTCTGCATTTTGTTTGTATCGCCCGCTCGTACCCCGCGCGCGTCTAGCGAATCGCCAAGCATCCTCCTTAGATTTGTCGGGAGCGCCCAAAGGGTGGAGAAGCTCACGCCGACCTGCGAATGCGACTTGTAATCAGGAACAATAACCCGGTAGCCTAAGAGCATGTGCAAGGTGCCCCGCTTGCCATCCAAGCATAGCCGGTCTGCGTGTATAAGGGGAACAATACCAAATACTAACCCAAAGCTCGCCAGCGTTGGTACCTGCCTTCGCCGGGTCCCAAAGGAAGTAGAATTTGAGGCAAGAAGCATACGTGGTGGGAAGTTGGGTAAGAAAGGTTGCCGTCGTATAGACGCCAAGCGTGGGGGCCGCGGCAACCGCCCCAACAGCCACCACACAGTGCCAGAAACGCGGAGAGTCCGCGCAAAAAAAGTCATCAAGTTCCGAAGCGTGTCCTCTACAACGAATTGCCCTTATCAGCGATGCGCGAGAGCGGAAGCAATAATTGCCTCGGCTTGCCTCGCCCCTTTCAGCGCCAGCCCTGTGTGGTCTTTGCTCATGAATGTGGGCGGTGGTGGTAGCTGCCTGTCGTGCACGTGGCTTTTTCCTTTTGCTTTCTCCTCCCTGTTGCTGTCGGTCTGGGTGTAGTCCGCCTTGTCCTTTGCTTTTTGTGAGTGGGGTTTTTATCCGAAGTGTTGGTCCTCCGCTCGCGAGTGGTTTTCTTTGTCGCCTTGTTCTGTTTCGATTCGCTTTCTTCTGTAGCCCTCCCATCTTTTTCCATAATTCTCCTTCCTCGCCGCCGCTTCTGTAGCTTTTTGCACGATCTCCTCGTGGGTCAGCGTGTCGTCCTCCGCTTCGGAGGTCGTCCTGGAGTCTGTCTCATCTGCTCTTTGGTGGGTTCGATCGGTTTTTGCGCGTCGTCCTCCCGGTGGGTGTGGGCCCGCGCTTCCCAGTCCGTCGCGTCGATGGTGCCCTTTTGGCGCCTGTCGATTTCGTCAAAGGCTTTCATCCAGCCGCCTTTGTCAATCGTCCCTGTTCCTTCGGGGTCTATCCCTTGGAAAGTTTCTTGGTCCCCGCCCAGCTTGTCCCACTCTTCCTTGTCTGTGTAGCCGTAGTATGTGGTACACAGCGTTTCGTCCCAGCCTCTTTCCCACTCCGCTAGGGTGATCCTTTCTCTTGTGTCTTTCTTCATTATCTTCCAAATGGCCGGGCCTCGTTCTCTTTGCGTTGAGAGTATACTACTTAGCTTTGTAGCGGTTCGATGTACGGTGCACACGACAAGCTCAGATGACGCCAAAACTCGCGCGAGCGAACGGGAACTGCGAACGCTGAAATGACATCCAGCGCTTGGGCTGACGCACGCGAAGCGCATGCAGGAGAAGGAATAAGTAGCAATGCTCACTGAGCACGCAGCAGAAGTCGTAAGCAATATCCAGACAACTCCAGTGGCACCTAATAGTATAAGCACGAGTGAAACAAACAAACATTACACTCGACAAGATGATGAAATGCACAGGGGAACAATATAGCTGACAAGGCAGCAAAAAACAACTGCGCAATACATACGAGATGCACAGGCAGCTCTGAACGAACGTGGCTGCCTGCTCAAACGCGACATAGTATCACGGCGTCAGACATAGGTCACGCAATTTGCTGCAGGCGGTCGCAAAGACGGGCGAGTGCAACTTGGTGCACTGCACGCATCTCAGCGATCAAGATGCCAAAGACAATCCAGCATGCATCGGCTGACAACACAGCGCCATACAGATAATTAAACACGAAGCTCAATTAACATCAGGAAGACAAACCTGGTTCTTTCTTTGAGAAGAACTGCCACTCTTCCTCAAATCCGGAAGGGCAATGCCGGTCACCCAGTTCGCGAAGACCTTCGCCGCTGGCTTGACGCTGCCAAGCGTGATCTGGTACAGACCAGGCTCATTTACATAATAAGATTTGCTAGCGTGATAGCCCAAGTTCTCCAACGTGAGAGCTGGCACGCAAGACGCTCCGGCGGCAATCGGAGATCCTTTCTTTTCAACAAGCTCTCTCAAAGTACTTTTGTTTTCGTCGTGGGCGTGTGCAATTGTATGTGCAATATTTGCGGCGCCGACGAAGCGGTGAATTGTTTTCGCATTGAACCAGGGCATCGCTGGATCATCATTGAAGTAATAAGCTTCGACAGCTTCGCCATGCAGCTTCAAGACACCATCATCGAAGCTGTATTCGCTGCTATCGCTTTTGTGAACAACAATCTCAGCCGAAGCAGAAGCTGCCATCGCACAGACACAGCAAACGCTAAACAAGAAACTGAGTGATGCTCGAAAGCTTGAAAGAGCTACCAAGGAGCCAGCGAAACGTTTGAAACACAACACATAATTCACGCCGTCATTGCAATCCAAGAAAGAAGAGAGAAGATAGAAGAGAGAGGAGAGAAGAGAGAAGAGAGAGGAGAGAAGAGAGAAGAGAGAAGACAGAAGAGAGAAGAGAGAAGAGAGAAGAGAGAAGAGAGAAGAGAGAAGAGAGAAGAGAGAAGAGAGAAGAGAGAAGAGAGAAGAGAGAAGAGAGAAGAGA
>Ga0194131_10011111_pt1 | contig 10851 bp, 9 predicted proteins | sample TA2KigO120mmetaG_FD_148631 | JGI IMG/M metagenome (GOLD analysis project Ga0194131, IMG submission 148631) | Freshwater microbial communities from Lake Tanganyika, Tanzania - TA2015053 Kigoma Offshore 120m | ecosystem: Environmental > Aquatic > Freshwater > Lake | place: Tanzania: Lake... | reverse complement strand
TGGGGTTCCATAGGCCCCGACTTGGCACTGCTTTCGCTGTCCGTCGGGTCATTCGTCTATTTTCGTGTGTTCGAAGGAATGCAAGGACGTGAGATATTCCGTCATATCTACGGAACGCTTTTTTTTACCGATCCGTACTGGATATTGCTTCAAAATACCCTTCAAGCTCCGATTTTGTTGGTCGGCGCCTTGGCGTTTCTCTGGCGTAGATACGGACGCCATGTCGTTGCCAGCGCCGGATTCGCCCTTTGTCTTTCCTGTCTGTTCCATGCGACCCTCGACATTTTGACCCATCACAACGACGGACCACTCGTATTTTTTCCCTTCGACTGGACCACGCGGTTTTACAGCCCGATAAGCTACTGGGACCGCAACCATTACGGCGATATTTTTTCTTCCGTCGAACATGCTCTCGACTTGGTCATTTTGCTGACTTTTGTCTTGCCGTATCTGTTCCGGCGTTTTTTCGGAACCGGACGTTCGTCTTCGGAAACCGTATCGACACAGGAGGGTTCATGACATCCCAACCGGCACTTACGTCTGCACAACGCCTGCATCTGGACGTGTACGGCTATGTGGTCATCGAAAACGTGCTGAGCCGTGAAGAGGTGTCCGGGCTTCGGGATACGATGTACGCCATCGAAACACGCTACCGGGAAACAGGCGAATGCCCGTATCCGTCGTCGCACTATTCGGCGACCACGCACGAATGTTTTCGGATCGACAATCTCCCGCATATCGCGCCCTGTTTTTTCGACTACGTCACGCATCCGCGTCTTGTCGCCATGGCCGAAGAGATTACGGGTGGAAGGGTGCGTCTCGAACAGTCCGACGCGCATATCCGGCGTCCGATTGCCGAGACGGAGCGCCCTGCTACATACGCTTTTCACCGGGGCGTCAACCCCGGTTTCGGTTACATCCGAAACAGTTTGTACCACTTTACATTTGTAAAAACACTCACCATGCTGACCGACTGGGAACCGGGCGATGGGGGAACGACCGTCATCGCGGGATCGCACAAGATTTCCGACGAGATCGGCGACTGCGCTCTGATCGAGGCGGCACTTGGCGATCCGCGTCTGATCCACGAGGTCAGCGCCCCGGCGGGATCGACCCTGCTGTTTTTTGAGTCGCTGGTTCATTCCTCCGGTATCATCCGATCAAACAAAGATCGTCTGCTTATCATCGCCGGGTATACGCCGTGTATGTTCCAACCATGGAGCCGCTACGATCCCGACCCGGATTTTCTCGCCACGCTGACCGAAGAACACCGCACCCTGTTGACGGGGGATTCACGGTATCACTGGCCGCGCACGCTTCGCCAACTGTCGGAGTCCGTATGAAAAAAATCGTTGTGTCGATCGTGTTGACCGTTTTTCTGTTTTTCGACTATCCCACCGTTTTCGCCCAAAACGCCGGACGCACGCGGGTGGTCATACTCGGAACCGGAACGCCCAACGCCGACCCCGAACGTTCGGGACCGGGTGTGGCGATCGTGGTAGACAGCACCGCGTATCTGGTCGATTGCGGTCCCGGTATCGTGCGGCGTGCGGCAGCGGCGGCGCGAAAGGGTGTCAAAGGTCTCGACGCCAAAAACCTCGAACATGTATTTATCTCACATCTGCATTCCGATCATACGATCGGATTGCCGGACCTTATCTTTACCACGTGGGTGCTGGAACGCGAAAATCCGCTCCGGGCATTTGGCCCTGCAGGGTTGAAGGAGATGACGGACCACCTGTTAAAAGCGTATGCGTCCGACATCGAAAACCGGCTCGACGGGCTACAACCGGCTACGAAAAACGGCTACCATGTCGAGACGCGCGAAATACGCCCCGGTGTCGTCTACGAGGACGAGCGGGTCCGCGTCACCGCATTTTACGTCGATCACGGCACATGGAAAGAGTCGTTCGGCTATCGGTTCGACACTCCGGACCGTTCGGTGGTAGTTTCGGGCGACTGTATCCCCAGCCCGGAGTTGATCCGTTTTGCCAAAGGGTGCGACGTGCTGATCCATGAGGTGTTTTCGACCGAAGGGTTCAAACGCAGACCCCCCGAATGGCAACGGTATCATGCGCGTTCGCACACATCCACCGCTCAGCTTGCCGACATCGCCCGCCAGACCCAGCCCGGTCTTTTGGTCATGTACCACCAGTTGTTCTGGGGAACGACCGACGACGAACTGGTCAAGGAAATTCGGGCTGCGGGATACGACGGCAACGTGGTGTCGGCGAAAGACTTGGACGTGTACTGATTTTGGATTGGGTGATAAGATTCATCTTTATCCAAGGGGGTCGAATGAGAAAGACCATGATGGTTTGCATAGGGATGGCGATGTGGTTTTCATCGCCGCAAACGGGGTTTGCGCAGCGGACGATCATACATGCCGGGACGTTGATCGACGGCACGGAAGGCGGACCCCGTCAACAGGTAAGCCTAGTCATCGAATCGGGCAAGATCGGGGAAGTGCGGGCCGGATATGTAAAACCCGAACAAAACGACACGGTCGTCGATCTCAAATCGCAGGCCGTAATGCCTGGATTTATCGACATGCACACCCATCTGGCCAGTCAGACCGAGCGCAACGCTTATCTCAAGCGGTTTCAAATGTATCCCGCCGACCGGACGCTGGTGGCGACGCGCTATCTGCGGTCTACCTTGCTGGCCGGGTTTACGACGGTGCGCGATCTGGGTGGGGCCGAAGGGATCGACCTTGCCTTGCGTGAGGGGGTAAAACGTGGCGACATTCCCGGTCCCCGCATGTTTGTCGCGGGAAAATCGCTGGCCGTCATGGGCGGACACGGCGATCCTACCAACGGATTCCGGGAGGATATTCTCGATGTGCCGGATATCGAGGAGGGCGTGGTCAACGGTCCGGAATCGGCGCGTAGGGCGGCATTGTTGGCTATAAAACGCGGAGCCGACGTGATCAAGATTACGGCTACCGGCGGCGTGCTTTCCATCGCGCAAAACGGACAGAACCCGCAATTTGCTGAAGATGAGATCAAGGTGATCGTCGATACGGCAAAGGATTTCGGGTTAAAGGTCGCCGCGCACGCGCATGGAGCCGAAGGCATGAAACGCGCAATCCGAGCGGGCGTGTCATCGATCGAACACGGCACGTACATGGACGACGAGGTGATACGGCTGATGAAGGAACACGGCGTCTATTGGGTTCCTACCATCATCGCGGGGAAAAGCGTGGCGGAATATGCGAAAATCGACGGCTACTATCATCCGTTGGTCGTGCCCAAGGCGCTTGCCATCGGACCGGTGATTCAGGAGACGTTTCGCAGGGCCTACCGAGCCGGGGTTCCGATCGCCTTTGGAACCGACGCATCGGTGTTTCCGCACGGACAAAACGCCAAAGAGTTCGAGTACATGGTGGAGGGAGGGATGCCGCCCATGGAGGCCATCCGTGCCGCCACGTATCATGCGGCGACATTGCTTGGCAAGCTCGAAGAACTCGGAACCGCCGAACCGGGGAAATGGGCGGATCTTGTAGCGGTAGACGGCGATCCGCTCAAGGACATCCGGGTGCTTCAGAAAATCTCATTCGTCATGAAGGAAGGCGTCGTATACAAGATGCAAGGCAAACTGACGCTTTCGGCTGCCGAGCCAAAAAACTGACGATGGCGAAAGGATAACGTCTTGGCCTCTTCCCCCTATCGTGCCCTTACCCGCACGCAGGCCGCGCATTTTCTGGAACGCGGGTTTGTCGTTCTCAACGAATGTTTTCCGCGCGAAATTGCCGACGAATGGCGTGCTTTCGCATTCAAACGACTGGGGTACGACCCCGCCGATCCACAGACATGGATCGAAGAGCGGGTACATCTTCCCCGTATGCAGTCGGTTCTCATCCGGGATTTCGCGCCAAAAGCGTGGGGCGGCATCTGCGACCTGATCGGAGGCGAAGACCGAGCCGCGACGCCCGATGCCACATGGGGCGACAGTTTTATCATCAACTTCAAGATCGGGGCAGGTAAGCCGTGGATTCCGCCCGGACCCACCCTGCAGGGCTGGCACAAAGACGGCGACTTTTTTCGCCATTTTCTCAACAGCCCGGAGCAGGGTCTGCTGGTGATCGTCGTCTGGTCCGATATCGAGCCGATAAGCGGAGGGACATTTGTCGCCTGCGACTCGGTAGGCCATATTGCGCGGCTTTTGGCGGCGCATCCGGAGGGGATGCTCCCCACAGGAGAATTTGGCGCGACGGCACAGCAGTGTACCGATTTTGCCGAGATCACGGGCCGGGTGGGCGATGTGGTGTTGTTGCACCCGTTTATGGTACATTCACATTCGTACAACCCGTCGGGGCGACCCCGGTTTATCACCATTCCACCGGTGGCGCTCAATGCGCCGATGCGGTTTAACCGCCGTCGGTTCGAGGATCATTCACTTGTCGAGCAGGCCGTGTTGAGAGGGCTTGGCGTCAAACGTCATCGGTTTGTACAGACAGCTCCGGCGGAACGACTCCACCCGGAGCGCGAACACATACAGGCCAAGATGCTGGAGGAACAGAAAAAAAGGCTGGAGCGCGTGTGAGCGAACCGTCCCTGCACCCTGCCAGTAAGCGGATTTCACATACCCTTTTTGTTACGCAAAGCCTGTTTGGCGCTTCCCAGATCGCGGTATTTACCGTCGTTCCCATCCTCTCCGCACAGCTTGCCGATGACGATCACCTTTCTTGCCCGGTCCCTGTGCGCCTATCCCTTTGGATGGATCATGGACCATTGGGGCCGTCGTGCCGGGCTTTCGCTCGGTTATCTGGCCGCGATGGTCAGCGCCGTAGTATGTCTTGCGGCCGTCGGTGCGGAATCTTTTATCGGGTTTTGTCTCGGTGCGATATTTTCAGGAATGGGCAGAAGTGCAGGTGAACAAGCTCGGTATGTAGCCGCCGAGGTGTATCCGGCCCCACAGCGCGCCCGCATCATCGGTCACATCGTATTTGCCGGAACCATCAGCGCCATCGGCGGCCCGTTGCTCGTCGCCCCGTCGGGCGAATGGGTCGCCGCCTACGGTCTCTACCCGCTGTCCGGCTCGTTTACCATCGGCGTCGTTGCCTGTGCCATCGCGGTACTGCTTACGCTCACGTTTATCCGCCCCGATCCGCTTACCATCGCCCGGACCTATGGGACGGAAACACCCGACCGGCAAATCGATACCGTTAGAACCGTACGTGAAATACTCCGCAACGCACGTGTCCGTTACGCCATTTTGGCACAGGTGCTGGGCCAGTTGGTGATGACCTTGCTCATGGTCATCACCCCGCTTCACATGCACCACCACGACCACACCACCACCATCATCTCGTGGGTGATCATGGCGCATACACTCGGCATGTTCGGGTTGTCGGGACTGACCGGCCGGCTGATCAACCGGTTTGGCCAGGACATAGTAATCCGCATCGGAGGCGTGATCCTGATCGCCTCGTGCGTCATCGCGCCGGTGTCGCCCCAATTTGTTCCCTTGGCGATCGCGCTGTTTCTTTTAGGATTGGGTTGGAATTTCTGTTTTATCGCGGGTTCTTCGCTGCTTGCCAACAGCCTCGAACCCCTTGAACGGGGACGCATCCAAGGGGTAAGCGAAGCATTCGTTTCGCTGGCGGCCAGTCTTGCCAGTTTGCTGACCGGCGTACTGTTTGACGCAGGGGGGATGCTGTTGCTCGGCACGATCGGACTGGCCGGGTCGATATTTCTCTGTGGGTACAGCGTCCGCTACGCCCGGCGTCTCGAATAGGAGATTGCGACGGCTACCCGCGCCTCGAAAGCACATTCCGCTCGTATGTCTTGATCTCATCCATCCACGCCATACCGACCGGTGCGCCCTGCTGGGTGCAGTAATAGTCCCACACCGCGCCAAAAGGCAGTGTTTTGAGTTCTTCCATAAGCGCCAGACGCGAGGTAAAATCCCCCTCCTCTTCGTAGCCTCTGAGTTGTTCGCGCGGTTCGAGCAGGGCGATCAACAGGGCTTTGACCATACACCGGGTTCCGATGACCCATGCGGCCACCCGGTTGATACTTGCGTCGAAAAAGTCGAGCCCGACATGCACACGGTCGAGCGCATCGGAGCGTACCAGTTCGGAAGCAATATTCTCGAGCGCATCCGACAGAATCACCACATGGTCGCTGTCCCACCGGACGCCTCGGCTGACGTGGAGCAACACTTCCGGCACGAAAAGAAGCACGGAAGACAGTTTGTCTCCTATCTCTTCGGTTGGATGGAAATGACCGGCATCGAGACACAGGATCACTTTGCGGCTTACGGCATACCCCATGTAAAACTCGTGCGAGCCGACCACATAGGATTCTGAACCGATGCCAAACAGTTTGCATTCGACCGAATCAAGATTCCATGCCGGGTTCAGCCGCTCCGCCAACACGGCATCCAGCGAACGTTCGAGACGCTCACGGGGGGACTTTCTGTCCGCCGGCATGTCCTTGTACCCGTCCGGTATCCAGATGTTGGTGACACACGGATTTCCGAGCGCTTTGCCGATCCCCGCGCCGATATGCCGACACGCGATGCAATGGTCGATCCAGTACTGGCGTATCGACACATCGGCGCTGGCCAGTGTAAAACCCGTAGCAGCCTTGGGATGCGCAAAACACGTCGGGTTGAAATCCATGCCAATGCCAAGCGATCCGGCCCACGTGACCCAGTTGCCAAAATGCTCGATGGTTAACTGGCTGCGATCCACCTTTACCCTCCCGGTTTCGGCATAACAGGCGTGCAGGTTAAGCCGGTGTTTGCCGGGGATGAGCGAAAACGCCTTTTCTATGTCGTTTCGAAGTTCCTGCGGGGTACGGGCGCGTCCGGGATAGTTCCCCGTTGCCATGATCCCACCATCGGCGATGCTCCCGGCGCTTTCGAAGCCTACCACGTCATCGCCCTGCCAGCAGTGCATGGAAACCGGAATACGGCGCAATACGTCCATCGCCTTTTCCGTATCCACCCCATACGCCGCGTATCGCTCTTTTGCCTGTTCGTATGCCGCCTCGATGCCGGACATGCCGCCTCCTAAATTGGGAAAGTGAAAAGTTTCCGAGACCGCTTATCGTTGCCAGGTAAGAACAAAAGCAGGGGGAATGTTCTTGAGGACGACCCGGCTCCGGTGATAAACGGGAAACAGTTCATCCATGCGGCGACGGAAACGAGCCGAAGACCGCATCGGGTACGCATGGACATACTGGAACATCCGAAACACGCTCCCCGGGGTCATAAGCCTGTCTATATTGACGATAAAGGCTTCCTGCACGCTGTCGGGCAACGTGGAGATCGCCAGTCCGGAGATGATGATCTGGGGCGGCGTCAACCCGGAATCCGCGTGGACCCGGTGTGCTTTGGCGACGGTATCTTGGACGAAACGCAGATCGGGAAACCGGGTTCTGAGTACCCGTACGAATTTTTCTTCCAGTTCGATACCGAGATACGCCCCGGCGGTCGGCAGAATCCGGTGGATTTGCGTCGTCAGTGCGCCGGTTCCGGGACCGAGTTCGATCAACGAACCGCCGGAAGAAAGATCCAACCCGTGTATCATCGCCCGCGCCAATTCCTGAGAACTCGGCGCTACGGCGGAAACGCTCACTGGATTGCGTAGCATGACCTGAAAAAATACGAAAAGGGGATGCGGTTCGGTTTGTTCCATAGGGAAAAGTAAGGTTCGAAGGATGAATAAAAACGGCACATGCCTGTCTTCAGACACGCAACTGGATATACGTCTCTGTAAAAATGGTACAGTATAACCCGGCAGACGCACCCCTGCAATACTTTTTGTGCACAAATCGAAATCAGCCATCCCGCCGCGCTATGAAACCCGAATCAGCCTCCCGGCCTGCGGAGGTCGGACGCAACCCCGGATACGGGGTTCGGTTTCGATAGATCAAATAGCCGCACAGCACAAACGCCGTCATGCCCAGCGCATAGTATTCCCATACCAGATTCTCCGTATGGATGCCGTAATGGTACAGCGTAAGCGAGAGGGCGTTGTTGCCTGCGTGAATCAACATACAGGGAAAGATGGAACCGGTCGCCAGTGCCATACCAGCCAGTACAATCCCCATAAAACCCGTCGGTACGATCCGGAAAAGGCTGAGGTGAAACAATCCAAACACCAACCCGACAAGAAGCGCCACGACCACCGGATGAAAACGCCGATGTAGCCCGTGTAACAGTACCCCCCGGAAGGCGATTTCTTCCACGATACCCGGAACCACGGACAGCATGAGGAGTATTTTCCACAACGGATACTCGCCGGGCACGAAAGACCGGGTAAACTCTTCGATCATTTTTTCGGATACGGGAAATACCAACCCGGCAAGATATAAAACGGCGATTCCGGTCAGGTGTAGCGCAGGGATCGCCAGGACCGTAAGCAACCATACAAACGGTTTGACAGGACGCAACGCCAACGCGGTTTTGACTTCCAGTCGGTAGATTTTCATCATCAAAAGCGGAGTAGCGGTAAACAGAACAAACATGTTAAACACCCACTGCCCTTCCAATTTCATCAGCGCCGTCATGTTGGTAGCGGCGATAAGCATAACGGCCCACATGCCTCCAAACCAGAGCAACACCCTTTTGGGAAACAGCGCGGGGCCACCTGTAAGATCGGCTTTGTCCCACTCGCTGGCCGAAATGAGACGTTCCATGGACAGCATCCGGGTGGTGGCCCGCAACAGCAGGGCCGCCGTGGCAAACGCGGCGGCGACGGCTATGGCAAGCATAAGCCAGTCGAACCGTCCTGCTAGTATCTCCCGCGTAGCAAGACTGACACCCGCTATCGGGACGGTCGCTGCCGCCGAACGGAGCGGCAGCGACGGCAGAAGCGCCGCGCCCGACTGAAATGCCATACACAAAAACGCCGGAAAGTAGTACCACTGTGTCTCTTTATAGGTTTTTGCGTACGCAGAAATCATCAGCAAAATCGACGAAACCACCGACGCGGTAGGAACAAACAGGACGACCAACAGCAGAAGCGTAGTCGGAGAAAGTGCCAGTGCCATGTTTTCGGGTAGAGGAATAAAACGGAAGTACACATAGACCAGCAGATTGATCGCCTGTATAAACACGATCGCCGCGGTAACCACAAGCACGGTCACCTGTTTGGCAAGAACGATCTCGAACCGGCTTACAGCGGTAGTAAGCAGCGTCTCCAGCATACCGTGTTCCTTTTCTCCAGCGATGCTGTCCATTGCGGCCACCGAACCACCGGACATCATGAGAAAAACGAGCAACAGCGGGATAAACCGGCCTAAAAGCGAACCTGCCACCTGTTGACCGGTCGCTGTATCGTTCGATGTCACCGGGATCACCCTGTCCGTAGATACTACAAACCCTGCGTTTCGCAGTGACGTTTCGCGCATGAGCGACCGAACGGTCGCCAGCATCCGGTACATGTGGCGCGCGCCCACATTCGAGATGTCCCGGTTGGCGAAAAAACGAAGCATCGTCGTCGGAACCCCCGGATACCTCGTCTCTGCAAACGTTTCAAGCGTGTCGATCTTTGTTTCGGTGCGTCTTTTTTCCGATTTTGTCGCCTGCTCCGCCGAATCGCTTTCCGAAAAGGTCATGACGACCAGATGGAAATGAATATCTCCGGCGCGAAGCGACGAGTCGGGCGAAGCGACAAGAACCTCCTCGAACCGAACTTCGCGTAACGACGAATCGCGGATCGCCGCCGCTGTCCCGTATGTCCTCAACTGGGCGCGCAAGGTATCGGCTTGAGCGCCGGAAACGGCGTAACGGTAGACGGTGTCGCTCAGCTTTTTCTCGCGCTGTTCGTTTACGATCTTGAACCCGAACAGCGTGAGTGGCATGAGAAAAAGCGGCAACACGACCGCCAGAAAAATGGTCCGGCGATCGCGCAGCATCATGCGCAGTTCGTTCAAACACAAAAAACGAATTACGGCTCCGTTCATGTAGCGCCCCGTGCATAGTGTACGAAGATATCCTCAAGATAATGTGCGCCGGTCGCCTGTCGCAGTCCGGCCAGCGTATCGCAAGCCATGATGACGCCGTTGTGGATAATGGCGATGCGGTCGCACAGTTTTTCGGCTTCGCTCATGATGTGGGTGGAAAAAAGGATGGTCTTGCCTTGAGCGCGCAGTTCGCGGACGATGTCCTGCATGGCGAGCGCGTTGAGCACGTCCAACCCCACGGTCGGTTCGTCGAAGATCAAAATCGGCGGGTCGTGCGCCACGGTCCGAGCGATGGACACTTTTTGTTTCATGCCCCTCGACAGCTTGTCCACCCGCGCATCCGCATAGGCGCGCATCTCGAATCGGTCGATGAGTTCTTCGACACGGGCGGTTACACGGTCCTCCGGATATCGATTGATACGGGCAAAAAAGGCGATGGTCTCGCGGGCGGTAAGACGGGGGTAGAGCGCCGTCGTGGCCGAATAAAACCCGAGATGTCGGCGAACCTCCACTGGGTGCGTTGTTACCTCGTATCCGGATAAAAACGCCTGCCCTGCGGTCGGGGTCAGGATGGTCGCCAACATCCGCAGGGTCGTCGTCTTGCCTGCGCCGTTGGCGCCGAGCAAACCGAACACTTCGCCACGTCGGCATGAAAAGTCAATCCCCCGCACCGCCTGCACTTCACCGCGTGTCGGATCGAAATACGTCTCGGCAAGTCCTTCCACCACCACAGGCTCGGTCATGACCGTCTTTTCCTTGCTGCGCGTTCTTTGAGAAATTTGAACAGACTGCCGTCATAGCTGCCTGTCAACACAGCCTCATACCGGAGCCCGACGGTCGCGAGCCAAAGCAACAGGGCGATCGTCGCGGTTTCTACGGCAAAAGCCAATCCGATCTGTGGCCAGTGATACACACCGGAGATCGCCTCACG
>Ga0194131_10011110_pt1 | contig 10851 bp, 4 predicted proteins | sample TA2KigO120mmetaG_FD_148631 | JGI IMG/M metagenome (GOLD analysis project Ga0194131, IMG submission 148631) | Freshwater microbial communities from Lake Tanganyika, Tanzania - TA2015053 Kigoma Offshore 120m | ecosystem: Environmental > Aquatic > Freshwater > Lake | place: Tanzania: Lake... | reverse complement strand
AAGAAATATTTTCCTTAAACCATGACAAATACTTGCAGGGCAGTCATTCTTCTGGTACTACATCTTACTTTAGTACCAATATGGATAAGCAAATCGAAATGGTGGGGTTGTTGTACGGCCAACAATTTCGGCGGCTCGCTGAATATGAACGAGACAACACCACCCTGTGGCACGGCGGCACCAGCGGCGACAAGAAGCTGATTGACTCACAAGGCTCGACTAGCCGTTCAGACTACGCTGCGAAAGTTTTAGATCCAAATAAACCTGTTTTTATTTTTGGTGATAAAAACATGATCGAAGAATTGCTTTATGCTTCAAATCACCAATCAATTTCAACCGTTAATGAGATTCCTGAAGATGTTACTAAAAAACTTTCGCCTAGTGAGAAATATCTTTATGTTGATAACAAAGAAAATTTTAGAAATAAAATGTTCTTAATGAGAAAAAAGAATTTGAGTACTCATTCTCTTCAAACTAATAAAAATGATTTATTAACATTAGATGATCAATTATTATTAGATTCTGCTTCTACAGAATCTATTAAATTATTAGATTGCCCAGTTTTTAGACATAATATGTCTAACGCAAATGTATTATCTTTACAAATTGATAATTTAATTAGTTTTATGGATGTTTACAATACAGGATATAGCGAAAGGTCATTAATACCTTTTATCACTGATTCAAAACATCTTGGAAACTATAGTACCATTGATAAGCTTAATTTCGGTGCTACTAACACAGGGCATCATCGGATAGGTGGGCATCGGTCAGAAAACGAGACAATCAAAGCTGTTACCTCGGATGGGAAGATAATGAAGAATATCTACGATTTAGTTTTACAACAAAGTAAAATTGATCCTACTATAATTAAAGATCTTAATAAGCTTTTTCAGTTCATACAAAGTAAAGCAGATCAATATAGTAATATTAGAGAATTAAGAATGTTAGGTAATCTTCAGGTCAGTGGTGAACAAGGCTATATTGGACACCATGGTGAAGGCTTATCTTTAGATAAAGTAACAGCACTTTTTACTGTGGAAATAGCTAAAAAACTTAATTGGGGGCAGACTATTTCACCACAAATAGAGTTTTTAAAACATCAAGAACTAATAGAATTTGAAAAAGAGTTATTTGAAAAAATGTCTAATAAAACTATTAGAGTAAAAATTAAAACTTTACCATGGTTTAGCATTAATGGATTTATGAGTGCCCATCGTTGTATTCTAATTGGATTTCAAAATTTAATTAATCAATTTAATAATAAAAAACAAAAAGCTCTATATACTGGTCTATATTTCATACAAGGATATCGTCATTTTATATCGCCAACGGAAATGTATTCTGAATTTTTATTATCTAAAACTTTTGCTACTCCAACTGACCCTCAATCTTTAGCCACTAACCCTGCCTCTGATTCTTTAGGTTCTCCACCTAATCCTGAAGCCATACCTCATACTTCTGACCCTGGGGCCCCAGAAGCCACTAGCATACGAGTTACAGATTAATTTTTTCTTCGTCGGAAGGACATAAAATGAATACAAATTTTAAAATAGGTGTAGTAATAGATGTTCAAGATGTAAATAAAAGATTTGAGTTTTTAGCTAGACTTGAAGATGGGCGCGAGATTACTGTATTATATACATCCCCATTTTTCTTTGTTGGAGGAGGAGGACAATTAACTCCACCAAACACTGGATCATTAGTAATAATAATGGAGCATAGTTCTGCTAACTCTTTAAATTATTACTATATCTCAACAATTGTTGGTGGCACGCCTCCTGATTGGATTTATGACCCATCAATTAAAATTTTACCACTAACTGAAGACCCTACGATCTATACAGAAAAAAACATACCTCAGAAAATTCATTATACAAATGAAGTTGGATCTGGATTAAGAATTTCTAGAAAGAAACTATTGCCTTATATTGACTCTAAAGTAGAACTAAAAAGTGAGTTTAATAAAAAGATTTCTTTAATAGATTCCCCGATGCATAGCCATATTCTAATGAGAAATGAACATGGTGACGGTATAAGAATCGTGTCACATGATTGGCTGGCGATGCCACCCACGCTTGCGCCACACCCAATATATCCTAGTAGATCAATAATTGTATTCTCTAAAGGTCCTCAATTTTATACGACCACTAGAGGATTGATGGATATGAAGGTAGTAGATGGGACTGAATTTAATATTCAAAACTATTCTACTGGAGCATTTGGTCCTTCTGGATACATAGCCCCCCCACCGTCAGCACCGACAAGTGAAGCTATACCATCGAGAAATAAGAATTATTCTTCAGCTAGGGTAGGAAATATTAACATTAGAAGTATAAATTCTGATGTTAATATAGCAGTTAATGGAACTGAAAGTGAGATATATATTACTACACCAAAGGCTAGAGTTGAAATCAGAGAAGATGGTACAGTTCTAATTCACTCTGCTGCAACTATTAACTTAAGAGCCGATGGTGATATAACAATGAAATCTAATAATGGTAACATAAATATGGAAGCAGGCGGGGGAGCTATTAACTTAAAGTCCTCCTCCAACTGCAACATTCAGGCTGGCTCAGATGTTAATATTAAATCTTCTGATAACCTAAAGGTTCAATCTGGTAGAATAATGAATTTAAAGGCAGAGGGAAATTGTAATGTTGACGGATCACAGATACATTTAAATTCTGGATTTTCTACAGTGGCTGCGGAGGCTTCTAGTCCAAGACAAATAAATATACAAAAGAACGCATACGGTGAATAATGGCTCTATTCGACACTAAAACATTTTTCTATAATGCTGGGCGTGGTGAAAATCCTGTAACGGCTTTAGGTTCTGCATTTGGAATGCCGTCTTGCTTAATTGGAATAGCTCAAGATCTTCTTAGTCTTTTGCCAAGTAAAATTTTAGATCCAATAAGAAAAGCAACTCAAGATGGAATCACGGCTGCTGATGACAGTATTAAATCTGCTTTAGCTTCTCTTGGGTTTCTTAATGGCATTATAGAATATGATACTGAAGTTGGAAGATTTAGATTAATTTTAGACTCCTCTAGAAATGGTTTAGATCAGAGAGGGAGCGATGTCCTTAATACTATTGGTGGTTTCTTGGGGGTATTGACTCAAGCTGCTTCACACGCTGGAAGAATTTACACTGTTATTGAATCAGTTCAACAACAAATAGATGAAATTTCTGATTGTATACAATCCTATAGTGATTATTTAAATTACACAGGAGGAGCAAACGCAAATCAATTAACAATATTAGAACAACAAAGACCAGATGAGTTTCAAAAATTATTATTGTTAAGAAAATTTGATATAGTTAGAAGCGATATAAACGAAGCTACAGAATTTAAAAAAGCTGCCACAGATCAACTTAGAATTATTGATAGTATTTTAGCTAGTAGAATTGAAAACCCAAATCTTGAGCCAGTATTCAAGGCAGTGTTTTCGTCAACCCTAGAAGGCACGAACTTACCAATAGAATTACCTCCAATTCCTGAAAAAGTTGAAGAGATAATTAGATTAAAGTTTGGTCCTCCTATATCAATTATAGGTAAGTTTATTTTGTCTATTGATGGGTTGTATTATGATTCACAAACCAGTGGCTTGATACCAGTTTTAACTGAAATAGAAAATAGAAAATCTAATTTACAAAACAATTTTTTATGGAAATTAGATTTTGATTCAAGTTTAGGAGGTAGAGGGACACAAGTAACTTTAGATAATTTAAATATATATATTGATACAATATTAGATCCAAAAATTGTAAATGAATCTAATTTTATTAGAGAATATTATGATAAGGATGAAACTTTAGGAGAAATTATAGGTCAAATGAATAGAAGAGTATTTGATCTATCTTCTCAAATAGTTGATTTGAAAAATTCTTCTGCTGCTGAAATTGTTATCTCAAATATGAAACAAGTAATCCTATCAGAGTCATCACATCATCAACAAAAAATCAATAAGAGAAAGAAACAAATAGAGTTGGCTGTCCTTATGCCATCTATTTACAGAAACGAAATTATCTATAATCCAGGAGACGAAATTCCAGTAAATGATTTTTCTTATTTACAGGGTATAAACTATAAATTAGATATTGAAAAACAAAAGAGTCTTGTTCTAAGCCAGAATGAAGTATCAGGGGTTGTTCTTCCACTAACTGTTAGATATGTTCAACAAATAGATCAACCAGAAAAAATTATACTTAATCATTTATTAATAAATAATATAGGTATTGGATCTATAGTGGCAGATGGGTCTGGCTTAATGGCCCCTCAACTAACAATAACTAATTCTATAGAAACTTCAAATTTGATTGCTCTTTATAATTTGTTAAAATTTGAAATAGATGATACTTCTTCCACTAATTTTAGATTAAATAACTCTTCCGATCTTAGCACAAGAATGAATGCACAGTTAGTTGGACCAAAAGAAAATTCAATATTTAGAAACGGAGTTGGCATCGTTAGGCTCGATGGGGTAACTAAACACTCAAGCACACAACCGACAGTCCCTAGCTCAGTAGGAAGTTACATACGCCTACCAGAACAAAGAGAGTTTCAAAATTTATTGTTCAATGATCAGGGAGCAACTTTTGAAGCTTGGGTTCATGCCCCTAATTTAAATAGCGATGTAAGTGGGTATGGATGCAATAATGCAAGTGGATTGTATAGATTAATATTAGCAAATGAGAATACTGGACTAAGGGCCGGTGGAACTCAACAGTCAGACATTTTAACATTAGCTAATGATAACTCTGCTGATATTTGTAGGGGAGTTATTTTTGGATTCACTAGAGATAGAAGATTCACATTAAATCAAACTGGATCAAACATTTCGTCAGACAATCCAACAAGTGCTGCTTGTATAGTATTTGCTCCTACACAATCTTTTAATTCATCAAGTATTGGATTTATAAATAAAAGTTACGATTTAGAGGATGGGTGCTCTAATTTTAAAAATTTATGGTATGGAATGACATTTCCATTAAGTTCTAAAGTTGATGGCATACAACTATCTTCTTGTAATGATGAGTTCTGCCAATTAACATTAACTATGGATCCAATAAAGAATCAAGTAAAACTTTACTGTGATGGTCAGTTACTAACAACTTCAAGCTATATTCAAGTATTTGGAATTGATTCAACTAAGAGCTATTTAAACATACCTTCAATTAAATTGAACAACTCATTTGAGTACAATTCAAACTTTATGTCCTCTGTTAATGTGCCAGAGCTAAAAACTGGACCTAAGTTAGACCAATACTTCACTCCTTGGATTCTAGGTGGAGGCTACACAGACGGAATGCAGACAGGCAACTTTATGGGTGGTCAGTATGGAGGTATGATAAGTGGTCTAAAAGGTTATATGGGAGGGATTAAATTCTACTCAAAAGCACTAACAAATTCTGAAGTTTTAAAGAATTACAACGCTTCAAAAATATTCTTTAAAAACATAGATACAAATTCATTTAATAATAACTAGAGTTACAAATGACAATATCAAATAGTATTAATGTTTATGGAAAATCCATACCACCACAAGTTAAAAACACCATAAACTTAAAATTAAAGAAAAATGTTGGATTTAAGTATCCTATAGAAGTTAATCCAATTAGAGGTTACTTTACTAAAGATATTGGATTAAATTTAATTAAAAACAATCTAAGTACCCTCCTTAAAACAGAACCTGGAGAAAGGTTTATGCTTCCTCAATATGGGTGTAGTCTTAGAAAGTACTTAATGGAACCGTTAGATGAGTTTACTTTTTCTCAAGTAAGAGATACAATTAAAAACTCAATATATAGATATTTAAGTAAAGTTACTATATCTGGTTTAAAAATAAATGAACTTCCATCCGGTCAAATGAAAATTAATTTATTTTGTACTACTAATGATGCTGATATGGTAAATTTTGATTTTAATTTTGAACTCTAATGGTATTTTCAGCAACAGTTAACTCAGACTTCTTAAAGCTAATTCCCCCTGCGGCTGATTATGTTGAGAAAGTATTAGATTATACCGCAGCGGACTTTGCTTCATTTAGAACCACATTAATAAATTATGCAAAAGCCGCTTTCCCCTTAGACTACAATAACTTTTCTGAGTCCGATTTTGGGGTATTATTAATAGAATTAATGGCTGCTGTTGGTCATATTCAATCCTTTAAAACTGATTTTATAGCTAACGAATTATTTTTAAGAAGTGCTAAGAAAAGAAGTAGTGTAAAAAAATTATTAGAATTAATTGGTGTAAGAATGAAAGGACCAATTAGTGCGGCGGCTAATGCAAAAATACAAATTCAAACAACTCTACCTAATGTCTCGGCAGTAACGATAACACCAGAAAATAGAGTTATAACAATAAATTCTCCCGAAGACAATGGAGCAATAACTTACACATTATATAAAGTTAATTCAAATGGTACGGTTGAATTAGACACACTGTCTACTAATATTGTATTTAATGTAAGTTCTGTACATAATAATATTACTATTAATAATGCTGTGTTTCTTGAGGGAGCATTAGTAATTGAAACTGGTCAGTTTAACTCAGAAGATTCTCTTAGATCAATTTCATTATCCCAGTTCCCTTATATTGAAAAAAGCGCACAAATATTTATAGAAGGAAATCCATTAACGAGAGGTGTGTATACTGAAGAAGAGAATTTATACTTTGCATCGGGACAATCTGATAAAATTTTTCAAATAACTACTGACGATTTATTTAAAGCAAAAATATTATTTGGAGATTCTACATTAGCTATATCTCCTTCATTAGGAGATTCTTACACTATAATCTATAGAACTGGTGGAGGAACCAGAGGTAATATTTCTTCAGAGATTATTAACTTTCCAATAAATGTTACTTTAGATAATGGTAGTTTTTCTCAAGGCAATGCAATTGTGCAGAATACAACAGAAGCGACTGGGGGCGCAGATGCTGAGTCAGTAATTCATGCTAAGAAGTATTCTCCTCTTATATTTAGAAGGCAGGATAGATTGGTTACCCTAATAGACTATAAATCATTTGCTAATACATTTATATCAAATTACGGATCAACTGGGAAGGCTAATGCAGTGGTAAGAAGAGCATATTCGTCAGCTAATATAATTGATTTATTTGTATTAGAAAAATCATCAAATGTTCAACTTAGAAAGGCTACTCCAGAATATAAAAAACAATTACTTGAAGCGATTCAAGATAAAAAAATGCTTACTGACGAGCCAGTTGTTGTTGATGGGTTGATAAGAACATTAGACATATTTTTAACAATACATATAGAAAAGAAGTTTAAGAACTTTCAATCAGATATAACTAACAGAGTAAGAAGTAAAATAATAGAATATTTTAACGTAGATAATGCAGAGTTTGGGGAACCATTTAAACCTTTAGATTTAATAAGGTTTATTCTTGAAGTGCCTGACGTTAGATTTGCTACAATAGATAATATAGACTCCCCAATAGTTGTAGATTTTAATGAAATTATTCAAATAAACAATTTTACTATTAACGTAGTGTTAATCTAATGTTAGACAAATCATATTTAAATGATCAAACATATTACAAATCCAATTACTCTAAAGCTTTAGAGTACATTGTTCCAAAGTATTTAATTTATGATGATTTAAATAATTTTGGTGAAGATGTTGATTTAAAAGATAAGATAATAAATTGTCATATTGATATAGCAAGTGATATATCATCAATACTAAACGTATCTTCTATTTCTGGGACTGTACTCAGTTCAATTAACTCATATCAGGGAATTTCTAAATATTTTATAAAACAAAATAGATTATCTGAAATAACTCCAGAACTTTTTCATGAAAAAATATTAGACAGGGTTAATCTAAGTTATTCTGATTTTAATTCAAGCGGAGAATTTAAAAATTATATTGATTCAACTTTACTTCCTTCAATAAGACTTAATTATCCAAGTTTATATTTTTCAAAAGGTGAAATCTTTTCTGGAGTACACGCATATCTAATAGACAATCTTTCTTGGTTATATTTACTAAATACCTCAGGACCAATAACAAATGTTTTTTCTGAAATATCTGATTTAATAGCTTCTAATTTATATTTTGGAAAATCTATAAATATTAATGATTGTATAAAACTTCTTATGAAGTTTATTTGGAAAAATGAATTAAAAAATTACTACCCATCAATTTTTATTAGCTCTACAGGAAAGTATGTTAGTGGAACTCAACAATTAGATAAATTAAATACTTGGATAGATATAATTTATTCTCCACTCTATTCTGACAGATCTGATTTTACTGTTAAAGATCGTTTTGATCTTTATAGAGAAAGCAAATTAAAAATTAAAAACAAAATTCCTGACGGACCATTTCATAAGTTACTTCAAATAATCTCTTTAGCAGCATTCGATATAAATGACGGAAACGAAAAACTTAAATCTTTGAATGATATCGAAAGCTGTCCAACGGAATTTTTGCCATTACTAGCCGATTTAATAGGTTGGAAATTATTTGGATCAGATCCAGATAGATGGAGACTTCAGATTAGAAATGCAGTTAGTATTTATAAAAAAGCAGGAACTAAGAAATCTATTCAGTTTGCTCTAAACAATGTATTTCCAAAGGATGTCTTTAGTATAGAATCAGAGTTGAATGAGCTTTGGGAATCTTATGTTCCATATTTAATTTATTACTCTTTAGCAACAGAATCTCCTTATTTTGAATCAAATGATACTTGGACTTTAGAATTAGCAAACGATTCAGAAATAGGACATTATTCTTATTCAAGTATAGATGAAAATATTAGATTAGTTACAGATAGAATTATTTATGAATTAAAAAATACTTCATCTGTCTCATCAAATTTTAATTTTCCATCTAATCTTTCTAGTTTTAATTACAGAGGAAGAGATTATTCAATTCCACCATTTGAGGAATATCCTTACTATGTAAATGTAGAATTAGATAAAAAGATGATAGATTTAATTGTAGATAGATTAATTTGTTTTGGTGTTAATAGATCTTTTGCAAATAAAGTAGGACAATACATTACGTCTAATACTTTAGATGTTGACAATTTGGCTAGGTCAAATAGCTGGCTATTCTTTACTTCAGGTTACAATGAACCACCAAATATAAGTAATTTAATCTCTAATATAGAAAACAAAAAACTTGAATACGCTTCGTTGTGGTCTGGAAAATCTTCTCATTTTAAATTAGATTTGTCAGCGAATGATTTTGATTTCAGCAGAAAAGATGAAAAAGAAGATGCGGGCGATGCTCCAAAAATACTATCTCAAATAATTAGTGAGTATGCCCCTGCTCATGCGATACCACTATTAAATTTAAATCTTCATACTATAGATTATGCCAAAGCAGTAGAAAATTTATTTCGAGTTAGTCAATACGCAGATCAAGAACATGGTAATAAAGGTCTAATAAACTATCAGACTTCTGCTTTGTATGTAAGCTCGTACAAAAGAAACACTTCGGCTGGACATGATCTTCAAAGAGGAACAATGGAAACTTTGCAGTCTCCATTACTAAAGAATTCCACAACAATAACCGATGTACCTAGAAATACTTTGAGAAGAAGATCATATGAAAAGATAATGCCATTTGAAACTTACTATGATCGAACCGGGTTTAATATGCCAATTGCATTGGACAATAATTTTACAACGGATAGGATTCCTTTAGGATTAATACCAAGTTCTTTATCTTACCAATCAATTAGCGATTACAATAACCTACCAGATGTCTATTCAAAATGTAATGATTTAACGTCAAGTGCTTCATATTATGGTTATTATGTAAGTAGTACTGTATCCTGTAGAGGAGGGAGAGAGCTATCTCCAGAATTAGCGTTAAAGAAGAATTTAGTTATTCTAGCGGGCCAAAGTAACATGAATGGAAAAGGCTCATCTAGTAAAGGAGTCGTAACAGATGTAAATTATTGGGATATTGACACATCCTCATTTAAATCACTTATACCATTTGATAATACACAAATAGATGCTCCATTTCAAGCTTCAACATATAACAATACATCATCATTTTGGGGTCCTGAGGTTAGGTTTGCTGAATTGCTAAGAGATAATTCTAGAAAAGATACTTACTTATTTAAGTTCTGTCAAGATAATTCATTAGTTGTAAATAGCGAAGGAAACAATACTTGGTGTCCAAGTACCACTCAAATCTATCCACTTTATAATAGATTTTCGTCTGCCCTAGATTTAGCAATTAGTTCTTTGGGAGGAATGTCTAAATTAAAAAATGTAACTTTAATTTGGTCACAAGGCGAGTCTGAAGCTGGCTTCGGACAGCAAAATAATTCTAGTGCTATAGCTTTCTCTGCTGCTACAATGTATTTTCTAGATACTGTTAGAGAAAAATTCTTAAGTCCTATTAATTTTAAAATAATTAGAGCTAAGATACATAAAGACTTTGGAGCAGGATCACAGCCAGATTATCAATACTATCCAAGCGGTCAATTAGTTCCAAATGCTGCATTAGCAGCATCAAATCCGTCAGTCTCGGCAGCTTCGGCACCAGGATTTTATGGGTTTTGGTCGTGGTCTTCAACTTCAATTGTTAGACAAGGGCAGGATAATTTAAATACAGATATCTATGGACCACTTATTAATTTTGATGATCTAACATTTACAAATGAATCAAATTTTGATGGATCGTCTCCAGCATTCCCTCCAATTATAGTTGATCTTGGCGAAGGTTTAATTCTCAGTGCATATGTCTCTGCTGCAAGTTTCATAAATTCTTCTATACATTATGATAACTCTTCTTTAGATATAGTTGGTGAAAGATTCTATCATGAATGGGAAAATATAGTAGGAGAA
>Ga0194131_10011107_pt1 | contig 10855 bp, 9 predicted proteins | sample TA2KigO120mmetaG_FD_148631 | JGI IMG/M metagenome (GOLD analysis project Ga0194131, IMG submission 148631) | Freshwater microbial communities from Lake Tanganyika, Tanzania - TA2015053 Kigoma Offshore 120m | ecosystem: Environmental > Aquatic > Freshwater > Lake | place: Tanzania: Lake... | reverse complement strand
CCGACCGCGCCGAAGCGCTGCTCAAGCAGGTCGGGCTGGCCGGTTTCGGCGACAAGCGTCCGTGGCAGCTTTCCGGCGGCATGCTCCAGCGCGCCTCCCTGTGCCGCGCGCTGATCCACGAGCCGCGCCTGCTGCTGCTCGACGAGCCTTTCGGCGCGCTCGACCAGTTCACCCGCGAGGAGCTGTGGGCGATCATGCAGTCGCTGTGGATGGACAGGAAGCCCACCGTGATCTTGGTCACCCACGACCTGCGCGAGGCCTGCTACCTCGGCACCCGCATCTACATGATGAGCGCGCGCCCCGGGCGCATCCTCGAGATCTGCGATGTCGACTTCGCGCGCCCGCGCACCCTGCCCATGACCTTCGCACCCGAATTCACTGCCATCGTGAAGCACCTGCGCATGCAGATCGCCGATTCGCGCGGCGTCGCCCTGGAGGCCGCATGAAGCTCGACGCGCGCACCCGCCAGCGCCTGCTCTCGATGCTCTGGGTGCTGGCGCTGTTCCTGCTGTGGGAGCTGATCTGCCGCCTGTTCGGGGTCACCGACCTGGTCCTGCCCAAGCCCAGCCAGGTGTTCAAGGTGCTCATCGAGCGCCTGCCGGCGCTGATGCCGCATGCGACCCAGACGCTGTTCACCACCCTGGTCGGCTTCGGCCTCGGCGTGCTCGTCGGCATCCTGATCGGCGTGATGATCGGCTCCTCCAGGCTCGCCTACGACGTCGCCTATCCCCTGCTGGTCGGCTTCAACAGCATTCCCAAGGTGGCGGTGGTGCCGATCTTCGTGGTCTGGTTCGGCGCCGGCACCGTGCCCGCCATACTCACCGCGATGACCATCAGCATGTTCCCGGTGGTGGTCAACGTCGCCACCGGCCTCGCCACCACCGAACCCGAGCTCGAGGACGTGCTGCGCGCGCTCGGCGCCTCCAAGACGGACATCCTGTGGAACGTCGGCCTGCCGCGCACCATGCCCTACCTGTTCGCCTCGCTGAAGATCGCGATCTCGCTCGCCTTCGTCGGCAGCGTGCTCTCGGAGACGGTGGCGGCCAACCGCGGCATCGGCAACGTGATGATGATCGCGTCGGGCAATTTCGACGTGCCGCTGGTGTTCGCAGGGCTGTTCATCCTGGCTTTCCTCGGCGTGGCCCTCTACGGAATCTTCTCGTACATCGAACACCGGGTGACCGGCTGGGCCCAGCGCAAGACCGAGTTCGCGATGTAGAATGACCTTCCTTCACCTCCCATGGAGCCGGCAATGAAAAACCTGCAACCGCTTGCCCTGGCGATCGGCCTGGCCCTGACGGCGGCGGCCCTTCCCGCTGCGGCGCAGGACACGAGGATCAAGTTCACCCTCGACTGGAAGATCCAGGGGCCGCACGTCTGGTACTACTGGGCAAGGGACAAGGGCTACTTCAAGGCCGAGAAGCTGGACGTGACGATCGACCAGGGGGAGGGCTCGGCGGCGACGATCACCCGCATCATGTCGGGAAGCTATCAGGCAGGGGCTGGCGATATCAACGCGATCATTCAGAACGCTGCCGCAAAACCGGGCGAAGCTCCGGTGATGGTGTACATGCTCTACAGCCGGGCGCCATTCGCCCTGATCACGAAAGCGGACAGTCCGATCAGAGCGCTCAAGGACGTAGAGGGCAAGACACTCGGCTCGCCGGCCGGCGGTGCTGCGCTCAAGATATTCACCGCGCTGGCCAAGAAGAACGGCATTGACGAGAAAAAGGTGACCTGGCTCAACATGGCACCCAATCTGCAGGAACAGATGCTGCTTCAAGGGCAGGTACAGGCCTCCGCAGTGTTCTCCATCACCAGCTATATGAATCTGGCGGCGCAGGGGGTCAATCCGGACAAGGACGTGCGCTGGTTCTACTATTCCGACTTCGGGCTGGACCTTTACAGCAATGGTGTGATGGTGTCACCGCAGCTGGCAAGAGAGAGGCCTCAAGCGGTAGCCGGCATGGTCCGCGCGATCAATCGGGCGATCAAGGAGTGCGTCGCTCAGACCGATGCCTGCATGGACAACTTGACCAAGCACGAACCCTTGATCAACAAGGATACTGAAAAGCGGCGCCTGTTCTACACCTTGAAGACCATCATGCTCACGGCCGAGGCGGCCGAGATCGGGATGGGGGATGTCAAGGATGATCGCCTCGCTCGATCCATCGTGCTGCTGAACGAAAGCTATGGCCTGCCGCGCAATCCCGCACCGGGCGAAGTGTTCAATCGTTCGTTCCTGCCGCCCAAGGCCGAGCGCATGGTGACCGGCAAGTTCTAGCCCGTGTCCAGGGGGAGCGCCCTGTGACACGCCCATTGCCATGAGCCAGCACCACAAGCTCGCGCCAACGCCGGAAACGATTCACTGGGGCCATTTTTCGGCCGCGCTACCGGCGGTGTTGCGTGTCGCCTCTGGTGACCGCGTCACCATCGACAGCCTGAGCGGCTCGAAGCAGGAAGCCGCGCAGGCCGTCAATCTGCTGCCCGAGCACGTCGCGATCCTCGAGGCATGCAAGCCGATGATGGGGCCCCACATTCTCACCGGCCCCATCTGGATCGAGGGCGCCGAAGCTGGCGATACCCTCGAAGTGCGAATCGAAAAGGTCGCGCTGCGTCAGGATTGGGCCTACAACAAGGTGCAGCCGCTGCGCGGCGGACTGCCGGAGGATTTCCCCAGGTTCCAGATCCTCAACATTCCGATCGACATCGAACGCAAGGAAGGCCATCTGCCGTGGGGTGTGACGATTCCGCTCAAGCCCTTCTTCGGCATCATGGCGGTGGCGCCACGGCCTGAATACGGCATGGTGTCGTCGATCGAGCCCCGCGAATACGGCGGCAATATGGACAACAAGGAATTGGGGGCCGGCAGCACGCTGCTGCTGCCGGTGCAAGTGCCCGGCGCCTTGTTCTCGGTCGGCGACGGTCACGCGGTGCAGGGTGATGGCGAAGTATCGCTGACCGCCCTGGAAACCGCGCTCTCCGGCACCTTCCAGCTGATCCTCCACAAGGCCACCGGCCTGCGGTTTCCACGTGCGATCACGCCAAGCCACTACATATCCATGGGCATGGATCCGGACCTCGACGACGCGGCAGAACAGGCGCTGCGCGAAATGATTGCCTGGCTTGTAGAACTGAAGGGCTGGTCGGCGATCGACGCCTACGTCACCTGCAGCCTTGCCTGTGACTTGCGCGTCACGCAGATCGTCGACGGCAACAAGGGCATCCATGCGATGTTTCCACGGTCGCTGATCGATCAACCCAAGACCTGACCGAGGGCGCTGCAAGCGGTGGACACCGGGATGGAGTGGAGTATCGGCAACGCGACGCTCCCGGCAAGGGATGGGCGCTGGCGCATCGAGATCGTCGGAGAGAAAATCGCCTCGGTCCGGGAAGAGTCTGCGTTGGCGGGCACCCCGAACTGCGATGCCCTGGGACGTCTGGTGTCGACCGGGTTCGTCGATCCACACGTGCATGTCGACAAAGCGCTCACTGCCGAGCGGGTCGGCGATGCCGTCGCCGCAGTCGATCTGGCAGCGGCCATCGGCGCGGTGCGCCGCCTGAAAAGCGCGTTCAGCGTTGCCGATGTCACCGAGCGGGCCCGGCGCGCGCTCGAGATGGGCCTCGCGCACGGCACCACTTCGGCGCGCACCAACTGCGAGGCCGACCCCTACGTCGGCCTGCGTGCCGTGCACGGGGTGCAGGCGGCGGCGATGCAGATGGCCGGGCGAGTCGACCTGCAAATCATCGCTTTTCCGCAAGAGGGTTGGTTCGCCACGCCCGATACCATCGAAGCTGGCGCGGCGCCATTCATTGAACAGGCGCTGCTCGCCGGTGTGCGGATCGTCGGCGGCAATGTCAATCGGCGGGTGTGGCCGTCCGATCCGGAGCGCCAGGTCGACGCCAGTTTCTCCCTGGCGGCGCGCCATGACTGCGACATCGACTATCACCTGGACAACTGGGACGACCCGGATGTATTCACCTTGCCCTACGTGGCGCGAAAAACCATCGCGCAGGGCTGGCAGGGGCGGGTTGCCGTATCGCACGTTCCGTCCTTGAGCTGCGTGTCGGAGGCGGCTGCCGCAGACGCCATCGACCTCGTCCGGGCCGCCGGCATCAGCGTGTGCGTACTCCCGACGCGCATTCGGCTCACGCGCGTGAACGAACTGATGGAAGCCGGCGTCAACGTCGCCTGTGGCACCGACAACATGCGCGATCCGTTCGTGCGTTTCGGCGACGCCGATCCCCTCAAGGCGCTGCTGTTGCTGGCACAGATCACCAACCAATTGCACAACGCCGGGCTCGAGCGTCTGTGGCAGACCATGACCGGCAATGCTGCGCGCATGTTGCGCCTGGCACACCATGGGCTGCAGGCGGGCGGCTGCGCCGATCTGGTGTTATTCGACGCCCGCTCGGTGCCGGAGGCAGTGCTGCTGCAGGCACCCAAGCTGGCGGTCATCAAGGCTGGCGCGCAGGTTGCCGGCCCATTGCGCGTAGCGCCGCATCCAGTTCGTTGAACCACCAGGGGCTTGCGGGCGTTCCGCCTCAGCGGAACATCAGGTTCGCGGCGACCACGACCGCGATGCCCCCGGCCAGCGTGGCGTAGGCGCGTCCCGCGGCGCGCCCGCCTTCGGCTTTCGCGCCCGCGCCGAGGTCGGCGAGCATCTGCTCCGGGAATCGCCCTTTATCCGTGACGTAGTGCCGGTAGAGGAACACCGGCACGATCAGGGCCGCGACGGCGACGCCGGTGAGCAGCGTGCCTTCGCCGTAGACCTTCGCGCCGGCGCCCAGCAGGAACGCGTTGACGAAAGCGAGCACCGCGCCCGCGCCAAGCAGCCAGGAAGGCGCTCGCCAGGGTCGCACGGCATCGGGGCTGTCGATGCGATGCAGCCAGCCCGCGTGCAGGTTCAGGAAATTGAACGTCAGGTAGCAGCAGTTGGAGACCGCGAGCACGAATACGTAATCCGACAACAGCAGCAGCAGCAGATTGAAGCCGAGGTTGGTCCACATCGCCGCCGTGGGCGCGCCGTGGGCATTCAGTTTCCCCAGGTAAACGGGCAGCCAGCCGTCCACCGCACCCTGGTAGAGCGTGCGCGAGGAGCCGGACATCGCGGTGACGATGGACAGCAGCAGCGCGAGCAGCAGCATGATCACGATCAGGTGGCCGATGAGCGCTCCGCCGCCGACCATTTTCGCCATCGCCGCGGCCACGCCCGAGCCGTCGTAGATCGCCGGATCGAGCATCGCCTTCAGGCCGAGCGAGCCCTGGAAGGCGAGCGGCACCAGGCCGAAGATCAGCAGGCAGAGCAATCCGGAGTAGAAAATCGCCTTGAAAGTGTCGCTGGCCGGCTTCTTGAATTCGCCGGTGTAGCAGATCGCGGTCTCGAAGGCGTAAGTGGACCAGGCCGCGAGGAACAGGCCGCCGAGGAACACCGTCCAGCCGGCCTGGTTCCAGTCGCCGATGAGCGGGTTTTTCGCCGCGTCCGTGCCGGCGAGGGGCAGCAGCGGCGACAGGTTGGCGGCCACCACGTCGCCGGTCAGCACCGGCACCAGCGCGATCACCAGCAGCGGCACGAGCACCGCGATGCCGATGATCATCTGCAGACGCGCCGCGCGCAGGATGCCCCGGTGCTGGACGGCGAAAGTGACGAGCAGCAGGATTGCGCCGATGACGAAGGTCGCGTTGACGCGCAGCTTGAGGTCTTTCTTGAGCGCGCCCAGGTCGAGCAGCGCGATCTCCCAGGTGCGGATGGCCGCATCCGGGGCGAACAGCGAGGTCAGGATGTAGCCGGCGGCGATGCCGCAGCCGATGGACAGCACCGGCGACCAGGCGAGCCAGTTGCACCAGACCGACAGCGGCGCGAGCAGCTTGCCGTAGCGCACCCAGGCCGCCGCGCCGTAGATCGACGCGCCGCCCGACTTGCCGGGGAACATCCCGGCGATTTCCGCGTAGGTGAAAGCCTGGATGAAGCCGAACAGCGCCGACAACGTCCACACGACGTAGGAAGGAGTGCCGACCGTGGCGGCAATGCCGCCGATCGAGAACAGCACCAGCGCCGGGACGCCGCTCGCCATCCAGAAGGCGTGCCGCCAGTCGATGTCGCGCCGCATCGACGGCGCATTGCCCGCACCCGGGACGGCGGCCATGCTAGTGCGCCGGCGCGGCGCCCAGGTCGCGCCGCGCTTCGGTGAGGTGGTGCGTGATCAGGCTGACGGCAGTGTCCTGGTCGCGCGAATGCACCGCTTCGAGCAGGGCGCGGTGCTGCGTGTTGTAGCCCGCGATGCGGCTGGGCGTGAGGACCTTGTCCTTCGCCTTGCTCCATTGCGTGTGGCCGCGCACTTCGTTGATCTGGCGGTAGATCCAGACCATCAGCGGATTGTGGGTCGCCGCCGCCAGCGCCATGTGGAAGCGCTGGTCCCAGAGCGTGAACCGCTCGCGGTCGTCTCCGGCGCGCTCGAGCGCCGCCAGCGCCTCGCCCATGGCCTCGGTGTCGCGCGCGGTGCCGTGCAGCACCGCCAGGCGGATGATGTGCGGCTCGACGGCGAGGCGCACCTCGATCAGTTCCAGCGGGCTGGTGACCTCGGCGATCTGGCGGTCCTCGACCTGCTGGCCGTAGACCACGAACGTACCGCTGCCGACCTTTCGCTCGACGAACCTGCGCTGCTCGAGCTGGTGCAGGGCCTTGCGTACGGTGGTGCGCGAAGCGCCGAAGCTGCGCGCGATCTCGCGTTCCGGCGGCAGCCGGTCGCCGTAGGCGTACACCTCGTCGGTGATGGCGCGTCGCAGGCGGGAGGCGATGCCGGCGGAGCCGCGCGCCGGGGCGAGCGGCAGTTCCGCGGCGGCCGGCCGCGGCGGGGTTCTCGAACCAATTTTAGACCGCATGCGGCATTTCTCAATAAAATGGTTTACTTTGGCAGGCGATTGGTGGTACATTATACGCAGCATGGCGCTCCCGTCCCACGTCAGGTACCTGATCATCGGCGCGGGCGTCCACGGCCTGTCGACCGCCTATCACCTCGCGCTCGAGCTCAAGGCCCGCGGCAAGGGCGGCGGCAGCGACATCCTCGTCATCGACAAGACCGCGATCGCCGCGGGGGCCTCCGGCATCGCCTGCGGGGTGATCCGCAACAACTACTTCCAGCCGGCGATGCGCGAACTGATGGCCGAATGCGTCGCGGTCTGGGAAAGCGACGCCAAGGCCTTCAGCTACCACCCGGTGGGCTACATGCAGATCAGCCCCGAGTGCATGCACGGCGATGTGGCGCAGATCGCGCGCCAGCAGAAGGACATCGGCTACGAGTCGGCGTTCATCGAAGGCGCGGCCGACTGCACGAAGTACATGCGCGGCCTGTTCGACGACTGGCAGGCAAAGGGCATCACCTCGGTGCTGCACGAGAAGAAGGGCGGCTACGCCAACAACACCGCGTCGATGTACGGGCTCGCCACCAAGGCGGAGGCCGAGGGGGTACGCATCCTCACCGGACTGAAGGTCACGGGCTTTCGCTCGGGCTCCGCCTCCGGGGCGATCACCGGCGTGGAAACCGAGCGCGGCACCATCGGCTGCGACGCCGTGGTCGTCGGCGTCGGCCCGTGGATCAACCAGGTGTGGAAGATGCTCGGACTGCCGAAGAAAATCGCGGTCAAGGGGCGTGAGGGCAAGACCTACAACGACGTCCCGATGTGGACCTACTGGTGCCTGGAGGAGGGCACGCTGGGCGTGGACCCGAAATTCGGCCTCATGGACAACGGCGCCATGCCGCCGGTGCTGCACGTCGACACCGACGCGCCCCTGTATTCCGACATCGACGGCAAGCTGATCACCGACAAGCTCTGGGGCATCTACTTCAAGCCGGACTTCAACTTCAACGGCATCCAGGGCGGCGCCTCGCCCTACCGCATCGACCGCGACGCGGACGAGATCGCGGTCGATCCCTACGGCACGGAGAGCCCGGAGTTCGTCGTCGACGAGCAGTTCGCCCACATGTGGTGCTCGGCGCTCGCCTTCTCCCAGAAGCGCTACCACGGCCAGATCAAGCACTGGCGCAAGGAGCCCTCGGGCGGCATCGGCTGCTTCTCGCCGGACAGCTTCCCCGTGATCGACGTGTTCCGCGAGAACTGCCACGTCATCGCCGATTCCAACCACGGCTACAAGATGATCGCCGTCGGCAAGCTGGTGGCGCAGGAGATGATGGGGCAGAAGAGCCGGCTGCTCGCGCCGTTCGGTTTCTCGCGCTTCGCCGAGGGCCGCCAGCACCCGGTGTCCAACAGCCCTTTCCCCTGGAGTTGACCCATTAACGACCTGGAAGCCCACGTAAAGCGGGAAGGCCGCGCCGAGCTGGTCAGGCAGGTGCGCGCGAAGATCAAGGAACTCGGCATCAGCTACATCTACTACCAGTTCGTCTCGGTGACCGGCCGCATCGTCGGCAAGGGCATCCCGGCCGACCACTGGGAAGCGGTGGCCGAGCGGGGCTTCCAGCTTGTTTACGGCTCGACCGCCAACCTGTTCGTCGACCGGCACAAGAACTATATCGGCTACGGCCCGGAGGCCTCCGAGCTGGTCGGCATCCCCGACCCCGAGACCTTCGTGCAGCTGCCCTGGGACAAGCGCGTCGCGCGCGTGTTCTGCACCTGCTTTCGCAACCGCGAGGAGCCGAAGAATCCCGGCGGCCACCTCACCTCGGACTGCCGCGGCAACCTGCGCATCATCCACGACGAGTTCAGGAAGGCGCACAAGGGCCTGCACCTGCGCCACGGCTGCGAGCCGGAGATGATGTGGCTGAAGAAAGGGCCCGACGGCCTGCCCGATGGCGGTTTCTCCAAGCCGAACTGCTACCACATCGACCAGTTCGAGTCGCTGCGCCCGGTGTTCATGAAGGTGATCGAGTACGGCCGCGCGATGGGCCTGGACATGATCCAGGGCGACCACGAGGACGCGCCCGGCCAGCTCGAGCTCAATTTCATGTTCGACGACGCGCTGCGCACGGCCGACCGGCTCACCACCTACCGGCAGATCTGCGCCCAGGTCGGGCGCGAGTTCAACCTCATCGCCGGCTTCATGACCAAGCCCTTCATGGGCGTGTCGGCGAACGGCTGCCACCACAACCTGTCGCTGTGGCGCGGCGGCGAGCAGAAGGTCAATCCCCTGGGCCACAAGCCGCTGCCCGGGATGGAGGACAATTTCAACTATCTGAAGGGCGGCGAGAACACCTTCCTGCCGCGCAAGGGCGAAACCAAGCCCGGGCCGATCGGCCTGCATTGCATCGGCGGCGTGATCAAGCACGTGAGCGCGCTGACGGCGATCGGCTCCTCGACGGTCAACTCCTACCGCCGCCTGTGGGACACCGGTTTCTGGGCGCCGGTCTACGCCGACTGGGGCTACCAGAACCGCACCTGCGCACTGCGCATCTCGGCGCCGGGCCGTTTCGAGTACCGCTCGGTTGATTCAACCGTGAACCCCTATCTGATGGCGGCGGCCCTGCTGAAGGCGTTCGACGACGGCATCCGCAGCAAGCTCGATCCCGGCGAGCCCGAGGAGCGCAACATCTATGCGGCCATGGCGGCGGGCAAGAAGGTGAAGAAGCTGCCGATGTCCCTGGGCGAGGCGCTGGATGCGCTCGAGGCCGACAAGGTCATCAAGTCGGCGATGCCGGACGAGATGTACCGGGTGTTCAGCCACTACAAGCGCGACGAGTGGGAGAAGTTCATGTCCACCGTCACCGAATGGGATCTCAAGCAGTACTGGGATTACCTCCCGTAACCGCCCGAAGGAGCCACGCGACATGTGCGGCATCGCAGGATTGATCCACCGGGGGGCGACCGGCGACATCGGCAAGGAGATGACCGCCATGCTGCTTTCGCTCAGGCACCGCGGCCCGGATTCGACCGGCATGGCCCTCTACGCCAAGCCCCGGGGCAGCGAGCTCGTGCTGCGCTTCAAGGTCGCCGAGCAGGAGGAAATGGCCAAGGGCTTCGACATCCAGCGCCATGTGAAGGAGCGGCGCGCCGAAGTCGAGAAGCGCATGAAGGAGCTGGGCGCGAAAATCCTCGAGGGCGAGGAGGCGACCGCCTACGCCTTCCGCTACCGCATCGCCTACGACGGCGACCGCCGGCGCCTGGCCGACTACATCGAGGACGTCGAAGGCGCCGAGATCCTGTCGATGGGCCTCGGGCTGGAACTGATCAAGGACCTGGGCGACGCGACGCGCGTCGCCGGGCAGTATCGCATCCCCGGCTTCATCGGCACCCACGCCATCGGGCATACGCGCATGGCGACCGAATCCGACGTCGACATCCGCTCCGCGCATCCGTACTGGGCGTATCCGTTCGCGGACGTGTCCGTGGTTCATAACGGCCAGTTGACCAACTACTGGATGAGCCGGCGCGCGCTCGAGCACGCCGGGCACCGCTTCGTTTCCGATTGCGACTCCGAGCTGATCGCGGTCTACCTCGCCGACCGGATGCAGAAGGGCGCGAACCTCGAGGACGCCATGAAGCAGTCGGTCTCGGAGCTGGACGGCGTGTTCACCTACCTGGTGGCGACCTCCGACAGCCTCGGCATGGCCAAGGACAGCATGGCGGCCAAGCCGATGGTGCTGTTCGAAAGCGCCGATTTCATCGCGCTCGCTTCCGAGGAAGTGGCCATCCGCAGCATATTCCCGCACGAAATCGACACCTTCGACCCGTACGAAGGCGAAGTCCGGGTCTGGGAGAGCTGACCATGCCCCTGACCGCGAAATCCCGCGACCCGGGGATGCACACCGAGCAACTTGCCGGGCGCACCCAGCAGCGCTTCTTTTCGCCCGCGGAAGGCGAGAATTTCGTCTCGCCGGACGCCTGCAAGGTCGATTTCGGCAA